>Ga0209118_1000731_pt1 | contig 16782 bp, 16 predicted proteins | sample BlaSpr_A8_Ref_M1_FD_187988 | JGI IMG/M metagenome (GOLD analysis project Ga0209118, IMG submission 187988) | Forest soil microbial communities from Thunder Bay, Ontario, Canada - Black Spruce, Ontario site 2_A8_Ref_M1 (SPAdes) (version 2) | ecosystem: Environmental > Terrestrial > Soil > Boreal...
TCTTGGGAGGCGAGGTGCGGCTGCCCGCCGCGGGCGCGGGCGAACCAGGGCCCGAGACCGTGCCGCGGACCCCTGCCAGGCGCTATGTCATCGCCACCGAGGCCGTTCGCAGGGCGGCCGCCCAGGGCGACAAGGTTACGGTTACCGTCGTGCCGGTGATCAGCAATCCAAGGCCGGCGCCCGAGAGGGGCCACCCGGACGTGCCGTTGCGCATTGACCGTACTGCCATTGTCTTTTATGATCAATAGCGAACTATAGCGAGGGGCGGCCGCGCCTGATCAATCATCGAAGGGAGGCGGTAAGATGTCGAATGGGATCGTGCCCTGCGAGCTACCTGGACCTGCCGCTCGCCCCGTTCCCGCTCAAGGTCCAGGACGTGCTCAACGTCCAGAGCCTAGGCTACGATTACGCCAGCGCGGCAGCCGGCGTCAACGTCAACATCTGACCGCTGAACTGCCCGCACGGAGGCCGGTACCCATGGCGAAGAAATCCACCTCCCCCAAGCAAGGCCCCAAGCCAGGCCGCGCCGCGGCAAAGGGGTCCACCGCCCGCCAGCCGAGCCGACCCGCGGCGAAGCTCTTCACCTCCCCGAAGATCAGCCTGGCCCACGTCGCGCCGGGATTCAAGCGGGCCGACATCGAGTTCCACGGCATCGACCACTCGGGCGCCTCGTTCGAGGCCCGCGTCTACCTCAACAACCCGGAGGCCACCGAGAAGACGCCGCTGTCCCCTGAGCTGGGCTATGCCGGCTCCTTCCACATCTTCGGCCACGGCGGCTGTTGGGGCGACCCGGGCCACTGCGACATCCTGCCCAGGCGGCCCTACGATCCGCGTCCAGGGCACCACCTGACTCCGGGCAAGAAGACCGTCATCGCGACCGCTGCCGTGCAGCGCGCCCTCATGCAGGGCCGCACGGTCACCGTCACCATCGTGCCGGTGGTTCGCGACGCGCCGAAGAGAGTCGACGCCGAGAACGTCCTTCACTTCGATCGCCTGAACATCGTGACCTACAGCTGACCGTTGAGCCGGGAGCAACGCCGGCCGGAGGTCAGGTATCGCGCTGCTTCTCGCCAACGCCCTTGAAGAACGTGTAGCAGAAGACCCCGTCCGCCGCGGTCGTCCGGTGGAGGTCTTGGATGCCGGCATCGAAGCTCGCCGGTTCGATCAGCCCCGCCGCGATCGCGGCTTCACGAACGCCCTCGACCATCGCGGTGAACGTCTTCCTGGTGAACCCATCGACCAGCCCGGGCCGGCTCGAGTCCACGTACACCATCCGCGGGGAGACACGGACGGCGTCGAAACCCGCCTCGACCATCAAAGGATAGACCCGCCGGCCGATCAGCGCGTCGCCGCCGGCCTGCCGCTGCAGCTCGATCAGGCACTGGATCGCCGCCTGGGCCGCCGGGCTCTCGGGGTGGAAGCAGGTCGATCCATGATCGCCCTCGATGACGGTGATCGTGCCGCCGGGCCTGAGCAGCCCTTTGAGAATCGCCAGGGCCTTGACCGGCCGCGAGAGATGCTCCAGGACGAAGCAGACGAACACGTGATCGAAGGACTGGGCGGCGAAGGGCAGAGCGAAGAGATCCGCTTGCCGGAGCTCCACGTTGGTGAGCCCGGCGCGCCCGACTCTGCGCTTGGCTTCCGCGAGCGAGACCGCGGCAACGTCGATCGAGATGAACCGGGCATGCGGGCTACGCTGGGCCAGGGTGACCGTCTGAGCGCCGATGCCGCAGCCGGCCTCGAGCACCGTGCTGCCGCGAGGATAGGCGGTGTCCGAGTGCAGCAGGTCGACCAGCGTCCCGGCCTGGTCCTCCAGGCGTTCCTTTTCTCGCGGGTGATAGCCGTGCACATAGGTGCTCATAACCGGTGAGTCCCGCCGCCGGCGGTCTTGTTCATGGTCCCACGCCCGGTCGTGGATCGGGAGCGCTGCTCGATCGGCTCAGCCGCCCATCGCCCGCAGCATCTCCCGTACCGCGGCGGTGATGCCGACCAGGACGGCGCGCGCGATCAGGGCGTGGCCGATGTTGAGCTCTTCCATCCCGGGCAGGGCGGCGATGGGGCCGACGTTGGCGGTGGTCAGGCCGTGGCCGGCGTAGAGATGGAAGCCGCGCGCGACGGCCAGCGCCGCGGCGGCGCGGATCTTGGCGAGCTCGCGCTCGACGTTCTCGGGGCTCCCGGAGAGGGTCGCCCGGGTGTAGGCGTCGGTGTTGATCTCGAGGCCGGCGATCCCCGGCGGCACGCCGTCGATCTGGCGCTCGTCGGGATCGACGAAGGCCGAGACCGCGATGCCGGCCTGGGCGAGGCGCTCGGCTGCCGCCGCCACCGCCGCGTGATGGTGCGCCAGGTCGAGACCGCCTTCGGTGGTGATCTCCTCCGGCCGCTCGGGAACGAGCGTCACCTGGTCGGGCCGCACCGCCTCCGCCACCGCCAGCATCTCGGGAGCTACCGACATCTCCATGTTGAGCTTGCCGCGCACGCTGGCGCGCAGCCGTTCGACGTCCTGGTCCTGGATGTGCCGGCGGTCGGCGCGCAGGTGGGCGGTGATGCCGGAGGCGCCCGCCTCCTCGGCCAAGCGGCCGGCTTCGACCGGGTCCGGATAGGGCGCGCGGCGCGCCTGGCGCAGCGTCGCCACGTGATCGACGTTGACCGAGAGCCTCACCTGCGACAAGACGGCAGTCCTCCAGCGCTCTGGCGAGCTAGCGCTCGATCTCCAGGTCGGGGCGCAGAACCTCCTCCGGATCGCGGGCGATCAGCACCGTGCTCTGGATCGGGAACAGGGTGCGGTGCGCCTGCTCGCCGAAGAGGCAGTTGACCTCGTAGTAGCCGTCCGGGCTAATGGTGATGAGCGTGCCCGTGATGCCCTTGAAGCTCATGATCTCGTTGTGGATCAGCACCTCGGCCGGTAGTTCCATCACCTCTCCTCAGTCGCCCGACGGTCATTGGGGTTGCCGGAGCTCGGCGGCCCGCGTCACCCTCTCCATGGGGGGGCGCGCCCCGATCAGTCCTGGATGAAACCCTCGTCCTTGTACTCTTTCAACTTGCGCTGCAGCGTGCGCAGGCCGATGCCGAGGATGTCGGCGGCGCGCGCGCGGTGACCGCCGGTGCGGCCCAGGGTCTCGAGGATCGCCTGGCGCTCGATGTCGGCCATGGTCCGCGGCTCGCCGACGACGGACTGCACGGGCGTGCCGCTGGTGGACAGCGTCGAAGAATCGCGGATCTCGGGCGGCAGGTCGTTGAGCGTGACCTCGCCGTCCTGGTGAAAGACCACGACCGACTCCATCACGTTCTTGAGCTCGCGCACGTTGCCCGGCCAGGAGTAGCGGCTCAGCAGCTCGAGCGCCTCCGCCGACAGCGTCTTGGGCGCCTTGCCGTGCTCCTGGCAGAACTGCACCAGGAAGTGCTCGAGCAGCGGCGGGATGTCGCTCGGCCGCTCGCGCAGCGGCGGGATGCGCAGCGTCACCACCTTCAGCCGGTAGTAGAGGTCCTCGCGGAAGCGCCCGTCGGCGACCTCCTTCTCGAGATCGCGGTTGGTGGCGGCGATGAGCCGGAAGTCGACGTCGATCAGCTCGCTGCCGCCCACCCGCATCACCTGGCGCTCCTCGAGCACCCGCAGCAGCTTGACCTGCAGCTCGGGGTAGAGCTCGCTGATCTCGTCCAGGAACAGCGAGCCGCGATGCGCCAGCTCGAACTTGCCGATCTTGCGCGACACCGCGCCGGTGAAAGCGCCGCGCTCGTGCCCGAACAGCTCGCTCTCCAGGATGTCGCTGGGGATGGCGCCGCAGTTGATGGCGAGGATGCGCTCGTTGCGCCGCGGGCTGGCGCGGTGCAGGGCGTTGGCCACCAGCTCCTTGCCGGTGCCGCTCTCGCCGATGATCAGCACGCTCGAGCGCGTCGGGGCGACCAGCTTCATCTGCTCGAACAGCTTCTCCATCGGCGCCGAACGGCCGACGATGCTCTCGAAGCCGTAACGCTTGTCGAGCATCTCGCGCAGGTTCGAGACCTCTTCCTTGAGCTGCTCCTTCTCGATCAGGTTGTTGACCCGCTGGCGGAGCTCATAGAGGTCGACCGGCTTGGTGAGATAGTCGTCCGCGCCCACCCGCATCGCCTCGACCGCCGACTCGATGGAGCCGTAGCCGGTGACGAGGACCAGCCGCAGGTCGTAGCTGCGCCCGCGGACCTCGTTGAGAAAGGCCAGCCCATCCATGCCGGGCATGCGCAAGTCGCAGATCGCCAGGCGAACTCCGTCATTCTCTTCGAGGAAGACGAGCGCGTTGCGGGCGTCGTCGAAGGTCCGCACGGCATAGCCCGCCTTCTCGATGGCGATGGCCATCGACTCGCGGGAGCCGGTTTCGTCGTCGATTACCAGTACCAGGGGGCGGTCGATTGCAGTCATCGGCGTCATTTTGGCACATTCCGGGCAAGTCCCGGTAGGATGTAGAGCCATGCAGCCCACCGCGGGATCCGTCGCCGACCGGCCGGAGGTGCTCGAAGGCACCCTGGAGCGCGTCGTCTACACCAACGAGGACAACGCCTGGAGCGTGGTGCGCCTGGCGGTTGCCGGCACCCGCGATCCGGTGACCGCGGTCGGCAACCTGCTCGGCGTGCAGCCCGGCGAGAGCCTGCGCCTGACCGGCTCCTGGATCGACGACCCCCGCCACGGCCGGCAGTTCCGGGTCGTCTCCTACGCCACGGTGGTGCCGGCTACGGCCAAGGGCATCGAGCGCTACCTGGGCTCCGGCCTGATCCGCGGCATCGGCAGAGTGATGGCCCGCCGCCTGGTGGCGGCCTTCGGCCTCGAGACCCTGGAGGTGATCGAGAACCAGCCGCAGCGGCTGCGGGACGTCGAAGGGATCGGGCCGAAACGCAGCGCCGACATCAAGCGGGCCTGGGACGAGCAGCGCGACATCAAGGAGGTGATGATCTTCCTGCAGTCGCACGGGATCTCGACCACCTATGCGATCAAGATCTACAAGAGCTACGGCAGCGCCGCGGTGCGCTGGGTGCGTGACAACCCCTACCGGCTGGCGGTGGACATCCACGGCATCGGCTTCGCGACGGCCGACCGCATCGCCGCGTCGCTGGGCATCTCGAAGCTCGCCCCGCAGCGCCTCGAGGCCGGCGCCCTGCACGTGCTCGGCGAGGCCGCCGACCGCGGCCACCTCTACCTCCCGCGCACCCGCCTGGTCGAGGAAGCGGACCGCCTGCTGGGCGCGGGACCGCCGCTGGTCGAACAGGCGATCACGGCGCTCGCCGGCGCCGGCCTCGTAGAGGTGGAGGAGGTGGGGGAGGTCGAGCGGGTCGAGGGGAACGAGAAGAGCGCCGCCGCCGGCGACTCCGCGGTCTATCTCAAGCCGCTGCATGCCGCCGAGGCCGGCGTGGCGGCGCGGGTGCGGTCTCTGCTGGCGCAACCGCCGCTGCCCCTGGAGATCGATCTCGAGCGCGCGCTCGCCTGGTTCGAGAAGGGCGAGCGCCTGGTCCTGGCGCGCGAGCAGCGCCAGGCGATCCGCGCCGGCCTCACCCGGAAGCTCCTGGTGATCACCGGCGGACCGGGCACCGGCAAGACGACGCTGGTGCGCGGGCTGGTCAAGGTCCTGACGCGCAAGGGGCAGCGGGTGCTCCTCGCCGCGCCCACCGGCCGGGCGGCCAAACGCCTGAGCGAGGCGACCGGCGGCGTCGCCAGCACGATCCACCGCCTGCTCGAGTTCAATCCCAAGAGCCGGGCCTTCGACCGCAACCGCGAGCGGCCGCTGGCCTGCGACCTGCTGATCGTCGACGAGGCGTCGATGATCGACGCGGTGCTGGCCTATCACCTGTTGCGGGCGGTGCCCGACGACGGCAGGCTGGTGCTGGTGGGCGACGTCGACCAGCTGCCCTCGGTGGGCCCCGGCCAGGTGCTCGCGGACCTGATCCGCTCGACCGCGGTCGAGGTGGTGCGCCTGCACGCGATCTTCCGCCAGGCCGAGCGCAGCCTGATCGTGGTCAACGCGCACCGCGTGCAGAGCGGCCAGATGCCGGTGCTCGAGTCGCTCGACAAGGAGGGCGACTTCTTCTTCGTCGAGCGGCGCAACCCCGAGGAGGCCCTGCGCACCTTGGTCCAGCTGGTGACGCAGCGCATCCCAGCGCGCTTCGGGCTCGACCCGCTCGAGCAGATCCAGGTGCTGACGCCGATGAAGCGCGGCCTGCTGGGCTCGGCCAACCTCAATGCCGTGCTGCGCGAGACGCTCAACCCGTACGGCCTCTCCCTCACCCGCGGCGGCCATACGCTCCGCGTCGGGGACAAGGTCATGCAGGTGAGGAACAACTACGACCTCGAGGTCTGGAACGGCGACATCGGGAGGATCACTTCCATCGACGAGGAAGAGCAGCGGCTGCAAGTAGCCTTCGACGGCCGCGAGGTGGCCTACGAGCTGGCGGCGATCGACGAGCTGGCCCTGGCCTACGCCTGCTCCATCCACAAGGCGCAGGGCAGCGAGTATCCCTGCGTGGTGATCCCGCTGCACACCCAGCACTACGTGATGCTGCAGCGCAACCTCCTCTACACCGGCATCACCCGAGCCAAGCGCCTCGCGGTGCTGGTAGGCGAGACCAGGGCCCTAGCCACCGCGGTAGCCAATCGCCGAGTCCTCAAGCGCTTCAGCCGCCTCGCCGAGCGGCTGGCCGGCCCGGCGGGAAGAGACTGAAAATCACGGGGTCGACGGTTCGATTCCGCCCCTGGGCACCAAGTAACATGCTTATAATCAGTATGTTAATGCGTCTGTCAGTGAATCTCAGCCAAGCTTAGATTCTAGCTGGGCTGTCGCTGGGCTGTCTCGGAATACAGTTGGTCCAGGCAGAGCGGCCTCCGGCTCACCCATGGCCCGCTGCTGATGTTGAAGGCAGACTCACCAAGTCGGGGCGCCGATGGGCCGGGCGGCGTACTGTAGCGCCAGCTCGTTGCTGATCACAGCGGACAGCGGCGGGAGCAACGGCTCCCGCGTCCGCCTGTGGAAGTGGGAGCTACGCAAGTTCGCCCAACGCACTGGCCTCGCGATCACCGTCTGCCACTTCCCGCCGGGCACCAGCAAGTGGTGCCTGGCGGATCGCCCAGGAGTCTGCGACGATGGACCAAATTTGGACCACGGAAAGAGCAATGGGCGTCGGCAATCGGCGGTGACCACCCCGAACTCCAGGATGCCCGCCTGCCCCTCGAGTACGCCACCGCAGCGACCCGCTTTCGAGCTTGCCGGGCGGCCTTGTCCGCGGCCTCCACCGTCACAGCCCGACGAGCCCTAACATCGCACAGCGGGAGTATCCTGGCTCCTTCCTATTTCCAGCATGTCGCAGGCTGATCATTGACGTCGACCCAGAACCGCCCATGCGAATCGCCAACGCTGCCAGAAGCCTGAAAGTGCCAGCCCCAGCCGTCGTGGAATTCCGCAACACGCCAACCTTCACCGAACTTCTCGACGCATAGAGCATTTGCAGCCGCCCGCTCCGTGGGTGGCACCGTCGCTTCTGTTGTCCCAACAATACCTCCTGACCATTGGTGGTATCTGTCGGTATTGTCAACGCCCGCAGGAAGTGGAAGTGGAAATCCCGCTCCTTGCTTCTTGATGCAGAGAATGGGCAGCCGTTCTGTGCACGCGGTGTCGCCCTTGTAGGCGTCGCAGCCATTACCACAGCCGACGTCGATCGTCCGAGCCGTCGGATTCGTCCCGTCCAGCTGCCAGGTCATCCCTTTCTTGACAGTGGCATCCGACTGGATGCGAATGTTTTGGACGGGCGCAGACGCCCGCAGCGTAACCACCTGCTTGAAGCCCATCACAGTGAGCTGCCCGGTTGCGGGCAGCGCCACCTTGGGCGCGTTCTGTGGTGCGAAAAAGCGATAGTCGCCGTTTCCGTTCGTGGCAGTGTGATACGTCTTCCCGCCGTACGAAAGTGTCACTATCTGGTATCGCACCAACTTTCCGGCTGAGTCGCTCACATGGCCTTGGTGAATCACGAGCCCTGGTATATTCGTCGGCATGAACATGAACGTGCCATACAGCGAATCCCAGTAGACCGCGATCCAAGAGTTGCCGGTGTCGTTCGCTGGACACGGGAGCGTGAAACTTGCGGTCTGAGTCGAGCCGGTCGTAGCCGTCTTCGAAGAAGTGTTCGTCCACGTGAAATCTTGGGAGGCCTTCATGCTCGCTTTAATGATGCCGTAACCTCCAGACGCTCCCTCTGAGTAACCGGTCGTGATTTCGACCTCCACCGTATGAGAGGCGTCTGCATCCTGCTCGTGTTCATATTTACCAGAAACACTACTACAGCTGCTGGAAGGCTCGTAATTATATGCAGCCGTATACACGAAGCGTTGACTGATTACCGTGGAGCCCTTCGCGAAAGGATCCTGCTTTACAATCGTGCTGCAGTCTAATGGCGTAAGATTGTAAAGCGCAGAGCTCGTGCTGAACGAGCACGCTATCAGGTCGTGGACGGCGACCCGAACCAAGCTCGGACCTCTGCCCTTGTAGCCCATATTCCAGGACACCTGTGTTCCCAGTGTGCTCACCACCACCGCGGGATTCATCAATAGCCAAAAGACATCCTGATTGTGATCGATGCCGTCTTGGAAACTCTCCAGCGACAGGTCGTTGGTTTGAGACTTTGAGATTGTCTCCGAGGAACTATCGGTGTTAGTAATTGCCCAGCCGGCGCTCCCGCCGCCTTCTAAAGCCGCAACGTCTGGGTCGCCAAGGGTTACATCGACGCTGACCTGCTGCGAGTTCTTAAAGGATTGATCGATAGAAACCTTTGTCCCGGCGGAAGAGCCGTTCTGATAGTCGACCTGGCCCGACGCCACACACTGTGGTGTGGTCCCCGTGCACCCAGGCGGAGCGTACATTAGTGCCAGGATTTGATACGTCGGATAGACAACGGCCCGCGCAGTATGCACAGTGCAATTCTCTTGGTATTCCTGCTGGAGATCCTTAAGCACAGCCTCGGTTCCGGATTTTTGCCCTACCCCGAGTTGGTTCGTGATCTTTGTTTGCTGCATTTTGCGGATCTTCTGCTGTAGATCGGTGCACTGCTGGACGCTGTATTGCTGCGCACTGGCAAGTCCAGCAAAGCACATCAGCGTCCCGATCACGGTGAAAAGAGCAAGGATACCTTTCATGGATCGTGAGACCCCATTCGAACTGCCGGCCCTACAACCATCTCGCAGTGTGGTCAGCATCATTGTCGCGAACGCTCTAGCGATACCAAACCTCGCGGACGTCGCGCGAAGATACGAACCAACCGATTGTGACTGCATGTGTTGCCTCCTTAGTCGCCTTTAACTCCCATGTAGTTTAAGCATGGTCCTGAGTGTTGCCCCGCCTAACCGCCAAGCTTCCAATGCGCCGAGCAGCGATGGACCGAGGATCAGGGAATCTATCTCTACTTTTAGCAGAGGCAGGTTCAGGGAAGCAACAGCGACATGCTCATATGCGCATGACTGATTTCAGGTAGTGGGCGTTCTGAGTGAAGGCAGGCGAAGGCATCGCGCACCATGTCCTCCAGGAACTCGGCGAGGGAGAGGTCGTACAGCTCCGCCATGGCCTTGAGCACCTTGAGCAGGCGCTTTTCGAGGCGGACGCCGGTTTGGGTGCGCCGTGCTGCTCGTCCTGGAAGCGAACCGCACTCTCGCCGAGAACGAGATCGGCGGCGCCGAGGTGATCCGCGAGACCATCACGACCCGAACGTGAAGCGCTCCGACCTCGTCCGGCACCTCCATGCCCTCGGCTGCGAGCTGCAAGACGGTCCTGATGCTGGCGCTTCCGGCGGCCTCAGGTCGGCGGCTTGTTGCAGCAGGCTGGACCCATCTCGCCGCCGCCTCCCGCAGCAGATCGCGGTCCAGCCTTAAACACCACGGCCTGCGCTTGGGTCTGAGATTCCAAGCCGCCGTCCGAGCTGCCGCGCCATGCTCAGTCACGTCTCGTTTAGGGCTCTCGGGCCAAGCGTGCTGGCGCACGCCATTGAAAGACGCTCCGCTTTGCGGAGCGTTGACACGTCACGCCGATCGCGGCTCATTTCGGCTTGATTCAATGCGGGTTCTCGCTTTGAAACTACTTGTATATGTTCATGTCGAAGACACGAGCGCTTCGGATATCGGATAGAGGTAAGACCAAGTGTGATGCAGGGCTTTTTGGGTAAGTGAAGGCAAACCTGATTTCCAGTTTTTCGCTAGTACGATAACCGCTCATTAGCGGTGCAAGCCATACGAAGGAATCGTTGGGCCGAAGGTTGGGTGATCTAACAACCGAACCGACATAGACCTTACGATCAGCCATGGTCAAAATGACCATTTGTTTTTTGGTTATAGCGTGCAGAGCCGCATCGTTCAGGAGTTGTTCCAGGGAAGTTCCTCGTCCCTTTATGGCCAGGTTAAGGGCGTATGCGGCGCTGATCTCGTTGTGCAGGGTCCGAATCTTTCTTCTCCAATGTCTTGGATTCATAAACGCCGTCAAACAGCACACACCGAATTCTCGACAGCTCTTACTTCTATAGATAGCATACACCCCTAGGATCAAGTTGCAGGCATAGGCGAGAACCGGCGCGGCCAAGAATACCAAGGCCGTTGTTCCGAGGTAAGATATCGGTCCGGCAAACTTGTGCCAACTCACCCGCAGGACATCTTGCGGACCAAGCGTGATCAAAAGCAAGACCATTAGGCGTGCTGGAACGATCATGATAACGCCCGCTATGGACGACTGGTAAACAAGGTGCCATCCGTCGAGGCTCTGAGCCCATAACTTCCAGAGATTAAAGCGCTGGATAAAAACGTAGCCGGCTAATACCGCCAGGACCAGAGGAGATTCAGGCGGCATCTTGGCGTAGGACAAGGCTAGCTTACTTCGCGTTCGCTTGCACGGCTACCTTTCCCTCCTCTCGTTTCGTATCTTCCTCAACAATCTTACCGGCGGTGATACGCAATTCGTCAAGTATAGCCGACAATTTGTCAACATTAACGATGACGTTACCGCCTCCCGTGATCACAAACGGCTTGTTCTTGTTCTCTGGGCTCTCGAAGGGAGCAAAAAGCGTGTCTTCTGATGGTTTCATACGAGGTCCTCCCAATCGAAGTCTAGTATACGCCCAGTCTTACCCGTCGGTCTACCTTCCAGCGTCCCAGAGATCCCGGCGAGTGTCCTAACCGAAGCCAGGAGGCACTGCGCCACCCGTCCAACCCTGGCGGTGCCGGGCGCTCAACCTGCCGTGCAGCACCACGGAGGCCGGTTTCCTGCCATTGCCGCGCCCGGCGTCGTAGGCGACCTCGATCTGGAAGCGGTTGTAGAGGCAGGCGACCGTCGGGCCGGGCACGCAGGCGAGCCGCGAGGACAGGATTCCGGTGATGCCGGTGGGCAAGAAGTAGAGCTGCGTCGTCAGCCCGGAATAGCTGGCCAGAGGGAAGTCGCCTGCGAGGTTTGTGGTATCCGCGGCGTACAGGACCTCGACAGTGGCGAGCCAGAGCATGCCCTGGCAGAAGGCCATCGCCGTCGGCGGAGCCGTGAGCGCTCCCGAGATCAAGACGGGCGTCTGGCGGAGGGTGCCGCGCTCTTGGCTGGCGACGCGGGCGGTGTCTGCGACTTTGACCGCTTTCCTTCTGGGTGCGCACGAGCGTGTGCGGGTAGGGTGGGTCACCAAGCCGCTCGGCGTGCAGGAGGACTGTGGCGGTGGAGCCGCCTGAGGGAGTCCACAGCCTGTGGTCAAGAGACTCGGCAAGCGCTGGCATCGGCTATAAGAACGTGGGCATATGCTTGGGTCGAAAGCGTCTAGCTTTCTCGGCAACACCATGAACCGCAGCCATATCAACTATCTTGTGAAGCTGGCCTTGACCCTGAGCCCAATGCTCAGTGTTGTGAAAGATGTCGCGCCAATCAAGGCTTCCTCTGTGAATTTGCGCCTGTGCGAGTGCCACCTTGGCCAATGTCATGCTGGCAAGTTCCGAGCACCCTCTATCTCGAATCACGAAGCGTTGGGTAGCAGATCGTCCGTCCTCCATAATCTCAACCTCGTCATCCAGAATCAGGAAAAGAGATGCCAGATGGGGAATCTCGGGGATTCGTTCTCCGTGAGGGTCGGTCACATGTACGTCCGTTATCATCCCCTCGAAGCCGCCGTCTGCTGTTTCTTCGCTTAGCTTTTCGATGCGCATGCTAATGGCAGAACCTGGAAAGATTCGATACGAGAAATCTCCTGCGAGCAAGCACAACAAATTTTCTTCCATGGCGCGGTGGAAATCTATGTTGTAGTTAACTCTTGCTAGTGTCGCGTGCCGCATCTCGAATAGCGTCCAGAACGAAAGGTGCCGCCAGGCAACGAGCATGGGGAGGCCCATAACCTCGGCGTACCGTAGGTATCCAGAGTTCAATGACAGACGGCCTGGTTTGGCGCTCGTCTTTACCTCAATTAGCACTGGCAACAGACGCCCATGATAATTGAAAACGGCAAGAAGGTCGGGGACGCGGTATTTGTTCGGCGACTGATGCGGCAGCTGTTCCTGGCCGAGCTTGTGGACGAGGACGCAATTCCCGAGCCATGACAGAATCAGCGAAAACTCAGATTCTGGTTCAAGGTTTCGCCATAGCTGGCCAAATCGTTGGGCTGCTTCCCGCGGATCTTGCGAGCTCAGCTTGGAGTTGGTCTCGATTAGATGCCTAAGCAAGGATTCTGTGTATCTCGTGCTTGGCATGGCATCCTCCGGCTCAGCGGCTGTCGCCACCGTCTGTTTGATGGTCAGACAGGAGAAGCTCGACCAGATGGAATGGAGTTTGGAATCGCTCTCGATTCGCTGGGATTAGGTCGTATAAGAAAAAGGCAGCGCGATGCTTCATGAACAATTCCTTATGATTTGCCAGAATGTCGCTCTTGATACGAAATATAGTGTCCAGCTCCATGCTGTGCCCCGCGGCGGCGGCAACATCGGCGGCGCGATGTAGGAGCGATGTATTATCGCCGCGTCGGCGTATGTATTCAGCAAACGCTCGCACAAAGAAGTATTGGGCTGACCAGAACTGGAGGCGGGACGTGTCCTCTTTTGTGCCGGCGGCCGTTGCGGCTGCAGCGAGCGCTTGCTGAATATTGCAGCCAGTGAAAAGAGATGTGTAGAAGGGGGCTAGGTTGTCGGCGATTTCGCCTGCTCTCACGTCGCCGTGATAAAGCATGCAGCCAGCGAAGGGCGCCGGCTCGAGAGTTCTTATCGAAGCGAGAATCCACTCCGTTTGGCAAGCGGCCAAATAAAGCAAGGTGTTAAACCGTGATGCACGGTTGATTGCGCGTACCGCTTCCAGGAAAATGGGCCACGGAACGAGATCGCCGCTTGCGAGCTGTAACCCCGTGTGTGAGCCGTGTGCCTCTATGTGGATTAGGGGGACGCTACCATGATCGCGTAGATCTGAGGCAATGCTATCGAGCGTCTCCATGAGGTCGTTCAAGTCGAACACCTCATGGTAAACCGCGGCGTCTGAGAGAGCGTCGTCGGTTGCAAGTGCTGTGAACAGCTGGCGACCATTGTGCAGGCAGCCCTCGACGATCGATTCGAGGATGTGAACTCGTGTTAGCTCAAATCGATCCTGAAGGACGGTGGTCTCTGTCGTCATGGCGCGCTCTATGCCTCTCGATCATGGTTGAACATAAGATTATACAGCAACGAGTCGGAGGCACCAGCTACAGCTCGGCGGCTGGCGAAGCATCGATGGGGGGAGCCTCGGCGGCCAGCTAAGGGCGCGGTGTAGACGAGCGGATCTTGCGCCTCTACGTCGGCTAGAAGAGCCGTTGACGGACCGGCGGTACCGGCCCCGGCGGTTCGTGCGGAGGGCAGGCGGGCCGCCGTGCCGGCTTCCTACGCCAGCTCGGCGGGCCGCCCTGTAAGACGCTCAGGTCACCATGAATCCCGCATCCAGAGCCAGCATGTTCTCGCCCAGCTGCTCGGCCTGGAAGTCTGCGACGAGCGCGTCAACGGTCATTGTGTCGAAGAGGCCCGCAGCTACTTGCCCTCCGTCGCCGGAGCGCCCAGGACGGCAGGGCTGCGCTCGCTTTGGTCGCCGGCAGCGAGGCCGGCGCTCGATCTCTTCGCAGGGCAGCCGGCCCCCCCCCAACACTTACCAACTTGGGCTTCCCCTTCGACGTGGTGCCCCTCTCTCGGTGCACGGTCTGCCCGCTCACCGCCCGCCCGCCGCCCCCAGCGTGCTCGAGGCCAGCTGCTCGGAGTCCGAGTTTGTTCCCGGCGGGCTTGGGACGGGCGTTGCTCATGGTCGCCGGCGGCGGGGCCGGCGCTCGGCCTCTCCGCAGGGGAGGATGGCGGCCACCCCCCCGTACCAGCACGTGCGTTTCCCCGCGAGAAGTGGAGCCGCCTTTAGGGCGCGAGGTGGGGCACTGGTGCGCGACGAGCCACGGTGACCCCGACCGGTTGACCGGTCCCCGGAAACGGCAGCACCGCTGTGACGGCTTGGCGCGACCTAGGCGGGCCGATCGGACTTGCGGCCTACCCGGGGGGGGGACTCGCGCCGATCGTGCCTCCTGGGCCAGCTGGCGGCGTCGCCCTAGCCGTCGCGACCCCAGACGCCGGAGCCGCGAAGCACCTTCGTCCCCTCCCCGCCGAGCTCCACAGCGCGATATTGGGCGTCTCCAACCCGTGCAGTCTCGCAGACTGCGCCAGGGTGCACACGGCGGGAGTTCTCGGGACGCCAATTGCCGCCACGTTGCCAGCCGTTCTTGCGGCTGTCGGCCGGGGCGCTCGGGCGACTTTCCAGGACCTATGGCGACAGCTCGCCGCCGCGACGATTCCGACGCCGGTTTCCGGCTGCATTCAGGCTCCTGGAATCGGCGCAGGTCCGAGAGCTTTCGAGTCCCCCATTTTCCACGGCGTGACCTGCTGAGGCTTAGGAGCAAGATAGTGGGATGTTCGCTTCGCTTCCATCCCGGCATTCTCGCCTTCGGCTCGAAAAGCAGAGCGGATTTGGTCGGCCCGGCGCCCACTTGCGTTGCCGCGGACCAGGGCAATGCGGTGCAAAAAGAGATCCGGAAAACGCGTCGCTCCCACCCCAATCAAGGACCGTACCTGACCGTCAACGTCAAGGCATAAGAGGCATGAGAGCAGGGGGCTGCCGCCCCCTGCACCCCCTGGCCTGTGGAAGCTGCCGGGTCTGCGGAAAGCGTGGAAAACCGGCGCGGATCATTGTGCCAAGAATCGCCTCTTGCTCGCCGGTTTCCCACCCTTCCCGCAGCCCCTTGGAAATCGGCTCGTGACCGCTATGCTCGTCCGCAACCATGAGCTTCGCCGATTTCCACAGCTCCGCACAGGCCCGACGGCGAGTACATATATATGTTTTGAATAGGGCGAAGCCCGACACGAGAAGGCATCCAGATCCCCCATGCGATCGGGATCCAATGGAGCGACTCTACAAATACTCCCATTACTGGCTTTTGCGGCGTTGCTGGTGTTGATGCCAACGCTGAGTATTCAAAACCTCATCTTGCGATTAGAGTCGTGCTCTGAGAACGCTGCCGACGCGTGTTCCGGAAACGCGTGGGCCGAGCGACTGTAATGTGACACGGGAGACTGTTTAAGATGAGAACGCACCACCTGGCCACTGACCGCCCGCGCGACGACAGACGAGCAGCGCATGAAGGCTCGTCGTTGGCGGCCATTCATCCCGCCGAGGACAAGCACCGGCGCTCGGCGGCTCCCGGCGTGCTCTTCGCCGTCGCCGCGGTGTCGGTGACAGCGCCGCGGTTGGCGCTGGCCTTCCTTGCCGCCGATGGAGTCGGCGTCCCGACTTCCTGGCGGATCGACCTTCTCGCAGTCGCCTCGATCGCATCAGCCGTCGTACTGACGGGTGGCACCGCGTACCTGGCACAGGCGATCGCGGTCACCCGCTCGCGACGAGGGGTCCTCGTCGCGCTGTGGACGGCCGCCCTGGCCTGCTCGGGTGCGCTCATCGCGCCGGTGATCGTCGCGACGCTCCGTGCCCAGCCGCATTCGGCCGTCCTGGGCGTGCATCGACATTGGGCCTGGTCGATTTGCGCCGTGCTCGCGATAGACCTGGTCGCCTGGGTGCTCCGCCCAGCCCCGCTCCATGCAGACCATCGGCCTAGCCCGAGCGACCCGCCTCCCCGCGCTCGAGGATCGCAGCAGACCTCCGCCCCAAAGCTCCACAACCCAGGGAATCGGGTAAGTAGCCAGCGATGTTTTGCGCTGGCGCGCAAAACAGCTGGCCGGGGGCTGACGCCCCCGGTCCCCCGCGGCTCGCTACGCTCGCGGAATCAGAGAATCGGTCGCTTGAGGACTCGCCCTTCGGCGCGCTTCCGTGGTGCGACGAGGCGCAGGCCAAGCCCGGCGTCGAGGCAGTCGATCACGAACGGAGCGGCTGACTAAGCCATTGGAGGGAAAAGAGTTGGTGGCTATTAATATATTGATATTGATCGCCCTGCGATGGAGTCACCTTCCGGCGCTGAAGGTCTCCCGGCGCCAGCGTGATCGGTCGCCGCGCGGCCCGAAATCGGGGGATAGGACGGGTGGGGCCGAGGCGAGATCGGCCCGTAGACGGGCGCTGGCGAAGTCGTTTTCAGCCGGCCGAGGTCGCGCGGGGCGTTTTGGGCCGTTTTGGCGGTCGGAGCGCAGGTGCAGGCGATCGGTCGCCGTCGGCCCAGCGTGCTCGGTCGCAGCCCGGGCAAAGGACAAGGCATTGTAGTGCAACGGAGCGGCCTACAGGTGAATTGCCCCTCGGTCCGCTTCTCGTGCCAAGGTCAGTGCATGCCGAGCGCCGAGAAGAT
>Ga0209118_1000732_pt1 | contig 16775 bp, 14 predicted proteins | sample BlaSpr_A8_Ref_M1_FD_187988 | JGI IMG/M metagenome (GOLD analysis project Ga0209118, IMG submission 187988) | Forest soil microbial communities from Thunder Bay, Ontario, Canada - Black Spruce, Ontario site 2_A8_Ref_M1 (SPAdes) (version 2) | ecosystem: Environmental > Terrestrial > Soil > Boreal...
CGGTGCAGTGACGCGCCAGCGTGGTGAGTTCGTCGTTGGTGTACTGCGACGTTTGCCCGGTGAGCGCCGCCTTCAACAGGCGTTGCGTGACGAGATCGGGAAATCGGCGGTTCGGTGCCGTGGAATGTGTGTAGTCTTTCACGGCCAGCGCAAAGTGCCCCTCGGATGGCTGGCCGGGCACGTCCAGAGCATATTCGCCCGAGCCAAGCAGCTTGATGACAGAGAGCGAAACGTCAGCAAAGCGCGCCGGGTCAAGCTGACGGCGTTTGCTCAGGAAAGCATCCAACGCCGCGGCGTCCGGCGTCGGCGGCAACCGCTCCCCCGATGCGGACGCCAGCGCGACGATCCGGTCCCACCGCTCAGGAGTACGCAGCACCCGGCGCAGCGATGGCACGCCCTTCTTTGCCAGATATTTTGCAGTTACGCCATTGGCCGCAATCATGAAGTCCTCGATCAGTTCCTTCGCCCGGTTCTTTTCGTCCGGCAGCAGATCGGCCAGCGCGCCGCTGTCAAATACGGCCCGGACTTGCAGCGTTTCCAATTGCAGCGCGCCATGCGCGTGGCGCACCTTTTTCAGCGCCTGCGCGGCCCGATCCTGCACGCGGAGCTGTTCATCCAGTCCGGGTACTGCCGCAAGCTTTGGCGGCGCGGGCGCGGTGCCCTCGAGCCATGCGGCGACACCATTGTAGGCAAGCTTGGCGTGATTAATAACTGCTGCCCGGTAAATGTCGGAAGCCACAACTGCGCCGTCGGTGGAAATCACCATTTCCATCACGATCGCCAGCCGTTCCTGACCCTCGCCCAACGAAGTGAGGTCGGTGGACAGTTTCTCCGGCAGCATCGGAAAGATACCTGCGGCGGTGTAGACGGAGGTGGTGTTGGTCCACGCGTGACCGTCGATCGCCGAATCTTTTTTTACCAACGCGTCGACGTCAGCTATGGCGACGAGGATTTTCACCGCACCGCCCGCCACCGCCTCGGCAACCGAGAGCTGATCGAGATCGGCGGAATCGTCGTTGTCGATCGACGCCCAGAGGAGGCCGCGCAAATCGCGTATCGCGGCGCCGGACGCCGCGGCGGCCTGCGTGATCCGATTGGTCTCGGCGATGACCGCGGGTGAAAAGTCCGGCAGCAGCCCTCGCTTCAGCATCGCTTCGCGCGCAATGCTCTTGAGCTCGTCCTTGCCAGGTCGATGTGTTATTGCCATGCTCGAACGGACCCGGTCATATCGATGACTCGCTGATGTGCGCAAGGACTTTCATTTTCGAACCTGACGTCGGAGATGACGCAGTACGCTCCTGGAAATGCCGTCATAAGGTTGCGGAGCCTCCGATGTCGCGATCGGATCGGCATCACGAGGCGTCAACGCATCGAGCAGATCCTGCGCATTCATCGCGGTGAGTACGCGCTCAGGCACCAGTTCCAGTGCCACAGTGCTCGCGGCATATGCCACGACGGCCAGCACCAAGTAGACTTCGCGCGGGAGGGAGATTGCAAGCACTCCGACCAGCAGCATCGCGACCCAGCGCGCGAACAGCAATCCCGTTCGGGCCTGCACAAGTTTCCCTGGGTCCTTGAGCATTGCGATCCAATGCAGTTGCCCAAGCATAAGCATGACCGTTCCTGCGAACTGACAGCCGATACTGATCCAGAGGCTGTGATCAGCCAATGCCTCCGACCACGCAAAATCCTGGATGGTAAGGAGAATAGCCAGGAAACCACCAAACGGAATCGCCACCACTACAGGGCCAAGGAAGCCGATCAAGGCAGTGCCGACCACGATACGAAGGCGCTTCAACGGCGTAATACCGTCTTTGATCCAGGCCTGAAATTCAGGCTCGGTTTGCGCGGCCGCGTACGCTGCCAAGGTCGAGACCGCGTACATCGACCCGAGTGTGTCGGCATAGTAAACGAGCAGCACCTTGCCGCCGGACCAGTCGAGGAACAGGATGCCGAACACGGGAATCAGCGCCCGCGCAACTACATTTGCGGCGTGCAAAACTGGCGGCGATACGGGCACGATGGTTACGGCGCCTGCCGATCGATCAAACGTTGATAGTCCCGACGGAGATCGCCAGCGGGTGCCTGGCGCGGCAAGTGTGGCCGCCGGGTGAAGCGTAACGCGCGATAACAGCCAAGGTCAATGCTCAAGGACTCCCCACCGCTTCGAGCGGGACGCATGACTTGCCGTTGGCGCCATTCGAGAAGCACGATCGTCTGCAGTGGCTCGTGGATTCTCGCCTCAGCGTGAGGCTCCCTTAAACACCGCAAGAGCCCTGGATGGTTATGGACTCAAAGCGCGGAGAACGTGCAATACCATACAACAAGGGTAAGCTGCTCAGCCAGAAGCCCCACTGAAGTTGAAACAGATCCGGGCCATCCGGATTCGGCTACGAAACGAGGGACCAGTGCCTGTATTTTTCGACCAGGCGATCATGCCAACCAAGGAGGAATCATGAGCAACAATACGAGGCGCGAGCATCTCAAGATGCTACTGGGCATCGCTGCTCTGGGCAGTGCACCTCTTGCCGCGCTAGCCGTGCCTTCGGCGAAGCCCCCGGAGCCGGTTCCGCTACAAGGTATCGGGCACCGCATCGAGCACATCTCGTACAGCGATCAGGGCGGCCGGCCGGACGGCGTGCAGGTGATGGTCAATCGCAAGCAGGTTTACGTCGGCCACATGTTCAGCGACGGCGTGACGATTCTCGACGCCACCGATCCGCGCAAGCTGAAGCCGGTCGGATTTTTCACCGCCGGATCGGGCACGCGCACGCACCAGCTGCAAACCGCGGAGGACCTGCTGCTGCTTGCCAATGGCGCGAACATCGTGGCGATGCAGTCCTACGACGGTATGCGCGGCTATTTTGAGAACAACCTGGTCGACAGCATCACCAACCGGAAAAAGTTCCGCTCCGGCCTATCGATTCACGACATCTCCAAGCCCGGCGAGATGAGGGAAATCGCGTTTCTCGAAATTCCCGGCTTCGGCATCAACCGGGTCTGGTGGCCGGGCGAGCGCTACGCCACCGTGGCCGCGCATTTCGACGGTTACACCGACCATATCCTCGCTATCATCGATCTCAAAGACATTACCAGGCCGGAAATCGTCTCGCGCTGGGCGCTGCCCGGCATGAACCGCGCGGCCGGCGAGACTCCCACGCTGCCGAAAGGCAAGCGCGCTGCGCTCCACCACATGATCACCGCCGGCAACTTCGGCTACGGCGCATGGCGCGATGGGGGGTTCACGATTCTCGACATCAGCGATCCGGCCAAGCCGAAGCTGCTCTCGCACATCAACTGGTCGCCGCCGTTCCCCGGTGGCACGCACACGCCACTGCCGCTTCCCGGCCGCAAGCTCGCCGTGATCGCCGACGAGGCCAACGCGCAGCAATGCGCCAAAGGGACGTTCCATACTTTCGTGCTCGATGTGCGTGCGCCCGAGAACCCGGTGCCGATTTCCACCCTCCCAACGCCCCGGGACCGCGACTACTGTTCGCTTGGCACGTTCGGGCCTCACAACCTGCACGAAAACCGCCCGGGCTCGATGCAAAGCGAGGAGACCATCTTCGCCACCTACAACAACGCCGGCGTGCGCGTGTTCGACATCAGGGATCAATTCGCGCCCAAGGAAATCGCCTACTGGGTGCCGCCGATCCCGGCGAAACTGATCGATCCGCGCCCCAACATCGCGCTCGACGCGAAGACGGCCGACCTGTTTGTCACCAAAGAAGGGCTGATGTTCGTCAGCGACTGGAATGCCGGCATGCACGTGCTCGAATACAAAGGGTGATGGGTTTTCAATGACGCCACGTCGCTACTGTCCCGTTAACGAACGCCCGCTGGAAAGATTCCCCAATCGGGTCACAGCGCATGCTTGATCTCCTCATCAGGAATGCGCTCGTGTTTGACGGCTCGGGAACCGAGCCCGCCGTCAAGGATGTCGCAATTCAACAAGGCAAGACAAAAGCGATCGGCCATTCTCTTTCTGAATCGGCCACGCAAGTGGTCGATGCCGATGGGTTGGCGCTGATGCCCGGCATCATCGACAGCCACACCCACTTCGACGCGCAAATCACATGGGACCCTTATGTGCGTCCCTCGCCAGCGCTGGGCGTCACGACGGCAGTCATCGGCAACTGCGGCTTCACCATCGCGCCATGCAGACCGGCCGACCGCGAAATCACCATGCGCAACTTGACGCAAGTGGAAGGCATGTCGCTGGACGTGCTGCGCGAGGGCATCGACTGGGGGTTCGAAACCTTCGCGCAATACATGGCGCAACTGCGCAGACGGGGCAGTGCCGTCAACATCGCGGCTTACGTCGGACACTCCTCGGTACGTACCTATGTAATGGGCAAGGATGCGTCAACGCGTGCGGCGAGCGATGACGAAATCGCGCAGATGCGGCAGATCGTGCGCGAAGCCATGCGCTCGGGTGCGGTGGGTTTTGCCAGCAGCACCAGCCCCGCCCACAACGGCGAAGCGGGTTTGCCCATGCCATCACGCCTGGCGGGAGACCGCGAGATGGCGGCGCTGGTCAATGCCATGGGTGAATCGGGCCGAGGCGTCTACATGCTTACCAAGGGTGGCCATACGGCCGTTTCGTTTCTGGAATCTCTTGCAGCCAGCAGCGGCAGGCCCGTGATGATCGCGGCGCTGCTGCACAACAGCACCAATCCTCAAGCGGTGTTCAACGATCTGGACGATATCGCGCAGGCCAACACGCGGGGTCGCAGGCTGATCGGTCAAGTCTCGTGCTGCCCGTTGACGATGGACTTCACGCTCGCGTCACCCTATCCGGTGGAAGGGCTGCAAAGCTGGAAGCCGGCACTGGGTCTGGCAGCGGCAGCGCTCAAAGCCGTGCTCGCGGACACCAAGTTTCGCGACGCGCTGCGTGCCGAGCTGGCGTCCAGCGCCAGCTTCCGCCTGTTCAATGGTGAATGGGACAAGGTTCAGGTGGTGGAAGTCGCGAGGCCGGAAAACGCTCTCTACGAGCAGAAGAATATTGCCGATATTGCACAAGCCGAGGCTCGCGATCCGCTGGACGTCATGCTGGATCTCGCCATTGCCGAAGATCTGAAAACCGTGTTCACCGCTGAGCTTCTCAACTCCGATGAAGATGCGGTGGGTCGCATGCTCAATCACCCGTACAGCATCGTGAGCTTGAGCGATGCCGGCGCACATCTGACGTTCTTCAACGATGCGGGTTTCGGCTTGCACCTGCTGGGCCACTGGGCACGTGATCTGGGTGTGATGGCAATGAGCGAAGCCGTGCGGCGACTCACGGCCCATCCCGCCGCCGTTTTCGGCATGAAAGACCGCGGTCTGATTCGCGAAGGCTTTGCCGCCGACCTCCTGCTGTTCGAACCCGAGTGCGTGGGCCGCGGTCCCAAGCACCGGGTGTTTGATCTGCCCGGCGGAGCTCCACGGCTAACGACGGATGCCATCGGCGTTCATGGCGTGTGGGTCAACGGCACTCAGGTGGCCGACCGCCGCGGACTACTGCAAGAAGCGCCGCTTGCGGGTCAGCTGCTCACCGAATTTGCCGCATGACGCTCGCACAGCCGCATGCGCAAGCGCTATTGTCGAGGTGACGAACGCGTGCCTGGAGATATCGCTTCGTCGATACTTTTGAGCTTATTCAAGGAGAGACACATGCGAGCGACAACAATTGGAAGTTTCCTGGTGTGCGCGGCCGCACTCGCCGCCTCCGCCGCAGGTCAAACCCCACCTCCGGCGCCGGCAGCTACGCGAACGGTAGTGGCCTCGACCAAGTTGCCGACGCTCGGCGATACGCCGGTCCACTTCAAGGCCGTGAGTGTCACCATTCCCTCAGGCGCAAGCAGCAGCGTCTCTTCGTCCAACGGGATCCTTTACCAGCTCTCGGGGTCGACCGTGGTTTCGATCAGTGGCGAGGTTAAGACATTAAGCCCGGGCGAGGGCATGTTTGTCGCCAGCGGTAACGCGGCGACGCTGAAGGCGGGTGACGGTGGCCCTTCGACTTTTCTCCACTTCCTGCTCGCCCCGCCCGCGGATCTCGATAAACCACTCGAAGCGCCACCCGCCGTCGTGCAAGAGCTCTATCGAACCGCAGCAGCTCTTCCCGCGCTCAAGCCCGGCCGTTACGACCTCAACTTGACGCGAGTCAGCTTTCCGCCGGAGATGGCATCCAACGCGCCGCACCATCGATCGGGCGCGGCGCTCTATTACATCATCTCTGGCAGTGGCGCGAACACAGTTGAAGGTAAGTTGGAGGCCAAGGCACCCGGCTCTTTGATCTACGAACCGTTCGGCCTCGTGCACCAGTGGGGAAACCCTGGCCCTGTGCCGTTGACATTCCTGGCGTTCAACATCAACCCGGAAGGCGTGGCTGCTGTCCTTCCAGGCGCGCCTACGAAGAGTCAGTAGCGTGGGCATACAAGAGAGGGCTGCATCTTCAATAATAAAGCACGGTCGTTACCACGGTCTTTACATTCTCGGTCCGCGGTGGCTCGATAGTAACGACCACCGGTGCGCATGCCCTGGTCTTCACGGAACGAGTGCTGCAATCGACTGCCAGAACCTGCGCGGTGACCATGAAGCTTTGTCTCACGGCCGTTGGGGCGGCTGTTGCTGCCAGGGAAAAGACAAACCAGATGCCGACGACACCGCGCATGAGGTAAATCATTGCCTAGGTGTTCCGGGAAGGAGAAAACTTGATTGGGAATTTAGGCAGTGAGGCGGAATATTGCTTCCTGAGAAGGGAACGGCGGAATCAGACGAATACTGAAGTTGTGTAGGAGGTTTGGCTCGCGATGTAAGCTTTTCCGGAAGCTTGCGACGCGCTGGCGATCAGTGCGCTACAGCTACTGTTGCGGCCCGCTGGCATGCCGTGTGTGCCAGCGAACAGACGGCTTTCGGGGGCGGCGATATTCTTGTGACAGACCCGCCCACTAGTGTATTCGCTCTGGCGCAAGCGTGAGGCACGCGTGTGCGTGCCCGCGAAATGGAAGCGGTGAACAAAAGGAGCTAGTCATTAGCCTTGACACCATTCTGCTGATTGTCCTCATCCTGCTTCTCGTCGGCGTGCTGCTGCCGGCTTGGCCGCACGCTCGCAGTTAGAGCGACGCTTCGAATGGAATCGTCGGTCTCGTCCTGGCAATCGTAATCGTCCTGTTTTTTATGGGCGCCTCTAATCCCGCGCGGTGACGGCGGACCCCTGTTAGGAGTCAATGATGAAATACAAACTTGCGACAAGCTGCTTTGTGATTGGTACGGTGCTGGCGCCGGTCGCTGCCTATGCAGCGGATTCGGACAAGGACCGCTCCAAACCGACGACCTTCGTCAAGGACTCGGTTATTACGACCAAGATCAAGGCGAAGCTGGCTGCGGAACACCTCGCCAGTGCGAAGCATATCAAGGTCGATACGGACATGAATGGCGTTGTGTGGATGACCGGTACGGCCAACAGTCAGGGTGAAGTCGACAAAGCCGTTGCGATTGCGCGCGCTACCGAAGGCGTCAAATCGGTCAACAACCGCCTCAAAGTCCAGAAGGACCGCTAAAGGCTGCTTCGAACCCGCTGCCTATGGCAAACGAGACCGAGATCAAGTGGCTGGCTGACCCGGAAGATCATGATTATCCGGCCGCAGGCTCGTACCTGAGTCTGCTCTATGACGACGCTTCCGTGGAAAAGTATCTGGACCAGCTGCGAAAAGCGTCCATGTCGAAATTCAAGGCGAAAGACATTTTCCGAGCATCCGGTTTGTCTTTGTTGGGTATCAGCAATTCGCATGTGGAGCACGACCGAGAGAAAATCCTCACGGGCCAATCTTTGTCTCCGCTCCTGCTAGTGCGGGGGAAAAGCAACCAAGAGGTCATCATTGCCGATGGCTACCATCGATTGTGCGCGGTCTATTCATTTGACGAGGATGCACTGATTCCTTGCAAGATCGTCTGAAAATACTGAGAGCGAGGAGTTGAAGCGGAGGCATAAATGAAAGAGCACGGTGGAGTCTATCCGGCGATCGTCGTTGATAACGTCGATCCCGCGAACAGCGGGCGGGTGAAAATTCGGCTACCGCAGGTGCTCGTGGCCGGAGAGAGCGGCCACCAAGCATGGGCACGGATCGCCACCCTGATGGCTGGCGCCAACCGCGGGACCTGGTTTATTCCCGATGTGGGCGACGAAGTCGTGGTCGCATTCGAACATGGCGATTTGAACCGCCCCTACGTCCTCGGTGGCTTGTGGAATAGCGCCAACCCTCCGCCGGAGACGATGGACGTCACCAACAACAAGAAACTTGTGCGGTCCCGTAACGGTGTGCAGATCACGCTCGACGATCAAGGCGGCCGGGAGAGCATCATCATTGAGACGCCCGGCGGCCAGAAGCTCGCGCTCGAGGATGGTCCCGGCGCCGTCGTGCTCACCGACAGCAATGGCAATTCGGTGCAGCTCAGGACGAACGGAATCATCATGAACGCGGCCTCGAGAGTTATCCTCAATGCGAGCGCGATCGAGATCAATGCGGGTGTGGTGAGCGTCAGCGCAGCCATTTCAAAGTTCAGCGGGGTAGTGCAATGCGACACGCTGATCAGCAATAGCGTTGTCAGCCAAAGCTACACCCCGGGTGCGGGAAATATCTGGTGATGAAAGAATCACTTGAAGAGAACGAGGCAGTTATATGCAGGGCGCCGACGTCACTTCGCTGCGTCTTCGCGCCCCGGCCGCAGCCCGAGCCAATTCCCCGCCACTGCCATTACCGCGCCGAGCGCTGCGACCCATGTCCAGCGATAGCCTTCAAATAAAGTAGAGAGAGCAAGCGCAATCACCGGCGTGGCCACGGCGACGAATGCGGCTGGGCTGCCGCCCACGCGCTTGAGCAGCGTGAGATAAGCACCGAAGGCGATGATGCTGCCGAACACCGACAAGTACGCCAGCGAAAGCAGGTAGGCGGGACTCGTATCGAACGCCCACGGCACGCCGTGCACGACGCTGACAAGCGCGGCGCTGAACGCGCCGTACGCCATGCCCCATGCGGTGGCTGGAAACGTCTGGATGCCGGCCCTGTGATTACGTATCGCGATCAGATTGCCGCCGCACGCGATCACCGTGGCGCCAAGTGCGAATGCAACGCCGTAGCCCGCGGTGCCTCCGTGCGACGCCTGGTCGAGCTCCGGCAGAAAGAGCAGCGTGACACCGGCGACGCCCAGCGTCGCGGCGATTAAGGTGCGTGCTGACAGCGGCGCACCAAATGCGAGCCGCATACCGACGGGACTCATGAACACGATCGTGGAAAACAGCACCGCGACCAGGCCGGAAGTAACGAAGCGCTCGGCCCAATAGATGCCGATGTAGTTCAAACCAAACAGCATGACGCCCAGCGCGGCGAGATAGCGATGCGCGCGCGCGGAAAAGCGCAGCGATCTTCGCGTGGCCGCACACCAGGCGAGCAGCACGATTGCGGCAAGCCCGAAGCGATAGGCCACCGAGAGCTCCGGCGCGACCACGCCAAGCTGATACTTGATCGCCAGCCACGTCGAGCCCCAGATCGCAGAACAGATGATGAAGAGTGCGGTGGTTCCCATTTGCATTTGTGGTCGGCGTAATTATTGAGGACCGGCGAAAATGGATTCCCGCGGGAATGACAACCCTAAGTTCCCGCTTTCGCCGGAACGACAACCTCAGGTTCCCGCTTTGGCCGGAATGACGACCTCCAGCTCTCGCTTTCGCAGGAATGACGACAATAAGGATCCGGGCGTCACGCCTTCGTAATACTCGTTAGCTTCTAATCCGCGAGTTCTTAGCGCGCGATGACTTTGCCTACCCGGGCGCCGAGAAACGCGCTCATCCGCTGGACCTCTGCGTCCAGCTCGCGGCGGAATGCAGCGTCCCGCGGGCGCTTGCCGACATAGCCGGTTTTGATCTCGAGCGCGCCGCCGACCAGCGCGGCATTGGCCCAGCCGACGACCGCGTCGCGCCATAAGAGCGGCAGCGCGTAATAGCCAAGCAGCCGCTTCGCAGGTGGCGTGTACGCCTCGAAACGATACGCCCAGCCCCAGAAAAGCTCGAAGCGGCGGCGATCCCAGACGATCGGGTCGAACGGCGCGAGCAGGCGAACATTGGCGTGCGGTTCGACCTGTACCTCCTCGCTGGCAGGCCACACGTAGGTCACTCCGTCGACCATCGCGTGCCGGATGCGGTCGCCTTCGATCAGCCCCTCGACCACCTTTGCAGCGTTGGCGCCAGGCAGGGACGTCCTGGTCACGATCGCGGCAAGCTCGCGCAAGCTGCGCTCGGGCAGCGGCGCGTAGAGCTGCAACACGAGGTCGAGCAGCATAGCGGTGCGCTCCGCTGGCGCAAGCGGTTTGGGCAGGGCGTGCGCGAGCTCGTAGACTTTGACGCCCTTGTCGCGACGCGCGATGCGCAGTTGGCCGCGATAGTGCAGAACTTCGAGCATGCGGGTGGTGGCGATCGATTCGCCGCCCCAGCCGTTGATGACGCGCGCCATCCCGAGCGCCTTTTGCAGCTCGCGCGGATGGGTCGGGCCGTGCTTGCCGACGTGAGCGAGAATGCGCTTCGCCAGCCGCGGATGCTCGCGCTCGACATGCCACGGGTCGCGCACCGGCCGCGGGTGCAGCAAGCGAAGCGAATCGCGCGGCAGCACGCCGTAGACGTGCAGGTGCTCCTCGACCAGCGGCAACGACGGATAGTGCTTCTCGAGATCGCCGGCGCGATAGCCGCTAACCCGATGCCTCAGGATCAGGTCCTGCGCGCGGGCCGGCGCGCGGATAGGGTCGAGCTGCACGAAGCCTAGCGTCCGTACCGCGGCTTCGAGACCACGGGGAGAAAAAAGCGAGCGCGCAACCGCGTAATTGCGCAGCTGATCCATGGAGATATGGGAAACGCGCGTGCTCACGCGGCACGCAGCGCATCGACGATCTTGAGCCGTGCGGCGCGCGCAGCCGGCAGAAATCCGCCGACGAAGCCCATGCCGAGCGCGAACATCAACGCGGCAAGGACGATGCCCGGGGTCAGCACGAAGCGGAACGCAAGCTCGGCGAAGGTCTGGAAGTTCATGGTCGAGATCGACACCACCTGCATGAACGACGCGCACACCACGCCGATAACGCCGCCGATGAGTCCCAGCAGCAACGATTCGCCCAGAAACGCGACCAGGATCGCCGCGCGCGAAAAGCCCAGCGCGCGCAGCGTGCCGATCTCGCTGGTGCGGCTCGCCACACTCGCGTACATGGTGATCATGGCGCCGATGATGGCGCCGATGGAAAAAATGACCGAGATGCTGGTGCCCAGATAGCTGATGAACTTCGACAACGCCTCCGACTGATCGGCGTAGAAGCGCGTCTCGCGCTTGGCGTCGAGCGTCAACCGGGGGTCGGACTCGATGATGCTTTTGACCTCATCGAAGCGGTCGCTGTCGGCGAGCTTGAAGATGATCGCCGAAAATCCGGTGCGCCGGAATGCCTGCAGCATCTGCTCGGCGTCGCCCCAGATCTCCGAGTCGAAGCCCGTGCGGCCAGCGTCGAACACCCCCACGACCAGCCAGTCGCGCTGCGCGAAGTGAAGCGTTTCGCCCAGCCCCGCACCCTGGAAACCGCTGGCGATCGACCGCCCGGCAATGATCTCCGACGTGCCGCCGCGGAACATCCGGCCTTCGACCATGTGCACTTGCGGCCGAATAACGAGGCCGGTCGGCGTCACGCCGCGAATGACGACGTTCGACGGCTTGGCCGTTTCGCGCTTGGGCAGGTTGATCAGCACCACCGGCTCCTTGGACACCAGCGGCATGCCATCCTGGCCGATGGCGACTTCGGGCAGGCTTTCGACGATTGCAGCCTGTCTGCGGTCGACGCCGCTTTGCACTTCGGTTTGCGATCCGCGGCGGATGACGATCACGTTGTCGTCCTGGCCCGTGGCCACCAGCGTCGCTTCGAGGCCGGCGGCCAGCATCAGCACCGTCGCGAACACGTACACCACCAGCGCCATGCCGCCCGCGGTCAGAATGGTGGTCAGCCGCCGGGCGGCGAGATTGCGCACGATATAGAGAACGGGAACTCGCATCCTTAGGGTCCTGGGGGTCCTAACCGACCGCGCGCAGCCCATCGACGATCCGGATATTCGCCGCACGCCACGCCGGCAGCGCCGCGGCGACGAGACCGACGATGAGCGCCGCGCCGAGCTGCATCGCCAGCGTTTCGTCACTGATCAGGAAGATCGGGAGCAGCGAACCCATCGCATCGGCGAAGGCGTGCGCCAGCGGGAACGTGAGCAGCACGCCGATTACGCCTCCTGCGAGCGCGATGGCCAGCGATTCGCCGAGAATCAGCAGCGCGACGTAGCCGCCGCCGAAGCCCAGCGCCTTCATGGTCGCGTACTCGGATCCGCGCTCGCGTGCGGTCATCGCCATGGTATTGGCCATCACCGCCATGATGATGATAATGACCACGAATGACACCGCCTGGATCGCGAGCAGGATCGCCTCGGTCATGGCCACGAATCCGAGCTGGAATGCCTTTTCGGTCTCGGTCAGCGTCTCGGCCAGCGAGTTCTTGAACACCGCGTCGATTGCCGCTGAAACGGGCGCCGCCTGGTCGGGATCCTTGAGCTGCACGATGAACACGCCGGTCTGATCGGCTCTGCGCGGAAAACGTTTCTTGATCGTCTCGTTGAGCAGCGACCAATGAAAGAACATGGTCGATTGATCGGTGCCCTTGTCCGCCCCGTCGTAAATGCCGCGCAGACTGAAGGTCCACGTACCGGGGAAGATGGTGCCGCGCAGCGGAATCTGGTCGCCGACCTTCCAGCCATACTTGTCCGCGAGCTTGCGTCCGACGATGCAACCCTGACGATCGACAAAAAAAGCCTTCTTCTCTTCTGGCGAAAGCAGGAACTCCGGGTAGGCAGCCAGGTAAGTCGGCGCATCGATGGCGAACTGGGGAAAGAAATTGCGCTCGGTGATGTAGACGCCGCCGAACCAGTTTGCCCACGACACGCCGGTTACGCCATCGACCTGCCGTATACGCTGCGCATAGTTGAGCGGCAGCGAAAAGGTCAGAGAGATCGAATTGCGCGTCACCAGCCGGGCGCTGGAGCTTGCATTGGCGCCCGCGTACCAGGCATCGACGATGGTATGCAACAGGCCGAACGCGGTGATGGCGACGACAATGCCGACGACGGTCAGGATTGTGCGCAGCTTGTGCCGCAGCGAATTCTTGAGGATCAGGCGGAGCAGATACACGAAAAAGCGGTGAACGCTGCGGCAGGCGGAAGCACAAAGCTTACCGCAATGGGCGCCCGGCGCGCGAAGCCTTCGGACGCGCGGCATGGAACTTGCTCGATTGAGGCTTGAGCCGCTTGAGGCCCTGGTCAAATGAGACACGGGTGCCCGAGGACGGCATTTACTGACCCACCGACCGAGGGATCGCCGTGCGACACTTCGCTTCGACGTACCGAGTAACTCGCTTCGCCTATGCCGCGCTGGCGGGCTTTCTTATCCAACCCGGGCTTGTCTCGGCATTGGCGCTCGGCAACATGGCGCTCCAATCGTCGCTTGGACAGCCGCTGCGGGTCGTCATCCCCGTCGCCCTGAGCGATGGCGAGACCCTCAACGCCTCCTGCCTGAAGCTGGTCCGCGACCCGGTAGACGGTACGCCACAACTTATGACGGGCAGGGTCAATGTTGAACGGAACGCGGCCAATACCCGATTGATCGTGACCACACCGCGCCCAGTGGACGAGCCGGCGCTGCGATTCTCCTTACAGGCCGGATGCGGCGATACCATGCGCCGCGATTACGTCCTGCTGCTCGATCCGCAGGGAACCGAGTCGAGCACTATGGTGGCCTCTGCGGATCTCGACGAATTCAAGAATTACGCCGGCGCTCAACACTCCACCGCGGCCCCGCGTGGCGCGCAACGGGTCGCGACTTCGACCCAACCCTCGCATCCGTCCGCGCCCGCGCCGACCACTTTCAAGCCCATCGACCCGCCGCCACCCATCGCGGTCGCGCAAGCGCTGAAGACCGCTCCTGCGGCCCCGATGGTTGAGCTGACGGTAACGCCACGCGAGCCGGTGGCCCTGACTACGATTCAGCCGAGCAGCGGTTTCATTGCCGAGGCCGCAGCCGCCTCGCTCTCTCCTATGTCGACCGCGCGCTCGGATACCACTGCCGCCTCGGCTCCAACCGCGATGCTCCGCACGCGTGATCAAGCCCCGGAGGAGACACTGTGGACTCAGACCTGGCCGTACGCCGCGGTGTTGCTCAGCATCGGCGCCATCGCGCTGACCGCGTTCGTCAAACGCCCCCTTATCGTCGCCCCCGCGTGGAGCGCGTCGACGGTAAACAACTTCTCGAAATCACCGATGCTGACCAGCGCCGCCGCGGACACTTTCGCCGACTTCGGCGTCATGAGCGAGGTGGCACCGACGGCTTCGCGCCAGATTACTCGCCAGCGCGCAATCGAAGAGCCGATCCACGATGCGAATCTGGACACGCTCCTCCAGTTGCCTGATGTCGAGGATGCGATCGATGAGCACGTCATCAGGAAGGCATGGGCGACGCTCGCCACCGAAAGCGCCGCCGATATCGGCACCGATTCGATCCTCAAGGCGATCGAGGCCGCCGAGCGCGACATGCACATCAGCCCGCCCGCGCCCGCGCAAGCCGCGATGGACAATGCGCTCAACGATGATCTGCTGCGCACCCCGAAGCCGCGCCGCTAGCAAGCCGCTAAGCCGCCAGCACGCCCTTCTCGAGATGGATCAGGCGCCGAGCCTTTTCCGCCGATTTGGGATCGTGGGTCACGATCAGGATGGTCTTGCCCAGCTCGCGATTGAGCTGATCGATCAACGATAGGATTTCCTCGCCGGTCGTCCGATCGAGGTCACCCGTCGGCTCGTCGGCGACGATGAGCGTCGGGTCCGTAATCAGAGCGCGCGCAATCGCAACGCGCTGCTGCTGTCCGCCGGAGAGCTCGTTGGGACGATGGTCGGCGCGATCCGCCAGACCGACGAGTGACAAGGCGATGCCGACGCGCTCGCGCCGCTCGCGGCGCGAAAGATTCGCAAGCAAGAGCGGCAACTCGATGTTTTCGAACGCGGTGAGCACCGGCATGAGATTGTAGAACTGGAAGATGAATCCGACATGCGACGCGCGCCACGCCGCGAGATCGCTCTCGGACAAGCGCGCAATGTCGACGCCGCCGACCTTGATCGTTCCACTCGATGGCTTGTCGATCCCAGCAATCAGATTCAAGAGCGTCGTCTTGCCCGAACCGGAAGGTCCCATCAGCGCGACATAGTCGCCGAGCGCAATGTCCAGATTGATGTCGACCAGCACCGGAATGATCTGCTCGCCGCGCTGGTAATACTTCGATAGCTTGCGGATCTCGACCAGTGTCGGCGGTGCCGGCGTGTTTACGATTGCGTGCAGTGGCGTGGTGATCGGAAATCCTCGGGGTCGCACCGTGCGATTACACAGTTCGTCGTTCCCGCGGAAGCGGGAACCCAGTGGCGTTCGCCGCACGATCACAACGCGTCCAACGACGCTGGACCCCCCCTTTCGCGGGGATGACGCGGCTGTTTCCAATCGCTGCGACCCTTCGGCTCTTGCTCTTGGCCATCCGCGTCACTTGGCAGCGGCCTTGACTTGGGCGCCGCCGCTCAATTCGGGCGAAGGCTTCAACACCGCTTTCTCGCCGGTCTTGACCTCGCCGGCGATCGATGTCAGCTCGCCGATCTTTCGTCCCGGCGTGACCGTGACCTCGGCCGCCTTTCCGTCGCGCACGACGAACACTACCGTCTTGCCGCCGCGCGGTGCGAGCGCGTCGGGGTGCACGGCGGTCAGCGGCTTCTGCTGCTCGGCGGTCACCGGCTGCGACAGGAACGAGACTTTGGCGCTCATTTCCGGCAGCACGCGCGAATCGATGGCATCGAAGCGTACCTTGATCATCACCGTCGCCTTCGCCCGGTCGACGGTCGGAACGATGCGCGATACCATGCCTCGAAAGCGCACATCGGGCAGGGCATCGAGCATGATCTCGCACGGCTGGCCGACACTGACTTTCGACAGGCTGGATTCGGAAACGTCGGCTTCGACTTCGAGCGTGCTCATGTCGGCCATGCTGACGACCGCGCCTTTCGAGTCGGCGGCCGACGAGAACGGCGTCACCAGATCGCCGACGTTGGCGCTCTTGGACAGGATGATGCCGTCGAACGGAGCGCGGATCACGGTGTAGTCGACGGCGACCTGCGAATTGCGCGCGTTGGCCTCGGCCGCGGCAAGCGCCGCCTTGGCGCTAGCAATGCCGGCGACCGCGCGATCGGCGCGCGCCTTGGCCTGATCGAGCGCCGACTCGGAGACGAACTTTTGCGCGATGAGATCGCGCGTTCGCTTGAGCGAGGACGACGCGTCGCGATCCTCCGCGTGTGCTTGTTCCAGCGTGGCGTGCGCGACTTGGACATTGGCGCGCGCACCCTCGACCTGGGCCTGGACATCGCTCTTATCCAGGCGAGCGATGACCTCGCCCGCCTTGACTCGCGAGCCTTCCGCGACGCCCAGCCATTCCAGGCGTCCCGACGCCTTGGACGAGATCGCCGCCTTGCGCTGCGCCACGACGTAGCCGGTGGAATTGATGACGACGAACTGCTGCGACGGATAGGTAGTGACGATGGGAGTGGTCTGCACGGTGATCGTGCGCGGCTGAGACGCAAACCAGCCCCCACCGGCGATTGCAATGAGCAGGATGCCGCCGAGCCACAACCATTTGCGCCGGCG
>Ga0209118_1000733_pt1 | contig 16773 bp, 13 predicted proteins | sample BlaSpr_A8_Ref_M1_FD_187988 | JGI IMG/M metagenome (GOLD analysis project Ga0209118, IMG submission 187988) | Forest soil microbial communities from Thunder Bay, Ontario, Canada - Black Spruce, Ontario site 2_A8_Ref_M1 (SPAdes) (version 2) | ecosystem: Environmental > Terrestrial > Soil > Boreal...
TCGAGTCGAAGCTTCCGATACCCGATTTGACGGGCATCGGAGATCAGGCGATCGACGATAAGCCGGCCGATTCCTCTTCCGCGCACTGCCGGTCGGACATACATGCGTTGAACCTCTCCAATGAATTCATCAAGCCGCTTCAGGCAACCGACAGCAACAAAGGCTTCCTGCTCTTGAACGATGTAGAAGCGGCCGTAAGGTGGATGAAATTTCTCCGTCTCTGACATGTCCGATGCGACCATCGCGTCAACATCGAAGCTCAGCTTGTACTCGCGTTGAGCTGACGCGTGTATCCAATGCAGGTACTCCGAGATGAGGATACGAGCGCTTTCGCGATGTACCTCGCCGCGGACAGGTACGATCGTGGGCATAGCCGACCTCGTTACATTTGTGACGTCTAACGTCTATCCACCGACCAAAGCGTTCTGCTTTGAAGCCGACATTCTGCCGATCAGTTTTCAAACCAGCAATCGTATATCAATTGTCTAGAGGCACACCGGCCATTTTCCGGTTGTCCTCTTCGATCGAGAATCAACGCCTGCGTGCTGTGCGCCGCCTCTTGGCCCAGTTCGCAACCAGACACTTGAAAGCGGAGCGGTGTGCGCGAAACTGGCGATGTCAGTCGACATTGCGGAGGCGCGCTCAATGACACCGATATCACTAAGGCTGAAAGGCTTCCGGGGCATTCGTGATGGACTTGGCCGCGACACCCTCGAGTTAGACTTCGCCCAACTCGCCGGCGACGCTGAACTTATCGCGATCGTCGGCAACAACGGACGCGGCAAGACAACGCTCATGGACAGCATGGTCCCGTTCATGGTGATGCCATCGAGGGCCGGCGCGGATGGTCTGGGCAGCTTCTCCTACTACGACCACGTGTACCTGCCGGAGAGCCTCAAGGACCTCGTCTGGGAACACGAGGGTGTGCGATACCGGTCTCAGCTGGTGTTCCGCATGAACGGGAAGAAGAAGACAGAGGCTTTCCTTCACGTCCTCAAAGAGGGCCGTTGGGAGCCCGTCCGGCTGGATGACGGAACCGTGTCGGACGGCAAGGTAGATACGTACGAGAGATGTGTCGAGGGAATCCTGGGAAGTGCGGGTACGTACTTTACCTCGGTGTTTTCAGCTATGGTACCCGACCTTCCTATACTGATTCCCCAGTTTTGGGTCTGATTATTCGGTCAGAAGCTACAAAAATCGGGGCAGCCATCGGTGTTTTGAAGTCTTGGACGGGTTTATGGCACCGGATACTATTGCCTACCAATTCCTCACGACGCGGTATCTTGGGACCTTCCGAACAGCGTTTGATCAAAGAGAAACTATAGCCAACTTGTGGGGCGATGGGCGGCTGCAGCCTGGGAGGAGCGATGCTGATCCTTCTCGAAGGCTCCTATGCGGCTGTACAACTGCCGCCGTTGCGGCTGCCAGGTAAGCATCTGTCGCGACTGCGATCACGGCAACGTCTACTGCGCGGGTGAGTGTGCGCGGCTGCGCCGTAGCGAGTCGCTGCGCCGCGCCGGCGCTTGCTACCAGAGCGGCCTGAGCGGGGCGCGCCGCCACGCGGCTCGCCAGCGCGCCTGGCGCGAGCGGCGCGCGAAAAAAGTGACGCATCACGGATTCCCAGGCGTTCCCGCGGCTGTCAAGCTGGCACCGAGTTTGACCCCACCGCAGGAGCCAGAGAATGCCGAAGTGCTACCCGTTGCACGACCCGCGCCGGTGGTATGCGCCCCCGGAGCGGCGGCTGCCGGGGAATGTTCAGCCGCCGGGGCCGATAACGGTGCGCCCCGCGGGCATCAGGCGGGCAGGCCGCTGCCGCCCGCGGGGGGCCGTTGCGACTTCTGCCACCGTCGCCTGTTACCCTTTGCTCGGCACGGGTCGCTACGCACGCGGCGCTGAGCCCGGTGCCCGGCGATGATCTCGCGCGATCTCTGCAAGGAAGCTCAGGAACGCGCCCGCGCCAAAGCCAAAAACGACACCGCACCGCCCAGCAGCACAAACAGCCCCGATTCATCCCCCATGCTGTCCCAAAACTTGCCGCTGGTATGCCTGCCCAGCGACCTCTCCGATGAGGCCGCCGCGCAACTGCTCGAGTTTCTCTACGAGTTGGCTCGTACCCTCGAGAACCACTACTACGCACAGCTGCACCGTTACTACAACGCCAGCGATGAGCGCGAAGCCAAGCGAAGCGACCCATCAGGCCCGGAGAGCGATCCGCCATTCTGACCACTGTACTCAAACTCGCTACCGACATGCTTTCCCCATTCGGCGTCATTCGAGCGATGTTCTGGCGCCACCTCTGAGCGCGGTGCGCCCATGCGCCAAGCAACTTCTTTCTTTCGGTCATTTTGGTCCATCAAATACATCAACACGAAAGAATTTCCGCATCGGAGGTTCCCGATCGTCTTTTTGAATGGCCAGCCGGGATTCGTCATCACGCAGTGGATCCATTACCTGTTGGAGAACGGCATTGCACAATCATTGTTTGAAGAGAGAATACGAGCAGTCCTGCACCTATTCGACTTCACGATGGCTAAATATGGGGAGCGAGCGCTGACCAGTGAGGAGTCCCGTTCCCTGGTTCATGATTTCCTGCTGGCCAAGAAGCGGGGCACGTCCGGGGAGGACGCCTCTGATCCGCTCGGTCTCGGGTGGAAGCCATTACCCTCGGCTACGCTTAGGCGCTACCTGGCAGGCATTAATACGTTCGACAAGTGGCAGAGCGGCTTTCATAACGCAGCACGACTGAACCCGTCAGAAGAACGCTTCCTGAATGCGTGGGAGACTTACCGTGACTTCCAACAGCGCACAAAGTGGGATCCGATGCTTCACCTCTTTCCGGCGAAGCGTCACACCAAAGAAGTCTACCGCATAGACCTGACCGAGGATCACGCTCGGTTCTGGATCGGGAAAAGGCAATTCCCCAAAGCCTTCCCGCTACGCGCATTCGTCGATCTCGTCGAGCGCTGCCCCAACGTGCGCGACAAGATGCTCTGGTTGTTGCTGTTCGGCATTGCGCTGCGACAGTCCGAGGCGTTGCATCTCTATCTCGAGGATTGCTTTGGGGCCACCAAACTGGGCGAGACGCGCATTCGGCTCGACGACCCAGAGCGTGGCGAGTTTGAGTGGGTCGATGCAAAAAACAAGCAGCATCGGGGAACACGCGCACGATACCTTGTCGAGGTCTTCCAGAATCCAGAGTTCAAGGACCGTTGTCCAGCGCTGCATAATTTGGCACCGCGGACTCAGTACGGCCGCCGTGGCGGCAATCAGGCCGGATTCAAGGGAATGACCTTCGACACGGATTCCGGTGGGGTGTTGGGCCAGTCGTTCGGGAACGAGGCCCATTGGATCGACCCCAGGCTTGGCGTGTACTTCCAGACGTGCCTGAAGGAATATCTGCACGAGCACTTCTACGGCAAACCTTCACGCTGGCCATTCCACCCATTCTTGTTTATTCAACTGGATAAGGAAACTTACGGGCTGCCCTTGACGTTACCGGCGCTGAAAAAGGCATGGCACCGCGCGCTCTCTCGGATCCGTGTGAATGCCTTGATCCTGGGCCCGCATTCGCTGCGGCACCTGGCAGGATACTACTGCGCGAGTGTGCTCAAGCTTCCCATCGAGACGACGAAATCGCTGCTGCGCCATGGGAGCGTCGTAAGCACGGAGTGCTACTACCACCTGTCCAGCCAGGAAGTACGCACGTGCATTATCGAGTCAGTAACGCGGGCGCATGGGTTGTCCGTCCGAGATTATGTCGTGCTGCCAGATTCTCCCCGGCTCGAATTGCCACCTCACTGGGCTCCAGGTTGGACGGCTAAACAAGATACGAAAGATTCGTAGGCATGGCAGGTCGAGAGAATCGATTTGTGCAGTTCGCTATCACCGCGGAGACGTCCGTCTTGCGCGAGGCCACAGGCTATTGGTCAGGCAGGAAGGTGTACTTCAATCCCACGAATCACGTTGTACTGCTCGATCAGAACCTCACTGCCGCCTCCCTCAGCCAAGTCATTGAACAGGCGTACGAGGAGCACCTGGAAGGCGCGATCGCGGCGCATATCGAGCGCCACTTGGCTACGCGGAACACGGACCTATCAACCCTGCTTGCGAAGCCCGGTGGCTTCAGGAATTACTTTCTTCTCTGTCGGCTTTTGCCAGCCTTTCACCTCTCCGCCTTCAGCTCCCCTAAGGGAGCAGCGACGTGGCCACGTATTGGCGCGTGGCTCACAACCCAATTTCCCGATGATCCGGACGCTCAGAAGCAGTTCCTTGTTGATCAGATCGCGTTGGTGGCTCGGCAGGGAGGACTGCCGATAAAGCTAAACGCACTGGGTCCCGACTGGCTCCAATTGGGGAACGTCGATCTGCGTCGACTACTACTGTGTCGGATACCGGATATCCAGCAACTCCTGGCTGCACTTGGCACGCTGGGTCAAGTCAGCATTCCAGGTGACATCAGAAAGAATTTGTCTGCAGTGGCCGAGCACAACAGACCCGCGCTACGCTGCTGCGAACATTACGGGTTGAGCACCCCTCAGTTGCGAACTGACGAGGATGGCGTGAGGCTGGTTTCCCTGAGTAACGCAGCCGATCTCGTGCTGGTGTTATTGGCTCGCAAACAGCGGCTCCTGTTGCCGCGTAATTGGGCGAGACTCGTTAGCGCCATGCGCGTGGTTGAACCCCACTGGCCGTGGGATGACCTTGAGGTATCCCACCGACATCTTCTCACCGCGCTACTAAAAGGGACGACCCTGGAAGGCATCGCAGATTTGCCGGCGGATGCTCGTTTATGGCTGGATGGGATTCCCTTGGAAACACAACTCAATGTGTTACTCAAGCCGCTCGTAGAAACCTACCAGCGGGAACATGATCACCTTGCCCCCTGGCCCTTGGCGAAACTCAACCTGAGAAAGATCCGTCGCGACCCACAGGCGCTTTCCTGGACCCCCGCGTGGATCGCAAAACAGGATTACGGCGCCCCATGGGTGGAGTTTGCCCAAGTCTATTGGCAGCTAAGCGACGCAGGAGGGGGGCAAAAGAAACGGGCTTTCCGCGACTTTCTGCCGTGGGCGGCAAAGGAACGAGGCTTTGCCTCGCCGTCGAGTATCCAGATCACTGACCTTCGTGATCCGCATCATCCGGGGAGACGAGATACTTTCGCTGCGTATTTGAAGCTAAAAGCGCGTCGTGACAGAACGGAGCACCACAGTTGGATTGCCGCCGCCGCCGCGTTCGAGCGTGTGGTCAACGCACTCAAGGTCAGCCCCAATCCCCTCCTTTCTCTTCCGCAAAACCCTTTTCGCGGGCTCGACAGTCCCGTTAAGGTGGCGCGTTCCAATAAGACCACGCGCAGGCGGTTACCGGCGGCCATTCACGAAGCCATGATCGAGGTACTTTTGGAGCCAGATGCGGACGGGAATCCGACCTATGCTTGGATACGCGATACCTCGCGCTGGGATTGGTTCGACCGGTGCGATCCGCTAACGGGCGTAACCGAACCAGTCTGGTGCCCGTCGCGGGCTGCGTGCCTCGCCCTACTTCTGGTGCTGCCATTGCGAAGGAAACAGGCGCGCTGGCTCGACCGGGGATTGATGGACGAGAAGATCTGGGACATGGAACGTGATCAGTATTTGCCCAATACTCATCCACTCATTAACTGGCGATACCCGGATGGCCAATCCCAACTCGAACGCTACGGGCGCCCGACGGGTGTCTTGCAACCTATCTTCGATCCACTGGTGGAAAAGGAAGAACTGGGCATCTTCATCAACACGAACAAGACCCAAATGTGGGATCCCTCGAACAAGAGGGGTTATGAAATCCCATGGCCATCGGGCCGCCCGCTCATGCCAGATGCGCCAGAGCTTGCTGAGAACGCCAAGTGGCTGGAGCGGCCCTACGCGATACTCAGGCAGCAACTTGAGTGGCAGGCCAGCTACAACCCGACCCCCGTACCGGTTGACTTTATTGATCTGACTTCTGATGCCGAAGGCGTGAACGAGCGGTTCGTCGACCGGATGCCCTCATGTACCCCCGTGTTTGCCGATATGTCGTGTGACGACTACCGAGACGACAGGAACCACACGATGATCCATCTACCTGTCAGAGGAACCAAACTTGGTCGTCTCTTCAACGCATTGGCAGTGGAAACCGAACATCGCTTGCGCGAAGAAGGGCGTGCGGTCACGCTTACCGCCGAGTCGAGCGAAAGTAAGCTGGCACACCATGGCCGCGTCTGTCTGTTTGATCTGCACAGCCTTCGTGTCGCGGGCATCTCGCGCCTGATCGAAATGGGCGTGCCGATCCAGATCGTGCAAGAGTTCATCGCTGGCCACATGACAGCCGTGATGACCTATCTGTACAAAAAGCTAGAGCCTGGTTTCCTCCGCCAAAAGCTCCTCGAAGCCCTCGATGAAGCGGGCATCCTCGGCGATTGGCAAGAGCTACGTGAACCCCTCGCCGCCCGACCCACCCTGTGGGTATTCAACCGCCGATTTGCCGATCACCGCAGCGATGACCTTCTCGATACTTATGCTGGGTGGAAGCTTGTCCCCGGAGGCATTTGTCCCCTGGGCGGCACGGGATGCGACATTGGACAGCCTATCGATGTCGAAGACGATGACAAGAGCGTTAAAGGGCACTACGCACCGGTTGTCGGAGGATGCGGTAACTGTCGGTTTTTTAGCACGGGTCCCGCTTTCCTGGTGCAACAGGCCCAAGTGGCCAACGAAATCATGCTGGAGTGCCGCGTGCTAGGTCGGGATCGCAAAGCGCTCTATGATCGGCTTGCTGAACTCGACTGGGGTGATGATCCCCAACTTGGGCCAGGTCGGCGGCAAAAGCTGACGCTGGAGCGAGAGATTTTACGGGAACAGATTCGGTCGATCGACCAGCGCATGGAACCGATGATCCTCGAATGGTTCAACCGCTACGTGATGTTCGAGGAGTCCAAGAAACTCATGGCTGATTGGCGCGAATTAGTCACTACTCACAATCGCCCCGGTCGCCACTCCCTCGTGCTTGTAGCCGGTGCAACACCAGAGGACGTGCGGGAGCAACTCCAGATCCGCCTGGAGCAAGCGGGCGACTTCTCGCTGATCCGTAACATCCTCGAAGGCGCCAAGCTGCGCGGAGGATTAGCCAAAGCATCATCTCTCGCCAAGGATAAGTGCTGCGAGTTCATGGATCGTATCCTCCGCACGGAATGCGCCCGCCATCTGTTGCTGGATATTCCCGAAGAACGTCTGCGCAACGAAGCGGCGTATCTCATGGCAAGCCTTGCCGAGCAATTGGTCGGCGACCGAGGGGTACAGGAAGCCCTGGACAGTCGCCAGGCCCTCCCTCTTGATGACAGGCAGCGTACCGACTTCATGAATTGGACAGCCCAGATTATCGCCAATGCCCAGCGCGGGCCGAAACTGGCGAAGATGGAAGACCTTCTACCGAAACTGATGGCCATCGAACCTTAGGTCGCCCAATGAGCATATTGAACGAGTCATCCGTCCAAGCGTATGAGCGCCTGATGAAGGAGGTTGGTGTCAAGGCGAAAACCAGCCTGCAGCGCATCAAGGCGGCTTGCGATGAGATTGAGGTTGCGCGCGGAGTTATGAACTATAGCCGTGTGGCCGCAGTCTCCACGAACCGGTTCGGTGGACCGCGCACACAATCGATTCTGAACAGCAAGCCGCTCAAATGCTATATCGCCAAGCGGGTTGAGGAGTACGAAGGCACCGCACTGGTGGTCGCTCGCAAGACCGATACCGCCAAGGGTACGCTGCCCTCGCACAAACAATATCCTGTCGAAGGCCTGGATGCCAGGACGCGACTCTTCATCGATTTCTTGCATCAGGACATGACGCGCCTGGATGCGGAGAATCGATATTTGACGACGATGCTGGAACGGGAAACTCAGCGCGAACCGGTTTCCATTGCCGACGCCATCGCCAAGGGTCCGACCCCCACGGGTGCGCTTCCTCCGGCTCTCACATCGCCCAAGGCCCCGCGAATTCCCAGTACGCTAGTCAAGGCACTTTACAAGATGCTGAGCCTCGATCCACAGGAGGGTGAGCTATCGCAGTTCGAAGTGCAGCGACGAGGAGACAAGCGGAAGCTGGTTTGTACCGACGCCGGCATTGAGCGGACGTTATTGACACCCGCGGATTGGAACGATCTCGTTCACTGGTTGAAAGAGGTAGCGCCATGAAGCGCCGCTCTTAGTCAGACAGGTCGGAACTTGGCTGCCATCTACCCCGCTAGCGGCTGTTCGACAGATCCGGATCATTCATTGCCGTCGGCATCTGCAATTTCTGAACAGCGTCATTCCTTCGGTCGTTGGCGTTGATATGGTGAATGAATATGTTCCAACTCACAGAAGATATCTTCCGAGCATTTCTCCACTGTGAGACTAAGTCCTACTTTAAGCTTTCTGATTCAGTTGAACCCCTATCTGAGCTAATACATTTGCAACAAAGTCTCTTCGAGAAGTTCAAGCAAAAATGTCAACGCCGCCTGCGCTCCCGTTTCGGAGATGATGAATTCCATGAAGGCTCGGTGCTGCCTCAGAATCTAGCCAAAGCCAAGGACCGGCTTCTCTTAAATTGCATGGCAGAAACTCCGCAGATAAAGTCCCGCATCAATGCATTGGAACGAGTGCCCACCTCCGGCAACACCAGCAACACCAAACACAATCCGTATGTTCCAATCCGGTTCGTGCCCAGCGAGAAAATAGCCGACCACGACAAGTTTCTCCTCGCGTTTGACGCAATTGCGTTGGCCGCAGCATCAGGAAGAACGCTACTTGTCGGAAAGATAATGCATGGCGATGAGCTGGCTACTGTGACCGTCAAACTGCTTCCATACATCAAAATAGCTCAATCCATTATCAATAAGATTACCTCGCAGCAAGCATGCCAGACACCACCACCACTTATTCTGAATAAGCATTGTGTGGAGTGTGGGTTTCGAGTGCAATGTCGACAGGTCGCCCTGAAAAGTGACGATCTTAGCCTTCTTTCCGGCATGCCCGATAAGGAGAGGAAGCGGTTGCATAACAGAGGAATCTTATCTGTCACCCAACTCTCCTATTTGTTTCGCCCACGCAGAAAACGAAGGAGTCTTGCATCCAAACCCGACAAGAATTCCTATGCCTTAAGAGCACTCGCTATTCGAGACAACAAGATTCACATCGTCGGAAAGCCCGAGCTGAAGATAACGGGGACTCCGGTTTATCTCGATGTGGAAGGCGTACCTGACCGGGGTTGCTATTATTTGATTGGAATTCTGACCCCCAGCGGCAGTTCGTGGGTTCGACAGTTCTTCTGGGCCGATGAGGTGAGCGATGAGAAGGAAATGTGGAACTCGTTTCTTCGGTCCGTGGGAAGTATTGAAAATCCGCAGCTGATCCATTACGGAAGCTATGAAACGACGTTCCTCAAGAGAATGAAGGATCGCTATGGGGCTGATAGCACTTTGCCCCTTCTAACTCGTCTCATCGAAGGCTCTGTAAATGTCCTGAAAGTTATTTACGCGCAGGTTTACTTCCCGACCTATGCTAATGGGCTCAAAGAGATCACAAGATATCTGGGATTTGGATGGTCGGATAGCGCCGCCTCAGGAATCAATGCGCTGATGTGGAGACTGAAGTGGGAGTCGTCTCGGGATCCCGCCTTGAAAGAGAAGCTTATTACCTATAATGCCGAGGATTGCGAGGCGTTAGAGAAGGTGACCAATACCGTAATGAAGCTGTGCGATGCACAGACTGGAGCATTGCGGTCAAACGACTATGACATCGTCGAAGTCGATTTCCTAAGGCGTGAAAAGGCATATCCCTTAGGGAGGAACGAGTTCGCAATTCCCGAACTTGAGAAAATTAACAAATCGGCCTACTGGGACTATCAGCGCAATCGCATTTATCTCCGCTCAAGTCCTAGTGTGAAAGCGGCGGTTCAACGGGCTGATAAAAGGCCGTCTAAGCCTGTTCACGTAAACAAGACAATCGAGCTGCGCGCGCGCCCCGCCTGCTGCCCAAAATGCGGCGCAAAAAGAATAGAGAAACACGATAGGCACAGCAGAGTAGTCCACGATCTTCGCTTCAGTCGATCAAGCATCAAGAGGTGGGTCATTAGATACTGCTTTCATCGCTACATCTGTTGTAGCTGCGGCGCTACATTTCTTCCTGTAGATAGTCCGGCAACCAAAAGCAAATACGGATCCGATTTGCGGTCGTACATTGTTTACCAAATTATCGAATTGCGCATTCCACAAACCACCGTTGAGGATAGTCTTAGTCAATTGTTCGGCCTGGACATGGGGGCAGGCGCCGTTCATTTGCAGAAAACGCTTGCAAGTCGTGTTTATGAAGTTACATACAAAGGGATTCTTAAAGATCTGGTACGTGGACAACTGCTACACGTTGATGAAACCAAGATTAGCATTGATGGGCGAGATGCCTTTGTATGGGTACTCGCGAGCCATGAAGCAGTTGCCTATATCTATACCGACTCGCGTGAGGGAGACATGGTTCAGGAGCTATTGCGAGACTTCAAGGGTGTGTTGGTGTCAGATTTCTACGCCGCTTACGACTCGATTGATTGTCCGCAGCAGAAATGTCTGATTCATCTCATCCGAGATCTAAATGAGGATGCCCTGAAGCATCCGTTCAATGAGGAACTGATGGAACTGGTGCGACAATTTGCGGGGCTTCTTAAACCGATAATCGAAACAATTGACCGCTTCGGGCTTAAGACGCGGTTCTTGCGCAAGCACAAAGTAGAGGTTACCCGCTATAACAGGCTCCTTTCGACGCGTACTTATAGCACTGAGGTAGCCATCAAATATCAGAAGCGGTTTCAGAAAAGTGCTGCAAGGCTGTTTACATTTCTCGACTACGATAACGTACCTTGGAATAACAATAATGCGGAACACGCCGTTAAACCATTCGCTAAACTTCGTCACGTAATCGGCGGAATGAGTACGCCCAAGGGTATTCGCGAGTATCTGGTCCTGCTGAGTGTCGCCGAGACTTGCAAGTATAGAGGGGTCAGCTTTCTGGATTTTTTACATTCCGGAGAAAAGAATATTGATGACTTCATGAAGGAGTGCCCTAGATAAACGGGTTGCACGAAGGCGTAGGCGGTGTGGCCCTTGGCGCTGTATCGATCCGCGGCCTGAACAGCCTGTTGCGCTAACTGGACGCACTCGATCAATCGCATCAATGCGGTGGCATGATCGGATAACGAAACTCGGATGCGAGGGTAGAGCAGTAATTGTCAGCCGATGCGCAGTCTACTGCCTGGACCTGCGCCGGTATTGCTATGCTGACGCTTACAGTCTCAACAAGTATAAACGTAGAGCAATATCAGTATGCATCATGCATCCTCTTACTCACACGACGCCTGAAAAGTAGACGAGGGGGTACCATACTCTCAGCTCAGGGAAAGCGGCAACTGTCCGCGTACAAGAATGGTGAGATCAAGACGCTCCTCGCGGACCTCCTGGGTCTCGACAAAATCCGCGAGGTCGGACGGCAAGCGGCCGAGACGGCAAAGTTCCTCAAGGCCGGCTTGGCCGGGATCCGCCAGGAAGCTGCGGGCCTGGTCGCGGAAGCGAACCAGCTCGCCCAGCAGCGTAGCCAATTGGGCGATACCCAAGCGAGAGTCAACGCGAGCCAGGAAGGGAAAGATGCGGCGCAGAAGACACTGGACGAGGCGAGGACCGTGGTAGCCAGGGTTACCGCCACGAAAGAGTTGGCGTTGCAAACGGAAGGCCGCCGTACCCAACTCGCGGGAGAGCGGACGGCGCTGATCGAGGCCGGCAAGAAGGCGCTCGCCGAACTCGATGAACAGGCAAAGCGCGAAGCCGAACGCCTCACCCAATTAGACCAGCGAATTGCCAAGCGAGCAGAAGGGCTGCAAAACAAGCGGCGAACGCTGGAGCAACAGCGCGTGAAGCTGCAGCGTGCCGTAGCTTCCGGGACCGAGGTGGGAAGAGCGCAGCGTCGGCTGCCATTAGCGCAGGTTATCGAGCAGGAACGCGAACAGCGGCTTATTCGAATCCGAAGAACCGTCGAGAGACTGGAGACGCTCCTGGGCAATGAGAAGCTCGCTCTCCAGCGTCTCGCAGCCATCGATCGAGAGGCAGGCCAGGCGGTACTGAAGGCGCAGGAACTTGCGCGCCGGTTCGGGCTGACCTCGGAAGTGCCGTGCGCCGGTACCGAGTTACAGGGCATGTGTAAGTTGTTGGCCGATGCCAGAGACGCAAAGGCGCTGAGCCCCTCTGCACATCTACAGATTGCCCGATTGGAGCAAGAGAAGGTATCGGTCTTCGAACAGCTCAAGGAGATCCAGACAGAGATCGAGGAACATAAGGACGAAAGAACCAAACTCCGCAAGGCAGAGGCGAAGCTGCAGCGTGCGCGCGACCGCACCGCCCAGACGGCGGTCATTGCCGCTCGCAAAGGAGAGCTCGACCAAGCCAAGGAGTCCTTGAGGGGCGTCGTCGTAGAAATGGACATGCTTGCCAACGAGAGTGTGGGGGAAACAGATGAGGAGAAAACCGAGCGGGCATCAATCGAAGCGACGAGCAAGGCGACCGCTGATCAGCGGGAGAGCCAGGCCCGGCACTACCGTGAATCTCTGGATCGCATCGACGCGCTCATCAAGAGTTTGCCGGCGTCTTTCGACCAGGCGCAGGTGCTACAAGCCGACCAGGCGGTTGGCCGGGCACAGCAGGCGATGCAATCGGCAGAGGCTACTTTCCTGAAAGCAGTCCGTGATCAACAGATCGCTGCGGAAGCGGACAAGCGTGCCGCCGACATTCAGCGGCGCAGCCAAGCAGTGCAGGGGAGAGCAACACAAGTGGAAACGCAGTTGGCCATATGGACCCTGTTCGCCAAGTGTATGAGCAACGACGGTGTCATCGCGCTGGCGATCGATGACGCCGGCCCCGCACTCTCGGGACTCGCCAACGATCTGCTGCTCGCCTGCTACGGCCCTCGATTCACGGTGTCCATCAAGACGCAAGTCGAAACCGGCAAAGGGGAGGCGCGCGAAGGTTTCGACATCGTCGTCCACGATGGAGAGTCCGGCCACAGCAAAAGTGTCACGCTGATGAGCGGTGGCGAGAGGATCTGGATTGATGGTGCCCTTACTCGGGCGATCGCGCTTTACCTGGCACAGAACTCCGGGCGCAAGTACGAGACGCTCTTTTCCGACGAAGCGGACGGCCCGCTCGACTTCGAACGCAAACGAATGTTCATGGCGATGAAGCGCGAAGTGTTGCGGCTCGGCGGATACAAAAGGGAGGTGTATATTTCACAAAATCCAGAACTCAACTCGAGTGCGGATGCGGTCATCGATCTGGAAAACTACGTGTTGTCGTTGTGTCGTTGTAGCCATAAGTTGAAAAAGTTATACCCATGTCAGCGGCGTTTTGAAAGTGCTCTAAAGTCGGCGGTGTGAAAGTGCCTTTTCTTCGTCTGTTTTCTTCGGAGCTGTCTATCTGAAGACTGCTTCTTCTTAGTTTCTTCCTGGTTGTTCTTCGTTTCTCGTCTTCCCTTCGACTTTTGTTTGACCTCGGGGCTGCGCTCGTTTGCAGGATGATCGGCTGCTAGGGGGGCCGGTCCATGAAGCGCCAACGATCGCGTAAGTGCCTGTGCTGTGGAGAGATGTTCCGGCCCGATCCGAGGAACCTCAGGCACCAGCGATACTGTTCGAAGGCGGCCTGCCGCAAGGCGAGCAAAGCGGCGAGTCAACGCCGCTGGCTCGCCAAACCGGATAACAAAGATTATTTCAGCGGACCGGAGAACGTCGCTCGGGTGCAGGAATGGCGAAAGGCGCATCCGGGGTACTGGCGGGGCCGGCGCGCCAAAGCGCGCGTTGCGTTACAAGATGACTGCAGCGTGCAAATCGTTGAACTATCAAGCGAATCGAGCTCCTTAGCGGCCGATGCGTTACAAGAGATCTACGCGGCCCAACCCGCGATCCTGATTGGGTTGATCGCCCATATGAGCGCCAGTACGTTGCAAGAAGACATAGCACGCAGCACCCGGCGGCTGCTACAACTGGGGCAAGACATCTTGGGCGGGAGGCAAGCGGATGGCCATCAAACGGCTGATCTGCCCCGAGCGAATCCGTAAGGTCCCGGCACAGTTCAGCTGGATCGACCATCGGCTGGTGCGCGAGCGGCATATCGAGCGCTGTGATGTTCACGCCGCGGCGCTGTATCTGTTCTTGGTGACGGTGGCCGATGCCCAGGGCTTGAGCTACTACTCCGATGTATCGGTGGCCCGGCGCCTGTCGATGGAACCAAGCCGCCTTATCCGGGCACGGACCGATCTGATTCGGCTCGGGCTGATTGCCTACGAACCGCCGCTGTATCAGGTGCTGGCCTTGGACGCGCCGGCGCCTGATGACGTCCGCACGCGGCTCGATCAGCTGCGTGAGATCTTGGGCAAGCACCATGATCGACTATGAGACCTACTGCAAGATCCGCGACTACCATGATCGCCAGCACCTGACGATCTCGCAGACGGCCCGTGCGCTCGGAGTCCATCCGCGCACAGTCGCGAAGTGGTTAGCTACCGCCCAGTATCGGCCCCGAGCGTCGGCCCCACGGGCGAGCCGGCTGGACCCGTTCAAGGCGCAGGCGGTGCGCCTGCTCGAAACCCATCCCTATAGCGCGCAGCAGATCTTCCAGCGACTACGTGAAGCGGGCTTTGATGGCGGCTATACGATCGTCAAGGACTACGTGCGCAAGGTGCGCCCGCCTCGGCGCGAGGCGTTCCTCAAGCTCTCCTTCGCTGCGGGGGAATGCGCTCAACTCGACTGGGGCGAGTACGGATCGATCGGTGTTGGCTCCACGCGGCGGCGGCTCTCCTTCTTCGTGATGGTGCTGTGCTACAGCCGCCTCATGTACGTGGAATTCACCGTCTCCCAGACCATGGAGCATTTCCTCGCCGCCCACGAGCACGCCTTCGCGGCTTTCCATGGCGTGGTCGCCCGCGTCATGGTCGATAACCTGAAGTCGGCTGTATTGCGCCGCGCGGTCGGAGAGGCGCCGGTATTCAACGCGAAATATTTGGACTTCTCGAGGCACTGGGGATTCGACATCACCGCCTGCAACGCTGGCCGAGGAAACGAGAAAGGGCGCGTGGAAAACGGCGTGGGCTATGTCAAAAAGAATTTCTTGAACGGCCTCGAGTTGGCCGACTTCAGCGCCATCAACCCCGCCGCGCAACTCTGGCTCGATACCATCGCCAATGTGCGCATGCACGGCGAAACTCACCAGCGCCCCGTGGATTTGTTCAAGCAGGAGCAGCCCCATTTGCGCCCGCTCAATCCGCTGCCCTACGACATCGGCCGCATCGCCACCGTGCGCGCCTCGAAACAGTTCCGCGTGAAGCTCGACTCCAATCGCTATTCCGTTCCCGCCGCGTACGCGAGCGCCCGCGTGACGCTAAAGGTCTATCCCGACCGGGTCTGCATTTACCACCGGGACCAACTCATCGCCCGGCACCCACGCAGCTACGACCGCCACCAGGACATCGAAGATCCCGACCATCCGAAGGCCTTGCTCGCACAGCGGCGCAGGGCCCGCGAGCAGCGCCTGCTCGTGCGCTTCCTGAGTCTCGGTCCGAAGGCCCAGGCCTATTTCGAGGGACTTGAGCAACACCGAACCAATGCCCGTCACCACCTGCGCAAGATCGTGGCCTTGAGCGAGATCTACGGCGTCGATGCAGTGGCGCGGGCAATCGAAGACGGCCTCGCCTTCCACGCCTTCAGCTGCGAGTACATCGCCAACATCCTGGAGATGAAGGCCCGCGCGCTCCCCGAGCCCGGCGCTCTGCATCTGACCCGCCGCCAGGACTTGCTCGACATCGAGATCGCCCAGCCCGATCTGTCTCCCTACGAGGTCAACGACGATGAAAGCTGACACCCTGAAGCGCGCGGCTAACCCCGCTACCGATGCGCTCGCCACGCAACTGGCGAACCTGCACCTGAGCTCTATCCTGGAGCACTACGAGTCGCTCGCCAGCGTGGCCGCCGAAAAGCAGTGGCCCCATGTGGAGTACCTGGCGCAGCTCGTCGAGGCAGAAACCCACCGGCGGGAGGAGCGCAGCATTGCACGGCGGATCAGTCTCGCCCGCTTCCCGGTGATCAAAACCCTCGATCAATTCCAGTGGAACTGGCCGAAGAAGATCAACCGGCTGCAGGTGCAGAATCTCTTCCGCCTTACCTTCATCGAAGAGAAGGCCAACGTGATCTTCCTCGCCAATGTCGGACTCGGCAAAAGTCATTTGAGTATCGCCCTCGGCCATACCGCTTGCCTGCGCGGCTACACCGTGCTGTTCACCAGCGCGGTCGATATCATCAACACCCTCAGCGCCGCCCAGGTGCACGGCGGCTTGAAGCACGAACTGCGCAAGTATCTCAAGCCGCGCGTTCTTATCATTGATGAGCTGGGCTATCTTCCCATCGACAAGCAGGGCGCGGATCTGCTGTTCCAGATCATCAGCCAGCGCTATGAACGCGGCGCGACGATCATTACGTCGAATCGTGCGTATAAGCGCTGGCCGGAGATCTTCAACAATGACAGTACGCTCACTTCCGCGCTCCTCGACCGGCTCCTCCACCATGCCGAGACTGTTCTTATTGAGGGTAAAAGCTTCCGCATGAAAGACCAAATCGAGGGCTGAACACTTGGCCACGCTCGCTCTTCACTGAGCACTTTCAGACCGCCGGTTTCATACCCATTTCACGCCGCCGATGACAACCC
>Ga0209118_1000734_pt1 | contig 16767 bp, 11 predicted proteins | sample BlaSpr_A8_Ref_M1_FD_187988 | JGI IMG/M metagenome (GOLD analysis project Ga0209118, IMG submission 187988) | Forest soil microbial communities from Thunder Bay, Ontario, Canada - Black Spruce, Ontario site 2_A8_Ref_M1 (SPAdes) (version 2) | ecosystem: Environmental > Terrestrial > Soil > Boreal...
CTCTGCGTAGTACGGCAGGTGCATGGTCACGAAGTTGTAAGGCAGCAGCACTGAATCGAAGTCGAAGCGCTCGAGGCTGCGCCGGTGGTTGGCCGCGATCTGCGCTCCGTGACCCGTGACGCCGATGAAGCGCACGAGGCCCTGGGCGCGGGCGTCGGCCGCTGCCTCGATGACTCCCCCCGGGCTGAGCGCGATATCCCACTCGATCGGGTCGGCGAGGTTGTGCAGCTGCCACAGATCGACGTGGTTGACGCCGAGCCGCTCGAGCGACCGGTGCAGGTCGTCGCGCGCCCCCGTGGCGGTTCGGGCGTCGGTCTTGGTCGCGAGGAAAAAGCGTCCCGGCTCGCGCTTGAGCCACGGCCGGAGGCGCAGCTCGGCGTCGCCGTAGCTGGCCGCGACGTCGATGTGATTGACCCCGTAACGAAGCAGCACCTCGAGGGTGCGATCGGCGACCTCCTGGGTCACGCGCGAGAGGGCGGCCGCCCCAAAGATCGTGCGGATGCTCTTGTGCCCGGTGCGCCCGAAATCGGCGGCTGGGATCGCCATGTCAATAAGCTATTCCAACTGGCCCTTCCGAGTTTGAGCTGTCGCAGGAAGCGTGCCCCACTGCCCGAAATGCGGCCGGCCACTTCCGTGGCTCGCTGAGGCTGGAACGGCCGCGAAGCAGCTAAACACCCCGCGTTTGCAGGGCATTCGAGCCATATCCCGGCATGGCGACAGCCCTATGCGGAGCCTGTACAAATAGAGCACACCCCAGTGGAGCGACGTGCTCCGACCCTCCAGGGCTCGCGGCGGCACCCCCCCGCCGCCGGCGGGCCACTGGGGTCGCTCCTCGTAACACCACCCGCCCCAGCGCCTATCCTTGCCGCGTGAAGGGCAGGCCCTTGTCGCCGGAGCAGTCGAGCCGTCTCTACGAGCTCGACCGGACTCATTGGCTTCACCCGCAGGGCGACCTTGACGCGCCACCAGGCACCATCCCGCAGCTCCTCTTCGCAAGCGGTGGCGGCGCAACCCTGACCGACGTCGACGGGCGGGAGTACATCGACGGCATGGCGTCCCTGTGGAACGTCAATGTCGGCCACGGGCGGACGGAGCTGGCCGACGCAGCAGCGGAACAGATGAAAGCGCTTGCGTTCAGCTCGGCGTACGGCGGTTTCGGCACCGCGCCGGCTATAGAGCTCGCCGCCAAGCTTGCCGAGCTGGCGCCGGGCGAGCTCGAGGTGACCTACTTCGCATCAGGCGGCGCAGAAGCCAACGACACCGCCTACAAGATCGCGCGCCTCTACTGGACGCTTCGCGGCGAGCCTGACCGTGTGAACATCATCTCGCGGATTCGCGACTACCACGGCCTGACCTACGGCGCGACGAGCGCCACGGGCCTGGCTAACTTCTGGAAGGGCTTCGGGCCTCTCGCGCCGGGTTTCCTACACGCCCCTTCGCCCGACCCGTACCGGTTTTCGGGCCAGGGCTCGCCGGGCGCCGCCTATGTCAGCGCGCTGGAGGGCGTGGTGCTCAAGGCGGGCGCGCAGACGGTCGCCGCAGTCGTGGCGGAGCCGGTGCAGGGCGCCGGCGGTGTGATCGTTCCACCTGCGGACTACTTCCCTCTGCTGCGCGAGCTCTGCGACAGGTACGGGCTGCTGCTGATCGCGGACGAGGTGATCACGGGCTTTGGGCGGACCGGGCGGTGGTTTGCGCTCGAGCACTGGAATGTCCAGGCGGACCTGATGATCTTCGCCAAGGGCGTGACCAGCGGCTACCTGCCGCTTTCTGGAGTCATGCTCACCCGCTCAGTTCACGACACGCTGAAATCCATGAAGGGAGCGTTTGCTCACGGGTTCACTTACAGCGGGCATCCCACCGCGTGCTCGGTCGGACTTCGGAACCTGCAGATCCTTGAAGACGAGCGGCTCGTGGAGCGTGCGGCCGAACGGGGCGCCTACCTTCAGAAACGCCTGCAGGAGCTCCGCTCTCACGAGATCGTGGGCGATGTCCGCGGCCTCGGCCTGGTCGCCGGAATCGAGCTCGTGCGCGACCGGGACACGAAGGAGAGCTTCGACGTTTCGTTGGGTGTCGCGCGTCGCGTCTGGTTGGACGCGCTCGACCAGGGGGTCATCGTTCGCCCGCTGCCTGGCGACGTGCTGGCGATGTCTCCGCCGTTTGTGATCAGCGAGGAGCAGATCGACCGCGTGGTGCTGGTGCTGGACAAGGCGATCGCGAGAGTCGCGAAAGAGCTCACCAAAAATCGAATCGCTAGCGGTGCGTGAAGGGCGGCTGGTAGAAGTCGGTGACCCTCGCCTCGCGACCATCGAGAGCCACCTCGCTGAACTGATAGAGCATCGCCGCCGTCGGCGCAAACACCTGAACGCGCTCGAGCCTCAATGAGAAAGCCTGGCCTGGCCTCGCCCTGGAGACGGCGGCCCGGAGCTCCGGGAGCGCGATGACGTAGAGCTCCGCGACCTCGAACGTCGATGGCTGCAGGGCAGCAGCCGGCGCATCGGTCCAGATGACGACCGGCGTGATGGTGAACCCGGATCGCGTGTCGAAGTCGTCGAGCAGCCCAACGACGTCATCAGAGCTGACCCTGAGCCCCAGCTCTTCGTGGAGTTCCCGGATCGCGCACTCTTCGGAGCTCTCGCCTTCGTGCAGCCTGCCACCGGGCAGAGCCATCTGGCCGGCGTGCCTGCTCATGTTGGAGGTTCTCTGAAAGATCGGAACGCAAGCCACCCCGTCGCAGTCCATCACGACGATCGCCACCGCGGCGGGCGCCAGCGACTCGGTCGACGGCACTCGCGAGAAGTCGCGCAGGTTCGCTGCCATCGTGTCGCGCAGGCCAGGCATCCGTCCCCCATCGAACCACAGTCCGGCGCTGTGGTCGTGGTCAGCTGCGCAGGATCGACATCGCGTGCTGCCCGGCCGCCATCCATGTTGGGTCGCGAAGCCATGTCGCCACGCCCCACAGGAGAACGACCGACAGCGGCTCCTGCCGGTAATCGGCGGCACTCGCGTAGAGGTTCGCCGGCGTGAAGGCAGAGGTTTGGGTCCACGGTTGTGCCTGCATCTCGGCCAGCCACAGTTGCTTGCCCTGGGCTTTCACCTGCCCGGCCCAGAAGTCCAGGGCCTGCTGCTTCCAGACACTTCGCAGATCGGGACTGGTGAACCGGAGCGGCGTCGAAGGCCCGTCGACGTACAGGTCCAGGCCCAGCGCGTCACCCGCCGCCAACGTCTCGCCCGGGTGGCCGCTCGGGTAGGCGCCGAGGGCGGCGACCAGCGGCGGCGCGTAGAGCTGGAGCATGTCGATGGTCGAGTTCCATCCGTCGAAGGTGGTCGTCACGACAGTGCGGCCGGGGTCGAGCTGGTGCGCCTCGGAGATCTCCCACGCGAGCTGGTCGACCGTGATCTGGTCAGCGCCCGTCGATGCGTTGACCACGTAATCGAGAGGTTCGTTCTCGACCTGCCAGGCGTAGAGCAGCGGCGACGAGCGATAGCGCAGCAGGCTGCCGTCGAAATAAGCGCGGTAGGCGGCGGCCGCCTGGAGGTCGTTCAGATGCGGTTGCGCGCGCGGGGCCGCCCACGCCGGTTCGTGCAGCTCGGGATAGAGGAAATTGCGCGCGCCTATGGTGAGCACGACCCGGGTTTGCCGGCTGGCCACCTGGTCGTGCGCCTCGACCACGGCGAGCAGCTCGTCTACGGACGAGAAGTCCAGGCTGTCGGGCGTCGGCTCGACCAACTCCCAGTAGATCGGCAGGCGAACGAGGTCAGGGTCGGTGGCGTCGAGAAGTATCGCCAGGTCCTGCGTGGGAACGCGATTGGCTCCCAGCGATTCGAGCGGACTGAAGCTGAAGCCGACCAGCGGGGCAGCCGTTTTCGCCGGCGGCCATGCCTCGCTGCCCAACAGCAGCGCGAGGGCCGCAAGGCACATGAGTCCTCTCAACGAGCTATTCCCTCCAGAAGGTTCGTGACCCCTATCCACAACGCCAGGGACCAAACGGTTACGCGCCGATGTTATGAGCCAAACCTCAGAGACGGCTGAGAGCCTCGGTCATGGCAAATCCACAGCGACCTCGCACGCCTTGCCCAGCATGTCACGTCAATCTCGGACCAGACGCTCGAGACGTCCGCATTAACAAAAACTTGAACAAGGAGGTATGCAAATGAACGGCATTCGAAAGACAGTCGCTGCGGCCACCATCGCGGGGTCGATGCTGATCGGAGGCGTGATGGGCGCCGCCATCTACAGCATGTCGGTCATCAGCGCGGCCGCCGCCACCACGGCGGCCAGCCCGAGCCCGACGACCCCGAGCGCCACGACGCCATTCGTGTCAAACGAGACCGCGGCTCATGAAGCCACGGAAAGCGCCGCACGCGAGGCGCAGGAAAACGCCGGCATCCGTCCGACGGTTCCTTAGCTCCGCCAGCAAGATCAGCTCCTCAAGAGGAGGGAGGTGAAATGCCTCCCTCCCTGATTCACCTGCTGGAAGGAACCATCGAAGCGTCTTGAAGGGCCAGGCTGAGGCTCGAGACTTCCGCGCCCCGCGCGGCCAGGGGCAGGCTCAGTGTGAACACGCTTCCCTTCCCAAGCTCGCTGGCCAGCCGGATCTGACCTCCGTGGAGCTCGACAAAACGCTTCGTGAGAGCCAGTCCAAGTCCGGTCCCGTGCTGCTCCCGAGCGACGTCGGAGTCGATCTGCCGGAACTCTTCGAACAGGTGCTCGAACTCTGACTCGGCAATGCCGATACCAGTGTCCGAGACAGAGATCTCAACTGTGTCGGCGAGCCTCTGAGCGCCTATGGTCACGCGACCGCCTTCTGGCGTGAACTTGACCGCATTCGAGACGAGGTTGAGGAGCATCTGCCTGAGCTTGCCGGCGTCGGCCTGGACCTGGCCGGCCGCGGCAAGCTCGGCTTTGATCCGGATGGCCTTTTTTGCGGCGAGCGGATCCATGTCTCTGATGACGCCATGCGCGATTTCGACGATCATCACCGTCTCCAGTCGCAGAGTGACGTGGCCTGACTCGATCTTGGCCAGGTCGAGGATGTCGCTGGTCAGGTCCAGCAGGTACCGACCGCTCGAGTTGATCTGGGCCAGGAACTTCCGCCTCCGTGGTTCGTCGAACCGATCAGTCGTATCGGACAGGAGAAGCTCCGAAAAGCCGATCACCGAGCTGAGCTGTGTTCGAAGCTCATGGCTCATGCTCGCCAGAAATTCGCTCTTGTGCCGGTAGGCGCGGGCGAGCTCAACATGCAGCCGCCGGGTCGCCAGGAGGTTGCGGACACGAAGCACGACTTCATTCCGGTCGAGCGGCTTGAGCAGGAAGTCGTCTGCGCCCAGGTCAAGCGCATTGTTGCGCGCGACCGGTTCGACGTCACCGGTCAGCACCAGGACCGGCAAGAAGCCCAGCCGGCTTCGGGCGTCTCGGATCCGCCGCAGGATCTCGAGCCCGTCGGGCTGAGGCATGTGCAGGTCGAGCAAGACGCAGTCGGGCTCGAACTCAGTGAAGATTCGCTCCGCCTGAGTCGAGTCGGTGACACCTCGAATCTCTGTCGTGTCGTCGGCAAGGCACCGCCGGATCATCTCGACGTCGTCCTCGCTGTCGTCCACGATCAGCACGCGGCTCTTCATTTCACGGCCTCCAGGACCTCGCGGACCCTCGCGAGCAAGGTCGGCTCGTTGAAGGGCTTGTCCAGGAGGGTCACCCCAGGCTGGAGCTTGCCGTTGGCGGCAAGGGCCGGCTGAGCAAACCCGGACATATAGAGGACGCGAAGATCTGGTCGCGCCTCGACGAGTTGCGGGGCCAGCTCATTCCCCTGCATGTGCGGCATGACCACGTCGGTCAGGAGAAGGTCGATGTGTCCGGCGAATTTCCGCGACATCTCGAGGGCCTCCGCTCCATCGGCGGCGACCATCACCCGGTACCCGCTCTGGGTCAGGATCCGGTCGACGACCTCTCGCAGGTCTTCGGAGTCCTCCACCACGAGCACCGTCTCGCCGGTCCGAGGGCGCGGGGCATCCCGTGTCACCTCCTCGGCGGTAACTGCCTGGTCGGTGGCGGGTAAGAGAACCGAGACTCGTGTGCCCAGGCCGGGTTCCGAGTACACCTCGATGCTTCCGCCGGCCTGCGTGACGATGCCGTAGATCGTCGCCAGGCCGAGACCCGTGCCCTGCCCACGGGGCTTGGTCGTAAAGAATGGCTCGAAGGCATGCTCGAGCGTCTTCTGGTCCATGCCGGCGCCCGTGTCGCTGACGCGGAGCCGGACATAGCGGCCGGGCTTCAACGTCACGTGTGCCGCCGCGTAGGCGAGATCGACGTCGACGTTTGCCACGTCGATCGTCAGCTTGCCCCCCTTCGGCATCGCATCGCGCGAGTTCACTGCGAGGTTGGTGAGCACCTGGCTGAGCTGTCCCGAGTCGATCATCACCGGCCACGGAGCGCTACCTGGTTCGGCTATCAGATCGATGTGCTCGCCAAGGGTCCGCCGTAACAGCGGAGCCAGCTCGGCGACAACGACGTTCATGTCCATCGGCCTGGGCTGAACGACGTCCACGCGGGCGAACGCGAGCAGCTGGTGGGTCAGCCGAGCCGCGTTCTCCGCGGCCCTCTCGATCCGCTCCATGTCTTTCAGCACCGGTCGCAACCGTTCGCCGTTGCCGCTCTCGATCTCGGCCGTCAGGTTCGCCTTGACGAACCAGCTGAAGTTGATGATGACCCCCAGCAGGTTGTTGAAGTCGTGGGCCACGCCCCCTGCCAGCTGGCCGAGGCTCTCCATGCGCTGCGCCTGGGCCAGGTGCTGCTGATACTTCCTCTTCTCGGTCACGTCCTGAGCCATGACGTAGCGAAGTCCTTTCCCGACATCACGGGTCGACACCTGGACTTCGATCACGGTGCCGTCCTTGAGGCGGTGGAATCCCGAAACCGATTCCAGCTGTGTGAACTTGCGGAGGCCAAACAAGATTGCCGGTAGCTCCTCGGGCGGGTAGATCTTGTCGATCGTCATCGCAAGGAACTCATCGTGTGAGTACCCGTAGCGCCGAACGGCTGCGTCGTTCACCTCGAGGAACCTGAGCGTCTCGATGTTGAAGACCCACATGGGCTCGGGGTGGATTCGAAAGAGGTTGCGGTACCGAGCGGCGGTCGTCTCGAATTCCCCGCGGGCGACGTCGAGCTCGCGGACCTTCTCGTGCAGCTTGGCGGACACCAGCCGCAAGTGCTCGGCATGAAAATCGCTCGCTGCGTGACCGTTACCGGCCGGATTCACGGCACGGTTGTACCGGCTCGCCGCGGCGACCGTGCCGAGAAACGCCTCGGGCTCGTAGGGCTTGATGATCACGTTCGTCACTCCGATCTGGGCGGCCAGGCGACGTACGTCAGCCTCGAGGTAGTGAGCGGTCTGCAGGACGATCGGCGTCGTGGCCGTGCGGACATCTCCGCGCACCGCGCGCGCCAGGTCATAACCGTCGATCCCAGGCGTGATCAGGTCTGCCACGATCAGGTCGGGGAGCTCCTTCTTGATCAAGTCCAGGCCTGCCAGGCCATCGGCGCAGGTCGTGACCGTGTAACCAGCGTGCTTGAGCAGGGTCTCGGCCAGAAGCCGATCCGCAGCGGTGTCGTCGATCAGGACCGCGGTCGCCACTCAGCCTCCTTCCGGAGAGCGGCGAGCGCCCTGCACAAAGAAGGCTTTGATTTGCGACGCAAACGTGGTCGGCTCGATCGGTTTGGCGATGTACCCGTGGAACCCGGCCTTCAAGACGCGGTCGCGATCGCCGACCATCGCATAGGCGGTCACCGCAACTCGCGGAATTGCCCTTAGCTCCGGGTCGGCGCCGAGCACCGCCGCCGCCTCGAGGCCGCTCATGCGTTCGAGCTGCAGGTCCATGACGATCACCTTCGGGTGCTCCCGGCCCGCGATTGCGATCGCGTCGGCGCCATCTGTGCAGGTCATCACCCGGTTGCCGGCGGCTCGAAGCAGGTACGCCATCAGGTCGCTGCTGGCCTTGTTGTCTTCAACGACCAGGACCAGGTCTTGCTCAGGGCTCAACGTGGTCCCTCGGCACGATGAAGCTGAAGACGCTGCCGTTTCCGAGCTCGCTGCTGAACTCGATGGTCCCGCCCAGAAGGCCTGCCAGGCGCTGGCAGATGTAGAGCCCGAGGCCTGTGCCTTCGCGGGGCGCGGCTATACCGAACCGCTTGAGCTGCTCGAACGCCTTGAACAGCTTGGCCTGGTCTTCCTTCTTGATCCCCACGCCGGTGTCGATCACGTCGAAGCGGACGGTCGCGTGCCCCTCGGACGACCCTTCGTGGACCTCGATGCGCACCTCGCCGGTGTCTGTGAACTTGATCGCGTTGCTGCTGAGATTGATCAGGATCTGGTGCAGCGCCCGGCGGTCGGTGCTGGCCTTCACGGCCTGCTCCGGGGCGGTCACGGTGAACTTGAGACCTTTGTTGCGAGCCAGGGGGCTGAGACCGCCCACCACCTCTCTGGCCACCTCGGCGCAATCCAGCGGCAGAAAGTCTCCTTCCCACTTGCCCGACTCGATCTTGGCGAGGTCCAGCAGATCGTTGATGATCGCCAGCAGATGGCGGCCGCTCGACTGCACCGTCTGGAGCTGCTCCTCCTGCTCGGGGTTCAGCGGGCCGGGCAGCTTCATGAGCAAGGTGCCCGTAAAACCGATGATGGCATTCAGGGGAGTTCGCAGCTCGTGGCTCATGCTCGCGAGGAAGCGGTCCTTCGCCTGGTCAGCGCGCTCCAGCTGGAAGTTCGTCTCCTGCAGCTGCTGCTCGAAGCGTTTGCGCTCGGTGATCTCGCGCACCGCCGCGAAGATTCCCTCCAACTTGTGGTCAGGGTCGAACAGCGTCGCCGCGTTGTACACGACGACGGTTTCCTTGCCATCCCGGCTTCGGGCGGTCAGCTCGTAGTCGGTGACCTTGCCTTCGCGCAGCGTCTGACGCACTCCCTCTTCGGCACGCTGAGGCTCTGTGAAGTAGCTCTTGAGGTCGGAGCCGATCAGCTCGTTGCGACCCACACCCATCATTGCTTCCATCTGCTGGTTGACGTCGGTGATCGTGCCCACCGGGTCGGTGGTGACCAGGGCGTCGATGTTCGACTCGATCAGCGAGCGTGTGTAGACCTGCGAGTCCCGCAGCTGTTGCTCCAGCAGCTTCTGGGCACTGGTCTCGCGCGCGCCGGCGAGGATGCCCAACGCCTGACCGGCTGCGTCCGTGAACACTCCGGCGTTGAAGCTCACGGTGATGCGGCGGCCCTGGCGCGTCATGATCACGAGCTCGTGTCCGAGGACGCGCCCTTCGGCGAACGTCTTGGACGTACCGGCGGCCGCCTGGGCGGGATCGGTGAAGTAGTCGTGAAAGCGCGAGCTGATCAGATGCTTGCGGGAGTAGCCGCTGAGCCGCGTGGCCTCCTCGTTCACGTCGGTGATGATCCCGTCGGGCGCAATCGCGAAGAGGGCGTCCGCCGAGGCCTCGAACAGAGAACGGTTGTACACCTGCTGCTCGGTCAGCTGGGTTTCCAGGCGAAGCTTCTCCGAGATGTCGCGCATCGACGCGAAGATGCCCTCGATGTGGCCGTCGGGAGCCCTGAATACCGAGGCGTTGAATGACACGGCGCCTTTCCGGCCTCCCTTCGACTCGAGCACCAGCTCGTAGTTGGTCACGCCACCTTCGGCAAGGGTCCGGCGCAGGCCCAGCTCGGCGTTGTCCGGCTGTGTGAAGTAACGCTTGAACACAGAGCCCATCAGCTCCTTCCTCGTATAGCCGGTCATGCGGCACATCTGCTCGTTGAGGTCCGTGATGAAACCCTCGGGGTCGACTGTGACCAGGCCGTCCCCGGACGATTCGATCAGACCGCGCAGATAGTTCTGCTGCTCGCGCATCTGCTCCTCCAGGCGGACGCGATCGGTGACGTCCCGCACGGAGGCGAAGATGCCGCGCGCGATCCCGCCGGAATCCTTGAACACCGATGCGTTGAACGTCACCTGGAGATGGCGGCGCGTGCGCGAGACCATGGTCAGGGCGTACTCGGTGACCACACCCTTGTCGAAGGTCTGCGAGACTCCGGCGCGCGCCACGTCCCGCTCGGTGAAGTAGTCGGCGAACTGCGTGCCGGTGAGGTCGGCGCGCGCGTAGCCCGACATCCGGCACATCTGCTCGTTGACGTCGGAGATGAAGCCGTCGGGATCGAGCGTTATGAGTCCGTCCCCAGACGATTCGATAAGGCCTCGTAGGTATGCCTGCTGCTCCCTGAGCTGCCCCTCGAGCTTCCGCTGCTCGGTGATGGTGCGTGCGGCCGCGAACACTCCCTGGAGGCGGTTGTCGCGGTCGAAAAATGCGCTTGCGTTGTAGCTCACCACGGTCTCGCGACCTTCCTTGGAGCGAGCGGTCAGCTCATAGTTGGTGACCTTGCCCTCGTGAAGCACGAGCCGGATGGCTTCCTCGGCCCGATCGGGCTCTGTGAAATAGGTCTTGAATGCCGAGCCGATCAGCTCCTCTCGGGTACGGCCGGTGAGCGCCACCATCTGCTCGTTCACGTCCGTGATCACCCCGAGCGGGTCGGTCGTCATGATGCCGTCGACGTTCGACTCGATCAGCGAGCGTGTATAGACCTGGGTATCGCGCAGCTGCAGCTCGAGCTCCTGCTGGTCGGTGACGTCGCGGAAGGAGGCGAAGATGCCGCGCACCACGCCTGCGGCGTCGCGGAAGACCGCGGCGTTGAACGAGACCGACAGCTTCTGGCCGTTTGCTGCCTGCATCGTCAGGACGTAGTTGGTGACAAGTCCTTTCTCGAAAGTGAGATGCACCCCGTCGATGGCGCGGTCGCGCTCGGTGAAGTATTCAGGGAACATCGATCCGACCAGCTGCGCACGCGTCCGTCCGACCATCTTGCAGAGCGTCTCGTTGACGTCCGTGATTCGCATGTCTTCGTTCACGGTCACCAGTCCGTCGCGTGAAGCCTCGAACAGCCCTCGGTTGTAGGCCTGCTCCTCGGCCAGCAGCTTCTGGAGGCTCCCCTGCTCGGTGATGTCGCGGGCCGACGCAAATATGCCGCGCACCTTCCCCGCCTGGTCGGTAAACGTGGCGGCGTTGAACGACACCAGCTGCTCGTGGCCGTCCTTGGTCCGCAGGGTGAGCTCGTAGTTGGTGAGGGCGCCCTTGTCCAGGGTGTTGCGGACGCCCGCGGCGGCGCGCTTGACATCGGTGAAGTAGTCCTGGAAAGCGCTGCCGATGAGCTCGGTTCGCTCGAACCCGGACATCTGGCACATCTTCTCGTTCACATCGGTGATCGTCAGCATTGGGTCGATCACGACGAGGCCGTCGAAGGATGCCTCAATGAGTCCTCGGTTGTACGCACGCTCGCTCAGGAACTGGGCCTGCAACACTGCCTGGTCGGTGATGTCACGGGCCGAGGCGAAGATGCCGCGCACGTTGCCCACGTGGTCTCGGAAGATCGAGGCATTGACGGAAACCTGCAATTGCTTCCCCGACCGGGTCAGCAGCGTGAGAACGTAGTCTTTCACCGAGCCCTGGTCGAAGGTTTCCTTGACCCCGGCGGTTGCACGCTCCGGCTCGACGAAGTAGGTGGCAAAAGCCGTGCCGAGCAGGTCTTCGCGCGAGTACCCGGAGAGACGGCACATCTGCTCGTTCAGGTCGGAGATGAGGCCCTGCGAGTCAACCGTGACCAGGCCGTCGACGCTGGACTCGATGAGCCCCCGGAGGTAGTTCTGCTGCTCACGCAGCTGTTCCTCCAGCTTCTTCTGCTCGGTGATGTCGCGTGCGGCGGCGAACACACCTTGCAGCTTGCGGTCGCGGTCGAAGAAAGCTGTGGCGTTGTAGCTGACAAGCGTCTCGTGGCCGGACTTCGAGCGCGCTGTGAGCTCATAGTTCGCGACCCTGCCCTCGCGAAGCACGAGGCGGATGGCCTCGTCGGCCTTCTGAGGCTCAGTGAAGTAGCGGTTGAAGCGCGACCCGATCAGCTCCTCGCGCGCGTGCTCAGTCAACAACACCATCTGCTCGTTGACATCGGTGATGATGCCCAGCGGATCGGTGGTCATGATGGCGTCCACGTTCGACTCGATCAGCGAGCGCGTGTAGACCTGGGTGACCTCCAGCGCCTGGGACAGGCGAACCTCGTCCGACACGTCCCTGGAGATGAAAAGGAAGCCGATCGCATCACCCTCGTTGCTGCGGCGGGGGGTGACAACGATACGGGCCGGAAACGTAGCGCCGTTCTTGCGACGCCGGACCAGGGATCCTTCGTACTTGCCCGTCTCGATCGCCGTCGACATCATCTGCCCTGCGAGGCCGGCCGTCACGTCCTCGGCTGTGTGAAGCATGGTCGAGTTTGCCTTGCCGATGACCTCCTCGGGTTCGTATCCGTAGAGCCGGCGCGCCCCCTCGTTCCACAGCTGGATGTTTCCGTCGAGGTCCGTGCCGATGATCGAGGTCTCGGTTGAAGCCTCGAGCACATTGCCGATGAAGTTTGCCGCGGCATAGGGGTCGGCAAGAAGAGCTGGGTCGATCAGCCTCCGCATACCACGCTGCGTCGGTGCCGAACGTCCGATCTCAGCGTCGACGTCGCCGGCACGCCTTTTCAGACCCATGCCGGCTCCGTGGCCGTTGGTCTCTGCTGGTCGCTTTACCGCCAAGTCATCTCGGTCTCGGGCCGGCAGAACACCGCCGGATGGGCGCAACTGGAGGACCGCGAAGGATCGTCACGTTTCATTCTCTAACCGTTCGCGCTGGGTCCACAACCTAAGAACCATGGGTCGAGCCCCATGCGTTCGGTGGGGCAGCCTCAGGCGATCAAAACAGGTTGCGGTGTTTGTTACGCGATCCGCCAGACGATTGAGCGCAGTATGATCGCCGCTGCCCTGGACACTCCAATCCACACGACGGACACTTCGCGTCGCCCACCACTTCCCGGGGTGGGCGGCGAAAAGGTCGTCGAGACACACGGGCTGACCAAGCGCTACGCGACCGGCATCGTCGCGGTGGACACGCTCGATCTCAACGTCTATCGCGGAGAGGTGTACGGATTCCTCGGGCCGAACGGAGCGGGTAAGACGACCACGCTGCGGATGCTGCTTGGCCTGATTCGACCGACTGCCGGCAGCGCGAAGGTCGCCGGCGCCGCTCCCGGATCACCCGAGTCGCTCATCAAGATCGGAGCGATCGTCGAAACACCCGCCTTCTACCCGTACATGACTGGGTACGACAACCTGCGCCTGCTGGCCAGGTACTGCGGCGTCGACCGATCGCGTGTTGACGCCACCCTGGCCGAGGTGGATCTGACACCCCGCGCGCACCACAAGTTCTCGACTTACTCGCTCGGGATGAAGCAGCGGCTGGGAATCGCGGCCGCCCTGCTCAAGGAACCCCAGCTCCTGATCCTCGACGAGCCCACGAATGGCCTGGACCCCCAGGGAATGGCCGACGTGCGCAACCTCATCATCGAGCTGGGAAAAGGCGCCCGCACCGTCCTGATCTCCAGCCACCTCCTGGGCGAGGTGGAGCAGATGTGCACGCGAGTCGGCGTGATCCGCAAGGGCAAGATCGTGGCCGAGGGGACGGTGAACCAGCTGCGCGGCGCCGCCACGCTCACCGTCCGGGGCACCCCGGAGGAAACCGCGAAGGCGGTGCTCGTCGAGGAAGCGGGCGCCGACAAGGTGACCGCGCTCGGCGACGCAACTTTCAGCCTGGCGATCGACCTCCAACGCACAGCGCAGATCAACCAACGACTCGTGCAGGCAGGAGTCGCGGTCACCGAGCTGCACGCGGACGAGCGCTCGCTCGAAGACGTTTTCATGGAACTCACAGGCACCGAGGGCGGGCTCTGATGTTCGCAGCCTTCCGCGGGGAGCTGTTCAAAGTCGTCCGCCGGCCGGGAGTATGGGTGCTCGTGATCCTGCTGCTGGCCCTGGCATTGCTGCTCGGCTACGTCGTGACGTACCTGTTCGACACGTACGGATCCTCGGCCGCCTCACAGGGACTTCCGCAAGGCACGAAGCTGGCCGACTTCAAGGTAGCGCTGTACCCGGAAAACTTCATCAAGGACACCTTCAGCACATGGGGCGCGCTCGGTGGGGTGTTCGCCCTCATCGTGGGCGTGCTCGTTCAGGGCAGCGAGTACGGCTGGGGCACGATGAAAACGCTGTACACGCAGCGGTACGGGCGGCTGACGATGCTGTTCGGCAAGGTGGCCGCGCTGGGCCTGGTCGTGCTCATCATGGTGGTCGCCCTGTTCGCGGTGGACGCGGCAGCCAGCACTGGTGTCGCGCTCCTGGACGGCAAGCCGATCGTCTTCCCAGCCGCAGACGTGATCGTCAAGGCGATCGTGGCGAGCTTTCTGATCTTCGGCTTCTGGGCGATGTTCGGCTTCGGGCTCGCCACCATATTTCGGCAGTCGGCAATGGCGATCGGGCTCGGCCTTGCCTACGCCCTGGTCGTCGAGCTGCTCATCTTCAGTCTCCTTCGCGGGTTCGGAGGCAAGATCGTCCAGCAGATCGAGCAGTGGTTCCCCATCGCCAATACCGGTTATCTGGCCAGCGCGTTTGGAGAGATCAAGTTCAAAGGCATACCGACGACGCCCGCGCCGTACGCGGATGCAACGCACGCCGTCCTCATGCTGCTGCTGTATGTCGCGGCGTTCACCGCGGTCTCGGCGTGGCTGTCGCGCACCAGGGACATCACCGCCTAGCGACCGGCTGCGTATCCTTGCCCGCCCCGCGGGTTGGCGGCGGCGGAAAGCATCTGGGTCTCAGGATCACACCCGACGGCGCACAGGCGGCCGAGCGACCAGGCTCCCGCATCGACGATCTCGTGGCCCCGACTGCGCAGTTCCTCGAGCACGTCGGGCTCGACGCGAGATTCGATGTACAGGCTCCCCGGCTCCGCGGCGTGGGGCGCGAACGAGCTTGCAAAGTGCGCGGTGTGGAACATCGGCGCGTCGATGGCCTCCTGCATGTCCTGGTCGAAGACGGTGTGCGCGAGGAAGAACTCCAGCGACCACTGGTCCTGCTGGTCGCCACCCGGGGTGCCGAAAGCCAGGCGAGGCTCGCCGTCGCGCAGCGCCAGCGACGGGCTGAGGGTCGTGCGCGGTCGCTTTCCGCCTTCGAGGTGATTCGGGTGCAGTGGATCGAGGTTCAGCATCTGGGCGCGAGTGCCGAGGCAGAAGCCGAGGCCCGCGATCACCGGCGAGCTCTGCAGCCAGCCACCGCTGGGCGTGCAGGCGACCATGTTGCCGTGACGGTCGACCGCCGCGACGTGCACGGTGTCGCCCCGCACCTCGCCGACCGCCTGCGCACCAGTCCCGGTCCAGTGACCCTGAGCGACGGTCTGCCCTGTTGGCCGCGGGAGCCGCGGGTGGCGGCCGCCGGGGGACCCTGGGCGCAGCTCGACCGAGGCGCGATCGCCCACGAGCGCGCGGCGCGCGGCCGTGTAGTCGGGCGCCAGGAGGCCGTCCAGGGGCACGTCCGCGAAATCCGGGTCCGCATACCAGGCATCCCTGTCAGCGAAGGCAAGCTTCGCGCACTCGGTCACGAGGTGCACGTGGTCGGCCGAGAGAAAGCTGGAGGTGCGAAGGCCGGCCCCTGCGAGCAGCAGGAGCTGCTGAAGGAATACCGGTCCCTGGCTCCAGGGTCCGCATTTGGCAACCGTCCAGCCCTCGAACTCGACCGTGACGGGCGGCTCGTGCCTGGCTTTGAACGCCGCGAAGTCCGCGCCCGTGAGCAGCCCTCGGTGCGCGGTCCCGGAGCTGTCCATGAACTCGTCGCGGCAGTGCCGTTCGACCGCATCGGCGACGAAACCTGAATAGAACGCGCCGAGCGCGGCGTCGATCTGGCTCTCCCGCCCGCCACGCGCCGCCTCCCCTTCGCGCACAAGGCGCCGGTAGGTTGCAGCAAGGTCCGGGTTGCGGAACCGCGAGCCGGGTGCGGACAGTCCGTCCCGCAGGTAGACCGCGGCGGACGGCGGCCAGTGCTCGCGGAACAGGGCCTCAACCATCGCGATGGTGCCGGCGACCCGCGGCGCCAGCGGGTAACCCGCCTCTGCGTAGTCGATCGCGAAGCGCATCACGTCGCCGATCCGCCACGTTCCGTGGTCCCGGAGCAGCGTCATCCATCCGCCGAACGCGCCCGGCACGCACGCGGCAAGCAAACCCGTACCGGGGATGTCGTACAGCCCGAGCGCACGGATGGAATCGATGGACGCCGACTTCGGAGCGGGACCCTGACCGCAGATCACCTCCACGCGGGATGGAGAAGAGTCCCAGAGGAGGATCGGCACCTCGCCGCCGAGCCCGTTGAGGTGCGGCTCGACCACCTGCAGCACGAACCCCGCGGCGACAGCGGCATCGAACGCATTCCCGCCCTGTTCGAGCACGGCCATCCCGCATTGCGTGGCGAGCCAGTGCGTCGAGCTCACCATCCCGAACGTCCCCTTTAGCTCGGGTCGGGTGGTGAAGGTCACGGCTCGATCATAGTTTGGAACCGATGGGCCTCCGGATTGCGCGGGCGGAGGGGCCGCTGACGGACCGCTGGCGCACCGTACCGGTGGAAACTCGCGGCGCGACTCGCCTTGGCATCAGCTTTCGGCCGCTCCAGGCCGAGAGCCTGGGTCTGGAGCCGCGAGCCACGCTGGCCGCGCTGCTCGAGCATTCCCACCAGGTCGTGCGCCTGGCGGCGTACTGGAACCGGATGGAGCCGGCGCCTGGCATTTTCGATCCCACGCACCTGGATTGGCAGGTCGAGAGCGCCGAACGCGCG
>Ga0209118_1000735_pt1 | contig 16757 bp, 10 predicted proteins | sample BlaSpr_A8_Ref_M1_FD_187988 | JGI IMG/M metagenome (GOLD analysis project Ga0209118, IMG submission 187988) | Forest soil microbial communities from Thunder Bay, Ontario, Canada - Black Spruce, Ontario site 2_A8_Ref_M1 (SPAdes) (version 2) | ecosystem: Environmental > Terrestrial > Soil > Boreal...
CGGCGCCGACGGCGAGATCGAGCGCAAGGCGCTGGGGGCGAAGGTCTTCGGCGCACCGGACCGGCGAAAGCGCCTCGAAGGCATCGTCTGGCCGTGGATGCGCGAGACCATGGAGCGCCGCCTGGCGGCGATCCGCGCCGAGGGCACGCGGGTCGTCGTGCTGGAGGCGGCGGTGCTGATCGAGGCGGACTGGACGCCGATCACCGACCGGGTGTGGGTCGTGACCGTCGCGCCGGAGATCGCCCGGAAGCGACTGATGGAGCGTAACGGGCTGACCGGCGAGCAGGCGGACGCGCGCATCGCGGCGCAGGCGAGCCGGCAAAGCTCGATGTGTGCGAAGACGACGGTTTGGAATTGCTGGCGGACGGCATCGACGTTGAGAAATTCGCCCGGCCCGAAATGGCCGCTGCCGGCGTTATTGATCAGGACGTCGAAATGGCCGGCCTCCTTCAGCGCGGCGTCGAAGCTTTGGCCCAACGAATCTAAATCGCCAAGATCGAGCCGAATGGGATGGAGATGCGGCAACTGCGGAAGCCGCGCGATATCGCGCGATGTCCCCCAGACTTCATCGCCGCGCTCCGCCAGCAACTTCGCGGTGGCGAGACCGATGCCGGAACTCGCGCCGGTAATGAATACGCGTTTCATGGAATGCTGGGTAGCGCACGCGTCTCGCGTGTTGGCGAAGGCGTCCCCGCCGGCGCGGATTTTTTGAAAGCATGTTTTGGCGAGACGCCAAAACCAACACGCGAGACGCGTGCGCTACCCAGAGTTTTCGAAGGCCACGCAACGGGGTTTTTCGATGCCGTTGGCGAAGTCATATGGCCGAGTGGGTTGTCGTCGAATGGCGATAGGAGAGCCAGGCCCCGCCGTAGATGAGAAGGAACACGACTGCGGCGATGACCTCGCCCGCAGTTCCGTCGATCAACGCGCGGCAAGCGAATGCAGGCACGGCGGCGATGAGCGCAGCGAGCAACGCATGGCCGACGTCGCCCCACGGATTGCGCCAGCGGAAGACCAGACGGAGCGCGCGATAACGAAGAATCCCCTGCAACACGTAGGGAAGAAGAATGCCAAACGCCGCGCCCGTCACGCCGAAACGGCTGATGAGCCAGAGGTTCGCGGTCAGCGCGACCGCGCAGGTGATGATCGAGTTCAACAAATTCAGCCGCGGCTTTTGCACCATGATCACGGTTTCGGCGAGGCTCACGAAGGCATTGGTCGCGCAGGCGATCGCGACAATCCCGAGCCACGTTCCGCCCTGGCGAAATGCCGGGCCATAAATTCCGAGGATGAAGCTGCCGGCGAAGATTAGCACCGCCACGAGCGGCAGTAGAATCCAGAGCATCCATTGTGCGACGCGCGAGAAGGCCATCGCAGCGTGCTCCTGATCACCATCGACCGTCAGCCCGGCCACGATCGGCGCGAAGATCGGATTGAAGGCCTGGTTGATTTTGCGCAAACCGCCGGCGACCTCGACGGCGGCGCCATAGATACCGAGGGTCGTCAACGTCACGCCCGGCGCGCGTCCGACAAAACATCCGAGCATCACGACATCGAGACGAACGATGATGGAGTTGAGCAAATCGTACGCGCTGATCGGCGCGGCGTAGGTGAGCAGGCGGCGCGATTCCGCGAGGTAAGAAAGAGCCGCGGAAGGCGGAGGCGTGGAACGAAAGAGCGACGCCGCCAGAAACAGCGCGACGACGCCGGATGCGCCCATGCCCACGATGACCGCAATCTCAGGCGCGAAAGTTTTTCCGAATTGGAAGGCGACGAGGAACGCGAGTGTGGTCACGATCGTTTCCGTCATCCCGCGCGAGAAAATGTCGTGCCGCATCACTTTCATCCCGCGCGACACGGCGGTGTTGATGCGATACAACGCGACGACCGGCATCGCGCAAAGCATGACGGAAAGCGCCGCCACCATTTGCGGATCGAGCCCAAGCCGGTTCCCGAAAAGCCGGACCACGGTGATTGCGATCGCCGCGAGGACGGCGCATTGGAGCACGCCCAGAAAAACGGCGAGTCGAAAAAGCATGCGGCTGCGCGCGCGATCGCCGGCCGCTTCGGCGCGCGCGATGAAAGTGATGATCGTGTCGTCGAGGCCGAAGATGCCGATCTTGCTCACGAGATCGGTCGTCGCCCACGCCACTGAGAAAATGCCGAGCGCGGCCGGGCCGAGGAGCCGGGCGACGAGGAACGTGAAGATGCCGCGAAAATTCGACGCGAGCATCGCGATGAAATTTGTCCAAGCGCCGCGCTTCAATTCCGCGCCATGATCGGCGGGCACACCGCGCTCGAGGGTGCCGGGCGGCGTGATGGGACGTAGCATTGTCTCGGCGGTCGTCATGGGATTTGGAGGCTGCCCCGCCTCATCTGCGGCTGCGCGGATGGCTGCCGACGATCAAGCCATCCTGCATCTCGTGAATCCAATCGCACGCTTCCGCGATTTCTGGATTGTGCGTCACGAGCAGGAGAGCTTTGCGTTCCTCCTGCACGATGCGTTGGAGCAACTCGAAGGCACGCCGCGAATTGGCGCTGTCGAGATTTCCCGTCGGCTCATCGGCCAAAATGACGCTCGGGTTATTGGCGAGCGCGCGCGCCACTGCCACGCGCTGTTGTTCGCCGCCGGAAAGATGCCGGCTGGGTCTCTTCAATTTGCCGCCCAATCCCACTTCATCGAGCAAATGCGCCGAGCGCTCCAACATTTCGGGTTCGCTCAAGACCGCGAGGCGGCGCATCGGGATCATGACGTTTTCCTGGGCGGTGAAATCCTCCAGGAGAAAATGGAATTGAAAAATAAATCCGAGCAGCTCGTTCCGTTTTTTCGCCAGCGCATCATCGCGCAAATGCGAGACCGCTTCGGCTTCGATCGTGACCCAGCCGCTATCGGCGTGATCGAGCAAACCGAGGATGTAGAGGAGCGTGCTCTTGCCGCAACCCGACGGACCGACCACGGCGTGGACCGTGCCGCGCTCGAGCTGGAGCGTCACGCCGCGCAACGCGTGGACGCGCGAATCCTCCTCGCCCAGATAGCGTTCGATCCCTTCGCAACTGAGCGAAACTTCGGCGACCATGAATTTTAAGGTAGCTTCACTCGCAACGGCAGTGAAACCTTTTTGCTCCGTCTCCCGGCTTCATGGAAATATCGCCACCGCAATTGCTCATTCTGGCCCGCGCGCCCGAGGCGTTTTGCGAGCTTTTCGGCGTATCGCTTTTGGAACGGTTGTTGCGGGTCGTGCAACGTCTCGGGTTTCGCGAGGCGCTGATTCTCTCGGAGTCGATCGATGAAGTGTCGGCGCATCTGGCTCCGCCGTCATGGGCCCGCGCGGATGTCGCGCTGAGATTCCGACCGCAAATTGCCCGCGCAGCGCGCATCAGCGAAGTCGCGACAGGCGCGGAACGAACCCTCGTTGTCTCGGCTGGATATTATTACGACGCGCGTTTGTTGAAGACGCTGGCGGGACAGGCGGCGACCACGCTGCTGATCGATTCGGCGCCGCCGCCGGCTTCGGTGGAATTGTGGAGCGGTCACGGCGGTGTCTTCAACGCCGCGGCTTTGGTCGATCGGGATTGGCTCTCGCGACAAGACCACTCGACCGGTTTGATGGATCAGCTTTCGTCAGACGCCGCGGCCGGACGGATCGCGAGCTGCGATGCGGCGCGGCAGCCCACTTACATCGTCGGACTGCGCAAGCATGTGCGCCCCGTTTTCTTTCCGGCCCCACCAGCAAACCTGACTGCGGCCGCGGAAAAGTTCCCGCGCGATCTCGCGCAGAATGGCGTTCTCGACTTTCCCGGATTGCTCGATTCGCCGATCGAGGATTGGATCATCGCGCGACTTTGCCGCACTTCGATCACGCCGAATCAAATCACGTTATTCACGATGCTGATCGGCCTGGCTGTGACGGCGTTGTTTGCCATGGGCCATCTCTGGTTTGGCGTGGCGCTCGCCTACGCGATCGAGGTCCTGGACGGCGTGGATGGAAAACTGGCGCGGACGAAAGTGGAAACCACCGCGGCCGGAGATTGGGAACACGTCACCGATTACGTCATCGAGTTGTCGTGGTGGACGGCACTGGCGTGGCACTTTCACGGCGCGGGTTTGCGGCACGCATTCGCGCTGCTCCTTCTGCTCGTTGGCTCCGATATTCTCGACCGGCTGGCGAAGAGAGCAGTGAAGCAAAAGGTGGGACGCAATCTGGATGACGTCTCAGATTTCGATCGCTTTGTCCGTTGCATCGGCGGCCGGCGGAATATCAACGTCTGGATTCTCATCGCAGCTCTCGCCTTGGGCGACGCCGCCAATGGATTTGTGTTGATTTGCTGCTGGACGGCCGCCACCGCCGCCGCACATACGGTCCGCGCCCTCCAGATCCGTCTTTTTAAGACGGCACCAAACTTGACGGCTTAAAGCCGTCAAGTTTCAATGCGGCGCAGATACTTGCGCTCGGCGACGCCGCGAATGGTTTCGTCCTGATTTGCGGATGGGGCGCGGCCACCACGCTGGCGCACATCGTTCGCGCCCTGCAGATCCGTCTTTTTAAGCCGTCATGTTTCAAGAGACCGGAGCGGGCTGAGGAGGCTGGGTCGGCTCCGCGGGTTCGGGGGAATTGACCGCCTGCTTGATCAAACCGGGAATGCGTCTGGCGCGGTTGACAATTTCCTTTGTGATCACGCTCGCCGGATTTTGCACGAGCAAGGACGTGCTCACGGCGCAATAAACGCCGCATCCTGCCTGGCACGATTTCTTGCGGTAGTTCGCATAGAGATCGTCCAGCGTGATGTCCATGATGTGTTTCTGGGTGTGCACCATGCTGCACTCCCAGAATTTTCCCTGGGCCGAGACGAAGAAAAGTTTGTAGCCGGCCATGCAGGTCCAATCGACCGGCTCGTTGCGCAAAAGGCTTTTCTGATATTTCAGGATCGCTTCGTTCGTGTGGATTTTTTCGCCGTTGCGTTTCCGCTCGATCATCGAGTCGACAAATGCCTCCAGTTCCTCCTTCGATCCGCGCTCGACGCGGAACCGGCTGAGCGGATCGGCGTGGACCAGCCGCACCTCCGTGGGGATACCGCGCGATAATCCGGTTTCCAGGACAGCTTTCGATTCCGGGAGCGTATCCTGACAAATTACGCCGGTGATGTGCAGGCTGATTTTCGAGTCCTTGAAATAATCGAGCTTGGGTAAAATCGTTTTGAAGGATTTTTTTGAGACCGCGCTCGGTGTCATGCGATCGACGCTGATCTGCATCACCTGCAAGCCGGCTTCTTCGAGTTCCTTCAACAATTTGCGGGTGAGGAGAAAACCGTTGGTCGTCAGGCTGGTGGCGAACCCGAGCTCGCGGCAGTAGCGGACGATCTCCACCACATTTGGATGGAGAAGCGGCTCGCCGCCGACGAGTGCGATCCGCATCGTGCCGAGATCGCGGATTTTGCGGATCCAGAGCTTGAGGTCCTCGAGCTTCGGATGCGGCTTCGAGTTATCGTATTCGGTGCAGTAGGAGCAATCGAGATTGCACTTGTCGGTAAGATAGAGGCTGCATTGCAGCGGCTTCCGATCGAAAAGGCGCTTGCCGGATTCGAGCAGGTTGTAGCCGGAAAATTCGCGGCCGATTTTATCGAGCAAGTTCATGAGGTCGCAGACGGGTCAGGAGTTTACGAGGCTTCACCGCCGCTGTCATCCCATAATCTCACGCGCTCGATCCGCGCAAGGTGGCGACCGGCGCGAGCAACGCGGCCCGGCGCGCCGGGACATAGCTCGCGATGAAAACCGCGATGATGGCCAGGAGCGTTGCCCAGAAATAATGGCGCCAATCCCACGTGACGAGAAAATGATTGGCGTAAATCAATCCGCGCACCTGGATCGGGATGTGCGAGACGCCCCAGGTGAAAAGCGCGCCGACGATGCAGCCGATGATCGAACCGGCGGCGGCGATCATCGCGCCCTGCCAGAGGAAGATCGAGGAAATGTCCCGGGCGCGGTAGCCCATCGAGCGCAGAATGGCGATCTCCTTGATCTTCGCGAGGACCGACATCGTCAGCACGTTGAAGATCCCGAAACCGGCCAGAAGAATGATCAGCGAGACTGTGATGGCGGCGGACATGCGCAGCGTGAGGAAAAGCTGAAGATTCGCTTCTTCGCGGTCCTGCCAGCTTTGCGATTCGTGTTGGAACAGGGTTTCAAACTCGCGGGCCAGCGCCGGTGCGCGCTCGGGATCGCGCAATTTGTAAACGATCATGGAAGCAGGAAAAGGTTTGCGCAAAAGGGTCTGTGCGACCCGCACATGAGAATAGACGCGGCCGGCATCAACTACGCCGACGCCGCTCCGCGCGATAGCCGCCACGGTAAAACGCCGGTATTCGCCGCCGGGCGAAAGTAATTGAATCCCATCGCCCGCGCCGATTTCGAGCGCATCCGCGAGCCGCGAACCGACGATGACCGAGTTCGGGTTGTTTCGAAATTCGTCGAACGTTCCCGCGACGATCTGCTGGGCGAGGTTAGTGGTCTGAAGATGGTAGGCGGGATCGATGCCGAAGAGGTCGACGGTCGCATTCTCGAACCCGGCGCGCGCGCTGAGGGTGCCGCGCAGGACCGGCGAGCAGGCAGCCACGTCCGCAAATTGCCGGCTGATCCGCATGATCTCGGACGCGTTCGTGATGCCGCTGAGCAAGTGACGGCGCGGCAGGCCGGCGGCGTTGCGGGCGGAACTTTTCGGCGGGACCATCAAGCCGGTGGCGCCGGTCTGGAAACGCGAGCGCAAAACCAGCGCGCCGTTACTGCCGAGGGTCGAGTCGATAAAATTTTTCGCGAAGCCCTGAGTTTGGGCCTGCGTGCAAATGAAAATGGCCACGCCGAAAACGACGCCGCCCAGGCTCAGGATAAAGGCGCGCTTGCGATGGCTGAGGAAACGGATCGCGATGTAGAGCGGCGGCGTCACTTTTGCTCGGGCCGCGGCGCGAGCTTTGCCACCCGTTGCCGGACCAATTTTCCTGGGCGCAATTTGTCCTGATCGGAAAGAATGGCGCGATCGCCTTCGGAGAGGCCGGCGAGGATTTCAGAAAAATCGAGAGTGCGATAACCGACCTGGACCGTGCGGGATTGGACGATGCCATGCCGCACGATGAGCGCCTGGTCGACGACGATGGCGCGTGTCGGCAAGACAAGCGCATTCTCGTGCGAACCGGTAATGATGTTCATCTCGCCGGTCATGCCGGCCATTAAGTTCTCAGGCGGATTTTCCAGGTCGAGCACGATGGTGTAGCGCTGCGTTTCCGGATCGGCCGCCGGCTGGATGGCGGAAACTTTGGCGCTGAACTGGCGGGTGCGGAAGGCGTAGACTTGCACGACTGCCGTCATCCCCATTTTCACTTCGCCCACATCTTCTTCGTCCACTTCGCCGCGCACGTAATTCTTCTGCGACGAAATCGTGAAGAGCTCGGCGCGTTCGGTCACCAACTCGCCGTCGATGGTTTTGATCGCGGTGAGGAGGCCGTCCATCGGCGCGCGGATCTCGGAATTCTTTAGCTGGGCTTCGAGTTTCTGGCGCGTTTCTTCGAGCATGGCGAGGTTGCGGTCCCGCTCAATCCGCTCGCTCTCGAGAAGTCCGCGGAGGCGGTTCACTTCGCTCTTGGCCTTCTCGTGCTCCACCGCGGGGACATTGCTGAGCGCGGTCAATTTTTCCAGGCGGCTCAGATTGTCCTCCGCCACCTTGAGTGCCTCGGCGGAAGGCAACGGAAGTTCGGCCCGCTGCGTCGCGGCTTGCAGATCGGCGCGCGCCTGTTTCAAGAGACGCGCGGTTGTTTCATCGGCGATGGTGGCGAGCAATTCACCTTTCTCCACTTTCTTCCCGATCGCGCCGCGTCCGGCGGAAAGCGGTTCCGCCAATTGAATGAAGCCGGCGTTCTGTGCGCGCACGGGAACGATCAGCGTGGACTCGATCCGGACCGTGCCGTAGACCGCCGAGACCGCCGTGCCGCGGCGCACCACCACGATCTCCGCCACGGGCAGCGTGAGAAAATAAATTGCGCCGAAGACCAGCAGCACACCGGCTGCGGCGACCCAGAGGTATTTCTTCGGGTAGAAAAATTTCAACGGCTGCAACTAATGCAACTTTCCGGCGGTGTCCCCGGAAAACTGAAAGTAACGGCCGGTGGCGCGGTCCCATTCCGCCCGCGCCACGTTTTGCTGATACGCGGCCGACAAGAGCGCGCTTTTGGTTTCGAGGAAACTCCCCTCCGCGGTGCGGAATTCCAACTGCGAGGAAAGTCCTTCGGCCAGGGTTTGCTGGACCACGGTCACATTCTGCTCGGCGCCGGTGACCGCGGCGCTCAACGATTTCCAGCGCCCTTCGATCGCGTGAAAATTATTGGAGATGCGTTTCAGCTCGAGCGAGACGTTCGCTTCGAGTTGGCGGAGCGAGATTTCGTTCATCTCGCGAATGGCGCGCGCGCGCATGACCTGGCCGCCGACCTTGCCGTTATCGACGACCCGCCAGGTGAAGGCGACGCCAAAGGTTCCTTCCGACGAAATGATGTTGTCGGAACTGCGGGGCGAGCCGCCATTAGCCGTGTGCACCGTAATTGGGATGTAGGTGCCGGTGATGGTGGCATCGAGCGCGGGGTAATAGGCCGCTTCGATGATTCGCTGGTCCTCTCCCGCCGCGCGGACGAGAAGGCGGGCGAGTCGTAAATCGGCGCGATCTTCGAGTGCTGCCGTCGTATCCGCGGGGAGATCGACGTTGGTGGCCGCGAAGGTCAAGTCTCCCTCGGGGCGGATCTGGTTGGCCTTCGGCCCGAGATTTTCTCCCATGGAATTGGCGAGCGTGAGCAAGGCGCCATCGTAAACGCGGCGCACGTCTTCGATGCGCGGATCGAGTTCGCGCTCGAGCAATTGCGCGGCCACCATGGCGCCGCGGTCCGCGCGTCCGGCCTGATAGCGCTCCGCCTGGGTGGTGACGTTTTGAGTGAGCCGCTGCCGCTGCGCTTCGCCGAGAGTGCGGAGCGAATCATTGAAGAGCGCGGTATAAAACGCGATCCGCGCGGTATGGAGTTGCTGCACTACCGCGACATTCAAGCGTTGCTCCGCGAGCAAAACTTCGATGTCGCCGCGCCGTCGCGAAGCGGGAACCGCCGCATCGAACAACGCCTGGGAGAAAAAGCCGCGGCCAAATCCGAACGGCTGGTTGGATGATTGTCCGGCGCGTTTCCCGCCCTGGTCGCCGCCAAGTATTTGGATTCTCGCGTCGGGCAAACCATTCGATCGCAGAACGAGGCGGCGGCCCATTGCTTGTTCGAGCGCGAGCTTGGCGTCGAGGATCGTGGAATTTTTCTTGAGCGTTCTCGCGAGAGCCTCATCGAGCGTGAGAGCGTTCGCATGGACGGCAATGCCGATCGCGGTGGTGATAACGAGCGCGAATCGTTTCATCGCCCGCCTCCCAAAGTCGACGGCGGCGCGACCACCTCGGCGATCGGTTTCCCGGGCGAATCGCTTTTCTTCTTCGCCGCGAATCCAAGCGCCTGCGGTTCGCGCGCGCAAGCGCGCGCCAACCGCGCGAGCGCGACGTTATGAAGATAGATCGCGCCCAATCGCGTCGTGCGGGTGCGTGTCACATCCGAAGCCGCCTGCAAAATATCGAGCTGCGTGCCCAAGCCGGCGCCGAGATTGCCTTTGGCAATTTCGAGCGACTCGTCCGCGTTCTGCACGTTGCGCGTTTCGGATTCCAAGATCCGGCTCGCCTGTTGCAAATCGAGAAACGCACTCCGCACGTCCGACGCGACCGACAACCGCGCCGCGGCCAGCCCCTGAACCGCCGCGTCCCGCCGGGCCTGCGTCGCCTGCATCCGGCCGCGGGTCGCAAATCCGTCGAAGATATGCCAGCTCGCATTCAGACCGACGATGAAACCGTGATTGAACTCCGGCCCGACGAGCGGATCGCGTTCGCTATAGAGTTCGTAGCCGGTGAACACTTCCACGCGCGGGCGCGTCTCGCTTCGATCGAGGATCAGTTGCTGGTTTTCGATCTCGACATCGAGTTCACGCGCTTTGATTTCCGGCCGGCTCACGTCGGCATAGGCGAGGCATTCATTCAAATCGGGATGACGCGGAGAATATTCGAGCGGTCCCTCCGCCTCGAACGCCATCGTCTTCGAGCGCCCATCCATCCCGAGGAGCTGCCCCAGTTTCAAATAGGAATTTTGCAGCTGCGTCTGCGCATCGATCAGCTCGGGCTGTTCGTTCGCGAGCGCGACTTCGGCGCGGCTCACGTTCAATGCGCCCACCGTCCCGGTCTCGAAGCGTTGCCGTTGCGTCTTGAGTTCCTCCTGGAAAACCTGGACCGATTGTTCGCGGACGCGGATCTTGGCCCGGTTCAGGAGCAGCTCGTAAAACGCGAGGCGCACATCCATCGAGACACGATTCACGAGCGCCTGATATTCGAGGACGCGCTTGTCGTGAATCAAGCGCGCGATGGCCAACTGGCTCGAGATCGCGCCGCCGGCGTAAAGATTCTGCACCACGCGCACCGACGCGTCGTAATCTTCCGGGCGGAGGCGCGACGCTTCCTGGCGTTCCCGCCGCCGCAGCAATCCGCTAGAGACGACCGAAGGAAGAAAGCCGGCGCGCGCTTCGATCACACCGCCACGGGCCGCGTCCACCTGTTTGCTGGCGATCGCGATCTCGATGTTCTGCTTCTTTGCCACCGCCACGGCGTCCTCGACCGTGTAGTTGGGCGTGGCCGCGCCGACGATCGGGGCCGATGCCAGAAAAAGAAAAACGAGTCGGGCGCAGCGCCGCATGGGTTCTATCTCAGTGGCAGGCCCTCGTTTTTCAATCAAAATCCCCGGTGCGCGCCGTGTGTGCCGGGCGGTGAACCAGCCCTCCGCGGTCTTTTCCATTGCCTTCACCTCCGGGATTGCGCTCCGCAAATATGGCAATATTGTGACAACTTTCTTGCCCCGGGCGAGCAGCAACGGCTAGTTTGGAGTTTTCCTGTAATGAACAAAATCAAGATTGCCATCGTGGGAGTCGGGAACTGTGCCAGCTCGCTTCTCCAGGGCATCAACTTTTATCGAGGGTCTTCCGGCAATGGGGCTGATGTCGGGTTGATGCACAGACGAATCGGCCCTTACGAACCGCAGGACATCGAAGTCGTCGCCGCTTTCGACATCGATCGCCGGAAAGTCGGCCTCGATGCCGCCGAGGCTATTTTCGCGCTGCCGAACTGCACCAAAATTTTCTGCGACAAAATCAGGCCCACCGGCGCCATCGTCATGATGGGCTGCGTCTTTGACGGCTACGCCGCCCACATGCGGGACTACGACGCGCCGCGGACATTTCTTCCGCTCGAAAAAGAGTCGACCCGCGAACAAATCATCGACGAACTGCGCAACTCCGGCGCGGAGATCATGGTGAATTATCTGCCGGTCGGTTCGGAAGAGGCCACGCGCTTTTACGCGGCCTGCGCGCTCGAAGCCAGGCTCGGGTTCGTCAATAACATTCCGGTTTTCATCGCGAGCGATCCCGCCTGGATCAAGCGCTTCGAAGAAAAAAATCTGCCGCTCGTGGGCGACGATATCAAGGCCCAGATGGGCGCGACAGTTCTCCACCGCACCATTGTCGATCTCTTCCGCAAACGTGGCGTGAAGGTCGAACGCACCTATCAGCTCAACACCGGCGGCAACACCGATTTCCTCAACATGCTGAACCGGAGCCGGCTCGCTTCGAAGAAAACTTCGAAGACCGAGGCGGTGCAATCGGTCCTCGGCACGCGCCTGGCCGATGACAACATCCACATCGGCCCGAGCGATTACGTGCCGTGGCAGAACGACAACAAGATTTGTTTTATTCGGGTCGAAGGAAAACTTTTCGGCGACGTGCCGATGGAGCTCGACATAAAACTTTCCGTGGAAGATTCACCGAATTCCGCCGGGGTGGCGATCGACGCGATCCGTTGCTGCAAGCTGGCGCTCGATCGTGGCAAAGGCGGGGTCTTGCATTCCGCGTCCGCGTTTTTCTCGAAACATCCGCCCGTGCAGATGACCGACGACGAAGCCTATCGCAACGTCGAAGAGTTCATCAGCGGCGCGCGCGAGAGCTAATTCGCGCTTAAGAACGCCGTCATCCCGAGCGAAGTCGAGGGACCCCGGCGAAAGTCGCGCGACGTGCATCGGGATCCCTCGACTTCGCTCGGGATGACATTTCCTTTTGTAGCCGCCGCCCTGTGGGCGGCGTGAAGTGACGCTCGGCTAATTACGTCGATCCGGCGCGTCCCACAGGGACGCGGCTACAGAAGAGAGCTGCTCTGCCGGTAACGATCTCAAACGCGCCCATTCAGTTTCGAGCTCGCCGCTGTCGTAGGCAACGAACTGCCCCGTCGCCGTCGCAAAGATGCCGCCCTCGACTTCCAGCTTCGTGATCTCGCGGACCGATTTCCAATAGGCGGCGATCTGCGGCCGATAGCGCTGCCGCAACTTCTCTTCGTCGCCCGCGGCGATTCGATTCGTCTTCCAATCGACGAGCAGACATTTGCCCGCGGCCTCGTCCATCACGAGCAAATCGATTACGCCTTCGACGCAGGCGTGATGGTCCACACTCCAGACAAATGGGAACTCCGTATGAGCGTGCGCGCCCTTGGCTGACAGGATTCGGCTCAGGATTGAGTCGCCGACCAAACTTTCCCGGACGAATTTCCATTCCGCGGCGGAGCGCCGTTTGTCCGGCGAACTCGTCAGGTGTTGCTGAAAAAGTGCATCCGCCGCCTCGATTCCGGATTGCCATGGCATCTGCTGAAAGAGCGAGTGCCACCAATTGCCATACAGCGTCGCCGGCGTGTCCGCAGTCGATCGACCGATGACAATCGAGGGCGCATTTTCAATTGGATCGATCGCGGAGCTTTCCTCGTCGTAACCGCTCGGATTGAATTTGTGCACGAAGTCAGCCGCGCGCCGCCCCGCCTTCTGCATCATTTTTCGATCGACGATCGGCCGTGGCGGCGCCGGCCTATCGGTTTCGCTTTTCAACTCCAGAGCCGCGGCGGAAGTAAGCGCGCATGCTTCGGGCGTCGTCGAGAGCGCTTCGAACTGCTCGGAATTCTCGTCGCTGTGGAGGAGCGTCAGTTGCGCTCTGCTCGAAAGCTTACCCTTCACATCGAGGAAAAGTTCGCGGTCGAGCGCGAGCACGAGCGTGTGCCGGGCGCGGGTGGTCGCCACGTAAAGAAGCCGTTGCATCTCCTGCTGTTCCGAAAGTGTTCGCGCCTTTTTCAGTTCGTCCGACGGATCTTCCTTGCTTAGCGCGACCAGCATTTCGCCCGAACCCGGCGTTTTCAGCAGCGACGGATAGCGCGGGACCGGCGACCGGATGTCGCGGGCCAGAAACGGCACGATCACCGCCTGCCACTCCGAGCCCTTCGCCTTTTGCGCGGTGATCAATTGGATTCCATCGTCGGAAGAAAGGCGCACGTCGCGCGGCGTGTCGAAATCCGCGCGCAGTTTCTCCGCGAAATCGGCGAGCGTCGCTCCCTGTGCTTCGGCCTCGGCGGCGAGAGCGAGGAGCGAATCCAGTTCCTTCGTCAGATCGCCGAACTCTTCCGGCGGCAGCGCCGCGAGCCGTTCGCGCAACTGCGTTTCACCCACCAAAATCGTCAGGGCTTCGTAGAGAGATTTGCCTTCCGACCTCGCGCGCGTCTCGGCCAGCGAACGAAGACGCGAGGAAACGATTCCGGCCGCGGTCCTCGGCTCATCGATGCGAAAGCGGCTGCCCTCGCCTTCGGCAAACACCGCCAGATCATGATCGGAAATTCCGAAAACTTCGCGGAGCACGCCGGCGATCTCGTAGGCGTTCAGCGGATCGGCCATGATCGTGCTGAGCGCCGTCAACCAGGCATGCGCGGGACTGTCCGCCTTGAAGGCGCTCTCGGACTGCATTGCCACCGGAATGCCGATTTTGCGGAGCGCCGTTGCCATCGTGCGGAGCCAAACCTTGCGCGGACACAGAATCGCAACGTCGCGCCAGGAACCGGCCCGCAATTTTCCCGGCCCCGTTTCTTTGATCCAGCGCGCGAGCGCGTCCGCTTCGACCTGCGCTTTTTGGTAATCTTTGAGTTTCCCCTTCGGCAGCAACGCGCCTGCCAGCGAAACGCGGATCACCTGACCGGGAAGAACTTCCGGACGCGGTTGCAATTCTACGAAGCGGACCTGCCCATCCGCGTCGTTCAGGATCTCGCGGAAAGTGCGGTTGATAAAATCGACCTGGGTTTGATCGAGCCGAAACGTGACCGAGAAAGTCAGCTCCGTCGCGGCCCCGCTCTCGACTAACGAATCGTGAATGGCCCGATAGTTTTTAAGATCGGCCCGGTCCCGATAAATCGACTGCTGGAAATCGCCGACCATGCAAAAGTGGCCGGGCCGCGGCGGATCGACGTGCGTTTCCAGCCAGCGCCCGGTGGCATCGGGCGGCCGCGTGATTTCGAGCAGGACTGAGAACTGCGCCGGATCGGTATCCTGCGCTTCATCGAGAATGACGCGGAAGTTTTGTTCGCGGACGCGGCGCGCGGCGGAAGGATGCTGGAGTAATTCATCCGCGAGCGCGATCTGGTCGGCGTAAGTGACGACGCCGCGTTCGAGCCGGAAATCGCGATAGTCGCGTTGCACCTCCGCGGCCACGCAACGCGCGGCGTCGGCGACCCATCGCCGCAGCGGCGCGAACGCTTCCCGCCAGCGGGCCGAAAACTCCTTCGCGTTCGTCGAACAAATCGGCCAGCGCAGAAATTCCCAACCGGCGCTATATCGCTCCTCCCAATCCGCCAGCTCGGTTTTGGAATTGATGATGTTGGCTTGTCCGCTTCCTCTCGCGGCCACGGCGTGGACCGCGCTGAAATCGATCTTCGGACACGGCCCGATCTGGCCGGGGCGCAAGAGCGCGGAACCAGCGCGCCGGCCCAGCTCCATGATGTCGCGCGCTTGGGCGAGCCGGAAAAGCGCGGCCCGGTTCTCCTTGCTCAACGACTCGCCGAGCCGCGTCTGTTGTTGCACGAACTCCTGCCAAAGATCTTCGTCGTCCGTGATCAATTCGAGCGGCGCGGGCAAGCCGAGATAATGTCCGTAATTGGTCAGCAACTTCATGCAGAAGGCGTGGATCGTTCCGAAGAACGCGCGGTTGAATGCGCTCACAATTTCCGGCGGGAGTTTGTCTTCGAGGATTTGCTGCCGGGCGCGTTGTTGCATCTCGTCCGCCGCGCGATTCGTAAACGTTACAACCACGAGTTGGGGCAGGATCTCGCGCGCGTTCGGCGCGCGGGCGATCTGCAAAACACGGTCCGTGATTGCGCGCGTCTTGCCCGAGCCCGCGGAAGCCACGACGGAAAAATTCTGATCGAGTTCCTGCGTGAAATGATGTCGCTCGGACTGATCGTCAGGTTCTTTCGGCTCCTTACTCATTTTTGCAGCTATCGATAAGTGGCGTCTTCGTCCTCGGCATTTCGAGCGCGCGCTTGATTTTTCGGCGATTGCACAAAGCGCCCGCAGGGCGCGGCGGGACTGGAGCCCGGAGTGAAGCGCAGCGGAACTCCGGGTTAGTCAGCGCCGACAACCAAGCCCCTGAAAAGGGGCGGCGGAACGGGCGAACATGATGTGTGCACCGTCGGGTCTGGCATGGCCCAATTTCCGTCACCCCTTGAAAGGGGTTCGACACGGAGGGGGCAATGTCCCGGAGCTGCGTTGCGCTTCGCTCCGGGCTGTATTCCGTCGCGCCTCCGGCGCTGGGCGCGCTGGCGGCAAACGCTGATATGGCGGCTCCGGTACCGCGCGCGAAACCATTCCAGTATTCGTCCCGAAGAGGAAGAGGAAGAGGAAGAGGAAGAGGGAGAGGGAGAGGGAGAGGGGGCGTTTTCACCAGTAGAAATCCTCCTCCTCTTTGGCGAGGGCCGGATGAGTCAGCTCCCAGCGTTGCTCGAGAATTTCCTGTTCAATCGCGAGCGTCGCGAGCGGATATGCACGCGTGAACGCCCATGCGGAGCGCAGCATTCCATACATGCCGAAGACGCCCGTTTGCTGCATGCGCGCCAGCTCTTGAAAGACATCCGCTTCCGCGTCCACCTGGTCGACGGATAATTGCGGTGCGACCGGCTTCACCGCCGGCGAGAGCAAACTGAGGAAGACATCTCGTGCCCCGAGCTGGCGCGCCGCGAATCCATAGAGAGCGAGTTGCAACGCCGAGCCGTCGAGAATTTTTTTGTGAAGCTGCGATTTCCTCTTCTCCGTGTCCTCGCGTGCGGGCACGAGGGCTTTTTTGTTCGCGCCGGTTTTGTAATCGAGAATCCAAAGCTCGTCGGTTTCGAGCGAATTGCTTTGTTGATGTGAGAGCAGCAGATCGATCCGGCCGCGAAATATCAGCGAGGCATTTTCTCCGACATGCACTGGTTCCTCGCCGTCAATCGTCCACTCTGCCGCCATCCAGGGCCAGCCTTCGACCATCGCAAGTTTCGCTCCGAGAACCCGCGCGAGACAGAAGGCATTTTGCCAGCCGGAGCTCCACCAATCCGGCAACGATTTTCCGGCGGACCGGCAGAGTCGTTTGATCTCCGCATATTTCTCGTCGGCGGCCGTTCGGATGCGTTGATCGATCCCGGCCGCGTCCGGAAGCCGCACGAATTTCTTTTCGGCTTCGGCGCCGGCGACATTGGCGAGCCAGCGGTGGACCCACTGTCCTGTCGCCGCGCTCCACGGATTGGTTTCGCCCTCGGCGCCTTCCACGCCCAAATATC
>Ga0209118_1000736_pt1 | contig 16748 bp, 18 predicted proteins | sample BlaSpr_A8_Ref_M1_FD_187988 | JGI IMG/M metagenome (GOLD analysis project Ga0209118, IMG submission 187988) | Forest soil microbial communities from Thunder Bay, Ontario, Canada - Black Spruce, Ontario site 2_A8_Ref_M1 (SPAdes) (version 2) | ecosystem: Environmental > Terrestrial > Soil > Boreal...
AGGCCCGCTGCGCCCGGATATTGTCGCGAGCCACTACTAGCGCCACGCCGGCCGCGCGGTGCTCCTCGCTCAGATAGCGGTAGAGCAGTGATACGGCCCGCGAACCGAAGCCGCGGTCGAGGTAATCGCCTTCGCCTATGAAGATGTCGACACCCCAATATCCGATGGGTAAGTCAAAACCAATCTCGCGCATCTCGCACTCGTAAGCGTTCCAGGGGTAATACTGGATGTAGCCGATCGGTAGGCCGGCGACCTCGATGACGCACGCGGTGGTCGGATCTTCAGACCGCGTCCGCGGGCGGTACTTGGCGACGACGCCGTCGAGACCAAGGTCCGTTCGTGCCGTGTCCCACCACTCCGCCACGTGCGGGGTGCTGCGCCAGCGCACCAGGAGCATATAGTCATCGAGGTCGTCGCGCATCCGGCGGATAGTTGTGCCGTTGCCTTCGGCGAGCACACCCGAATTCGCCACAGGTGATCTCAATTTACATTTCCTTACTTGGCCGTGGGCGGTCCGTTTCTCCGACCGCGAGGGATCGGTGATACGGTCGCGGCGAAGATGGCCGACATGATGTTCGATCTGGTCTGTCAGCACTGTGGCCGGCGCGAGCAGCGGCGCTGGGAAAGCCGAAAGAGCGTGACCGTCACCTACTGCACCTTCTGCATGCACGGCATGTCGGTGGTCGGCATCGCTTTCTTCGCTCCCCAGGCCGAACAAGCCGCCGCGTAGCGTTTCGGAGCTACTCGACCTCGACCAAGAGCTGGCCTTCCTGCACCGTGTCGCCCTCTCGGGCGTGAAGCTTCGTGACTCGTCCGGCCAAAGGTGCCGTGACCGGGATCTCCATCTTCATCGACTCAAGGATCATGAGCGTCTCGTCGGCCTGGACCTGCTGCCCTTCGCGAACCACAATCTTCCAGAGATTGCCGGCCAGTTCGGCCTTGATCTGCACGCGGCCGATTGTCTCACGCGCAACTCGGGTAAGATGTCGACGATTTGCGTAAGAAACGAAGCTACCCCAAGAAGCGCGGCGGTCCTACCACGCTGCGCCCCGGCATCGACACGCTGGAAGCCAAGGAGACCCCGGCCGGCAAAGAGGAGACCATCGAGATGGACGCCGAGGTGGTCGAGCCGCTGCCGAACGCCATGTTCAAGGTCAAGTTGCAGACCGGCCAGACCATCCTCGCTTACACCTCCGGCAAGATGCGCAAGTTCTACATCCGCATCCTGATCGGCGATCGGGTCCGGGTCGACCTCTCGCCCTACGATCTGACTCGCGGCCGGATCATCTTCCGCTACAAGTAGCCCCCACCCTGCCCTCCCCCAGAGGGGGAGGAGAATACCAACGATGGCGTGGCTGTATGTCTTGATCCTGCTGCTGTTGGCCGCCGGACTGGTGGGAGCGTACCGAGTGCTCGGGACCCCTTCACGGCTGGCGTCCCGCGACTACAACATCGTCCTGGCGGACGTGGCGACCAGTGTGGAACGGGCGGCCAGCCGGCTTCGTCAGGCGCTCGAAGGCGACCCGGCGGCCCTCGAAGATGAGGCCGCTGCCAGCCGAAAGATCTTTCAGACCGGCTACTACCAGACCCTCCGCTTGCGGCCAACGAGCGGTCCTGACGCCGGCGCCGCCGCGCGTGCCGAGCTGGGGCGGGCCTGCGAAGCTTACGACTGGGCGAGCCGGATGATCGGGAGCGAGAGCGCGCACAACCCGCTCATCCTGGCCGAAGCCCGGCGGCTGCTCGACGCCGGTGACGCCGCGCTCAGGCAGGCAGCGCTGAAGCTGCCGCCGCTGCCGGCGACGCCTGGCGAAAGTACCGCACCGTAGCGTCGAGGCCAGCTTCCAGGCTGGTCCGGGGTTGCCAGCCCATCACCTTTTCGATCTTGCGCGCATCGATCACGGAGCGGCGCTGCTCCCCGACCATCGCTGGTCCGTGCGCTTCCGGCTGATTGTTACCGGAGAGGCGCTTCAACAGCTGGAAGATGGTGTTGATGTCGGTCTCCACGCCGGTGCCGACGTTGAAGGATCCGACGGCGTCCGAGGTAAGCGCCCGCGCGTTCGCTTCGGCCACGTCGCCCACGTAGACGAAGTCGCGTGTCTGCTTGCCGTCGCCGTTGATGCGCGCCGTCTCACCACCGAGCAGGCGCCGGGCGAAGATGGCCACCACGCCCGCTTCGCCATGCGGATCCTGGCGCGGCCCATAGACGTTGGCATAGCGAAGGGCCGCGTACGAAAGGCCATGCAGCGCGTGGAAGGTGCGCAAGTAGACCTCGGCGGCAAGCTTGGAAGCCCCATACGGCGACGCGGGCAGCGTCGGAACATCCTCCGGGGTCGGGATCACGTCGGTGTCCCCATAGATGGCCCCGCCGGTCGAGGCGTAGAGGAACCGCCGTACGCCATGGCGAACACTGGCTTGTAGCAGCGTCGCTGTCCCTAGCACATTGACACGAGCGTCGAACACCGGGTCCTCGACCGAATGGCGGACACTTGCCTGCGCGGCCTGATGAAGAACGGCCTCGGGGCGTTCGATCTTGAACAGTTCGTCGAGCCAGGGCGACTGGATATCCATCTGGTAGAAGCGGGCGGCGGGGTTGAGGTGCTCGACGTGCCCGGTCGAGAGATCATCGAGGACGACGACCTCGTGCCCATCGGCCAGCAGCCGATCAGCCACGTGCGACCCGATGAAGCCCGCGCCGCCGGTGATCAGGAGCTTCATCGGCGATGGCTCAGCAGGAACACGACCAGGCCGACCGCGATCAGGCTCCAGTAACTGATCACTCGGTCGAGGATGGCGACTGATAGCGCTTGCGACGAGCTCAGGCCGAAGAAAACCAATACGGCAATGATCCCGCCCTCCACCAGCACCAGCCCGCCCGGGAGCGCCGGAATGGTCGTGAGCAGTGAGGCCACCAGGGCGATGAACACGATCTGCGCGATGCTCAGCGAGATGTGAAGCGGCAGCGCCTGGACGACCAGGAACAGGCGAGCTGACTCGGCCATCCACACGAGCACCGTGAGCCCAAGGAGTAGCGGGAGGCGCCCGGCGAAGGCGCTCAACAATCCGTGCTTGAAGCGAGTCGCCTGCGCTCGAAGGCGTTCGGGGAGGAAGCGCGAGAGGCGCCCCTCGCTGTAGCGGATGACGATCAGGCCGGCGATCAATCCGGCGGCGATGACAAGCCCGACGATGAAGGCGGGCACGAATCGCTCCGGGACGGAAGCACGGAAGCTGACGAGACCGCTGACCAGCAGCAGGCTCATGAGGACGAGAAAGTCGAGCGCGCGCTCGCTAAAGATGGTGCCGAGGCCCTTTGACCCGGAGACGTCGGTTTGCTGCCGCAGCAGGTAGGCGCGGTAGAAATCACCCATCTTCGCGGGCAGCACGCAGTTGGCGAACCACGCCAGGATGATGATGTGAAAAAGCTCGCCGAACCGGTTGGATTCCCCGGTGTTGCGCAGCAAGATTTCCCAGCGGACGGTGCGCACCACGAAGGAGAAATAGAAGGCCACCACCGCCAGGGCATAGATGAGGAGGTTGGTCTGGCGGATCGCGCGAAGGCTGGCGCCGTAATCGAGCGGAACGTGCGTCAGGACGACGAAGAGGACGACCGCGAGGATGGCGAACGAGATCAGGGTTCGGACGTCGAGCAGACGATCCCGAAAGGCCGACCGTGGGGCCGCCGCCTCCGGGGGAGGGGCGGCAGACTGCATCTCAGGATTCAACATATCAGGGTCCGGCCGGCCGCTATCGCGTTAGTCGGCGATCTTCCGGCGGCGGATGATCCGTTCGAGTAACGGCATCAGGTGGCGAGGCTTGCCGCTGCCGCCGTATTGCCGCCGAACCTGCTCCTGCTCGCGGGCTTCGAGGATCCGGGGCACCCAGTCCGACTCCAGCATGGGCGATTCGCCACCTTCCCAGGTCTTGAGGAAGAAGATCCCCTTGAGCGCCGTGAACGGGATGGCCAGCTCCTTGACCTCGCTCTGGTCGGGCGAGACCAGTGAGAGCGTGACGCCGTACCGCGATGGGTGGAGCTGGCGATCGCTGTAGCCGCGCAGCACCTCGTGGTCGACGAAGTGGATGGCGACCCGCTGGTAGCGGGCGGTGTCGACCTCGCTGGACGGTGCCCGTGAGTCGAGGAGGACGTACTTGAGGCTGCTCAGCGGCACGAACGCGCCCCGGTTATTGGTGCCGAGGTTGTGGATGCCAGTTTGTACGAACGGCGTTTCGAGCTCCCGCTTTGGGGGGTCACCGTGCAACGTCTCGCCGTCCAGGAAGCAGTAGATGGCGTGCGCCACGCTTCCCGAATTGTAGGGCGAACCAGCGCTCGGGCCCACTTCCTCAGAAACCTGAGTGCGTTTGGACCCTTCCCCGGTCCCCGGAGCGGGTACAATCGCCGCTGCCTGGCATGGTCTACAGGGTCGTGGTTCTCGCGGTGGGGCTGGCCGTCATGTCCGTCACGACGATGCAGCCTGCGCTGGCGGATGGCAACCTGACGCTCCCTTTCGCCAACCCGAACCCACGGATCACCTCGTGGATGGACCACCATTACCCGACGCGACTGGAAGACGGCGTCATGGTCCGCTTCGATGGCGCCACCGGCTACGCCTACGACGGTCATCGCGGTACGGACTTTGCGATACCGTCGAACACGCCGGTGGTGGCCGCCGACGATGGCACGGTCATCTATAGCGAGTGGAGCGACAGCGGCGGCTGGGGCGTGGTCATCGATCACGCCTTCGACCGCACCGCCTACTTTCACAACAACCAGTTGTTCGTCTATCCCGGTCAGCACGTGTCGCGGGGTCAGCTGATCGCGCTCAGCGGCAGCACCGGAAACTCAACCGGGCCGCACGTGCACTTCGAGGTACGTGACCTGCTCACTCCCTGGCATTCAATCGACCCCTACGGTTGGACCGGGCCGGGCAAAGACCCATGGCGCTGGGACATGGGTTACCTCTGGGCGAACAGCCCGCCGGTGCCATTTCTGCTCCCGCTCGCGTTCACGGGTGGGGCACGCTGGAACTACTGGTACGGCGCTGATGGTCCGCCGCCACCGGTCAGCTGGCACCTGCGCGATGGGGGCCGCGGCCTGGCCGGTTTTGCGGCCCAGTGGGACACAGATCCCGGCGCCGGCGCTCCCCGGACCCAAGCGGCGAGCGGCACAGCCGCCGTGCCTGGTCCTGGATCTCACACGCTGCACCTGCGGGTCTTCGACCGAGCCGGGACCAGCGCCGACATCACCTACCTATATCTATACGACGTCGAACCGCCGAGTTCGGCCCTGCACGTCGATCCGGCCACGTCGACCGCGTTGAACCTGCACTGGTCTGCCAGTGACAGCCTCTCCGGCGTCAAGGATGTCGCGATCGAAGTCGCGGTGGGCTCCTCCCCCTATCGACCGTGGTTCTCGCAGTCGACGGATCAGCCGCCTGCCGGCAAACGCCTCGGCGCGACCCGCTTCTTCGGAGACGCCGGTACGCAATACCAGTTTCGGCTCACGGCACGAGACGCTGCCAGAAATGCAGCGACGCCCGCCGTGCTCAGCGGATCGGTGCCGGCCGGCGCCGGGCTCCCAGCCACCGTGGCGGACCGCAGCATCCTTGGCCCGCTACCGGATCAGCCCGACGGCGCGCCGAAGCTGATGGGCGTCCGGCAGGAGCATCCGTCGCCCACGGGCGCCTCGCTGTTGGGGACCGACGCGTCGATCCATGGTCTCGCCGGCGATCGGACCGTCGTTTCGGCGCCGCCCGCCTCCGCCGCCGCCGCCGTCGACGTGGCCAGTCTCCCATCCGGGCCGCTTCGACTGCTTGCCGATGGCACGACCTGGACGAGCACAGGCGCAGCCGGGCCTCATTTCGCGGTTAGCTCGCCGGTACGATTGCTCGCCGCGACGGACGCCACTCTGATGGCGGTCGCAGCGGACGGAACGATCGCGGGCGAAGCCAGCGTCGCATCCGCGTTGCCGGCAGGCGCGACGGTGGTCGACGCTGCGTTATTCGCAGGGACCCACTCCGGTCTCGCGCTTGACTCCACCGGCGCGGTGCACGCCTTCGGTGGCGCCGATGCCGCTCTGCTGGTGACGCCGTCGAGCTGGACACTGCCGGATCAGCCGGCGGCCATCACCCTGGCTGGCACCGCAGCGTCGCCTGCCGGGATCCTCACCGACGCCAGCGGTGACTGGGCGGTGTTCGGCACCCTACTTCTACTGCCTGACGCGACCTTCGGCGGTCCCGCCTTCGACCCGACGACGGGCCTGCCAGTGCGTTAACCCGTCGCGCGAAGCGGCGCGTCGAAGATGCGGCGGACCGCGCCGATGGCAAACTCGACGTCGTCCGCGGTCACGCCCCGATGGGTCACCATTCGCCAGCGATAGAGTGATGCTTGGTCGAGCAGGACGCCCGCCTGGCGGCACCGATCGATGAACGCCGCCGCTGTTAGCGGCGGCTGGCAATCGCCGAACACCATGTTGGTCTCGACCCGTGCCAGGTCGATCGCGATCCCCGGCAACCCTTGCAGCCCCTCGCCCAGTCGCCGAGCGTTGCGGTGGTCCTCGGCGAGGCGGTCGACCATCTCTTCGAGCGCGCACAAGCCGGCGGCCGCCAGTACTCCTGCCTGGCGCATCCCACCACCCAGCATCTTGCGCATGCGGCGCGACCGCTCGATGAAGTCCGTCGATCCGGCCAGCATGGAGCCGACCGGCGCGCTCAGCCCTTTCGAGAGGCAGAACATCACCGAGTCCACCGGCCCGGTGAGCTGGCGGACATCGACGCCCAATGCGATCGCTGCATTGAAGACCCTTGCGCCGTCGAGGTGCACCGGAAAGCCGGCGTCGTGGGCCACGGCGCAGAGCGCCTGCGTTTGCCCGGGGCTCAGGCACGTGCCGCCCCGGCGATTATGGGTGTTCTCCAGGCAAAGCAAGCCGGTGCGTGGCTGGTGGATGTCCGGTTCGCGGATCGCCCCGCGGACCTGCTCCGGCTGCAGGCGCCCGTCCTTCGTCTCGAGGGTACGAAGCTGCAGCCCGCCGACAACGGAGGCGCCTGCAACCTCCGAATGGAAGATGTGACTCTCGCCTTCGATGAGCACCTCCTCACCAGGCTCGGTATGGCTGAGCAGGGCACAAAGGTTGCCCATCGTCCCGCTCGGGACGAAGAGTGAGGCCTCCTTGCCGACCATCTCGGCGGCGCGTTCCTGCAGCCGGTGGATCGTGGGGTCCTCGTCCCACACATCGTCGCCGACCTCGGCCGCGGCCATCGCCCGACGCATCGACTCCGTTGGGAGCGTGAACGTATCGCTTCGCAACTCGACGACGCGCGTCATGCTGCCAAGGTTAACGCGCCCAAGCTATCTGCCCAACTGGGCATAGATCAGCGGCCTCGGGATAACGACCTCGGTGATCGCCACGTCGCTCATGCGCTGGATGGAGACCTGGACGCGGGTCTGGAGGCTGCTGGCGGAAAGATCGGCCGCGGGGCCCAGCTGCTCGGCGTCACCAATCACCCGCAGGACCAGCGTGGTGCCGACCGCGTGGCCGGCGACCATGAGCGTGTTGCCCCGGCTCACGACCGGCGTACTGCCGATGATGCGGTAGCCGTTGAGGGAAATGGCCTCCGCGCCGGCGTTGCGGAGATTGTTGAGGGCGTCCTGCAGCTCGAAGTCCATCACCGGTCCCTGGATTCGGATCTCGAGTCCGGGTCCATGCACCGCAATCGCGCCAGTGACCTCGCGCAGGGTCGTGAGCTCCTTTGAGAGCGCCTGGGAATCGGCGCCGCCGGAGGTGAGCGCCTGGTGAAGCTGCGTTTGCTGCTCGGCGAGGACGGCGCTCTGCTGGATCAGTTGGTTGTTGGCACGGTTGAGATCGTTGATCAGGAGCGCCACGCTGGTGTCGTCCTGGGCGGCCAGCGTGCGTGCGACCGCGGCCTGCGATCGAAGCTGGACCACGATCAGGAACCCGAGCCCGATCGCGATCAGGCTGACGATGATCAGCCGCTGCCTCCGCGCGGTCAGCTCACCCGAGCGGCTGGGCATACTTCACCAGGAAAGGGGCGTCGTAGACAGGGACGCTGAGGCGCGTGCTGCGCAGCCAGCTGAATCCCAGCCCATAAATGCGGTTGCGGCTCTTCAGTTCGGCGAGTTGATCCGGGTTGCCGACGCCATTGGCCAGCGCCGATGGATCACCGAGCGCAGTCACGGTGTAGGGTGCGGTGAGCCGGCTGGCGTTGTTGACCAGGATGTTGACGCCGGCGTAGTGGAAGGCCGTGCTGGGCACGATGCGGTCTCCGTTGACGGCGATGGCTTCCGCGCCGCTCGCCCAGAGGACGTTGACGATGTCCTGCAGGTCCTGGTAGTGGATGGTCCAGCCCAGCGAATGATCGACGGAGCTGTTCGGATCGGTGCCGTCATGCAGCAGGACGGTCAGGCCGGGTCCGTGCAGCGGAGCCAGGCCGGCGACCGTCTTCTGCTCGTCGAGCTGCGCTTTGACTTCCTGGGCCGCGCTCGATCGGCGAGCGCTCTCGTCTTCGCCGGCTTTGACGTCCGCCTGCAGCACCTGGACGCGAGCCTTGAGTAGGCGGTTCTGGTCCTCCAGTTGATTGACACTTTGTCGCAGCGCCTCAGCACGGGCGAGGCGGTTCGACGGAGGCAGCGGCTGGCTTCGGAACTGGGTGGCGGCCGCCCCCGCGACGAGGAAAGTCGCAAGCGAAACGCTTGCCAGGACAGTCATCCGCGGCGTCACGGTGCCGTGTAGTGTAATGGGTGCCGAGCGCCCAGTCAGGCCGATTTGGCCAGCGTGAAACAGGCAGGAGGAACCATGGCCCAGAAGGTAGAGGCGGTGCCGGGCAGAGGCTTCGCCGAGGCGGTGCCGGAGTCGGCGAACCCGTGGACGATGGCCCAACAGCAATTCGATATCGCGGCCAATGTGCTGGGCCTGGACCCGAACATGGCGCGGGTGCTTCGCGAGTGTAAGCGCGAGCTGATCGTGACCTTCCCGGTGCTGATGGACGACCAAACCATCCAGATGTTCACCGGCTACCGAATTCACCACAATATCGACCGTGGCCCCGCCAAGGGCGGCATCCGGTATCACCCCGGCGTGACGCGGGAGGAAGTCAAGGCGCTGGCCATGTGGATGACATGGAAGTGCGCCGTCGTTGGCATTCCCTATGGCGGGGCCAAGGGCGGGGTGGTCGTGGACCCCAAGCTGCTCAGCCGGAACGAGCTCGAAAACCTCACGCGGCGATACACGAGCGAGATAAGCATCGTGATTGGCCCCGACCGCGACATCCCGGCCCCGGACGTCAACACCAACGCCCAGATCATGGCCTGGATGATGGACACGATCAGCATGCAGGCCGGCCACTCGGTGCCGGCGGTCGTGACCGGTAAGCCGCTGGGCATCGGCGGATCTGAAGGCCGCCCGGAAGCCACCGGTCGAGGCTGCATGCTGACCACGCTGGCGGCGCTGCGCCACCTGGGGATCCGCCCGCAAGACGCGACCGTCGCCGTCCAGGGAGTCGGCAACGTGGGTTACACCACGGCCAAGCTGTTAGCCCAGGCCGGCTGCAAGGTGATCGCGGTCAGCGACTCCAACGGCGCGTGCTTCAACGAGGACGGCATCGAGCTCGACGAGGTCGTGCGCGAGAAAGAGCTCACCGGGCGGCTGCGGCAGAAGATCTGCACCTTCATCAGCAACGAGGAACTGCTCGAGCTGCCCGTTACCGTCCTGGTTCCTGCGGCGCTCGAGAATCAAATCCACCGGGGCAACGCCAACCGGATCAAGGCCAAGGTCATTTGCGAAGGAGCCAACGGGCCGACCTCGCCGGAAGCGGACGAGATTCTCTATAAGAAAGGCGTCTTCATCATCCCCGACATCCTGGCCAATGCCGGCGGCGTGACCGTTTCCTACTTCGAGTGGGTCCAGGACCTGCAGGAGTTCTTCTGGGACGAGCACGACATCAATGAGCGGCTGGAGCGGATCATGCTACGGGCTTTCGACAACGTCTTGAAAGTCAGCCTGGAGAAGAAGGTCATGATGCGGACCGCAGCCTATGTACTGGCGGTCGACAAGGTCGCGCAGGCGACGACGATCCGCGGCATCTACCCGTAACCCCTATGCGCTCGCCTTTCCACACCGGGGCTCGCTGATGTCGCGCTCGCCTTTCCACACCGGGGCTCGCTGATCAGAGACTACGAGGCCTGGCACCGCCAGTACGACGATCCGACCAGCCCGCTGGCGCAGCGGCTGGCCATCGTTCAGGCTCGATTGGGGCAGCGTCTTTCGGCGCTGCCGCCCGGCGCCATACGAGTGATCAGCATGTGCGCCGGCCAGGGCCGCGACCTTTTCGGCGTCCTTCCTGATCACCCGCGGCGTGGCGACGTGACGGCCGTGCTCGTGGAGCTCGACCGCAAGAACATTGAAGTGGCGCGAGCCAACGCGGCGCGGACCGGCCTGACGCAGGTCGAGATCGTGGAAGGCGACGCGGCGGTCAGTGACATTTACGCGCCCTTCGTACCGGCCGACATCGTCCTTGCCTGCGGGATCTACGGCAATATCTCGGACCGGGACGTCGAACGGACCGTGCGCAGCTTGTCGATGCTCTGTCGGGCCGGTGGCTCGGTCATCTGGACGCGGCATCGAGGTGAGCCAGACCTGACGCCGCAGATTCGAAAGTGGTTCACCGAAAGCGGGTTCGAAGAGCTGAGCTTCGACACCCTCGACAACGCCACGAAATCTGGCATCGGGACCGTCCACCTGATCGACGCACCCCTGCCATTCCGGCCAGGTTACCGCTTCTTTACCTTCACCCGCTAGGCGCCAATCTAAGGTCGGCGACCCGCCCGCCGGTGATGCGCACCAGGTCGTGCGGTGCGATGGGAAAGACGTGGCGCGGAGTGCCCGCCGCGGCCCAGACGACGTCGTACTGGAGGAGGTCGCGATCGATGTAGGTCGGGATCGGCACCGGGAAGCCGAAGGGGGGCACGCCTCCGATCGCGTAACCAGTCGCCTGCCGGACGGCGTCGGCATCGGCCTTGCCGATAGGGGCGCCGGTGAGCGCGGCGAGGCGTTGTGTGTCGAGCCGGTTGACGCCGGAGACGAGGGCCATCACCGGCGCATCGCCGGCGAGGAAGACCAGCGACTTCACGATCTGTCCCACTGTTGTCCCCACGGTGGCGGCCGCCTCCTGTGCCGTTCGTGTCGAGGAAGGAAATTCCTCGATCCGGGCGACGACGCCGGCCGCGGTGAGCGCGGCCTGGACCCGCGCGGGCGCTGAGAATTCTTGTTCCATTTACGAGGCCATCCGTTATAATCCCCCAAAACCAGCTCGTCCTGAGGTACACGCATACCCTTTGAGCTCGACACCGTTTCGGAGGCGCCGTCGATGAGTGTGCGTGCGCCCCTGAGGCCTTCACCAGTCGAGGCCGCCGAGACCTTTGAGCTGGGGCGCTTCAAGCGAGCCCGCCGAGCCTACGGCTTCGATGAAGTCGCGCTGGTGCCGGGTCGCGTGACCATCAATCCTGAAGAAGTCGACAGCTCGTTCGAGCTCGGCTCCCTGCGTCTGGACGTGCCGATCCTGGCGGCTGCGATGGACGGTGTCGTCGATGTGCGGTTCGCCGTCGAGATGGGACGGCTGGGCGGGATGGCGGTGCTCAACCTGGACGGACTGCAGACCCGCTACGCGGATCCGACCAGTGTTCTCCGCGAGATCGCCGAGGCACCCCGCGAGCGGATCAACGCCCTCCTCCAGAAGGTTTACCAGGCGCCGGTCCGCGAACAACTGATCGGGGAGCGGATCACGGCCGTCAAGCGTGCCCGGGTCCCTGTGGGCGTCTCGACCGTCCCCGCCCAGGCCCGGCGTCGGGCGGGTATGGTGCAGGAAGCGGGTGCCGACTGCTTCGTCGTTCAGGGGACCGTGCTCACGGCTCGACATATCTCGCGGTCCTACGAGCAGCTCTCCTTCGAGAAACTGTGCGCAGAGCTGTCCATCCCGGTGGTGGCCGGGAACTGCGTGGAGTACGAGACCGCGCTCGAGCTCATGCAGACTGGGATCGCCGGCATCCTGGTCGGCGTTGGACCGGGTGCGGCCTGCACGACGCGAGGCGTGCTCGGCGTCGGCGTGCCGCAGGTCACCGCGACCAGTGACGTGGCCGCCGCGCGAGAGACCTATTTGAGCGAGACCGGCCGTCGTGTTCAGGTCATCACGGATGGCGGGATGCGAGTCGGCGGAGACATCGCCAAGGCCTTCGCCTCGGGGGCCGATGGGGTCATGGTCGGGTCGATTTTCGCGGGGACGATGGATGCCGCCGGCGGCGGCTACCACTGGGGCATGGCAACGCCGGACCCGAACCTGCCGCGTGGGACCCGCATCAAGGTCGGCCAGCGCGGCACGCTGCGCGAAGTCCTTCTCGGGCCGGCCCGCGTGGATGACGGCACCCAGAACCTGGTCGGCGCCTTGCGCTCGGCGATGGGGGTCTGCGGCGCGCGCACCCTGCGCGAGTTCCAGCAGACCGAGCTCGTCATCGCCCCGGCGATCCAGAGTGAGGGGAAGCTCTTCCAGCAAGCCCAGCAAGTGGGCATGGGAACATAGCGGTCGCCCGAGCGTCGACCCTCGAAAAATACCCTTCCCCTCTGGGGGACGGCAGGGTGGGGGCGCAAGAGCTGGTGCTGGTGCTGGACTTCGGTTCGCAATACAGTCAGCTGATCGCCCGTCGTGTACGCGAGGCGGGAGTCTATTGCGAGCTGATCCCGGGGACCACGCCGTGGGATGCGATTCGCGATCGCAACCCCAACGCTCTGATCCTCTCGGGCGGCCCGGCCAGCGTCTACGAGGACGGCGCTCCGCGTTGCGATCCGGCCGCGCTCAACGCCGGCGTGCCGGTGCTGGGCATCTGCTACGGCATGCAGCTCCTCGCGTATCAGCTTGGCGGCAAGGTCGCGCCCGCCGGAAAACGCGAGTACGGACCAGCGAGTGTTCAGGTCGCGGACCCCGCCGGCATCTTTCTCGACCTGCCGGCGCGGTTGCCGGTCTGGATGAGCCACGGGGATACCATCCTCGAGGCACCGGCGGGCTTTCGCCGGCTGGCGGAATCCGAGAACTCGACGATTGCCGCCATGGCCGATGACACCGGCCGATTTGGAATTGCTTTTCATCCCGAAGTAATCCACACGCCGCAGGGTCGGGAGATTCTGCGCAACTTTCTGTATCAGGTCGTGGGCTGCCGGGGGACCTGGAAGCCGGCCGCCTTCATCGAGCAAGCCACGGACGCGATCCGCGCGCAGGTGGGGGATGGCCGGGTTCTCTGCGCGCTCTCCGGCGGCGTCGATTCCGCCGTCTGCGCGACGCTCGTGCATCGAGCCATTCCCGGCCAACTGACCTGCCTGATGGTGGACAATGGGCTGCTCCGTCGCGACGAACGGCGTCGCGTCGAGGAGGTGATGCAGCGTCACCTCGGCATCGACCTCAAGGCGGTTGACGCCAGCGAGCAGTTCCTGGCCGCGTTGCAGGGCATCATCGATCCTGAAGAAAAGCGCCGGCGCATCGGCGCCACCTTCATCAAGGTCTTCGAGTCCGAGGCGGGCTCGCTCTCCGGCGTCGACTTCCTGGCCCAGGGGACGCTCTATCCCGATGTCATCGAGAGCACGAGTCACGACACTCACAACGCACAACGGATCAAGACGCACCACAATGTTGGCGGCCTGCCTGCCGACCTGCGCTTCAAGTTGGTCGAGCCTCTTCGCTACCTGTTCAAGGACGAGGTTCGCGCGATTGGCACGGCGCTGGGCCTTCCCGAGGACATGGTGCACCGCCAGCCCTTTCCCGGCCCCGGGCTGGCTGTTCGCATCGTCGGCGAGGTCACACGCGAGCGACTCGAGACGCTGCGGGCGGCGGACTGGATCGTGGTCGACGAGATCAAGGCGGCCGGCCTTTACCGCTCGCTCTGGCAGTCCTTTGCGATCCTGACCCCCCTCCAGAGCGTCGGCGTGATGGGCGACTATCGCACCTACGGCAACGTGGTTGCGGTGCGCGCCGTCCAGAGCGAGGACGGGATGACGGCCGATTGGGCACGCCTGCCCTACGAGGTGCTGGCGAAAATCTCGACGCGGATCGTCAACGAAGTGCCCGGCGTGAACCGCGTCGTCTACGACATCTCGTCGAAGCCGCCCTCGACCATCGAGTGGGAATGAAGGTTCTGGTCGTTGGCGCCGGTGCGCGCGAACACGCCCTGACATGGAAGGCTCTCTTGAGTCCGCTAACGGATACCGTTTACTGCGCGCCGGGCAACGCGGCCACGGCGGCGCTCGCGGTGAACACGGGCTTGCAGGCAACGGACGTCGAGGGGATCGTGCGCTTCGTGCTCGAGCGCGACGTGAGCCTGACCGTGATCGGTCCCGAGGCCGCAGTGGCCGCGGGGCTCGCCGACCGCCTGGCCGCCGCCGACCGGCTGGTCTTCGGTCCTACGGCCGCGGCCGGGCGGATCGAAAGCAGTAAGGCGTTTGCCAAATCACTGATGACGCGTGCCGGCGTACCTACCCCCGCCTACCAGGTCTTCGACGACTCGGCCAAGGCCAAAGATTTCGTGCGCGGTGAGCGGAGGGCCTTCGTCGTCAAGGCAGATGGGCTTGCCAAGGGGAAGGGCACGCTGGTCCCGCGCGACGCCGACGAGACACTCGAATGCATCGACACCTTGATGCTGCACAAGACCGTCGGCGCCGCCGCCGACCGGATCGTGCTCGAGGAGAAGATCGACGGTCGTGAGGTTTCCTTGATGGCGCTGGTCGACGGCGAGCGCGTGGTGCCGTTACCGCCGGCCTGTGACTACAAGCGGGCCCTCGATGATGACAAAGGCCCCAACACGGGTGGCATGGGCGGCTACTCGCCGGTCTCGTTCTTCAGTGACGACGACGTCGAGCGCGCCCTGAACGCCGTGATGCGGCCAGTGGTCCGGGCTCTGCGCGAGGACGGAACGCCGTATCGCGGCTGCCTCTATGCAGGACTTATGGTCTCCGAGTCGCACGTGCAGGTGCTCGAGTTCAATGCCCGTTTCGGTGACCCGGAGGCGCAGGTAGTTTTACCACGGCTCGCCGGCGACCTCGTGCCGCTGCTCGAGGCGACCGCCCGCGGCGACCTGGGCGATATCAAGCCTTCATGGTCAAAGCAAGCGAGCGTCGGCGTCGTCCTCGCCTCGCGCGGCTATCCGGGCACGTATCAGACCGGCTACCCGATCGATGGGCTAGGCCGCCTCGAGCCCGGGGTCCTGGCCTTCCACGCCGGGACGACCGCCAGTCCCGCCGGCTATGTCACCGCCGGCGGCCGGGTGCTGACCCTCGTGGCGCTCGGCGATTCGATCGGACAGGCCCGGGACCGTGCCTATACCAACGTCGACCGCATCACCTTCCAGGGCATGACCTGCCGCCGCGACCTGGCCTTGCGCGAGGTGGAAGCGCGGGCCCTGTCATGAGTGACGCGCCTCTGGTCGGCATTGTCATGGGCAGCGACTCGGACCGTCCGACCATGCTGCGATGCTGCGAGGTGCTCGACGCCTACGGCGTGCCGTACGAGGTCGTCGTCCGCTCGGCGCACCGCGACCCCGAGGGCTGCCGGACCTGGGCGACCGAGGCTGAAGGACGCGGCATCAAGGTGCTGATCGCGGCCGCGGGCGGCGCGGCGCACCTCCCTGGCGTGGTCGCCGCCTGGAGTGTGTTGCCGGTGATCGGCGTGCCCATGTCGGGCGGTGCACTCGGTGGGCTGGACGCGCTGCTCTCGATGGCCCAGATGCCGGCCGGCATCCCGGTCGCGACGGTCGCGATCGGCGATGCGGGAGCGAGAAATGCCGGGCACCTGGCGATGGCGATCCTGGCGCTCAACGATCCGGCCGCCAGAGACAAGCTGGTCAAGCGACGGGAGGCCAACCGGACGCCCCGACCCGCTTAAAACCCGGGCATACAATTAGCGTCGTGCCCAAGGTCTTGATCACCGAGACCGTGCTGCGCGACGCGCAGCAGAGCCTCATCCAGGGCCGGCTCAAGCTGCAGCACGCGCTGCCGATCGCCAGGACCCTGGATGACATCGGGTACCACGCCCTGGATGCGTGGGGCGGCTGGACCTTCGCCGCCTCGGTGCGCGCCTTGAAGGAAGATCCGTGGCAGCGGCTCCGCGCCCTGCGAGGCGCTATCACCAAGACGCCATTGCAGATGTTGATCCGTGGCCAGACGTTGATCGGACAGACGCACCAACCTGATGACGTTGTGCGAGCCTTCATCGAGCAGGCTGTCGAAGATGGCATTCGGGTCGTGAAAATGTTCGACCCGCTCAACGACCTCCGAAACCTCGAAGTGCCCATCGAAGCAGCCCATAAGGCGGGGGCGCGTGTCATCGGCGCGCTCGTCTACAGCCCGAGTCCGGTGGTTGACGCGGCCCGCACGGTCCAATCGGCCGGCCGGTTGAAAGCCATGGGCGCGGACTGGATCGGGATCGAAGATGTCGCCGGCATTCTGGCGCCCATCGAGGCCAGGGCGCTGGTTAGCGCGATCGTGAGCGCCACCAAGCTGTCCGTCAGTGTTCACTCCCACTCGACGACCGCGCTCGCGCCCATTTCGTACTTCGCGGCGATCGAAGCCGGCGCCACCGGCATCGACACCGCCCTCTCGGCGCTGGCCTGGGGCGCCTCCCAACCCGCGACCGAGACGATGGTCGCCAGCCTTCGCGACGGGCCGTACGACACGGGCCTCGACCTCAATCTGATTAGCCAGGCGAGCC
>Ga0209118_1000737_pt1 | contig 16731 bp, 20 predicted proteins | sample BlaSpr_A8_Ref_M1_FD_187988 | JGI IMG/M metagenome (GOLD analysis project Ga0209118, IMG submission 187988) | Forest soil microbial communities from Thunder Bay, Ontario, Canada - Black Spruce, Ontario site 2_A8_Ref_M1 (SPAdes) (version 2) | ecosystem: Environmental > Terrestrial > Soil > Boreal...
CCGGGGGCGTTTCGGCCGATGCCGCTCGTCGATTCGGCAATTGCGCGCCTGACGCCGCTCGAGCGCGCGAGGCCGAAAATCGATGACGAAGCGCTTTTCGCACGCGTCGTCGCCGCCGCCTTCGGGCAGCGTCGCAAGACGCTGCGCAATGCGCTCAAATTGCTGGCGACCGAGGAAGAGCTCGAGCGCGAGGGCATCGCCCCCGGTGCGCGCGGCGAAACGCTAGCCGTCAGCGACTTTGTGCGGCTCGCCAACGCGCTCGCCCGGACGGTCGAGAAATCCCGCTAGCACGACAACTCGGCAGTACGCGAACATGTTCCGAATGAATATCGATGTTTCGCAATTTACGAGTCGAGAAACTAGCCCCAATCGCTGTCGGGCCGCCGGGTCGGCGCTTCGATCCGCACCAGCTTCTTGCGTCCGGACTCTCCGCGCAACAGCGTGACGTTGCGCTGTGCCACGCCGAACGCTTCCGCCAGAAAGGCACGCAGCACGGCGTTGGCCTTGCCTTGGACGGGTGGCGCCGCCAGCGCAATCTTCAGGCGCGCCTGACCTCCGTCGCCATAGACGCCGATGACGAGGGTGGTTTTTGCGCCCGGCTGCGCCCGGATTTGCAGCGTCAGAGAGCCGTCGGCGGCGTCGCGCCGCCAGCCCGGTGCCGTCACTGAAACAGCCGCGCGAGGCTCTGCTCCAGCCACGCCACCGGCAGGATGAGCGCGAGCTGCGCCAGAACGATCACGATCAGTGGCGACAGATCGAGCGATCCGCCCAACGGCGGGATGACCCGGCGAATCGGAGCGAGAACGCGAAATGTCAGCGCGTTGAGTACGCCGGCGAGCGGGCCGTCGGGCGCCACCCAGGACAGAATCGCCTGAATGAATACCGCGCCGATCAGAATCCACAATGACGCCTTGAGCAACTCGATGACCGCCAGCGAGAGCAGGTAGCCGGCGAGCGTGCCAGAAAATTCCGCGCCTCCGAGCGAGGCAAGCGCGGCGAGCCAGAGCACCTGTCCGAGCCAGGCAAAGAAGAGCGACGCCCAATCGTAACCGCCGAAACCGGGCAGCAATCTGCGCAGTGGTTTGACCGCCCAATCGGTGAGCGCCGTGACTGCCTGACCGATGGGGTTCCTGAACGGCGCTCGCAACCATTGCATGATGAAACGCAGCAGCGCGGCATAAACGACGAAGCCAAACGCGGTATCGATCAGAAAGCGCAGCGCCTGGTTCAGCATGAAGCGCAGCTCAACTTTCGCTGCCGAAGAGATCACCGAGCTCGCCAGCGCGCGCAAGCGCCGCTTGCGCCGCCGCGGCGACGGCGGCCTTGGTTCCAGCCTGCTCGAGCGCGGCGATACCGCGCTCGGTCGTGCCACCCTTGGACGTCACCTGTGCCCGCAGGAGCGACGGCTCGGAATCGCTTTGCTCGGCCAGGCGGATCGCGCCCGAAAACGTCGCCAACGCAAGACGTCTTGCTTCGGCGTCGCCAAAGCCGAGCCCGCGAGCGGCGTCTTCCAGCGCCTCCAGAAAATAGAAAACGTAGGCCGGACCGCTGCCGGAGATCGCCGTCACCGCGTCCAGGTCGCTTTCGCGCTCGCACCACAGCGTGCTGCCGACGGCTTCCAGCACCGACGAGGCACGCGTTCGCCCCTCGACATCGACCCCCGAAAGCGCGTACAAGCCGGTGATTCCGGCGCCGATCATGGCCGGGGTGTTCGGCATGGCGCGCACCAGACGGCGGTAGCCTAGAAGCCAGCGCGACAGGTCGCTAAGCCGGATACCCGCGGCGATGGTGATCACGATCTGACGCTTGAGCAGCGTGGCCAGCTCGCGCGACGCGACGCGCACGCTTTGAGGCTTGACCGCCAGAACGATGATCTCGGCATGAGCCACCGCCGGCGGCTCGATGGCGGCGAACGTGGCGACACCAAAGCGAGCGGAGATCGTCGCGCGTGCATCGGGACTCGGGTCGACGACGGCGAAGGCGTTCGATGCACTGCCGCGCGCCACCAGGCCGCCGATCAGCGCCCGCGCCATGTTGCCGCCGCCGATGAAGGTAATGTTCAAGCTTTCATCCTCGATTGACCCCTGTTGAAAATCAGCGCTGTGTCATCGAATGGTCCATGCGAGTCGGTGTTGCCGGATCACGGGGCCCGAACAGCGCGCTGCCGATACGCAACTGCGTCGCGCCTTCGGCAATGGCAAATTCGAAATCCGACGACATCCCCATCGACAGCGTGTCGAGCGCAAGCCCTTCGCGGCGTCCGGCATCGTAGAGCTCGCGCAATAGGTGAAACTGGGCCCGCACCGGCGCGCCGTCGTCGGCCGTTTGCGCGATACCCATGAATCCGCGCAGCGCGAGGCCGGGGAGCCGCCCGACTTCGCGCGCCAGCGCCAGCGCCGTCGACGGAATCACTCCATGCTTGGCGGTCTCGCCGCTGATGTTGACCTGAACGCAAACGTTGAGCGGAGGCAAACGGACGTCGCGGGCCATCGAGAGACGCTGCGCGATCTCGTGCCGATCGATCGTTTCCACCCACGAGAAGCTCTGCGCCGCGGCCCGTGCCTTGTTGCTCTGCAGGGGCCCTATAAGGTGCCATTCGATTCCCGGGAGCCCTGACAGCGCGGCGATCTTGGGCCGTGCCTCCTGAACGTAGTTCTCTCCGAACGTGCGTTGTCCCATCGCATACGCGGTTTGAAGGGCCTGAATGGGGAAGCTTTTGCTCACCGCGAGCACTCGAATCGAGCCCGGATCGCGGTGGGCAGCCTTGGCGGCCGCGACGATGCGCAAGCGAATGTCTTGCCACGCCTTCTCGTCTAGGCTCATAATCGAATGACGCCGGCATAGGGTTGTAAAAAAGTTGTGGGCCACAAGTCGAGAATAGCCGGCCTGCCTCGTCTCCCCTGCCAGCAGCTTGAAGTGGTCCGACGTTGGCTCCTGGGATTATAAATGGACATTGCCGAACTGCTCGCTTTCGCGGTCAAGAACAAGGCCTCCGACCTGCACCTGTCGGCCGGGCTGCCGCCGATGATCAGGGTGCATGGCGACATCCGGCGCATCAACCTGCCGCCGATGGAGCACGAGGACGTGCACGCCATGGTGTATGACATCATGAGCGACGCACAGCGCAAGACCTACGAGGAGATGCTCGAATGCGACTTCTCGTTCGGCATTCCGAATCTTGCGCGCTTTCGCGTCAACGCCTTCAATCAGGAACGTGGCGCCGCGGTTGCTTTCCGTACCATTCCGTCCAAGGTTCTGTCGCTGGAAGAGCTGAACGCCCCAAAAGTGTTCGCCGAGATGACCGACCGGCCGCGCGGGCTGATACTGGTGACCGGGCCGACTGGATCGGGCAAGTCGACCACGCTGGCGGCGATGATCAATCACGTCAACGAAAACGAGTATGGCCACATCCTCGCGATCGAGGACCCGATCGAATTTCTGCACGACTCGAAAAAGTGCCTGATCAATCAACGTGAGGTGGGTCCGCACACGATGTCGTTCGCCAACGCGCTGCGCGCGGCGCTGCGTGAAGACCCCGACTACATCCTGGTGGGCGAAATGCGCGACCTGGAAACCATCCGGCTGGCGCTGACCGCCGCCGAAACGGGCCACCTGGTGTTCGCGACCCTGCATACCAGCTCCGCGGCAAAGACCATAGACCGCATCATCGACGTCTTTCCGGCCGCGGAAAAGGACATGGTGCGGGCAATGCTTTCGGAGTCGCTGGTTTCGGTGATCTCGCAGACCTTGCTCAAGACCAAGGACCAGCAGGGCCGCGTCGCGGCGCACGAAATCATGATTGCCACTCCGGCAATCCGCAATCTGATCCGCGAGAACAAGGTCGCGCAAATGTATTCGTCGATCCAGACCAGTCAGGCGGCCGGGATGCAGACGCTGGATCAATGCCTGACCGAAATGGTTCGCCGCAACCAGATTGCCCTATCCGAGGCACGCACTCGGGCGGTAAACAAGGATCTGTTCGGGGGCTAGGCTCTCGAATTCTGGAGATCACGTCATGGAACGCGAAACCGCCACCAAATTCATCCACGAGCTGCTCGATCTGCTCGTCAAGCAAAAAGGCTCGGATCTCTTCATCACCGGCGGATTCCCTCCGGCGGTGAAAATCGATGGCAAGATCGCGCCGGTGTCGAAGACGGTCTTGACACCGCAGCACACCATCGAGATCGTGCGCAGCGTCATGAACGACAAGCAGGCAGCGGAGTTCGAGTCGACCAAGGAGTGCAACTTCGCAATCAGCCCGCCGGGCATCGGCCGCTTCCGCTGCAACGCGTTCGTGCAGATGGGGCGCGTGGGCATGGTGATGCGGACCATCAACACCACGATTCCTACCTTCGATGAGCTCAGCCTTCCGCCGGTGCTCAAAGACGTCTGCATGAGCAAGCGCGGGATCATGATGTTCGTCGGCGCGACCGGTGCCGGCAAATCGACGTCGATGGCGGCCCTTCTCGGCTATCGCAACGAGAACAGCTATGGGCACATCATCACCATCGAGGATCCGATCGAGTTCGTGCACGAGCACAAGAACTGCATCATTACCCAGCGTGAAGTCGGGGTAGACACCGAAGGCTGGTCGATCGCGCTCAAGAACTCGCTGCGGCAGGCGCCGGACGTCATTCTGATCGGCGAGGTTCGCGATCGCGAGACGATGGACTACGCCATCGCCTTTGCGGAAACCGGCCACCTGTGCCTGGCGACGCTGCACGCGAACAGCACCAACCAGGCGCTCGACCGGATCATCAACTTCTTCCCCGAAGAGCGCCGCTCGCAATTGCTGATGGACTTGTCGCTCAATATTCGCGCCTTTGTCGCGCAACGGCTCATCGCGCGCCGCGACGGACGCGGACGCGTCCCGGCGGTCGAGGTAATGCTGAACTCACCGCTGATCTCCGACCTGGTGTTCAAGGGCGACGTCTCGGGCATCAAGGAGATCATGAAAAAATCGCGCGAACTCGGCATGCAAACCTTCGATCAGGCGCTTTTTGACCTGTACGAAGCGGGGCTCATCAGCTACGAGGACGCGCTGCGCAATGCCGATTCTCTCAACGACCTGCGCCTGGAGATCAAGCTGCACGGCAAGGACGCGAAGAGCCGCAACGTCATGGCCGGCATAGGCAACATGGACCTGGTCCCGGACTCCACCAATCCCATGGCCGCCAACCGCTTCTAAAGGCTCTGGCGCACGGGGCTACCTTCGATCGCCGGGGCTCTGGTGGGTCCTGGCGTTGGGTCTGGTATCCTGATATGCCGCGTCAAACCCAGCATGCGCCAGGCGATCCCATGACCGGCTCCGACTCCAACGCTCCTGTTCCAACCGAAATCAAGCTCCATCAGGCCTCGCGCGTGATGGAACTTTCCTTTGCCGACGGCGCGAGTTTCCGGCTTCCGTACGAATTCCTCAGAGTCTATTCGCCATCCGCCGAAGTGCGCGGCCACGGACCCGGCCAGGAAACGCTGCAGGTCGGCAAACGCGAAGTCACCATTGCGGAGGTCGAAGCGGTCGGGCACTACGCGATTCGTCCCAAGTTCTCGGACGGACACGAGACCGGCATCTACTCCTGGGACTATCTCTACGAGCTCGGGTCGCGACACGATGCGATGTGGGACCAATATCTCAAGCGGCTCAATGCTGCAGGCGCGAGCCGCGATGCCGATCCGAATGCCGCCGCCGCGGCGGCGCCCGCCCACGCCTGCGGACATCAGCACTAGTGACCGAAAAGACCGACTTCGGTTTCGAGCGTGTCTCGCCGGAAGAAAAGACGCGGCGAGTCAAAGGCGTGTTCGAGTCGGTCGCGACCCGATACGACTTGATGAACGATCTCATGTCCGGGGGCCTGCATCGCGCCTGGAAGAGGTTCGCCGTCGAGGCAAGCGGTGTTCGAACAGGCGCGCGTGTGCTGGATGTCGCGGGCGGGACCGCCGACCTCGCGCGGCTGTTCGCGGATCGCGCGGGGGAGAGCGGCCGGGTCGTTCTCACCGACATCAATGGCGCAATGCTGGCGGTCGGCCGCGACCGGATGCTCAACGAGGGCAAGTTGCTGCCCGCCGTCCAATGCGACGCCGAGGCGCTGCCTTTTCCGGCGCGCTCCTTCGACTGTGTCAGCATCGCCTTCGGGCTTCGCAACGTTACCCGCAAGGACGCCGCGCTATCCGAGATGCGGCGCGTGCTGAAGCCAGGCGGCGTCGCGCTGATCCTCGAATTCAGCCAGATATGGGGACCGTTGCGGCCGGCATACGACTGGTACAGTTTCAACGTTTTGCCGCGCCTTGGGCGCCTGGTCGCGGGCGACGAAGCAAGCTACCGGTATCTCGCCGAATCGATTCGCATGCACCCGGACCAGGCCGCGCTCAAAGCCATGATGGAGACGGCCGGCCTGGAGCGCGTCGAATGGTTCAACCTGGCAGCAGGCGCCGTCGCGCTGCATCGCGGCTACGCGCTGTGAACGCCGCCTGCGATTGATCTCATGCAGGCAATCGACCCTGCAATCGGTCTTGCCAACCGCGTTCTCGAGCGCGAAGATTGGGCGCGCGAGCGATTGTCGGCGCATGCCGGGCGTAGCGTACGAATGATCTGTGGACCGATGGCTTCCACGCTGGCAATCGCGCCGAGCGGCATGCTGTCGCCGTCGCAATCCGCCGCCGATCTGACGCTATCGATACCGCCGCTGCGCCTTCCGACGCTGCTCGCACATCCCGAACGCTGGACGGAACTGGTCTCCGTGGATGGTGACGCCGCCCTTGCGGCGACACTCGCCGACCTCGCACGAACCTTGCCATGGTTTGTCGAGCAGGCTTTCGCGAGCGCGTTCGGCCCACTGATCGGCACTCGCCTCGCGGATGCGGGACGGGAGCTGCTGGCGCTGCCCGAACGCGCAGCGCAGAGCTTCGGCGAGAGCCTCTCAAGCTATGCGCGCGACGAGGCCGGACTTGGTGTGAGCGCGAGCACCTTCGCTGATTTCGTCGTGGAGGCCGCGGCGGCCGCGGCTGGTGTCGACGCGCTTGCGCTACGCCTCGATCAGGCCGCACCGGCCGGTGCCGCCAAGGCCACGAAAGCGAGCTAGGAAATCTTGTGGCCGCCGCCTGTCACGGCCAGGAAAACTTCGCGCAAGAACATTGCCAGGCAGCCGATCACCGCGAACATCGCCAGAATGAACAGGACTGCGATTTCGCGCGAGATGTCGACGGCTACCAGCGCCCCGACAAAAGCTCCGGCCACGACCAGGCACACCAGAAGCGCTCCGAGGCCGGCGGATAGCATCGCGAAGTAGATCAGCCTGATCCGGCGCGTCAGCAGTCGCAGCCCGCGCTGGCGCGCGCGCTGTTCATCCGTCTGTTTGTTGTCCGCTGTCCCCCGCAGATCCTCCTCGAGGACGCGGCGGCGATCGACATTGCGCCCCAGGCGAACGTTGAGCACGGCGATCAGGGTCCCGATCGCGGTCAGCAGAAACACCGGCGCGACGGCAAGCTGGATAGCCCGCGTGATGTCGGTGATATGTGATTCCATGGCGGTCGGGGGCGATACATCGCCCATGTGCAATCTACGCCGGACTCATGCTCCCTTCAATGGCTCCTGGCATGATTACTCGACCGCAGGACGCAGGTTGTGGGCCATCCCTTACAATCGCGGCATGCGATTGTTCCGGCTGGTCAAGATTCTGCTCGTCGCGCTCAAGTACGGGCTCGACGAGTTCCTGCTCGGTCACGAGCGGTTTCACTGGCTGAGGCCGACCGCGCGCGCGGTCACCTTCTGGCGCGACCTGTCCGCGCCACGCGCGCAGCGCTTGCGACTCGCATTGCAGGAGCTGGGACCGATCTTTGTCAAGTTCGGACAGATGCTCTCGACGCGTCGCGATCTCTTGCCCACCGACATCGCCGACGAGCTTGCCGGCCTGCAGGACCGCGTTCCGCCTTTTCCCAGCGAGCAAGTGATCGCGACCCTGCAGCGCGTCTACGGCAAGCCGGTGGAAAGCGTGTTTCGCACGTTCGATCGGACGCCGGTGGCGAGCGCCTCGGTCGCTCAGGTGCACCTGGCGACGCTTCCCGACGGGACACCGGCAGCGGTCAAGGTGCTACGCCCGAACATCGCCAACACGATCGAAAAAGACCTGGCGCTGATGCAGGCCGGCGCGCTGATGGTCGAGAAGCTGTGGTCCGACGGCAGACGGCTGAAGCCGCGCGAGGTCGTGGCCGAGTTCGACCGCACCATCCACGACGAGCTCGATCTCGCGCGGGAAGCGGCGAATTGCTCGCAGCTCCGCCGCAATTTCCTCCACTCACCGCTGCTTCTCGTTCCCGAGGTCTTCTGGGACTGGTGCAGCAGCGAAGTGATGGTCATGGAGCAGATGGAGGGCACGCCGATTGCCCAGGTCGACAGGCTCGTCGCGCAGGGCATCGACGTTCAACAGCTCGCGCGCGCCGGTGTCGAGATTTTCTTCACCCAGGTGTTTCGCGACGGCTTCTTCCACGCCGACATGCATCCGGGAAACATCTTCGTCGCGACCGACGCGACGGACAAGGGCAAATACATTGCGCTCGACTTCGGCATCATGGGAACGCTGTCGGACACGGACAAGAGTTACCTCGCGCAGAACTTTCTCGCGTTTTTTCGCCGCGACTATCACCGCGTCGCGACCGCGCACATCGAATCCGGCTGGGTGCCGGCCGATACCCGCGTCGACGCGCTCGAAAGCGAAATCCGCGCGGTTTGCGAGCCGATATTCGATCGGCCGCTGAAGGAAATCTCACTGGGCAAGGTTCTGGTGCAGCTTTTCAAGGCGTCGCGCCGGTTCAACGTCGAGATTCAGCCGCAGCTCGTGCTGCTGCAGAAGACCTTGCTCAATGTCGAGGGCCTGGGGCGGCAACTCGATCCGAACCTCGATCTCTGGGTGACGGCGAAGCCCTTTTTGGAGCGCTGGATGCGCGATCAGATCGGCTGGCGCGCGTTCGAGCGCCGTCTCCGCGACGAAGCTCCGTTTCTCATGACCGCGCTGCCGCTGCTGCCGCGGCTGCTGCACAACCGCCTGTCGGCACCGCCGGCCGCGGCCGACGTCGCGCTGAAAGAGTTCGCCGCGGTACAGCGTGCGCGGAACCGCTGGCTGGCGGTGGTGGCGGTGCTGCTGGCGGCAGTGATTGCGTTCTTGCTGATGCGACCGCTCTAGTCAATCGACGCGTCGAACGTGCGAGACCCGTTCGAGCCTGCGTTATTTTCCTCGCCGGCCCGCCACCACCTCATTCCACACCAGGACGACACCGGCCTGCCGTTTCACCACCCGTCCCAGCGCGTTTTTCTGCGCCGGACTGCGCACGCATCCCTGCAAGCTGACAAATCCGCGCGTCGTCGTCACCCAGACGGCCGTGTCGCGAAACCGCTTGTCGGCTCTGATCGCTTCGATCACCCGATCGTTGATTTCCGCATCGTGTTTGTACGGACCGCCGCATTCGCAGGTGCCGGCGAGACAGCACGACGTTCCACGCTCGGCGCGTGAGTGAGCCTGCGAGCGCATCTGCTGTTCGTCGAGAAGAGGTGGCTTCGCCGGGGTACATCCCTCGTGGCCGGAGGTGGCCTGCGCGAACGGATCGAGCAGATACGATTGAGGCGTCTCTCCATCGACGTGCAACGCAAAGCAAAGCATCGTGATGGCGAGTGCGGCACGGGGTTTCATCGAAATGAGCCAGACTGTATCTAATTCGGCGTTGCAGGCCACTAGGCGCGTCCCTCATTTTGCTACAATCCAGCGATCATCAAGGAGACCCGGTTCAGTCCGCGATGGCGCTGCTCGAGATCCAGAACGTCAGCCGCCGTTTCGGCGACTTCACCGCGGTCGATCAGGTCAGCATCGCCATCGAGGCGGGAGAATTCTTCACCCTCCTCGGCCCCTCCGGGTGTGGAAAGACGACGCTGCTGCGCATGATCGCCGGTTTCGATCTGCCCGACGAGGGTCGCATACTGCTCAGCGGCGAGGACCTTGCCGATCGGCCGCCCGAGCAGCGTCCGGTGCGTACCGTCTTCCAGAGCTACGCTTTGTTCCCGCACATGACCGTCGAAGGCAACATCGCGTTTCCGCTGCAAATGTCCAAGACGCCAGCGGCCGAGGTCCCCGCCAAAGTGCAGGCGGCGATCGAGGACGTCCGTCTCATTGGTTTCGGGAAACGCTATCCGCACGAGCTATCCGGTGGTCAGAAGCAGCGCGTCGCCATCGGCCGCGCACTGGTCACGCATCCGACGGTCCTGCTCCTCGACGAGCCGCTCGCTGCGCTCGACGCCAAGCTGCGTGAGGAAATGCAGATCGAGCTCATCAATCTGCAGAAGGAAGTCGGCATCACGTTCGTCTACGTGACCCACGATCAGACTGAGGCGCTGGCGCTGTCGCACCGCATTGCGGTCATGAACAAGGGACGGGTTGAGCAGCTCGACCAGCCATCGAAGATTTACAGCTTTCCGACGTCGCGCTTTGTCGCGGACTTCATCGGCAAGTGCAATCTGCTGGAAGGTCCGGTCACTGCGAGTGGCAATGGTGTCGTATTCATCGATGCGGAAGGCCTCGGCCCGGTTCGCGTCGCCACCGGCGTGGCAGTGGCCGCGGGTAAAAGCGGCGCGATCGCGCTGCGGCCGGAAAAGATTCGAGTCGCCGCTTCGACGCTCAATGCCGAGCCCGATCGCGGACCCGAAGAAAAGCCCGATGGCAGATCCGATACCGAACCCGACAATCATTTCCGCGGCACCGTGACCGATTACCTGTATCTCGGCGACGTCACGGTGTACATCGTCAGCACGCCGCAAGGTTGCAAACTCGAGACGCTGCTTGCCAATTCGGGCGCGGGTCGCACCAAGTTCTTCGAAGTCGGCGACGCCGTCGAGGTGAGCTGGAGCGTCGATGCCGGACACTTCATCTCATAAAGCCATGACCTCGCGCTCGAGCGAACGTTTCGGCAAGTGGCTGGTCAGCGCGCCGCCGCTTGTCTACTTGTTGTTCTTTTTCGCGATCCCGGCGCTCATCATGGTGCTGGCGTCGTTTCGCACGCCGGGCGAGTTTGGCGGCTTGAGCCCCCTCGTCGAGGACGGAAAGCTCGACCTCAATCTCGACAGCTATGTCAGGTTCTTCACCGAGTCGGTGTACGCGCAGATTTTCGTCAAATCGGTCTGGTACGCGCTGCTGACCACCCTTTTCTGCCTCCTGCTCGCGTACCCGCTGGCGGCGCTGATCGCGAGAAGCCCGAAGAAATATCGCGATCTGCTCTTGCTGCTGGTGATCCTTCCTTTCTGGAGCAACTTCCTGATCCGCGTCTATGCCTGGATGATCATTCTCGGTCCGAACGCGGCGATGGCGCGGGCCGCGAACGGCGTGCTTTCCTGGTTCGGACACGAGCCGGTACCGCTGCTCTTCAGCTCCTTCGCGGTGCTGGTTTGCCTGGTGTACGTGCATCTGCCGTTCATGGTGCTGCCGCTCTACGCCAATCTGGAAAAGCATGACCAGGCATTGCTCGACGCGGCACAGGATCTGGGGGCGAACGGATGGCAGCGCTTTTGGCGCATCACCTTTCCGCTGTCGCTGCCGGGCGTCTATGCCGGCGCAGCCCTGGTATTCATCCCGGCGCTCGGGATCTTCGCCATTCCCGACATCCTGGGCGGGCCGGAGGACAGCCTGATCGGCAATGTCATCAAGCAACAGTTTCTCGAGACGCGCGACTGGCCGTTCGGGAGCGTGCTCTCGATCGTGCTGACCGTCGCGGCACTGGTGCTCGCGGGCCTGGCGGCGTGGGTTGGCCGTTCCCAGCTCGGCACACGCTCGAGCGGAGCTCTCAGCCGTGCGTAAACGCCCCGTCGCCTTGTGGGCGGCTGCAGCCGCGGGCTACGCCTTCCTGTATGTGCCGCTCATCATCGTCGTCGTCTATTCGTTCAACAATTCGCGGCTCAACGCCGAGTGGGTCGGATTCACGCTCGATTGGTACGACAAGCTTTTTCACAATCAGGAAATGCTGGCCGCCGCCGGTAATTCGCTCATCATTGCGCTGGTGGCGAGCCTCGTGTCGACCGTGCTGGGGACGATGGCCGGGGTGGCGATGTATCGCTATAAGACGCGGCTCTTACCGATCCTGGTCCTGACGCCGATCGCGATCCCGGAGATCCTGATGGGCGTCTCCCTGCTCATTTTCTTCGTGCTGCTGAATTTCACCCTCGGGCTCGCTTCGGTGGCGCTTGCCCATATCGCGTTTTGCATCGGCTTTGTGGCCATCGTCGTTCGCGCACGGCTGGCCGGGATGGATGAAAGCCTGACCGAAGCGGCACGCGATTGCGGCGCGACGCCGTGGCAGGCCTTTCGCCACGTCACGCTGCCGCTGATCATGCCCGGCGTCATCGCCGGCGCGCTGATGGCGTTCACGCTGTCGATCGACGATTTCGTGATCACTTTTTTCACCGCCGGCGCGGGGACCGTCACGCTGCCGCTGCAGATCTATTCGATGATAAAAATCGCGGTCACGCCCGAGGTCAATGCCGTGTCGACCCTGCTGATGCTGCTCACGCTAGCGCTGATCGTCATCGCATCCAGGCTTACACCCAGCCTTCTTCGTTCCGACTGATCATTGCGGAAACCTTCCGAAATCTGCGACGGAGGAAACCATGAAACGACTCGCCCTGCTCCTGGCCTCATCGCTGCTGGCCTCAGTGTTGTCCCCCGCGGCCGCGAAGGACCAGCTCCATCTCTACAACTGGAACAATTACATCGCCCCCGAGACAGTCAAGCGCTTCGAGGACTTCTGCAAATGCGAGGTGGTCCAGACCTATTACTCGGACAACGAGGAGCTGCTGGCCAAGCTCGCGGCCGGCGCGAAGGGCTACGACATTCTGGTTCCGACGTCGAACGCCGTCCAGGCGCTGATCAAGGGCGGACAGTTGAAGCCGATCGACAAGGCACAACTACCCAATTTGAAGAACATCGACCCCGCCTATCTGAACACTCCCTTCGACCCAGGCAACCAGTATTCGGTGCCGTATGCGATGTCGCTGACGGTCATCGGATACAACGACCAGAAGATCAAGGAGCTCGGACTGCCGACCGACACCTGGGCGGTGGTCTTCGAGCCGAAGTATCTGGAGAAGATCAAAGGCCGAGTCACCGTGCTCGACAGCTCCAGCGAGCTTTTCGCGGCCGCTCTCAAGTACCTCGGGTATTCGGCAAACGACGTCGACGAGGCGCACTGGAAGCAGGCAGCGGAGCTGATCAAAAAAGCAAAGCCGTACTGGGCGGCATTCAATGCCTCGTCGTACATCAAGGAGCTGACCGTGGGCAACATCTGGCTGGTGCACGGATACTCCAACGATATCTTTCAGGCGAATCTCGACGCGCAGGCTGCCAAGCGGCCGTTTCATATCCTGCACGGTCTTCCCAAGGAAGGCGCGGTGCTGGCTGTCGATAATATGGTCATCCACAAGGACGCGCCGCGACCGGACCTCGCCCACAAGTTCATGAACTTCATGCTCGAAGGCAAGAACTCGGCCGAGCTCACCAACCTGATCGGCTCCGGCAACCCCAACCTGGACGCGTTGCAGTACATCAACCCCGACATCCGGAAAAATCCGGCGATCTTCCCGGACAAGGCAATGACCTCCAAGCTCGAGCAATTGACGAATCTGACTACCGCGCAGCGGCGTGTGCGCAATAGAATGTGGACCGAGATCAAGGCAGGACGCTGATTTCCGGCTCGATGACCGATCTGCAGCCGAGGTTGTCGACTGCGCTGATCCTGCGCCTCCTTCGCGGCGAGCCCCCGGAGATGGCGGCGCTCCAGTGCGTGCTGGAAATGGCGCCGGCGTACTACCAGAGCATGACCGGAGCGCCGCCGTGCGGCGCGCTGGCGCAGAGTATGTTCACCGCGCTTCCACCGGACAAAACCTACGATGACAAGTTCGTCTGGGGTTTGTATGCGGGCGACGCGATGATCGGCTGCGCCGACGTGATCCGCGGCTACCCTGTGCGCGACAAAGCGCTGATCGGTCTGCTGTTGCTGGCGGAACCCTGGCAGCGGTGCGGTCTCGGGCGTGCGTTCGCGACCTTGGTCGAGCACGCCATTGTGGCCTGGAACGAGATCTCGACCTTGCGGCTGGGAGTTGCGGTTTCCAATCCCGGCGCACATATCTTCTGGCGCAGGATGGGATATCTCGAAACCGGTGAAACGAAGCGTGCTGGTCCCGATGTGATGGTCGACACGATCATCATGGAAAAGCGGGCTTCCCGCAGCAGCCACGTATGAACGAAATCACGGTCAAGCCGCTTACGCCCGCGCTCGGCGCGGATTTTCTGCGCTTCTTCGATCATGAGCGCGGCGCGGCGTTCGCGGACAATCCGGAATGGGCCAAGTGCTACTGTCACTTCTACCAGGTGCCGCGGGTCATCGAGTGGGAGCCACTGACGGCTTCCCAGAATCGCACTGCCATGCAAGCGCGCATCGAGGTTGGCGCCATGGATGGGTTTCTCGCTCTTGACGGTGCGGACCTGGTCGGCTGGCTTAACGCACAGCCAAGGGATGCGCTGCCGCACTGCTTCGACCGGATGCGCATCGAACCCACGCCTTTGCCGTGCGAAGCATTCGAGGCGGCGGTCATCGTCTGCTTCGTGGTCGCACCGCAAAGGCGGCGGCAAGGCATTGCGTGCGTACTGCTCGCCGCGGCACTCGCGTCTTTCGCGGCTCGCGGAATAAAGCTGGTCGACGCGTTTCCGTTCAAGTCCGGCGCGAGCGAACTCGCCGCAGATCACTGCCACGGTTCGCTTTCCCTGTTTCTCGACCAAGGGTTCACGGTGCTGCGGGAGGACGAAACGATGACCCCGGTACGCAAGATTCTGCGATGAGCTTGGCCGTGCGCCCCCACGACACGCGGCTTCCACAATATTTCGCCTTCCTCTACGGCGTAATGATCGTCTACGCGAGTCTGGAGCCTTTTTCCGGATGGATGGCACCGCTGCCTGGCACGCCGTTTTTTCTGTTCGCACCGTGGCCCGCGCGTTATCTGCGCTTCGACATCGCGATCAATGTCGTTGCCTATATGCCGTTCGGCTTTTTTGTCGCGCTGACGGGTAGGCACACACGGGCTGGCGCGCGATTTGCGATAGCGACCGCGATGGCAGCGCTGTTATCGGGCGCGTTGGAGACGACGCAGATGTTCCTGCCCTCGCGCGAGGCGAGTACGATCGATCTTCTTTCAAATACCGCAGGGGGCGCGCTCGGAAGCCTGGCGGCGCTGGTGCTCAACGGCACTCCGGGCTTGCGGGCACGCATCGCGCAATGGCGCCATCGCGTCTTTCTCGGAGGAAGGAGCGGCGACTTGGGCCTTGCGCTGCTCGGCATTTGGTTGCTGGCGCAGGTGAACCCCGGCATTCCCTTGTTCGCCGCAACTTTCGATCCCTCGCTGGAGCTGACCCGCGATCTTGCCGGCACACTGCTTCAGGCGGCGCAAAGCGCCTTCAATGTCGTCGGCGTGGGATTGTTCCTTGCGCTGCTCCTGCACCAGCGCCGTTACCTCGGTGGCGCGGGACTGGTGTTGATCGGCGTCGCCCTGATGCTGAAGGGCGGCGCCGCGGCGGTGCTGCTGCGCTCAACCGTGTGGGACAACTGGCTCAAGCCCAGCGTGACTTTTGGCGTCGTGGCTGGCGCGATCGCCTTGTTGTTGATGACCCGACTGTCGCGGCCGGTACAGACGACGCTTTGCGCCATCGCGCTTCTATCGTCGTTGATCGCCCCGCTGCTCGCGCCCGACATGTGGCAGGCGCGCGCACCGCTGGCCTTGTTCGACTGGCCTTATGGTCACTTGCTCAATTTCAATGGATTGACGCACGCCGTGCTCGTGGTCTGGCCGGTGCTCGCGAGCTGCTATCTGATGTGGCTCGTTGGGCAGCCGGCGTGGGGCGAGCGTACGCTGCCGGAGCAGCAAATCCCTCGCTGAGCTTTGACCCATCGCCAGCTCCCCGCTCGCCGTTTGCGATTTCGATGCCTTGCGCCACCCAAGGACGTTGCCGGCGTTCGCGTATAATTCGCGGCTCACTGCGCGCGCCCGAATGACTTACTACCAACGCCACGTCTTCTTCTGCTGCAACCAGCGCGATCCGCCGGAAGCCTGTTGCAATAATCACGGCGCGAGCGACATGCGGGCGTACGCGAAGCAGCGCATCAAGGAGCTGGGACTCAACGGCAAGGGTAAGGTCCGGATCAACAAAGCCGGTTGTCTCGACCGCTGCGACGAGGGGCCGGTTATCGTGGTTTACCCCGACGCAGTCTGGTACACCTACGTCGATCGGCACGACATCGACGAAATAATAGATTCTCACGTCGTGCACGGCCGCGTCGTCGACAGGCTCAAGATTTGACCCGGGGCGAGCGCCGCAGCTCGATTGCCGGTGCCGCCGGCACGCTCGAAGTCGCGTTCAACGTTCCCGAAGGCGCGGTGCGAGGCATCGCCCTCATCGCGCATCCCCACCCGCTTCAGGGAGGGACGCTCGACAACAAGGTCGTGCAAACGCTGGCCAAGACCTTCGCCGCTCTCGGCTATGCCGCCGTACGATTCAATTTTCGAGGCGTCGGCCAAAGCGAGGGCCAATTCGACGACGGCATCGGCGAAACGGACGACGCGCTGGCGGCGCTCGCGGCCGCGAAGCTCGAGTTCGGCGAACTGCCGGTCGCGCTCGCCGGCTTTTCATTTGGCTCGTACGTGCAAACTCGCGT
>Ga0209118_1000738_pt1 | contig 16726 bp, 17 predicted proteins | sample BlaSpr_A8_Ref_M1_FD_187988 | JGI IMG/M metagenome (GOLD analysis project Ga0209118, IMG submission 187988) | Forest soil microbial communities from Thunder Bay, Ontario, Canada - Black Spruce, Ontario site 2_A8_Ref_M1 (SPAdes) (version 2) | ecosystem: Environmental > Terrestrial > Soil > Boreal...
TCCGGTGTTTTCCCCGCGACGCCCGACTTCGTAAAGTCGATTCCGGTATGGAAGGCGATGGACGAGAATACATTGATCGCCTGGCAGATGAACGGACAACCGCTGCCGCACTGGAATGGTTTTCCGGCGCGGATCGTCGTCCCTGGATGGACCGCGACCTACTGGATGAAGCAATTGACGTCGATCAACGCGGTGACCAAACCCTTCGACGGCTTCTGGGTCAAGTCCGCGTATCGCATTCCGCGCGGAAAGTTTCCGGTGGTCGATCGCTTCATCTCCCAGGAGACCGACGTCAATACGCCGATCACCGAAATGGTCGTCAATTCGATCATGACCAACATCGCCAACGGTATGTGGGCGACCCGGGGGCAGGCATTCGAAGTCAAGGGTGTTGCCTGGGACGGCGGCTACGGCATATCGCGGGTCGAGGTTTCGCAGGACGGCGGACAGAGCTGGCGCTCCGCAACGCTCGGACAGGACTACGGGCGCTTCTCGTTTCGCCAGTGGACCTACGTGGTCACGCCTGCGCAGCGCGGTCCGCTCACCGTGATGGCGCGCGCGAGCAATCGCGCCGGCGCGACGCAGACTTTCGAGCTCATTCTCAATCCGGCCGGTTATCATCACAATGTCGTGCAGCGCATCGCGCTGAATGTCGCCTGAGGAGCCATCGATGAAGATTGCGATCATCATCATCGCGCTTGCGCTGGCGGCGACCACGGTCATTGCCGCGGAGCAGCGCATCGTATTGAAAGAGGGGCCGGGCCGCGACAAGATCGAAGCCAGCTGCGGCTCCTGTCACAGTCTTGACTACATCACGACCAACTCGCCTTTCATGACCCGCCAGGTGTGGGACGCCGAGGTCACCAAAATGATCAAGGCATTCGGCGCGCCGATCAGCGATGCCGACGCAAAGGAAATCGCCGAGTACCTGACCAAGAACTACGGCCAGCAGCCCTAGGCTTACGCGGCTGTTGGCCGAGCTGTAACACACAAGTACCGCTTTCCGCCTTTGATGAGCGGTCACTATATTTGCCAAACCCACTGTTTAGGACGAGACTGGCCGAGTGGATTTCGGTTTGGCAGCGCTTATGTTGCGAATCGATCGTCGTTGGTGCTGTCCAGCACAGCATCCAGCTCACGCAACTGGGAAAATTATGGGACGTCTGATTGCATCGGGTCTGTGGACCCTTCTCTTTTTCGCTGGATCGGCGATTGCCGACCTCAAGATCATGGTCGCCGTGGATCCATCCGACCGCGAATCCATGGTCATCAGCGTGCTCGATATGCAGCAGACGCTGTCCAGGATCGCGGGGCAGCCGGTGCATACGGTCAAGTCGCAGGACCTGGGCGACGTGATGCGCTCGACGCGCACTGGTGAATACGATGTGTACATCGCTCCCGCGCACGTCGCCGCGTCGGCGCTGGCGCACGGTTACACGCTGATCGGATCCACCGACCGTGACGAGCTGTATCAGTTGGTGGCGCGTCCGGGCGCCAAGGCGCCCGCGGACTTAAACGGCGGCAAGATCTACCTTACGCAGCAGGATTCGGTGGCAGCGTACATGGCACGAGGCATGCTGAACGAAGCCGGCCAATCGCTCAAGATGTTCCAGCAGGTTTTCTACCGGACGACCTCGGGCGCGGGCTTGTTCGCGATCGATGCCGGGCTGGTCGATGCAACCGTTGCGAAAAAAGGCGACTACGAAAGCTGGGTCAAGCAGAGCAGCTCCAAATCATCAGTCCTGCTGTCATCGCGGGCGGTCCCCGGCGGAATGTCCGTAGTCGTGAAAAACTCCCTGCCCGAAGCAACGCGCAGCAAGCTCGAGAACTGGCTGGTGAGTCCGGGCGGAACGCTTGCGGGAATCGGCAAGGTTTCTTACCACTCCGAGCTCGCCAACTACAAGTATGTCGCCGCACTCGGCAACTGGACGCCGTCGCAGCTTCCCGGCGTCACGATGGTGACCGCGAGCGAGGTCGTCGCTTTGCAACAAAAAGGCGTGCCGATCATCGACGTGCGCCTGGCCAAGGAATATCACGAGAAACACATCCGCGGCGCGCAGTCGATTCCCTATGCTGAGAAGAGTCTCAAGGACGTCGCGTTCGATCCGGCGCTGGACGAATGGGCGGGGCCGGAAAAGATCGACAAAGCCAAGCCGGTGATCTTCCACTGCAACGGCGCGGAATGCTGGAAATCGTACAAGGCCGCAAAGGTCGCGCTGTCCAAGGGCTTCACCACCATCTACTGGTTCCGCGGCGGCTTTCCGGAATGGGAAAGCAGCGGACTGGCAGTGGAATCGTCGCCGGTCACGACCGCGGACGCGACAAAGGCGGCGACGGCGCCGGTGGCGGCATCAGCACCCGCCACGTCGCGCTGATCAGTTTGTTAGACGCCGCCCTCGCAGCGGGGATTGATTCAGCGTAGCTGCGACGAGTCGGCGATGAACAGCCGCAAGCGCCGGTTGTAGTAACGACCCCAGCCCGCATCGCGCAGACCTGACTTTTGCAGCACGTGCTGCGAGGCTTTGTTGCCGGGATGTGTGACGCCGATGATCCGCGTCACGCCGAGCTGCGTGAATCCGTAGTCGACGAGGGCCCGCGCGCCTTCGGTCGCGAACCCCTTGCCCCAGGCATCGAAAAGCAGCCGATAGCCGACCTCGACGTCGGTCGTCGGCGGGCAATACTTCAGACAATACCAGCCGATGAATGCCCCGTTGTCGCGCCTCGATGCGCGCCACACGCCCAGTCCTGGATAAAGCGCGTAATAGCCGGTCACGCGCTGCACGGCGGCCCCGACTTCGGCGCGCCACATCGGCTTGCCGCCATTGATGTACCTGAGCACACGCGGATCGCTGTCGAGGCGCAACAGGTCGTCGAAATCCGCGGCAGTGAACTCTCGCATCGTCAGTCGCGGTGTGCGCAACAGAATGCGTGTAGCGGAACGCGCCATCGCTCTTACGCGCTTTCACCCAGCTCGGCCAACAGCTCGGCCTGGTACTCCTGCGCCAGCGCCTGCGTGAGCTCGAACAGGTCGCCGTCCATGATGGCGTCGATCTTGTACAGCGTGAGATTGATGCGGTGATCGGTGACCCGTCCCTGCGGGAAGTTATAAGTGCGGATGCGCTCGCTGCGATCGCCGCTGCCGATCAGACTCTTGCGCGTCGCCGCTTCCCTGCGATGGCGCTCCTGGTGTTCGCGGTCGAGCAGTCGCGACGCCAGCACTGCCATCGCCTGTGCCCTGTTGCGATGCTGCGATCGGTCATCCTGGCACTCGACCACCAGCCCGGTTGGCAGATGCGTGATGCGCACCGCGGAATCGGTCTTGTTGACATGCTGGCCGCCGGCGCCGGATGCACGAAAAGTGTCGATGCGAAGCTCAGCAGGATTGATCGTGATGTCGGCAATCGGGTCGGCTTCCGCGAGCACTGCCACCGTACACGCGGAAGTATGAATGCGCCCTTGTGCCTCAGTCTCGGGCACCCGCTGCACACGATGCCCGCCCGATTCGAACTTGAGCTTGGAATAGGTGCCCTGGCCGATGATTCGGGCGATGATTTCCTTGTATCCGCCCATCTCGCCGGGACTCTCCGAGATCAATTCGAGCTGCCACTTGTTGCGTTCGGCAAAGCGCGCATACATGCGAAAGAGGTCGCCCGCGAACAGCGCTGACTCGTCGCCGCCGGTCCCGGCGCGTATTTCAAGGAATACGTTGCGCTCGTCGTTGGGATCGCTTGGCAGCAGCGCGCGCTGCAACTGCTCTTCCAGCGCTTCCATTCTCGCTTTCGCGGCCTTGGATTCGTCGTCGGCGAACGATTTCATCTGCGGATCGGCAAGCATTTCCCGGGCCGCCGCGAGGTCGCGCCCGCTCTGTTCCCACTCGCGGTAGAGCGCTACGATCGGCGTGATTTCGGCGTGCTCGCGGGTCAGTGCGCGGTAGCGGTCGAGATCGCGCGCCGCGTCCTCGGCCCCGAGCAATCCGTTGAGCTCCTCGAGCCGCGTCGCGAGTTGTGCCAGTTTGATCGAGAGAGAAGGTTTCATAAGCTTCGTTGTTCCCGCTCATTTTGCGACCTGAGCGGGAACAATTACCAACACAGCGGGGATGACGCATCGACTTGCCAGGAGCGGGTCGCCGCGCGCCCGCGCTCTTGGGTGGATGCGTCAGCTAAGGCTCGTCGGGCAGCTGGTAGATGTGGTGCAGGAGCGCGAGCAGCTCCGCGCGCTCGGCCTCGCCGGCGCGGTTGAGCGCCTGGGTCGGGGCGTGCAGAAACTTGTTGGTGAGTCCGCGCGCGAGCGCTTCGAGCACCTGCTCCGGCGACGCCCCGCCCGCGAGCAGACGGCGCGCACGGTCGAGCTCGGCGACGCGAAGCTGGTCATGATGTCCCTGCAGCGCGGCAATCGTCGGCACTACCGTCCGGCCTTCGAGCCAGCGCAGAAAACTCGCGGCCTGATCGGCGATCCTGGCTTCGGCCTCGCGCACCGCCTCGACCCGGATTTGCAGATTGTCCTTGATGATGTTGGACAGGTCGTCGATGGTATACAGGAACACGTCGTCGAGCTCGGCAGCTTCCGGTTCGACGTCGCGCGGCACCGCCAGGTCGACGATGAACATTGGCGCATGCCGCCGGGCCTTGATCGCCCGCTCGAGCATGCCCTTGCCGAGGATGGGCAGCGAGCTTGCGGTAGAGGTGACGATGATATCGAACTGCGCAAGGCGCTCCGGCAGCTCGGAGAGAGCGATCGCATCGGCCGAAAAACGGGCCGCTAGCTGCGCGCCGCGCTCCAGGGTACGGTTGGCGACGGTGATGGATTTCGGCGTTCTCGCGGCGAAATGCGTCGCGGCAAGGTCGATCATGTCGCCGGCGCCGATCAAGAGCACGCGCTGCTCGGCGATCGCCGGAAAAATGCGCTCCGCCAATCGCACCGCGGCGGCGGCCATGGAAATCGAGGCGCTGCCGATATCGGTGTTGGTGCGCACATCCTTGGCCACGGCAAACGTGCGCTGAAAAAGCCGGTTCAACACCAACCCGAGCGAACCCGCGGCCTCGGCGGTCTTCACCGCCTGTTTCATCTGGCCGAGAATCTGTGGCTCGCCGAGCACCATCGAGTCGAGGCCGCTGGCGACGCGAAACGCGTGCGGCACTGCCTTGTCCTGCGCCAGGGTGTAGAGGTGCGGCGACAAGGTCGCGGTGCTTACGCTGTGAAAATCCTCCAGCCAGCGCATGACCGGTTCGGCATCGGCGCCATGAAAGTACACCTCGGTGCGATTGCAGGTGGAAAGTATCGCCGCTTCCTTGACCGTCGGGCAGCCGATCAAGTCGCGCAAGGCCGGTCCCAGCGATTCCATCTGGAACGCGATTCGCTCCCGCACCTTGACCGGCGCAGTCGCGTGATTGAGGCCAAGGGCGTAGAGGGGCATGGGTCTGGCTTAATTGGTACTACAAGTCTCTGATATTTTAGCGCAATACGAAGAATCCTGCCGTTCGGACGCCTGCCGGGCCTCGATCGAGCGCAACGATCCTGCGGGAACGACGATCCTGCGGGAACGACGATCCTGCGGGAACGACGATCCTGCGGGAACGACGACCTTGCTTGTCGTCACGCCCGAGGGTGAAGTTCGGTAGTGTCAGCGTCCAGTCCGAGGAGCAGATCGAAGAAGGCGCGGACCTGGTCGGGTCCGTCGAGCTTGGCGCCGAAAAAATGCGAGGTCGCGGGCGGCGTCGTGCCGAGCGCATGCTTGGTGCAAAAGCGATTGGCGTAGCGCTGCCACGTCGCATCGTAGTTGCCTCGCGACGCATGAACGAGGCTCAAGTCGGCGGCGACTCCCAGCCGGAAGCCCACCCGCGCCGTCCTCAAGCTCCGGTCGATGTCTCCGAGATGAAATCCGTCGAACAAAGCGGCGTCGAACGGTACGGCCTGCAACACTTCTCGCCGCGCAGCCATGAACACGCCGTCGAGCACGGTCATATTGCCGGCGACGGCGCGGTGATCGAGAACGTCTGCCTGCCATTGCGCTTCGTTCGGCGAGTGATGCGTGATCCAGCCTCGCAGATGCGGATGCCCGCTCCAGCCCACGGCCGGTCCGTCAGCCCGCGTGCTGCCGATGACACCTAACGCGTCGAACGAGCGCAGATGGTCGAACAGCCGCGCCGCGAAGTCGTCGGCCAGCACGTCGACGTCGTCGTGCGACAGGACGACGACGTCGGCCACGCTGCTGCGCGCCGCCCAGTTATAGGCCTCCGCAAGCGAGCTCGCATTTCGGATCGAAATGATTTCGTGCCGCACGCTCGCAAAAAGGCGGCGATAAAGCGCCACCGCGCGGTCATGCTTGGCGTCGTCGATCGAACAAATGACTACGCTGACGGATGGCGGATCGACGCGGAGAGTCACCCGCGGCATCGCCGCGATCGGATCACCCTCATGCACGCATTCGGCGATGGTCGCGACGCAGTAGCCCGCGGCGTTGAACAGCATCGGATCGCGCGACCATGCGCCATGAAACGAGCGGGCCGCGGCCATCCGGTCGCCAAGGCGTTTTTGCATCAGGCCGAGGTTGAAATGAGCGTCCGCCCGCGCCGGCTCGCGCGCCAGGACTTCACGATACGTATCGACCGCCGCAACGCACTGATCCAGAAGCGCGTAAGCGTTGGCGAGCTCCAGCCAGGCCATCGTCAACGCCGGACGAACGGCGACCGCCTCGCGCAAGGCGATGATAGCCGCGGCATGGTCGCGGCGAAGATTGGCGATGGCTCCGCGCAGATGGAGAGCATCGGCGTCGCGCGGCGCATGGGTGAGCGCATCGTTGACCATCGCGTCGGCAGCGTCCAACGCGCCCTGCCGCATCAATTCTCGCGCCCGCGAAAGCGAGCCCGATGCGCCGATGTCGGTGCCGGCGCTCATACCTTGATGAATTCCTGCTTGCCGCCCAGCCAGCGTTCCAGGTGCGCCTGTGCTGCACCCGGCTCCCGGCGCAGCAGCTCGTCGGCGGCGTCGCGGGCCTGTTCGATCAGCTTCACGTCGCGCTCGAGGTCGGCGAAGCGCAGCAGCGGCACGCCCGATTGTCGCGCGCCGAGAAATTCGCCCGGACCGCGAATCAGCAAATCCTGCCGCGCGATCTCGAACCCATCGCTGTTCTCGTAGATCACCTTGAGCCGCGCCTTGGCCATTTCCGACATCGGCTCTTCGAAAAGCAACACGCACACGCTTTCGTCGGCGCCGCGCCCGACGCGGCCGCGCAACTGGTGCAGCTGCGCCAGGCCAAACCGCTCCGCATGCTCGATCACCATCATCGATGCGTTCGGAACGTCGACGCCGACTTCGATCACCGTCGTCGCAACCAGTACGTCCACTTCTCCGCGCACGAAGGCGGCCATGGTAGCCGCCTTGTCGTCCGGCTTCATGCGACCGTGCAACAGCCCCACGGTGAGGTGGGTGAGGGTGGCGCTCAGTTCCGTGTGCAGCGCCACAGCGGTTTGCAGCTCCAGCTTTTCCGATTCCTCGATCAGAGGACACACCCAGTACACCTGTCTCTTCTCGGCGCAAACCCTCCGTACGCGCTCGACGATTTCGGCGCGTCGACGCTGGCTCACCAGCTTGGTCGCGACCGGCGTGCGCCCCGGCGGCATTTCGTCGATCACCGAAACATCGAGGTCGGCGTAGAAGCTCATCGCCAGCGTGCGCGGAATCGGTGTCGCGCTCATCATCAGTTGATGCGCGTCGCCGATGCCCTTCTGGCGCAGCGCAAGACGCTGCACGACACCGAAGCGATGCTGTTCGTCGACGATGGCGAGACCCAGACGCGGCAACGTCACCACGTCCTGGAAAAGCGCGTGAGTGCCGATGGCGAGCTGCGCTTCCCCACTGGTAATCGCCGCCAGCGCCTTCTTGCGCTCCTTGGCCGGCAGCCCGCCGGAAAGCCACGCAATATTGACCGGCAAACCGTCGAGCCACGCCGCAAGCTTGCGGTAATGCTGCTCGGCGAGGATTTCGGTGGGCGCCATGAAGGCGACCTGGAAACCCGACTCGATGGTCTGCAGCGCCGCCAGCGCGGCGACGACGGTCTTGCCGCTCCCGACATCGCCTTGCAGCAGGCGCTGCATCGGCTCGCTGCGCGCCAGGTCGCGGCGAATTTCCGCGATGACGCGCTGCTGCGCGCGCGTCAATGCGAACGACAAGCGCTTGCGCAGAGCATTGGTCAGTGTAGCGTTACCCGACATCCGCGGCGCCTTGCGCCTGGAACGCGCGCGACGATGCATTTTAAGCGAGAGTTGCTGCGCGAGGAGCTCATCGAACTTGAGCCGCGTCCACGCCGGATGCACGCGCTCGTCGAGCGCCTGCTGCGACGCGTCGGTCGGCGGATCGTGCAGGTATGCGATGGCTTGCGCGAATCCCCACAGCCGCCGGGGCTCGCGCGTCCACGGCGGAAGCGTTTCACCGAGATACGCCGGATCGCGTCCAAGCGCGTGACGCACCAGCTTGCGCAGAGCGTCCTGCGCCAGACCCGCGGTGGTCGGATATACCGGTGTCAGGCGGTCCGGCAGCGGTGTTCCGATATCGATGATCTGGAATGCCGGATGAATCATTTCCAGGCCAAAGTTACTTTCGCGAACGTCACCGAAGGCGCGCACCCGCCTTCCCGGAGCGAGCGCTTTGTGCTGGCTCGGATAGAAGTGAAAAAAACGCAGCACCAGTTGCGCATCACCTTCCTCGATCAGGCACACGAGCTGGCGCCGGCCGCGATATTGGATCTCGCAATGAACGACGGTGGCCTCGACCTGCCATGCCTGACCCGCTTTCACAGCGCTTAAGGGGCAAAGATGGGTGCGATCTTCGTAGCGCAATGGCAGATGCAGCACGAGATCCTGCTCCCGCCTCACGCCGATACGCTGCAGCTTGTCGGCAAGCGTGTTGCCCGGCTTGGGCTCCTCCGACTTGGACTCCTTGCTGCCCGACTTGGGCTCCTTGCTGGCCGCCGATTTTTTTCTCGCCACGCTAGAGGGTGCTACTTCGACTGGAGCACGAGCACGCCCTCGACCTCGATCCTGCCCGCCTTCGGCAATGCCGCCACCTGATACGTCGCGCGTGCGGGGTACGGCTGGCTGAAGCGAGAGGCCATGATCTCATTGACCTTGGCGAAGTCGCCGAGATCGACCAGCAGCAGCGTCAGCTTGACGATATCGTCGAGCGATCCGCCCGCCGCCGCGGCCACGGCCTGCAGATTGTCGAGCACCTGCCGAGTCTGCGCCTCGATCCCTTCGCGCAGGTTCCCAGTCGCGGGATCAAGGCCGAGCTGGCCCGAGAGATAAACCGTGTTTCCGGCGCGAATCGCCTGCGAGTACGGACCGATTGCTGCCGGGGCATTGCCGGTGTCGATGACTTCTTTGTGCATGCGCGAGCTCCTTGACCGGTCGCGAGGTGATTAACGTTGCGAGCCGCTAGCCAGACCATCTTTCTGGTCTCGCGTTGCACTCGCCGCAGCGAGCGGGACCTCGCTCGCTTACTGAACTCTTCCCAATAAGTGCGGCAAATATAGCAGTCCTGAGCGACTTGCGTCGGGAAGATTCCCACGCTAAATCTAGTTGGAATCGGAGCGGCTGGGAGTCCGATAGAACCAGCGTGCAACGAGCATGGCGAGCAGCGCTGCGATGAGCTGCGCCACAATAAAAGCAGACGTGTCGACCGGACGTATGCCCGCGAAGGTGTTGGTTGCCGGGCGTGCTAACGTAACCGCGGGATTGGCAAGCGACGTCGATGCCGTGAACCAGTAGGCGCCGGTGATGTAGAGCGCGACCAGCGCCCCCACCCACTTCGGTTGCACGCGAGCGCCGAGCAAAATCGTCAGCAATAGCCCTGTCGTCGCAACCCCTTCACTGAGCCATTGACTCGGCCCGGCGCGCACGTGTTCCGATGCGGTAAATAGCGGTAGCTCGAACATCATGTGCGCCGCCGCCACGCCAGCGAAGGCCGCGACGACTTGGGTCAGTACATAAGGCACTACGTCGCGCCAGTCGAATTCTCCGCTGGTCGCCAACGCCAGGGTAACCGCCGGATTGAAGTGAGCGCCGGAGATGGGGCCGAAAATGGTGATCAGTACCCACAGCCCGCAGCCCGTTGCGATGCTATTGGCGAGCAGCGCAATGGCCGCGTTGCCCGCAGCGAGTCGCTCGCCCATGATGCCGGAGCCGACCACGACGGCGAGCAGGAACGCGGTGCCGAGCGCTTCGGCGGCGAGCCGGCGTGCAAGTGTCATTGCTTGCCGATGTTCTTGACGGCCTTTTCGAGCTTCAGTCGATCGAGCTTTTCGAGTGGCAAGCTGGTGAAGAGCTCGATGCGGCGCCTGAGTATGTTGGCAACCTTAGCAAATTCTCGACGCTTTGCTTCGTCGGTTCCATGAAACAAGGAAGGGTCCTCGACGCCCCAATGAGCACTGATCGGTTGCCCGGGCCATACGGGGCAGACTTCGCCGGCCGCGTTATCGCAAACGGTGACGACGAAATCCATGACCGGTGCATCCGGCTTCGCGAATTCTTCCCAGTTCTTGCTGTAGAGCCCGTCGGCAGGGAGATGCGATCGTCGAAGTGTCTCCAGTGCGAAAGGGTTCGGCGCCGACGCAGGATGGCTGCCGGCCGAGTATCCCTTGAACTTGCCGCGACCAAGATCATTCATGATCACCTCGGCCATGATGCTGCGTGCCGAGTTATGCGTGCACAGGAACAGGACGTTATAGACGCGGCCTGTCATCGCTAACTCTGCGCGCAGCACCCGCGCGAACCTATTGCCGCCGGCGCTGCCTTGGACTCAGCGGGCGTGCAGCACGACGCAGTCGCCGCTTCACCGCTGCCGCAGCTTGCGCGCTTCTCCGCCCCGGCAGGATCCGTTTCTCCATCGCCGTACAAAGGAATGGAGCCCAGCGAGCGAAAGCCTTCCCAGGCGATGCCCTGCGGATCTGTCACCCAATATTTGTCGGACCTCGCGTAACAGCAATGCGCACCCTTTTCAGCGAGCACGGTCGCGTCGGCCTTTTGCAGATTCGCGTGAATGGCTTCGAGCTCAGCGTCGTCCTCGGCTTGCAGGCCCAGATGATTGACACCGGCAGCCTGCCCTCGATTGGAAATCGCGAAGTTGATGCGAGGATCCTCCAGCATCCATTTTGCGTAATCCTGCTTCACGACGCCGGGCTGTTCGCCAAACATCGCCGAATAGAATGCAATGCTCTTGCTCAGATCGTTCACTGCGACATGTACATGAAAGCGTTTCATTGAGACTCCCAATATTGTTCGGTGCGACAGCAACGCGGGTGCAACAGGTCGGATTGCCCGACTTGGTTGCGACGCTCATCAGTTACCCATACCAGCGCCTGCCGTACGATCAGCGCAGACGTTTTCCATAGCCGGACCAATCCGGCCTTCGCATTGATCCAAAGAGTCACAATCATTTCCTCTTGCGTTTGATCACCGGCGCGCACGCTATATCGCACACACCGCCTTGGCAGCAGTTCTTGGTCAGGTAGTCGACAAGGCCATCCATGGTCTTGTAATTCGCGGCGTAGTAGATGAACCGCCCGGCGGGAATCGGCTTGACAAGACCGGCCTGCGCCAGTTCCTTTAAATGGAATGATGCGTTAGCGTTCGCGAGTCGCCGGCGAGAGGCAATCTCGCCTGCGGGCAAACCTTCCGGGCCCTGCTCCACGAGCAGACGGAAGATTCCCAGTCTGCTTTCGTGAGCCAAAGCCGATAGCGCTCCGATAACCGTTGTCGTTTCTATCTTTCTAATATAATAGAAATGACGGAAGGTTGTCAAGCCCCTGACGAAAACGGTGTGATAGTTCGGTAAAGTTAACTCAGGAGGCCAACCCAGCAGAGCGCAGCAGGGTCGACAGCGTTGGTCCGGCGATGAGGCACCAAGTCGTTGCAAGAAGGGTGAGGGTCAGAAATACCGCCGCACTACCGAGATCCTTGGCCCGCTTGGAAAGCCGGTGCGTGTCGAATCCGATGCGATCGATCGCCGCCTCGACACTCGAGTTGAGGAGTTCGACAATTAGCAAGAGCAACACGGACCCGATCAGCAGAACGCGCTCCGCGGCGCCGACCGGTACGAAACACGCGAGCGGAATAAGGACCACAGCGATCGCGATTTCCTGCCGGAATGCGCTTTCGTGATTGAACGCGATGCGCAGTCCCGAAAGCGAATAGAAAAACGCATTGAAGAGCCGCCGCACGCCGCGTTGGCCCTTGTGCGGGCTTTCCAGCGTCTCCGGCGCGTTCAACGTGGGCGAGGCTATTTTCGGCACCTTTCGATATCGGTCGGAGCGGCGCAAATTACCGTGCATGGCGGCAGAAAGCGATTGGCGCGAATCTGACGCAGGCGCCGCTCATCTCGGACACCCAAACGTCATAGGGCGGAGGCGGACGCAAGCTCTCTTTCGGCGGCGCGGGCTGCGATCTCGGCGGCTTGCTCGGCGACTTCACGCCAACTGACGATCCGCAGTTCGCCCGTCTCGCTCTCCACGAGCGCGGTCAGACTTTCGACCCAATCTCCATCGTTGCAATACAGAATTCCGTCGATGTCGCGGATCTCCGCTTTGTGAATGTGCCCGCAAACCACACCGTGCATGCCGCGCTGCCTGCCCTCCTGGGCAACCGCGCGCTCGAAGTCGGTGATGTAGCTGACGGCGTTCTTCACCCTGTGCTTGAGGTACTGGGCGAGCGACCAATAGGGAAAGCCAAGGCGCGCGCGAACCGCGTTCAGCCATCGGTTCAGATGCAAGACGAAGTTGTGCAGCTCGTCGCCGAGAAGCGCGAGCCACCGGGCGCACTGGACGACCCCGTCGAAAAGGTCGCCGTGCAGTACGAGCAGGCGGCGGCCATCCGCGGTTATATGCACGACCTCTTCCCGCACCTCGATTCCTCCGAACGAAAGCTTCAGGAAGTGTCGCCCGAATTCGTCGTGGTTGCCTGGGATGAATATGACGCTGGTCCCCTTGCGCGCCTTGCGCAGAATCTTCTGCACGACATCGTTGTGCACCTGGGGCCAGTACCAGCGCCGCCGCAGCTGCCAGCCATCGATGATATCGCCGACAAGATAAAGATATTCCGACTCGGTGTGGCGTAAGAATTCGAGCAGCAGCCGGGCTTGGCAACCGGCAGTGCCCAGATGCAGGTCGGAAATCCAGATGGTGCGGAAGTGGAGCCTGCCATCGCATTCATCGTCCATCTGGTGCGTAAGCGTAGAGGGCGGGTGTTGCGGCTCGATGTCCGAGCCGTGACAGATTCGCGTCTCGGCCCATTCGCGTGACCCCGTGCTAACAGCGCCGCCGCTGAAATACCCTGGTCGATGTCATATTCCTGTAACGCTTCGGGAGCAACCATATCTTCACTGGCGTCGGGAGAACACGATGGCTGTTCACTGTGGTGGCGATTCTCGGGTGATGGAGCAAGTCGGCGAGAAACAGGACTTCGAGTGCGAGCTAAGCCGTCTCGGTTTCAAGCATGAAGACTTCGCGCTCTACGTTCGGCGCGAGAGCGCTCCCGGCACGGAAACAGCCTGGGCGGCAAACTATACGGTGCAGGTGACCAATATACCGGCGGCAAGACATATCATCTATTGGGGCGGCCCCGGACAGCGCTGGGTCGAAGAATTCGTCGCAGACGTTGCAAAAGGCAGCTATGGCCAGCCGACGTTCAGACATCCGCGGCAACGCCGCGGACGTAGTGGCATGAGGCTATCGAGCCAAGAGTAGAGCGCAGGATAGCGAGCGCATTTGCGCGCAGCGCGGTCAAGCCGCCACCGCGAAAGTGGAGGAACGCAGATTGCCGAGGAATTGTTGCGTCGCGGCCGCCCACGAATACCGCAGCGCATAGCGGTGTACCGCCGATCGATCGAGGTCCAGCGCCGCTAGAGCGGCACCGTGCAAGTCTTCCGAGAGAATTCCGACCGAAGGCTCGCGAATGACGTCGATCGGTCCTGACGCAGGGTACGCCGCAACGGGCGTACCGCACGCCATCGCTTCGATAAGGACCAGCCCGAACGTATCGGTGCGACTGGGAAACACGAAAGCGTCGGCCTGCTGGTAATAGTAGGCGAGGTCCGCACCGTGCTTCACGCCGTGAAACACTGCGTCAGGAAACCTCGCCTCGAGCACCGCGCGCGCCGGCCCGTCACCTACCACCCACTTCGTTCCGGGCAGGTCGAGCCTCAGAAAATCCGCGATGCTTTTTTCGACTGCCACACGTCCCGCATAGAGAAAGATCGGGCGCCCCGGCAGCTCAAGCCGTTCAGCCGGCGCGAACAATTCGGTGTCGACTCCGCGAGACCAATGCGCGAGATTGACAAAGCCACGCAGCTCGAGACGGCGACGCATTTCAGCGGTCGGCACCATTACCGCGCCGGCCGGGTCATGGAACCAGCGCATCGCGCGATAGGTGACGCCGAGAGGAAGCCGGCATCTCGCATGGACAAATTCGGGGAACTGCGTGTGATACGCGGTAGTAAACGGGTAACCTGATGCAATGCAATGGCGACGCGCGGCCATTCCCAATGGCGCCTCGGTCTCGATGTGAACGGCATCGGGCTCGAATTCTTCGATCATCCTGCAGACGCGAGGTCCCGGCACGATCGCGAGCCGAATCTCCGGATACGTCGGACACGGCAACGTCCGAAAGCCGTCCGGCGTGATAAGACCGACATCATGATGCAACAGCCCCAGCTCCCTGACCGTGTTCCTGACGGTCGTGACGACGCCATTGACTTGCGGTGACCAGGCATCAGTGACGATCAGAATACGCATCGATACTTCTCTTTCTTTGCGGCGTTGGGCACGAACGCTAGCGCGTTCGTGCGACGCAGTCGTGACGGTGTCGTTACAGCGCTGTGACAACGATGAGCGCCAGGGCGCGATTTTGTCCCGCTCGGGGGACAAAGCAGCGCTTTCGCGCGCCGAGATCGGCGATGCGATCGGGTTCCTGAAGACCATGACCGACGGCTATCGCGATTGAAAGTACACGGCACGCGTGCCACGGCCATGAATGGCGGCACGTCGCGCCAACCGAAGGTCCCGACGGTAGTCAGTAGGTAGTTAGTGCTCGACCGCGTTCCCTGCCTCGATCCACGCGTCGATCCCGCCATACAGGGGGCGGATGCGCTTGTATCCGACCTTCCTCAGCATCTGCGCAACCTTGACCGCGGTAGCCTCGTTGGGACACGCGCAATAGACGATGACCTCGCCATCGACGGGAACGCCTTTGAAGCTTTCGGCGATCTTCTGCATGTCGATCGTCCGCGCGCCCGGGATGCGTCCGGTCGACGCCTGCATCAGCGGCGAACGCACATCGACGATCGCGTTGACTTTGCTTTCGTCCATGAGCGTGCGCAACTCATCGACCGACACGCGGTCCATACGCAGTTGCTTGACGAACATGCGCCGTCGCCACCATTTGACCGCGATCCAGACCACGAAGCCGGCAATGACAAGCATCAGCCCGTATTGGCCCAGCGCGCTCAAGGTCCCCATGACGTCGTTGATGGCATCGCGGAAAATGTAGCCGAGGCTCACACCCACGCCGACCCAAAGTCCGGCGCCGACGGCGTCGAAGAGCACGAAAACCACATAGCGAAGACGCATCGCACCGGCCATCGCCGTCGCCACCGATGCGAATCCAGGCACGAATTTGGCGAAGAGCATCGATGTCGCGCCGAAGCGCTGGAAGATGGACTCCGTCTGGCTAACGCACGAATCGGGCGAAAGCGAGACTCTGCATAAGGTTCCCAGGATGCGAACGCCGAACTTCCTGCCTGCCAGGTACCATCCCGTGTCGGCGACCAGCGACGCGGCGATGCCGACTGCCACCAGCTGCCACAGCGGCCTGCCACCCATGGCCGCATAGGCGCCCGCGACGATCAACGTCGGATAGGCCGGCACGGGCACGCCCGCCTGAAGCGCGAGCACGTTCAGGAATACGAACCCCGCCCCGTATTGCTGAATCATCATGATCAGGTTGTTCATTTTTGTGTCCCTCACATAGTGGTCGCGGCGGGATCGCCAATCTTACAAAGCCACACGATCTGGATCGTTTGGGCGCCGGCGCGTCGATATTTGAGTGATTCAGTTTACGTGGAAGCGCCGTCTGGCTATAATTTTAGGCCTGTGGGGACGTAGCTCAGCTGGGAGAGCGCCGCGTTCGCAATGCGGAGGTCGAGGGTTCGATCCCCTTCGTCTCCACCACATGAGCACCCAAGGCCGTCCGGAGAAATCCGACGGCCTTTGCTTTTCCCTCTGTAACGCAGAGAGAAGTTGATCTCTCTCGGGGTTTATCCCGACGTGTCGCTGAAAGCGGCGCGCGACAAGCGGGACGACGCCAGAAAGAAGCTCGCTGCCGGCATCGACCCTGGCGAGCACCGCAAGGCCGTCAAGACGGCGGGCGCCGATCGCAGGGCCAATGGTTTTGAGGTTGTGGCTCGCGAGTGGTTTTCCAAGTACTCGCCTGGTTGGGTGAAGAGCCACTCGGGCAAGATTCTCAAGCGGCTCGAGAACGATGTGTTTCCGTGGATCGGAGACCGGGCAATCGCCGAGCTTACGCCTGCCGACGTGCTGAAGGTCCTGCAACGCATTGAGAATCGCGGTGCCGTCGATACAGCGCACCGCGCGCACCAGAACATCGCCCAAGTGTTCCGGTACGCGATCGCTACGGGTCGCGTGGCTGCGGACCTGTGCTCCGCAAATATTCGCGCCGAGGTA
>Ga0209118_1000739_pt1 | contig 16725 bp, 16 predicted proteins | sample BlaSpr_A8_Ref_M1_FD_187988 | JGI IMG/M metagenome (GOLD analysis project Ga0209118, IMG submission 187988) | Forest soil microbial communities from Thunder Bay, Ontario, Canada - Black Spruce, Ontario site 2_A8_Ref_M1 (SPAdes) (version 2) | ecosystem: Environmental > Terrestrial > Soil > Boreal...
CCCGGAATCCGGGATAGCGGGAGTCGAGCTGCTCGATCGCGGCGCGCAGGTCCCCTGCCTCGACCTCGACCGCGGCCTCGCCCTGGGAAAGGGATCGAAGGGGGCCGGGGATTCTCACTGTTGCCACTTAGAAACAAACCTCCAAGAAATCTGCCGAGCTCAAATGTTCACCGATTCCCGGAACGATTTCAGGGACGGGTCTATTTCGAACCGCCGGCCGGAAGCCGACGGCGCGGCGACCGCTTCCGCCGTCTTCAGCCCGTGGCCGGTGATGTAGGCGACGACCACCTCGTCGCCCTTCCAGCGGCCCGCCCGCGCCCGCCGATCCGCGCTGGCGGCTTCGGCCCGTTCGGCGGGGGCGGCATGCCGGCCGAAAAGCCGATGAGGTTCGGTCCGTCGGTGCGCCGGCTGCTCAGCCGGCTCAGGCCGGAAGGGGTGAAGCTCGCCGGGGTTATCGGGCTAGGCGTGACCAGCGTCGCCTTCATGGTGATCGGTCCGAAGATCCTCGGGCGCGCGACGGACCTCATATTCGCCGGGGCCATCGGCAGGCGGCTCCCGGCGGGTCTCACCGAAGCGCAGGTCATCGCGATGGCGCGGGCGTCAGGCAACTCGAACCTCGCCGACCTGCTGGCGCGGATGCATGTCGTTCCGGGCCAGGGCATCGACTTCAACGCGTTGGGCGGCGTCCTGCTGCTCGCGCTCGGGCTCTACGTCGCGTCGGCATTCTTCGGTTGGGTACAGGGTTACCTGCTCAACGATGTCGTCCAGCGCACAGTGTTCGGGCTGCGCGCCGACGTTGAGGACAAGCTCAGCCGTCTTCCGCTGCAGTTCTTCGACCGGCAACCACGCGGCGAGCTGCTGAGCCGGGTCACCAATGACATCGACAACGTCTCGCTGTCGCTTCAGCAGACCATCAGCCAGCTGCTGAGCTCATTGCTGACCGTTGTCGGCGTGATCGTGATGATGTTCGTCGTATCACCTCTCCTGGCGGTCGTCATGCTGCTCACGGTCCCGATGTCGATCGGAATCGCCACACAGGTCGCCAAGCGATCCCAAAAGATGTTCGTCGCGCAGTGGGCGAACACCGGGAAGCTGAACGGCCACATCGAGGAGGCGTTCACCGGCCACGAGCTCGTCAAGGTGTTCGGTCGCCAGCGTGAGGTGGAGGAGGTTTTTCGAGAAAGGAACGAAGATCTCTTCAAAGCCAGCTTCGGAGCGCAGTTCATCTCGGGGCTGATCTTGCCGTCGATGATGTTCATCGGGAACCTCAGCTACGTCGCCATCGCAGTCATCGGCGGTTATCGGGTGGCGACCGGGGCGATGAGCCTGGGTGACGTTACGGCGTTCATTCAGTACTCAAGGCAGTTCACCCAGCCACTCACGCAGGTCGCGTCCATGGCCAACCTGCTCCAATCCGGTGTCGCCTCGGCCGAGCGAGTCTTCGAGCTGCTCGATGCGGACGAGCAGGAGGCGGATCCCGCCAGCCCAGCCCTGCCTGCCGCCGGGCGCGCGCAGGGCGCATTAGACAGAAGTGGGAGAGTGCAGTTCGAGAATGTCTCGTTCCGCTACAACGCGGACCAGCCGCTCATCGACGACCTGTCCCTCGAGGCCGAGCCCGGGCACACGATCGCGATCGTCGGACCGACCGGCGCGGGCAAGACCACCCTGGTGAACCTGATCATGAGGTTCTACGAGCTCGACGCGGGGCGGATCACGCTCGACGGCGTCGACATCAAGACGATGCGCCGCGACGACCTGCGCTCACAGATCGGCATGGTGCTGCAGGACACGTGGCTCTTCGGTGGAACCATTCGCGACAACATCGCCTACGGGAACCCGACCGCGACCGAGGAGCAGATCCACGCGGCGGCCGAGGCTACGTTCGTCGATCGGTTCGTGAAGAGCCTGCCCCTCGGTTACAACACCGTCATCGACGATGAGGGGAGCAATGTCAGCGCCGGAGAGAAGCAGCTGCTGACCATCGCGCGAGCCTTCCTCGCCGACCCGTCGCTCTTGATCCTGGACGAAGCGACCAGCTCGGTGGACACCCGCACAGAGCTGCTCGTGCAGCACGCCATGGCCGCGCTGCGCTCCGACCGTACGAGCTTCGTCATCGCGCACCGGCTTTCCACGATCCGCGACGCCGACCTCATCCTCGTCATGGAGTCCGGCCGCATCGTGGAGCGTGGTACCCACGAAGAGCTGCTGGCGGCGCAAGGCGCGTACCACCGGCTCTATGCGGCGCAGTTCCGCGGCTCCGAAGAGAACGCCGCGGGCGAGCGCCCGGAATTGCCTGTGGCGGTGGCGTAAACCTACTCAGGACTCGAGGTCGACTGAAGCACCGCCACCGAGCGGGCCGAGCTCGTAATCCGCCTCTCCACTGGCCTGGCCGTTTCGTGCGGCTGGCGCCTGCGAGTGTCCAGGACCAGCTTCCATGCTGCCCCGTAATCGGCCGGGATAGTCCACCGCACGCCTCCGGTGTGGGCGTTGAACAGCAAGATGAACGAGTCGTCCGTGATCGGGCGGCCGTGCTCATCCGGCCCCTGGATCGCCTTTCCGTTCAAGAACATTCCAAGCGACCGCGCATAGCCGACATCCCAGTCGTCGTCTGTCATCGATTGACCGTCCGGCTTGAACCAACCGATGTCCACAGTGCCTCGGATCGGCCGCCCCTGGAAAAACCTGCGCCGGCGAAAAGCCGGGTGGTTGCGGCGAAATGCGATGAGCCAGCGGGTGAAGGCGAGCAGCGATTCGTCGATCGCGGTCCAGTCCATCCACGACAGCTCGTTGTCCTGGCAGTACGCGTTGTTGTTGCCTCTCTGAGTCCGCCCCAGCTCATCGCCGGCGACAAGCATCGGAACGCCCTGGGCGGTGAAGAGAGTGGTGAGGAAGTTGCGCTGCTGGCGCGCCCTGCACTTGAGAATCTCAGGGTCTTCCGTCTCGCCTTCGAATCCGCAGTTCCACGAGCGGTTGTGCGACTCGCCGTCCCTGTTCTGCTCTCCATTCGCCTCGTTGTGCTTCTGGTGGTAAGAGACCAGGTCGCGCAGGGTGAAGCCGTCGTGGGCGGTCACGAAGTTCACGCTCGCGAACGGCCGCCGGGTGTCGTTCTGATACAGGTCCGAGCTGCCGGTGAGGCGCGAGGCGAACTCCGCGACGGTGGATGGCTCGCCGCGCCAGAAGTCGCGCACCGTGTCGCGGTAGCGACCATTCCATTCGGACCAGAGGGGTGGGAAGTTCCCAACCTGGTAGCCTCCCTCGCCGATGTCCCAGGGCTCGGCGATCAGCTTGACCCGGCTCACGACGGGGTCCTGCTGGATGATGTCGAAGAAGGTGGACAGCCGGTCGACCTCGTGGAACTCGCGCGCCAGCGTGGCGGCGAGGTCGAACCGGAACCCGTCGACGTGCATCTCGGTGACCCAGTAGCGGAGCGAATCCATGATCAGCTGAAGCGTGTGGGGGTGGCTGACGTTGAGGCTGTTGCCGGTCCCAGTGGTGTCGTAGTAGAACTCCGGCTTTTCCGCCACCAACCGGTAGTAGGCCCCGTTGTCGATGCCTCTGAAACACAGTGTCGGGCCCAGGTGGTTGCCTTCGGCGGTGTGGTTGTAGACGACGTCGAGGATGACCTCGATGCCTGCCTGGTGGAGGGTCCGCACCATCGCCTTGAACTCGTTGACCTGTTCGCCGCGCTGTCCTGTGCTCGCGTACTCGTTGTGTGGCGCGAAGAACCCGATCGTGTTGTAACCCCAGTAATTACGCAAGCCGCGCTCCACCAGGCGCTGGTCGTGGACGAATTGATGGATCGGCATGAGCTCCACCGCGGTCACACCCAGCGATGTCAGGTGGTCGATCACCGACGGGTGTGCGAAGCCCTGGTAGGTGCCGCGATGGGCCTCAGGCACGTCCGGGTGGCAGCGCGTGAAGCCCTTGAGGTGGGCCTCGTAGATGACCGTCTCATGCAGCGGCCGGTCGGGTGGCCGGTCTCCGGCCCAGTCGAAATGCGGATGGTGGACCACCGACTTGAGGACGTGCGGCGCGCTGTCCTCGATATTGACCGCGCTCGGGTTCTTCAGGTCGTAGCCGTAGCAGGACGAGTTCCAGTCGATGCGGCCGTCGATCGCGCGCGCGTACGGATCAAGCAGCAGCTTGCGCGGGTTGCAGCGGATTCCCTCGTCGGGCGCGTATGGACCGTGGACCCGATAGCCGTAGCGCTGGCCGGGTCCGATGTTCGGCAGGTAGACATGCCAGGAGAATGCGTCGACTTCCTCCAGCCGGACCCTTCGCTCTTCATCCGCGTCGTCGAACAGGCAAAGGTCGACCACTTCGGCGACCTCCGAAAAAAGAGCGAAGTTCGTGCCGGCTCCATCGTAAGACGGCCCGAGTGGATAAGCGTGGCCAGGCCAGGCTTCTAGACGATCGCTGCTCGCGCGGCGGTCGGTGCTCATGCGCGCCGGTCGATGGCGTCCGAAACGATTTCGGCCATGGCTGCGATGAACCCCGGCCGGGTGTTGAACGAGGCGGTGCGGCGAAGCTTGAGGTCGCGCTCGCGCGCGAACGCCTGAGCCTCGACGTCGAGGTCATAGAGGATCTCGAGGTGGTCGGCGACGAACCCGATCGGGCACACGAGCACGTCCGCAGCGCCGGACAGCTCGACCGCCTTGAGCAGGTCAGGACCGAGCCACGGCTCACCGGTCGTGCTCGCGGACTGGAAGGCGAACTCCCAGGGCGGCAGCTTCATATCGGCCTCCACGAGGCGGCAGCTTTCGAGCAGGCGGTCCTGGTAGCCGTCGCCTTCGGCGACGATGCGCGCCGGCAGGCTGTGGGCGGTGAAGAAGAGGAGATCGGGCCACGACTCGTCGAGGCTCTCCGAAAGCAGCTCCCGCACTGCCCGGATGAAGGCCGGGTGGTCGTGAAAACCGCGCAGGAAGGTCAGCTCACCCGGCCAGGCCTGCTCCAGCGAGCGCTGATAGGACCCCAGGCTCATGTCGGCGAAGTGTGGCGCAAGGGGCAGGCCGATCAACCTGCTCACGCCTGCGCTCGCCGCCTCGGCGGCGCCGTCGGCGATGAAAGGCTCGGCGTGCTTCATCCCCACGAACGCCGGCAGCCCAAGCCGGTCGCCGATCGCGGCCGCCTGGTCTCGGGTGATCGCGGTGAGAGGCGAGCCGCCAATCGCGCGGTAACGGGCCTTCAGCTCTTCAAGAGCCTCCGGTGAAGGCCGGCGTCCGCCCCGGATGTGCGTGTAGTAAGCCTCGATGCCCGCCTCGCTCGGAGGGCTGCCGTAGGCCATGCACAAAACGCCAGTCGACTCACGCGACACGCGCGACCTGCCACTCGTGCACCGTCTCGACGAGCAGCTGGAGGTTCTCGAGCGGGGTCGTTGGCAGCACCCCATGCCCGAGGTTGAAGATGTGTCCCGGTTTTCCTCCGGCACGGCGGAGGATGTCGCGAGCGCGTTCGCGCACCAGCTCGGGCGGCCCCAACAGCACAGCAGGGTCCAGGTTGCCCTGGATTCCGCGATCGTGGCCGACCCTCTTCCACCCGGCCTCGAGCGGCACGCGCCAGTCGAGCGACACGATGTCCGGCCCAGTCGACGCGATCGACTCGAGCAGCGCAGCGGTGTCAGTGCCGAAATGGATTCGGGGCACACGTGCGGTGCTGAGCGCGTCGAATATCGAGCGGGTGTGGGGCAGGACGCGGGATTCGTAATCGTCCACCGCCAGGGTGCCGACCCAAGAATCGAAGAGCTGGACCGCGCTTGCGCCTGCATCAACCTGCGCCTCCAGGTAGGCCGCCATGGTCGCGGCAAGCTTCGCGAGCAGCCTCTCGAACGCTTCCGGTTCGAAATACATGAACGCTTTCACTCGGGCGAAGTCGCGGCTGGGCCTCCCCTCGATGAGGTAGCTCGCCAGCGTGAAAGGCGCGCCCGAAAAACCGATCACCGGGACAGGCGACTGCGCCACGACCTGGCGGACCGCAGCGATCACCTGTGGCGCCGCCTCTTCCCCGGCCGGAACCACGAGCCGGTCGACGTCGGCGGGCGATGCGATCGGACGGGCGACGACCGGCCCGACGTTCTCCACCAGCTCGAACTCGACGCCCATGCCCCGCAGCGGAAGCATGATGTCGGCGAACATCACGGCCGCGTCTACGCCAAGGCGGCGGACCGGCTGCAAGGTCACCTCCGCGCACAACTCCGGCTGCGCGACGATGTCGACCAGGCTCCACCGTTCGCGAAGCTTTCGGTACTCGGGCAGCGATCGACCGGCCTGGCGCATGAGCCATACAGGGGTCACGTCGACGGCCTTATGCCTTGCGGCGTCGAGGAAGCGCATCAGTTTGCGTCGTTCGTCGCGCCGAGCATCGCGGTGATCTCTTCGATAGGGCGGTGGACCGCAGTGAGAATTGGGGTGTCGCGCACGGTCGACCTTCGACTGTCGGTTCCTCGCAGCGCGCGGACCAGCTCGCCGAACTTCGGGAGATCGTCCGTCTCATAGGCGACCAGGAAATCCATGTCGTCCACACCAAAGCTGGTCGCGAGCAGCTGGCGCACTTCCGGGTACTCGTGTCCGACGCGCATGTGCTCGTTCATGATCCCCTGTCGTGCTTCCTTGCCGAGCAGGTACCAATCGGTGCTCTTGGTGAACGGGTAGACGACGAGGTAGCGCGACCGCTCTCCGCTGAAAAGCGACTGTTCCTGCGGGGTGGGCTTCTTGACGTATTGCGAGCTCTGGATCACGCCAAGGAAGCTTTCCTTCACGCTGAACCACGTTCCCATGCCAGATCGCAGCACCGCCGCTGCGCGCTCCTCGAGGGATTCGAGGGTCGGCCCAAGGCTCCACAACAGCAGGTCCGCCCCGGGCTGGAGCCCGACCATCGAGTAGGAGTGCGTGACCACGTCCGATTCTTTGTTCAATGCCGCGGCGAGCTCCGCGGCCGTCTCGCACCGCTGCGTCGCGGGCAGGCGCCGCCACGCCGCATCCAGGCCGAGGGCCAGCGCGTGGACGAACCTGGCGTCGCTCATCTACTTTCTTTGAGCCACGCCGCCGCGTCGGCCGCGAAATAGGTGACGACCACGTTGGCGCCCGCGCGAACGATCGAGGTCAGCGTCTCGAGGACGGCCCCGCGCCGATCGATCCAGCCGCGTTCCGCCGCGGCTTCGATCATCGCCGCCTCGCCGCTCACCTGGTAGGCGGCAAGAGGAAGGTCGAAACGAGTCCTGGCCATCGCGAGCAGGTCCAGCGATGTGAGCGCAGGCTTGACCATCAAAATGTCGGCGCCCTCTCGCGCGTCGAGGTCGAGCTCGCGCATCGCCTCGTGGCCGTTGGCGGGGTCCATCTGGTAGGACTTGCGATCTCCGAAGCCAGGCGTCGAACCCGCTGCTTCTCGGAAAGGTCCATAGAGCACCGACGCGTGCTTCGAGGCGTAGGCGATGATCGCCGCGCCCGGGAACCCACCTGCATCGAGACCGGACCGCAGGGCGGCGACCTGGCCGTCCATCATCGCGCTCGGTGCCACGACGTCGGCCCCCGCTTCCGCGTAGGCGATGGCCGCCTCGGCCAGCAGTGCAAGCGTCGCGTCGTTGTCGATCCGGTCGCCGTCAAGCACCCCGCAGTGACCATGCGTCGTGTATTCGCACAGGCAGACGTCCGCCGCAAGGACAAGCGGCAGCTTCGCCGCTTTGAGCTTGCGCAGCGTCTCGGGCACCGGGCCGGTTTCGTCTGCCGCCCCTTCGCCGCGGGCGTCTTTCGAGTCGGGTACGCCGAAAAGCAGCACGCCGCCCACGCCGAGGGTGGCCAGCCGCTCCGCCTCGACCGCGGCGAGGTCCGGGCTCAACCGGGCATGGCCTACGAGGGAAGAGATCTCTTCGCGCCGCCCGCGGCCCGAGACCACGAAGATCGGCGCGACGAGCTGGGCGGCGTGCAGCCGCGTCTCGCGGACCAACTCCCTCAGCTGAGGATTGCTCCGCAGGCGTCTTGGTCGATCGTGGCGGTCTCCCGCGGGAAGCGGAACGGTCCGGGTTCGAAGCAGCTCACGCACCGTTTTTGTCCTCCGTGGGTTTTTGCATCGGTAAGCCCCTGGCGACAGCGTCGGCCAGGCCCGAAACGCTCTGCGCATCCGCCTGCGCGATGACTTTGAAGCCGCGTCCGCGAGCGCTGCTTGTGGTTCGCGGCCCGATCGTGATGGCGGGCACATGCGCGCTCCCCCCCAGCCCGAGGAATCCTCTCACGGCCGACCCTGAGGCGAAGACGACAGCACCCAGCTCCGGGTCTGCCAGCGCGGAGCGAAGCTTCTCGGCCGATGCGGGGGGCCCTTCTACAGTGCGGTAGGCGGTCACCTCCACGACGGTCGCGCCCCGCGCGCGCAGGCGGTCGGGCAGATCTTCGCCCGCCGCGGAAGCCCGCACCAGCGCGATGCACTTGCCGTCGACATCGGGCAGGGTGTCCCCGAGGTCTGTGCCATCGGCGCGTCCGGGGACGTGCGCCGGCTCGACGCCGCGCGCCCGCAGTGCTCGGGCCGTCTCAGGCCCTACCGCCGCGAATTTTGGTCCCGCCGGAAGGTCGGTAAGCGCCTTCACGCCTCGCGCGCTCGTGAGCACGACCCAGTCGCAGCCCGCGAGCGACGCGGCGCTGAAATCCACGGGTTCTGTCTGCACCATCGGCACGGCGTGCACACGGTAGCCGCGCTTCCGAAGCGCGTGCACGAGAGGATCCGATTCCCCATCTGGTCGGGTCACGAGGACCGCGATCATCTCAGCGCCACCCCTGCGAGGAGACGCCGGCCCAGCCTGGCGGCAAAGTCCCTGGCGTCGCCGCGATTGCCCATCAAGCGCTCGATCAGCTTGTCCGAGCCGTCGGAGTTCACGCCTCCCGCGAGCAGCATGAACTCGTCTCCGACGACCGACGCGAGGGCTCCCACCGGCGCCCGGCAGGTTCCGCCGGTCGTCCTGAGGACCTCGCGCTCGGCTTCGACGGCCAGTCGAACGTCGCTGTCGTCGAGGGCGGAGACCAGCTCCATCAGCCGCGCGTCATTTCGCCGCACCTGCACAGCAAGCGCTCCCTGGCCCGGCGCCGGCGCGAGCACATCCGGCTCGAATCTCTCATCGATGCGCGATTGCCTTCCCAACCGGTCGATCCCGGCCGCCGCGAGAACCAGCGCATCGGCAGCGCCTTCGTCCAGTCGGCGGAGGCGCGTCTCCACGTTGCCGTGGAGGGGGATCACCTTGAGGTCTGGCCGAGCCGCGAGCAGAAATCCGGCGCGCCGCGGGCTGTCGGTGCCGACGATCGCTCCGCGTGGAAGAGACTCGAGAGATCCATCGCCACGCCTCGTGATCAACGCGTCACGGGGATCGGCCCTTTCGGGATAGGCAGCGATCGCCAGGCCGAGATCCTCCTCGAGCGGGACGTCTTTTGCGCTGTGCACCGCGAGGTCGATGTCACTGGAGAGCAGGGCGCGGGCGATCGCCGCCACGAAGACTCCCTCGCCAGGCGACATGTCGATGGGTCGCACATCGCCTTCGGTCACCATCGGAACGAGCTCCACCTCGTGGCCCGCCGCGCGCAGGCGCTCCGCGACGAGCTCGCTTTGCACCAGCGCCAGCTTCGAGCCCCTTGTGCCGAGCCGGATGGTCATGTCCGACCTCCCGTATAGCCGCTGGTCAGTGCTACAAGGAGGCGGTCGACTGAAGTTTCGCCCTCGACGAGGAGGGCGGTTGCTTCGCGCACGTCCAGCCTTCGCCGGCGGGCAATCGCCGCCAGCTCGGCTATGAACGCTCCGCGAAACCTGACGAAGGCCTCGAGGGTGGCGGAGAGCGACGCCCCCAGCGCCGCCGCGCGCCGCCCGTACTGCGCAGCCTGGTCCTCGGCCTCCGCCAGTTTGAGCGACGACCTTCGCGGTTCCTCGTTCAGGTGGTCGAGAAGCAGCAGCAGGAGCCGGCGGCCGCGGTCCTTCAGGTCCGTCCGCTCCGCGTCGCTCAGCGCGGCGATTCCTGGGTCGTTGGCGGGCCGGCCAGGCCGCTGGCTGCGGAGGTACGCGCGCGTCACGCGTGATGCGCTCGCGGTGAGGCCGGTCAGCACGGGGCGGCGATTGCGCGGCTGCGGCACGAGAGACTCGATCGCGCTGCGCGGGAAACGCCGGTGGCCGCCTGGGGTGACGAAGGCGGCGACGTCTCCCTGGTCCGCCCAACGGCGCAGGGTCCCGGGGGTGATCCCGAGAAGCCGGCTGGCCTCGCCGAGGCTGAGCCAGGGCGAACGGGCTTGCGAACTGAGCGCTCCCACCTCGCACAAATTATGGCGAAACCTTACGAAACCTATGTATGGCCTGCCTCCCACCTTGTTGGGGAGGTGGCGCGCAAGCGCCGTAGGGGAGTTGCGAAAGAGTCTCCGGATGCGTCCATGATGAGATCGATGCCGGTCCTGATCTCTGAAGACGGCCGCTGGTGGTGGGACGGCACGCAGTGGCGATCGCGAGCGGTCGAGGGGCCGCTCGAACTGTTCTGGTTCACGAGCACGCCGGATTGGGTCCAGCGTGCGCTCGTAACCGGCTTGATCGGACTGATACCGATCATCGGGTCGATCAACATGTTCGGCTGGGCGCTGACCGCCACGGACATGGTCCGCGGCGGTTGGAAAGAGCTTCCGCCGGCGGGTTTCCAACACCTCGAGCGGGGCGTCGCCCCATTCGTCGTCGGTTTGGTCTACGGGCTGGTGCTTTCGGCCGTCTTCGCCGTCCTGTTCGTCCTGGCAGTGGCTTTAGGGGTGTCAGGGCGCACCGGGCTGGTCTTGATCGGGATCGCCTTAGGGCTGCTGAGCCTGTTGCTGCTGCTCGCGTGGTGGTTGGCGGCGCTCTACATTTTCGCGGCGCTGCTCATCGGCTCAGACCGGCTCGGTATCGTCCAGGCCCTGGACCCGCGACGGTTGTACGCGCTGGCCAGGGCGAATCATCACGCCTCATTTCACGTGGCTCTGCTGTATGGCGCCGCGACCATCGTCTTTGCGTCCATCGCGGTCACGGTCGGATTCATCGTCCCGTTCGGCTCGCTGCTCCTGTCAGCAGCTCTGCCGGCGGTCTATGCGCTCCTTGTCCCGACCCTCGCGTCCTTCCGCGTCGACGCAGCCGCAGTACCGCCGCAAGCCTGACTCCTGCAGCCGCCAAAGTGCAGACATTGGTGCGTAAAGAGAGGAAGATCGAGATAGGGGTAGCGGGCCAGGAGGGTTGGGTGCGGTGGGCGCAAGCGGCTTGCGCCCACCGACTTACTAGCGGCTCAGCAGTCTTTTCGCACCGCTGACGCCAAACGTGCGGAATGTTGCCTGTTGTTAGGCTCGTTTGGCCCCAAACGTGCGGAACGGCCTGACAGCTACGTTCTGGAGGTCTCGTCCCACTCGGGGTGTTTGCGGAATAGGCCACCCCAGCCGATGTGAAACCAGTGCTCTTCGCGGTACGCCGGCAGAGCGTGTACGTCGGCGTCCGAGAGGTCCGTCACGACGTGCTTCGTCGTGATCTTCTTGATTCGCACCGCGGGTATTTCGAGCGGCTTTCCGCTCTGCCTGGGCTTGACGACGATTCCGTGAAAGATGTCTTCCTCCTCGTCGCCCAGGAGGGATTCCGCCGTCCCGATCTCCGAACCGTCAGCCGCCACCACCGGCGCCCGATACGGCATTGCGCGCCACGCCACCGGTGCCTCGTCATCGAACATGACCACAACGATACGCACGCCCTTTACTCGCTGCACTTGGGGGCGTAAAACAGGCTGTGAGATGAACGATGACAACGGCATGCTGAGGTCGCTCTATACCTTCGTCCCCAACCTTCGTCGCTCTTCTGACCGCGCCTTGAGCGTCTACCTCCCTGCGCGTGCCGAGGGCTTCGACATGCGTCACTACGACATCGAGCTCGGTCAGCTGAGACGGCGGTACAGAGAGCGGCTCGACAAAGAGGACCGCGCGATCATGGAGCGCGAGCTGGCTCGGCTCCGCGAGCACCTCGAGGTTGTGAAGCCGGCGGGTTGTCCCGCGCTGGCGGGATTCGGGGACGAGCCTGCGGGCCTTCTCGAGCTCGTCAAGCTGCCCATGGAGACCGAGGCGAGGTTGGAGGTCGGCCCGCTGCTACTCGCTCCCATCGAGCGCCAGCTGGAGCGTTTTCCGCCCGCGCTGATCGCCGTGGTCGACAAGGAGCACGCCCGGCTGTTTGCCGCGGTGCTGGACGAGGTCTATCCGCTGGAGCAGGTGCATGGGGTCGATGTCAAGCACACCAAGGCGGGAGGTACATCAGCGCCAAGCAATCAGCGCAAGGCAGACAACCGTACGAAAGCCAACCTCGAGCGAGTCATCGACGTGATCGGACATGAGGTGCAGTCGGGCGCTTACAAACGGATCTTCGTCGCAGGCCCTGAGGAGGCTCGAGCCGAGCTGGAGAGACTGATGCCTCCACCTCTCAAACGACTGCTGGCGGGACACCTTTCCGCGGAGATCGACTCGCACCGGCTTCAACATGAGCTACGCGAGCAGCTGGTGCTCGCGAGGTCCCACTAGGCGAGAGCTCACCAGTAACGACCGCTCGGCGAGACGAGCTCAGCGATTGGCGACCAGCAGCTCCAGCGAGTCGACGAGCCTTGGGCCCGGCCGGTTGAAATAAGCCGAGCCGTCCAACACGACCACGCGCCCAGCACCGACCGTGTCGATCCTGTCGCGCACAACGTCGGCTTCCGCTTGCGCCCGCTCGAGGTCGAAGCCGCACGGCGCGAGGATCAGCAGCTCCGGCCGCGCGGCCGCTACGTCGCTCCATTCCATCGCCACCGATGGAATGCCCGGCCGCGCCAGGGGATCCTCGATTCCCGCCAGGGCGAGCAGGTCCGGCGTCCAGTGCCCGGCGCGATAGGGAGGGTCGAGCCACTCGAGAAAGACGCCGCGGATGGGTGCGAGCGAGCGCGCCTTCCGCGAAGCGTCATCAACGCGCCGGCGCAGGTCTGTCATCAAGCCAGTGGAGTCTGCGCCACAGGCCTGCGCCAGTTCCTCGATGTCGTTGAGCACGTCGTCGAACGTGTGGGGATGCTGGCGGATCATGCGGATTCCGGCCAGCTCCTGCGCGACCTGGCCGGCCGGGATCGCACACACGTCGCAGATGTCCTGAGCGACTACGAGGTCGGGCTCGAGCGCGAGGATCGCGTCCGTGTCTACGGAGTAGGGGGACCGCCCTTCCATCGCCGCGAGCGATACCGCGGCGTCGATCGCTCCGCTCGGTTGATCCGAGAGGTTAAGGGTCGATCGCGTGACGATGGGAAGCGACGCCGCCTCGGGTGGGTAGTCGCACTCGTGAGTGACCGCGACGACCTGGTCTCCGAGCCCGAGCGCGAACAGCGCCTCGGTCGCGCTTGGCAGGAGCGAAACTATCCTCACCCTGCGGCAGCTTCTTCTCGGAGGCGGTCGAGGACTTGCCGGAACGCTTCATACGGCTGGGCGCCGAGCACCAGGTAGCGCCGGCCGAAAATGTGCGCCGGGATGGCGTTGATCCCGACTGACTCGGCCTCGGCGCGGTTCTCGTCGATCACCGCCGCATAGCGATCCTCGTCGATCGCAGCCTTGAGCTCAGTCGGATCCAGGCCCACCTCGGTTCCGATGCGCACGAGGTCGTCTACGTTTTCGAGCCGTGCGGTACCCTCCCAATGAGCCTTCAGCAGCGCTCGGTGCATCGCGTCGAACCTGCCGTGCTCGCGAGCGAACTCCGCGGCGCCCAGCGCGCGGCGCGAGTTGATGATGACGTCACGTTGTTTCATCGTCAGGCCGACCTCGGCCGCAACCGTTTCGAGATGAGTGCGCATCTGTTCGAAGCGTGCGCCGCGGAAATAGGTCTCGCGGGGAATGCCTTCGACCGGAGCTTCCGGGTGAAGCTCGTAGGGCAGCCACGTCACCTTGACGAGGTTCTCACGCTCGAGCTGATCGACTCGGACCGAGTCGATGTAGCACCAGGGTCAAACGTAGTCGGAGAAGACGATCAGCTCCACTGGAGAATTCAATTGGTCCCATCCTTAACGCCGCTCTGCGCGAAACTCACAGCCACCTCACAACTATCCCTTAACCGGACGGTGGCACACTGGAGCTCAGGTCGCGGGCGGCTCAGTGCCCGCCGACCATCAAAGCTCGGGGTTACAGGAGGCAATTGACGATGGCAGAGACGAAAACGTTTGTCGCCAACGCGCCGGTGTGGGTGGACCTTTCGAGTACCGACGCGGAAAAGGCGCGGGACTACTACGCAAAGCTGTTTGGCTGGAAGGTCGAGGTGGCGCCGGAACCTGACGCCGGCGGCTACGCATTGGCCAAGCTCAACGGCAAGGACGTCGCCGGGATCGGACCCACGCAGACTCCGGATGGTCCGTCGGCATGGATGGTCTACATCGGTACGCACGACGCCGACAAGCTCGCCAAGGCGGTCGAGGCCGCCGGCGGAAAGGTGATCGCGCCGCCGTTCGACGTCCTCGAGTCGGGACGGATGGCGGTGTTCCAGGACCCGTCCGGGGCTTTCATCTCGGCCTGGCAGCCGAAAGATATGAACGGGGCCCAGGTCATGGGTGAGCCCAGCTCCTTCGCCTGGGCCGAGCTGAGCGCGCGCGGAATCGACAAGGCCAAGCAGTTCTACGCGAAGGTGTTCGGCTGGGGCGAGAAGGTAAGCGACATGGGCGAAGGCCAACCGCCCTACACGGAGTTCTTGCTGGCGGGTGAAAGCATCGCGGGCGGAATGGAGATGAACGCGATGGTGCCCGAGGAGATGCCGTCTTACTGGACCGTCTACTTTGGCGTCGACGACGTCGACAAGGCATTCAAGCAGGCGGTCGACGGCGGCGGCCAGGAGATGCTCGCGCCACAGGACTTCCCGGGGGGACGCTTCGCGATCCTCTCCGATCCACAAGGCGCTGTCTTCGGACTGCTCAAGATGGAGCAGCAGCGCTAAGACCAGAAGACCTGCGGACCGGCGAGCTTGGGCTCGCCGGTCCACTCCAATCAGATATGTGCCGCCGCGACCTGCGCGGCCACCCGCGCGTTGTTCACCACCAGGTCGACGTTCAGGTCCAGGGAGCGGCCTCCCGAGAGCTCGGCCATGCGGGCGAGCAGTCGCGGCGTGACCTCCGATCCCGCCACCCCGGCGAGCTCGCTCACCGCGCGCTGGGCCATCTCCTCCGCACCGTCGAGATCGGCGGGCGGCGGCACGGCGACGACGATCCCGCGTGCGCCCGTGTCCCAGGCCGCGCGCAGCACACGCGCCGCGTCCTGGGGTCCGTCGACCCGCGCGCTCACGCGGCAGCCGCTGTGCCGGGTGTAGAAAGCGGGGAACTCGTCGCAGCCGTAGCCGAGCACCGGTACCGACAGGCTCTCCAGCCTTTCGAGCGTGAGCCGAAGATCCAGGATGATCTTGGCGCCGGCGCAAAACACCGCCACCGGCGTGCGGCCCAGCTCGACCAGGTCGGCGGACTGGTCTTCGGGGTGTCCCCGGTGAACGCCCCCGATTCCACCGGTGGCGAAAAACCGTATGCCGGCCATGGCGGCCGCGCGCATCGTGGCGGCCACAGTCGTCGCTCCAACCTCGCCCCTCACGATGGCCGGCCCGAGGTCGCGCGAGCTCACCTTGACGGCGCCCGCGGCCACCCGCTCGAGGTCGTCCGCATTGAGCCCGACGCGCAACTTGCCGTCGAGCACTGCCACGCTTGCCGGGACGCCCCCTTCCTTTCTTATTGCTGCCTCGCTTTCGAATGCAGCTCGCAGGTTGTGCGGCGCCGGCAGTCCCTGGCCGACGATTGACGTCTCGAGAGCCACCACCGGGCGACCGGCAGCCACCGCGTCCGCGACCTCTTGCGACACCTGGAGCGGCACGCTCAGCTCGGTCTCGCTCCGCTTCGAGTGACTGCTTCCGAGCCCACGATCACGGCGCGCTCGGCTGCTTCCACCGGAGTTGCACCGTGCAGCCATGCCACGCAGAAGGCTGCCGCGAACGCGTCTCCCGCACCAGTGCCGTCGACATTCTGGACGGCGGGAGCGGGTATGACCCGCCCGAAGACGCTGCACCCGGCAGAGCCGAGCTTGATCACCGGCACCTGCGCGAGGTGCTCCGCGGAGACCCCGATCGTCGCCACCTCGGCCGCCGTGCCGAAAAGGAGCTCGGGCTTGAGCCGCGCGAGGTCGTACGCCATTCTCGTCGGGCCGTATTGCTGAAGACCGGCCACCGATGAAAGGTCGACCGAAAGCATCCCACCGCGAGCGCGGATGAATGCGATCGCGGCGCGAGTCGCCTTGCCGAGCGGATCCAGGAACAGGGAATACGCGGGGACGTGGATCAGCTGCACGTCGTCGAACCAGGCCTCAACGAGGTCGTCTGGACGCAGCCCGATGCTGGCCCCGCGTTCTGTCGCCATCGCGCGATCGCCGTCGACGCCGACGAGAACGGCGATCGCGCCCGTGGGCTCGTCCGCCCAGATCGGGCAGACCTCGACACCTTTGGCTTCCAGGTCGGCAACCAGGCGCCTGCCGCGGTCGTCGTCGCCGACCCTTGTGACCAGGCGCACAGGCTCGGCGAGGGCGGCTGCCCACGCGCAGAAGTTCGCCGCCTGGCCTCCACCACCGACTCCGATCCGGGCACCCCGGTCATCGTCAGGCCGCAGCGGCCCGTCGGGGATGATCGTGATGTCGAGCAGCAGGTCTCCAATCGAGAGGATCACGCGTGGAAGGAGAATAGCTGCCGTCGAGA
>Ga0209118_1000740_pt1 | contig 16714 bp, 14 predicted proteins | sample BlaSpr_A8_Ref_M1_FD_187988 | JGI IMG/M metagenome (GOLD analysis project Ga0209118, IMG submission 187988) | Forest soil microbial communities from Thunder Bay, Ontario, Canada - Black Spruce, Ontario site 2_A8_Ref_M1 (SPAdes) (version 2) | ecosystem: Environmental > Terrestrial > Soil > Boreal...
ACCGCCGCTAACACTTCCTGCGAGTGGAGCGCGCGCTGCTTGTACAGGGTCGGCAGGATTCCCAGCAGCTCCAGGCGCGGATTGAGCCGCCGCTTCACTCGTTCCATCGTGACGAGCAGCTCCTGCATTCCGCGGAGTGCGAGAAACTCGGCCTGCAGCGGAACCAGCACCTCATCGGCGGCGACCAGCGCATTGATGACGATCAGGTCGAGAGAGGGAGGGCAGTCGATGATGATGAAGTCGTAGCGCTTCTGCGCCGGCTCGAGCTTGTCGCGAAGGATGCTCTCGCGGCCGATCTCGTTGATGAGCTGGTTCTCAGCTCCGGCCAGCTCGATATCGGCCGGGATGTAGTGGACACCCATCTGCCGGGCCTCTTGCACGACATCCGTCACCGTCGTGTCGGGATCCACCAGCAGGTGGTAGACGGTCTTCTCGATTTCAGCCGGAGGCTTCATGTACAGGGTAAGGTGGCCCTGGGCGTCGAGGTCGATCAGGAGCACCCTCTGGCCCAGCTCCGCCAGAGCGGCCCCGAGGTTGACGGCGGTGGTTGTTTTGCCGACACCCCCCTTCTGCATGGCGACGGCTATCGTTCGGGCCAAGATTGGCCCGAGTCTAACGGAACCCGGGGATTCTGCCCAGGGTGGGCGGTTCAACAGCCGCCTCCCACTAGAATGTCGCCGGTGTTCGTCATCCCCCTGATCGCAGGTGCGGTCGGCGGTGCTTTCGCCGCCGTCGTCGCCCGCCAGTACCTGAACCGCCGGAAGCCCTACCAGGCGACCTGGGCTGTCGCGCTCGCGATGTTTGCGGCTGCCGCGTTTTTCGAGACGGCCGGAGAGGCCCTCGGTTGGTCGGATGCCACTTACAAGGGCTACTACCTATTCGGGGGAATGCTCAACGTGGGGTGGCTCGGTCTGGGATCGCTCTTGCTGCTGATCCCGACACGCGCAGGCCGTATCGCAACCATCGCGATGGTCGTTATCTCCATCGTGGCTCTGGTCTCGGTCCTGATCGCGCACACCGATTCCCAGCTGCTCAAAGCACAGGTGCCGGCCCGGGGCGCGATCGACGTGCCGGCCGGACTGCCTCTGATCACCAACCTCGGCGGTTCGCTCCTGCTGATCGGCGGCGCGGCATGGTCGGCGTGGAAGGCGGCCCGCTCGGGCGCTCCAGGTAACCGGGTGGTGGGCCTTGCGGTCCTGGCCGCGGGCGCCTTCATCGTGGCCGGAGGCCACAGCTACGCTCAAACCAAGGGCCTTTACGCGGCTCAGCCGATCAGCGAAGCGCTGGGTATCGTCGCGATGTTCGTTGGATACCTCGTGATCGAGTCACGCCTCGCCATCAGGCGCCCGAGCGCCGCATGAGGGCACGGCGATGATCATCGACGTAGTCGTCATCCTCGTCCTGATCGTGTCCCTGATCGTGGGATTTCAACGGGGTGTGATCCAGCCGCTTCTGGCGGAGATCTTCTTCTTCGGCACGTTGCTCGCCGTGTTTCGCTTCCACGACCAGTACACGACAGAGATGCAGAAGGTCCTGCACCTCAACGCGGTGCTGGCTGTTTTCGTGGCGCTGATCATCGCCGTCATCATGGGTGCGGTCGGTGGTTCGATCGGCGGCGCGTTTCACCGCCTGGAATCGATCCGCGGCATCGACGGCTTGCTCGGCATCGTGGTGCACGGACTGGTGACGCTGGTCATCGTCTATCTCGCGATCTCGGCCCTCGTGACGCTCGACAACGCGTTCGAGCCGGCCCTGAAGAGCGCGAGCCTCACCCTGACGCAGGTCAATGCACTCGAATCGCAGATCCTATCCAACCCGATCACATCGGCCATGGTCTCGAAATCGGACCTGCAGGCCTTGAAGACCGCCGCCTCCAAGTCATCAGGCGCGCACCTGGATTCGGTGGCCGGCATCCATCAGCTGCAGCAGATCTACACGGACTTCCTGCAGCCGCAACTCCACAGCTCGCGGACCGCGCCGTTCATCCTGGGTATCGGCCAGCACCTGCCCGTGATCGGTCACGTGAAGCCAGGCGACCTGCACACCACCACGGCCTCGCCCGCCCGCACAGCTACACCTTCACCCACCCCGAAGAAGTAGTACTAATACCAGCACCGATGCTGGATCTGGCGCTTACTTCCGACCAGGAGCAGCTTGTCGCCACCGTCCGCGACTTCTGCGCTCGTGAGTTCGCGCCCACGATCGAGGCCGACGACCGCGCCGGCCGCCACGACCCCGAGATCTTCGCCAAGCTTGCGTCGATCGGGTTGCCAGGCGTCTGCTTTCCCCAACGTTACGGCGGGGTCGGGCTCGATTACCTGTCGCTCGGCCTGGTGTGCGAGGAGCTCGAATACGTCGACACCGTCTTCCGCACCGTGCTGTCGGTGCACGTCGGCCTGGTGGGGATGGGCCTCTACACATGGGCCACGGAAGAGCAGAAGCAGCAGTGGCTGGTTCCCATGGCCTCGGGCCGGAAGCTGGCGTGCTACGGGCTCACCGAACCCAATGCCGGCTCGGACGTGGCCTCGATGCAGGCGAGCGCGCGGCGCACGGGGGACGGCTACGTCCTGAACGGCCAGAAGATCTGGATCTCCGACGCGAACACAGCGGACTTCATGCTGGTTTTCGCCAAAACCGACGCGAAGGCGGGCTCGCGCGGAGTGTCCGCCTTCATGCTCGACCGCTCGGCCTGCGGCAAATCGCTGCGCACGGAGCCGATCGAGGGCCGGCTCGGTCTCCACGCGGGCGACGTCGGATCCATCTTCATGACCGACGTCGAGTTGCCTGAGGCGAATCGCATCGGCGATGAAGGCGACGGTTTCAAGATCGCGATGAGCTGCCTGGACAACGGTCGCTACACGGTCGCCGCCGGAGCGACCGGGACCGTGCGCGCATCCCTGGATGCGTCGGTGAAGTACGCGCGCGAGCGCAAGACATTCGGTCAGGAGATCGGGCGGTACCAGCTCGTCCAGCAGATGATCGCCCGCATGTCGCGCGACTACGAGATCTGCAGGCTGCTCTACTTCAAAGTCGCCTGGATGAAGAACACCGGGGCGCGGCATACGCGCGACGTCTCGATGGCGAAGCAGTACGCCACCGATGCGGCTTTCAACGCGGCACACGACGCGATCGAGATTCACGGCGCGTACGGCTACTCGGCCGAGTACCCGGTCGAACGCTTCCTGCGCAACGCGAGGGCGCCCATCATCTACGAGGGGACGCGCGAGGTTCACACCATCCTCCAGGGCGAGTACGCGCTGGGCTACAGAGAAGACCGGCCGGTCAAGGCGTCGCTACCGCCCTTTCAGCCCGATTGATCGCCGATTGATCGGCGGGGCGGATTGATCGCCGGGGCGCGCCCGTCGCGCAAGCTCGGTCACCTCGACTTCGCGCTTCTCTCCATCTACTGGGTCGCGATCGGCTACCTGTGGACGAGCCTCGGCGGCCTGATCATCCCCGACCTGGTCATCCAGCTCGTGGGCAGGAGGCACGAAGGCGCCGCGCTCGCCGTGCTGGAAGGAATCGGCTCCCTGATGGCGGTGGTCTGGCAGCCGGTGATCGGCGCGGTCTCGGATCGCACCCGGTCACGGTGGGGGCGCCGCCGGCCGTTCATCGTGATCGGGACGGTCGGCGATGTGATCTTCCTGGTCGGGCTGGCCCTTTCGGGGACGTACTGGCTGGTCGTGATCTTCTATCTCCTGTTGCAGACCGCGTCCAACACCGCGCAAGGCCCATACCAGGGGCTCATGCCCGACGTGGTCCCTGTTTCGCAGCGCGGCACCGCGTCGGGTTACTACGGCATTTCGAACGTGGTCGGGCTGCTGGCCGGCACGATCGGCGCCGGGTTCATCCTCATGCATGCGGGGCGGCTCGTGGCCATCCTGAGCATCTGTGGGCTCCTGCTGGCGACCATGCTGCCGACGGTCCTGCTCATCCCAGACCGGGCGCAACCGATCAGCGAACAATTCACCGGTGTTCGACAGGCCCTGAGAGCGACGTTTGCGCGACCGCTTCAATATCCAGCCTTCATCTGGCTGATGGCCTCGCGCCTCCTGATTCTCATGGGCCTGGTCGGCGTCCAGAGCTTCGTGTTCTTCTACTTCAGCAACGTCTTCTTCGAAGGCAACCGGCGCGCCACCATCGCCGCCAGCTACACGCTGCTTGGACTGGTGATCGTCTGCGCGTTCGCTGTCGCCCTCCCCGCGGCGCGCGCCTCGGATCGCTTCGGCCGCAGGCCGTTCATCCTGGTCGGCGGACTGTTGGGAGCTGCCGGGGTTCTGATGCTGGTGTTCAGCAACTACGAGCTGCTGCCGCCCCGGCTCGTCGAGCCGATTTCCGATGCGCTCAAGGTTCCCGACCTTGCCGCGCAGGCGACGCTCGTAGGAATTCTGATCGGGATCGGTTATGGCTTGTTCTTTTCGGTCGACTGGGCTTTCATCCAGGACGTGATTCCTGTTGACGAGGCGGGACTCTTCATGGGGTTCAGCAACATTGCGACCGCCGGGTCTGGGATCATCGCCCGGTTCGTGGGAGGATTTCTGCTCGATCCTTTCAACGCCGGGCCCCGGATCTTCGGGCTGCCCGGCGGGTTCCCCATCATCTTTGCCGTGTTTTCAGCCTGGCTGCTGATTGGAGCGTTGTTGATCTTGAAAGTGCCCGAAAAGCGCGTGGTGCGGCCTCCCGCAAGCCTGGCCCGGTGAACCTCGACGGCCTCAGGCCGTGGGCCGGCCTGGTGGGCGGGTCCCCTGAAGACTCAGACGTCGTCGTGGCCGGAATCACGTATGACGGGTCGGCCGTCTACCGCAAAGGAGCGGCGCTCGCACCGCAGCGGATTCGCAGCCTGTCGGCCGCGATACCCCCGGTCACGGAGGACGGCCGCCTGCTCACAGGTCTGCGCGTGGCCGACATCGGAGACCTTGATCCAGGGCCTGACATCGAGGCCGGCTGGTCGACGGTGGCGGAGCGGCTGTCGCAGGTTCCGCTTGCGGCGTTTCTCACGGTGCTGGGCGGAGACCACTGCACTTTTATCGCCACGCTCGCCGCGCAGGTCAAGCGCCACCCGGGCCTCGCCTTGCTGTGGGTCGACGCGCACCCGGACCTGTGTGACTATTCGCGCGGGGGCCGGTGGACGTGCGGATGCGCGCTGCGGCGCGCCCTCGACGTGTCGGGCCTGGACCCGGCGCGAGTCGTCATCGCGGCGGGGCGCGACTACGACCCCGAGGAGCTGGAGTTCATCGCCGCGCACGGGGTCTTGCTGGTGTCGGCGCACGAGCTCGCGCGCGAGCCGGAGCGTGCTGCGGGCAGGATCGCCGAGCGGTTGGCGGGCCAGAAGGTGCACGTCTCGTTCGACATCGATGCCCTTGATCCCGCTTTCGCGCCGGGGACCGAGATTCCCTCCGCCGGCGGGCTTTCGACACGGCAGGCCCTCGATCTCCTGGCGTTCGCCACCGAGCGCGCCACGCTGGTCGGTCTCGACATCGTCGAGGTTTCGCCCCCGTTCGACAGCGGCGACATCACGACGTTCGCCGCGCTGAAGCTGATCTTCGAGGTGTGGGGCATGGCGTGGAGCAGGCGCGGCGCCGCCCGCCCGCACGTCGTGGAAGGTCATGGAAAGCGCTGATGTAGTCATCGCGGGCGGCGGCATCATGGGCTGCGCGCTGGCGTACCAGCTCGCCAGGCGCAACGTGGACGTGCTGCTCCTCGAACGCGAAACCCTGGGCTCTCAATCCACGGGCAAGTGCGCGGGCGGAGTGCGGCAGCAGTTCTCGATGGAGGCCAACGTTCGCCTCCAGCGCCTGTCCGTGAAGCTGCTCGAAGGGTTCGATGAGGAGATCGGTCACCCGGTCGACTTCCGCCAGATCGGTTATCTCTTCGTCCTCACGCTTCCGCAGCAGGTCGAGGACTTTCGACACAACATGGAGATGTGGCACCGCGTCGGCCTGACTGAGGCCCGGTGGGTCGACGCGGCCGAGGCCTCGCGCATGGTGCCGGTGCTCAACGTCGAGGACGTCCTCGGCTGCACGTTCTGCCCGACCGACGGCATCGCGAGCCCCGCGGATGTCACCTCCGGTTACGCGGCCGCCGCGAGGCGCCACGGTGCGCGTCTGAAGGAAGGTGTCGAGGTCATCGGCGTGGATGTATCGTCCGGGCGCGTGCAGGGCGTACGCACTTCAAATGGTGACGTCGCCACCCGGCTGGTCTTCAACTGCGCGGGAGCCTGGTCTGCTTCGATCGGCCGGATGGCCGGGCTCGAGATCCCGGTCCTGCCGTACCGCCGCCATATCGCCGTCACGGGCGCGTTCCCGGCGGTGCCTCGCACCAACCCGATGACCGTGGATTTCAGGACCTCCCTCTATTTCCACCCGGAGGGTGACGGAGTCCTGATGGGCATGAGCGACCGGGAGGAGCCGCCGGGATTCGTCACCGACGTCAACTGGGACTTCCTGGAGAAGATGTTCGAACAGGCCGCGCTCCGAGCGCCGGCGCTCGCGGGCGCCGGGGTCAAGACCGCCTGGGCAGGCCTGTACGAGACGACCCCGGACCACCAGGCGATCCTCGGCCCGGTGCCTGAGGTGGAGGGCTTGTGGTGCGCCGCCGGGTTCAGCGGGCACGGGTTCATGCAGGCGCCGGCGGCGGCGCTGCTGTTGAGCCAGCTCCTGCTGGACCGCTCTTCTGACATCGACATATCGCCGTTTGCGTTCACCCGATTCGCAAAAGGCTCCCTCGTGAAAGAAAGAAATGTGATCTAACGGTATCTGCTATCGGACCTAAATAGATAAGTCACTTCCCCGCTCGCCGGGGAAGGTGGCGCGAAGCGCCGGATGGGGGGACCATTTGAGACCTAGCGGCGAAAGATCACCGCGAGGGTCATAAGTCCGATGCCGCCTAGAAGCAGCAACCCCGAGCAGCCGATCTGCACGATCGTGAAGGCGATTCCGCCGGAAGCTCCGTACGTATTCGCGTAGCTCGCCCTCCGGCGCCGGGTCCGCAGCGCTGCGGCGACTCCCGCCGCGCCGATCAAAAAGGCGAGCAGGCCGAGACCAAATCCCCCCGCCGACTGCCCGAACACTGGTTTCCAGTATGCATCTCGTTAGCATTCACACCCGTGGCCCGAATCCTCCTGCTCGGATCTACAGGCTTCTTCGGTCGTGGTGTCGCCCATAAGCTGATCGACGGCGGGCACCAGCTGAGGGTGCTGGTGCGCGACCCAATGAAGGCCGCGGCGTTCAAGATCCGTGGGGCGCAGGTCGTGGTCGGAGACGCGTTGAACCCGGCGGCTGTCACGCAGGCCGCCCAGGGAGTCGAGCACATCATCAGCCTGGTCGCGGTGCGGCGCAACCGCCCGCAGTCATACCTCGCGGTCAACGTCGACGGCCCGCGCATCATGGCCGAAGCCGCCAAGGCGGCCGGTGTCCAGTCCGTGGTGTTTGTCAGTGCGATCGGCGCGAGGCTGGACGCGCACTACAAGTACCTGACCTCGCGGTGGATGGGAGAGCAGGAGCTCGCGAAGTCGGGCGTGGCGGGCACGATCCTGCGCTTCTCGCTGGTGCTGGCCGAGGAGGGAGGAGCGCTTACCGATTTCGAGCGCCTTACCAACTTTGGCCCGGTCGTGATCATCCCTAACTACGGCGAGACGCAACTGCAGCCCATCCTGCGTGAAGACGCGGCGCGATGCGTCGTCGACACGATCGGCCGGCAGGAGCTGCTCGGCAAGATCGTGGAGCTGGGCGGACCCGAAGTCGTCACCTTCAAGACACTCTATGGCTGGTTTCTCGACGCTCGAGGGATCAAGAAGCCCCGCCTCACGGTGCCACCCGGATTGCTGATTCCCGGCGCGGCGATCATGGAGGTCCTAATGAAAGATCCGCTCGTGACGCCCGACGAGATCAATATGTTCGGACTCAACAACATTGCGGACGGGATCGACTCAGTGAGCACCCATTACGGATGGCGTCCCACCGCACCCAGCTCATGGGTGCCGCAGCACTGGACGAAGGCACCGGCGCGCAAGTAGGACATCGCGTACGCGCTTTCTTCGGGCTGCCGGTGCCTGAAGCGCAGCGCCAACAGCTCGGGCTCCAGATCGCGGCGTGTGCGGCGGCAGCCCCCGAGTTTCGCTGGACGCCGGCCGGGAACCTGCACGTGACTGTCCGGTTTATCGGCAGCGTCGAGCGCGAGGTTGTGGAACAGGTCGCAGAGCGGCTGGACGAGCTGGCGCTGCGCGGCTTCGAGCTCGGCCTGGGCGAGGTCGGGACGTTCAAGCGCGGACGGCTGGTTCGCGTGGTCTGGCTTCAAGTTCGCGCGGGCGCCGACCGGGCCCGCGAGGTTGCCGCGCAGGTCGAGGCGGAGTGCGTGCGCGCGGGCTTGGAGCGTGAGCTTCGCGCGTTTCAGCCGCACCTCACGCTGGCGCGCGCCCGACCACGCGATGGGGCCGAGCTTCCTCCTCTACCCACGCCGCCCGAGCTGCCGCCCTGGCAAGCTGAAGAGCTTGTCCTGTTCAGCAGCCACCTCGGGAGGTCGGGCGCGGTCTACGAGCAGCTGCGCACGATCAGGTTGAGCTGATCCCAGCCTCCGCGCACTCGAGGTCTTGCTCGGGCCGCCCGCCGCTGACGCCCACTGCGCCCAGCACCTTGCCGTCGCGCTTGATCAGCACCGAACCAAGGCCGGGGACGATCGGTACTCGGACCAAGCGGTCGGCGACGCTGAAGAATCCCGGTCGGTCCCTGGCCAGCTCCCCAAGCGACGCGCCGTCGCGGTGCAGCATCGCGGCCCCGACAGCTTTCGCCTCCGCAACCTGGGGTGTCAGCGGAGCGGCGCCGTCCATGCGCGCGAGCGCGATGAGATGAGCCCCCTCGTCCACGACCGCGACCGTGACCCGGATGCCGAGCTCCGCGGCCTTGGCATGCGCGCGACCGATCAACTCGTTTGCGTCGTGGAGATTCAGCGGCACGTTGGCAAGTTTCGCAGTTTCGCGCCAAGCGGCGTTATGGATGGGACCTCGTCCGGCTACTGCTCATAGGTTGGCGGCGAACTGACTTTCGAACTTGCACCGCCCAAGGTGTGCTTTTAGTCTTTGCAACGGCCCCGAGGGAAACGTTCGAAAGGGCAGGAACAGGTCGCAAGGCCAGTACCGGTCCTCGAGAGGCGATCCGTTGGGGCCATTTCTGTTTCCAGGCAAGCCGATCCCGGTCACGCGCGTTAACCTGCCTCAGTGACTGTCGCGCAGCGAGCCCCCAAGCCCCATGAGACCTCCACACCGGAAGCGTTCGAGGTTTCGATCGTCATGCCGTGCTTGAACGAGGCCGAGACGCTCGCGACCTGCATACAGAAAGCTCAGCAGGCGATCGAGCGGGGCGGCCTGGCTGCTGAGATCGTCGTGGCCGACAACGGCAGCACCGACGGCTCCCAGGTGATCGCGAAAGAGCTGGGCGCTCGGGTGGTCCAGGTCGCGAGGAAGGGCTACGGCAGCGCTTTGATCGGCGGCATCGACGCCGCGCGGGGTCGCTTTGTGATCATGGGCGACGCCGACGACAGCTACGACTTCACGGCGATCGCGCCGCTGATCGAAAAGCTTCGCGACGGCTGCGACCTGGTCGTTGGTAACCGCTTCATGGGCGGCATCGAGCCGGGCGCCATGCCGTGGTCACACCGCTGGTTTGGCAACCCCGTCCTCACGCTGATCAGCCGGATCTTCTTTCATACGCCCGTAGGCGATGCCCACTGCGGCCTTCGCGGTTTCCGCAAGGACGCCTATGAGGAAATGAGGCTCCGCGCCACGGGCATGGAGTTCGCGAGCGAGATGGTCATCAAAGCATCGCTCAAGCGAATGAGAATCGCCGAGGTGCCGGTGACGCTCCGGCCTGACGGGCGTTCGCGACCGCCTCATCTCCGCACCTGGCGCGATGGCTGGCGCCACCTGCGCTTCATGCTGCTCTTCAGTCCGCGCTGGCTGTTCCTCTATCCGGGACTCGCCTTGTTCGCGGTGGGGGTCCTGCTGTCCGGCGCTCTCCTTCCCGGGCCCCTTTACCTGGGCAGCTTGCGGCTGGACATACACACGTTGCTGGTCGCCGGCTTTCTCGCCCTGCTTGGATACCAGATGGTGCTGTTCGCCCTGTTCACGAAGATCTTCGCCATCAGGGCGGGCTTCCATCCACCGTACCCGCCGCTGGAATCGATCTCGCGCTACGTGACTCTAGAGATCGGGCTGGCGGCGGGCGCGCTGATGGTGCTGGTCGGCGTCGTCGCGCTGATCCTGGCCGTCGCCAGCTGGGGCTCCGTCGGCTTTGGAAGCCTCAACCCGTCGCTCACGATGCGAGAGGTGATACCGGCAGTCGTACTCCTGGCACTCGGCACTCAGACGGTGTTCGCGAGCTTCTTCATCAGCATCCTTTCGATCGACCGCAGTTGAACCGCCGCGCCGCGCTGGCGCACGGTGTGACCACCCTGATCCTCGCACCAGTCGGGTTCTGGTCGATGTTCAGCGTCTTCCAGCTGTATGACGACGAGGGCTACTTCCTCTGGACCGTCCGCGATTACCTCGGCGGGCATCTCATCTACCAGCTGTACGGTCCTTTCTACTACGAGCTGATGGGCGGAGTCTTCCGCGTCCTGGGACTTGTGGTCACCACCGACAACGGCCGCATGATCACCCTGGCTCTTTGGCTGCTGGGAAGCCTCATCGGCGGGCTGGCGGTCCTCGGACTGACGCGAAACCTCTGGTTGGGAGTGGCCGGACAGTTCCTCACCTTTCACGCTTTCTTTGACTTCACGAGCGAGCCGATGCATCCGCAGGGCCTGATCGGCGTCCTGCTCGTGACGCTCGCCGCACTCGCCGCCTACCGCGCCCGCTTTCCTCGCGCCTCGGTGACGCTCATCGGCGCGGTGGTCGCCGCCATCGTGCTGGTGAAGATCAACGTCGGTGTCTTTGGCGGCCTGGCGGTGGCTTTCGCGCTCGTCGTGTGCGCAAGCGGCCGGTGGCGGCGTTGGCTGCTGCCGGCGATGGCCGTGGTCGTAGTTGCGGCTCCGTTTTTTCTGATGTCGCGGTTATTCCAAATGCCATGGGTTTGGCAGCTGGCGCTTGTCATGTCACTGTCGACGGCGGGAGTCGCGATCGCCGGTTTCGCAGCGGGCGCCCCGCACGTTTCGCGCGGTGACGCCATCCGGCTGGTCGCGGGTGGAACCGCGCTCGCGGTCACATGTCTCGGAATCGCCGCGGCGGCGGGCCTGCGGCCCGTAGACCTCGTCGGATCAGTTGTCAGCGCGCTCGGCCTTCCCGACCTGTTCGTCGTGCGCGCCAGGGTGAACCTCGCCCACGTCGGGTGGGCGGTGCTGTCGCTTGCTTTTGCCGTTGCGATTCTCATCGCGAGATTCGGCGCGCGGGTGCCACCGGCCGTCCCTGCCTTCTCGCGCATCGGGATCGGAGCGTTTGGGTGGCTTTCTGTGCTGCTGCTTCCTTCGTGGTACTGGCTCCTGGCGCTGCCCCTTGCGTGGGTGGCGATGCTGCCTCCACGCGGCAACGCGGACAACCCCACCGATCCCTGGGCCCGCGTGCTCCTGCCCGTACTGGCCGTGACGGAGGCGCTCCAGGTATATCCAGTCGCCGGCACCCAGGAGTGGCTCGCCGCGTTGATGTTGGTGCCGGTTGGCGCCGTCATCTTCAACGACGGGCTGAGGCAACTAGGAGCACTGGCGCTCACGACTCGGAGCGAGTCCTGGTTGACGATATCGAAGTCGCTGCCGCGAGGAGCTGTGGTGGTGAACGTCGCCGTGTGGGGGTTGTTCGTCTACCTCAGCGGAACGACATACGCATCAGGCCGGCCTCTCGGGTTGCCGGGGACGGAGCTCATGAGACTGCCCGCCGTGCAGGTCTCGGCGTTGCAGTCCCTTGCATCTGTGACTGACCGGGACTGCATGACCCTGATCACCTTGCCACGTATGGAAAGCCTGAACCTGTGGACCGAAAAGGCCGGACTCGCGTCGCTCTACTCCGACGTTGGGATCTGGATCTTCAGCCTTGATGCTGCGAAACAGCAGTCGATCGTCACCGAGCTCCGCAGCCGGCAGGGCGTGTGCGTGGTGCGCAGCCAGGCGGTGCTCGATTTCGAGGCGCAAGGGCGCCCTGTGCCGCGCCGGCCGCTCGTCGAATACATCGATACGGCCTTCCAATCCGCGGGGACCTTCTGGGTCTACGAGCTCCTGATCAGTAAACCGGCGACTCAGCCGTAACCGCCTCCAGCCACTTGCGGCAGGACGTCAGGAAACGGGCGGCCTGCAGCCCGTCGAGCACGCGGTGGTCGAACGAGAAGCAGAGGTACATCATCGGCTTGATCCCGATCATGCCGTCGATCGCTACAGGTCGCTCGACGATCGCTTCCATCGTCAGGATCCCCGCCTGTCCGGGATTGATCACCGAGTAGCTGAACAGCGTTCCGAACGTGCCGGAGTTGTTGACCGTGAACGTTGCGCCGGCCAGATCATCCGCTTTCAACTGCTTGTTGCGGGCGCGAGTCGCGACATCGTTGACCGCGCGGGCCAGCCCGGCGAGCGAAAGGCCGTCCGCCCGGCGCACCACCGGCACCACCAGCGTGTCCTCGAGGCCTACGGACACGCCGAGGTTGATGTCGCGGTGAATGATGAGCTCGGTCTCGTTGAAGGTCGCGTTGACCTGGGGGTGCTCGCGGAGGGCTGAGGCGGCGGCGGCCATCACGTATGGCAGGTAAGTGAGCGAGAAGCCTTCCTGCTTCTGGAACGCCGCCTTGTTGGCGGCCCGGTTCGCGACGACACCGGACATGTCGGCCTCCTGCGTCTGCCAGGCGTGAGGGATGGTCGTCTTGGAGCGGACCATGTTCTCGGCGATCAGGCGGCGGACCCGCGTGAGCTGGACGACCTCGTCGCCTGCTCCTGCGTTGACGGCAGGCGCGGGGGCGGCGGCGGGGGCCACCTTGGCCTGAGCGGCGAAGTCCTGAACGTCCTTCTTGGTGATGCGGCCGCCGATACCGGTCCCGACCACCTTGGCCAGGTCGACCTTCAACTCCGAAGCCTGCATCTGGACCGCGGGCGAGTAGCGATGTTCGCCCTGGCCTCCCCGCCCCGCGGGGAGGTCCTCGCGAAGCGAGGGGAGGGGCGGTGCAGCTTCCGCCAGCGGTGGAGTCGTCACGGCGGGAGCAGGCTTCTCCTCTGCTACCGGTTCTGGCGAAACCTTCTCAACCGGCGGCTTCTCAGCGGCGGTCTTCTGCGGAGCCGCGGCGGGAGGTGCTGCCACGGCTTCTGGGGTCGCGGTCGCTTTTCCATCGGCACCGTCGGCCCCTTCAGAGCCGACCTCCACGACAGCGATCTCCGCCCCCGCCTGCACAGTCTCGCCTTCCTTCGCCAGGATCTCGCGCAGGATCCCGGTCACGGGCGCCGGCACCTCGGCGTTGACCTTGTCGGTGTCGACCTCGAGCATGGGCTCGAACTCGACGACCTTGTCGCCGACCTTGACCAGCCACTTCGAGATCGTTCCTTCATGGACCGACTCTCCGAGCTGCGGCATCACGACGCGGGTGGTGCTGGCCATCAGTAAGCCGCCAGGTCGCGGAGGGCCTTGGTGATCTTTTCCGGGGTCGGCATGAAGTACTCCTCCATCGGGATCGCATAAGGCATCGAGGGCACGTCCAGGCCGCCGAAACGCTTGACAGGCGCGTCCAGCCAGCTCCACGCCTCGTCGGCGATCAACGCAGCCACCTCGGAGCCGACCGACACGCTGAAGTTGTCTTCATACACGACCATGCATTTGCCGGTCTTCTTCGCCGAGACGATGATCGCCTCCTTGTCCAGCGGGTACACGGTGCGCAGGTCGATGATCTCGACACTGACCCCTTCTGCTTCCAGCTTCTTTGCGGCCTCGTTCGCGTAGTGAACCATGAGCCCGTAGCAGAAGACTGAGATGTCGCTTCCCTCGCGGAAGATTCGCGCCTTCTGCAGCGGGATGATGTATTCGCCCTTGGGCACAGGCTCTTTGAACATCCTGTAGAGGCGCTTGTGCTCGAAGAAGAGCACCGGATCGGGGTCGCGAATGGCGGCGAGAAGCAATCCCTTCGCCTCGTAAGGGCTCGAAGGAATCACGATCTTCAGCCCTGGCGTGGCGAAGCGCGCCTCGATGGACTGCGAGTGATACAGGGCGCCGTGCGCGTGGCCGCCCATCGGCGCGCGCACCACCATCGGCACCGACCAGTCGCCGTTGCTGCGGTAGCGGTACTTGGCGATCTCATTGGTGATCGAGTTGAACGCCATGGGCGCGAAGTCGGTGAACTGCATCTCGGCCACGGGCCTCTTGCCATAGATCGCAAGCCCCAGCGCCACGCCGGCGATCGATGACTCGGCAAGCGGCGAATCGATCACCCGGGCTTCGCCGAACCGAGCGCGCAGCCCGTCGGTGACGAGGAACACGCCGCCCTTCTGCCCGACGTCCTCGCCGAGCACCATCACGCGGTCGTCCCGCTCCATCTCTTCGGTCAGCGCGGACCGGAGCGCGGCAACCATGTTCATGTCCTCGGTCTCCACGCCAGGAGCCGGTTCCGTCGCACCGGGCGCGCCGACGCCGTAGACGTTCTTGAGCGCGTCCTCTGGCTCCGGGTCGGGCGACTGCATGCCTTCCTGCGTCGCCTTTGACACCTCATCTTTGACTCGCTCCTCGTACTCGGAGATCTCCTTGGCGCTCAGCACGCCCTCGTCGAGAAGGCGCTTCTTGAACACCTCGAGGCAGTCGTTCTGCGCGAGCCGATCGATCTCCTCCTGCGTGCGATAGCGGCGCTGATCGTCTTCGGACGAGTGGGCGCCCAACCGGTCGACCAGGCATTCGATCAGGGTGGGGCCTTCGCCGGCGCGGGCGCGGGCGATCGCTTCGTTCGCGACGACGTAGCACGTGACAGGGTCGCGCCCGTCGACCGTGACGCCCGGGAATCCGTAGCCCGCCGCGCGCTGCGCGACATAGTCGATCGCGTATTCCTTGCGGAACGGAGTGGAGATGGCGAAGCCGTTGTTCTCGCACACGAAGACCTCGGGCAGCTTGTAGATCGCGGCAAAGTTGAACGCTTCGTGCGCATCGCCTTCGGATCCGGCTCCCTCGCCGTAGCAGGTCATCAGCACCTTGTCGGTTCCGTCCGTCTTCAGCCCGTATGCCACTCCCGCGCCGCGCACCATCTGCGTAGCGACCGGCGAGCCGCCTGACGTGATGTTGTGGCGCGAGTCCGAAAAGTGCCCGGGCGTCTGCTTGCCTCCCGACGCGGGGTCGGCCGCTTTCGCGAGCACCGACAGCATGAGGTCGAGCGGGGTCATCCCCATACGCATGCACAGGACCACGTCGCGGTAATAGGGGGCGAGCCAGTCGTACTTTGGCTTGAGCGGCCAGCTGACGCCGATCTGGGCAGCCTCGTGACCGGCGCACGAGATGATGAACGGCGCGCGGCCCTGGCGGTTCAGGACCTGAAAGCGGTAGTCGACCTGGCGCCCGAGCAGGATGTAGTTGAACCATTCCTTGAGCGTCTTCTCATCGAGGTCGGTGTCGCGCCACGCGATCGGCTCCTGGAATCGCCACTCGGGCTTGAACAGAGGTCCTCGCGACGCTTTTTCCAATGCGCTTTGCGCGCGCCCCGACTTATCCAATTCGCCCTGCGCGCGCCCGGCGGCAGGTTCGCGGGGTTTCGTGGTCGACATCTTAGATATGAATCGCATGGCCGTCGACGGCCAGCGCGGCCTCCATCACAGCCTCGCTTAGCGTCGGGTGGGGATGGATATTGCGGCCAAGCTCCCACGCGTCACCCTGGAACAGCTGCGTGAGCGCCGGTTCCGCGATCAGCTCCGTCGCGTTCGCCCCAACGATGTGCGTGCCGAGCACCTGGCCCGTCTTTCCATCGGCGACGATCTTGACGAAGCCCACAGTCTCCCCGTGGATGATCGCGCGACCGAGGGCGGTGAATGGAAACTTGCCGATCCGCACCTCGTGGCCTTTCTCTTTGGCCTGATTCTCGGTCAGGCCGACGGAGGCGATCTGCGGATGCGAGTAGGTGCAGCGCGTGACGAGGTCCTGGTCCATCGGAGCGACTCGCTGTCCCGCGATGTCCTCGACCGCCGTCATGCCTTCGTGGGCGGCGGCATGCGCGAGCAGGAAGCCGCCGACCACGTCTCCGATCGCGTGCACCGACTCCGCCGAGGTGCGCATCCACTCGTCGACCTTGATGAACCCGTTGGGGTGCGTCGTCACGCCGACCTGCTCCAACCCGATGTCCTTCGACCGCGGCGAGCGTCCCACCGCGACGAGCAGCTGGCGAGCCCAGACCTCGCCCTGGTCCGTTTCGACGCTCACGCCCTCGCGGGCCTTCTTCGCACCCTTCACCTTCACGCTCAGCCGGCAGTCGATGCCGGACTTCTTGAAGGCGGCAAGCATTTCCTTGGAGATCTCCTCGTCCTCGAGCGGCACAAGCCGGTCTAGCGCCTCGATCAGCGTGACCTTGACGCCGAGCTCGTTGTAGAGCGTCGCGAACTCAACTCCGACCGCCCCCGCGCCGATGATGCAGATCGACTCGGGCAGCGTCGTGGCCAGGGTCGCGTGGTCCGACGAGATGATGAACTGGCCGTCGAACTCGAGCCCAGGGAGAGTCCTGACCGTGGAGCCGGTGCCGACGATGAGGTGCTGCGCTTTGATTTGCTTCGCGCCGACCTCGAGCGTGTTGCGGTC
>Ga0209118_1000742_pt1 | contig 16702 bp, 14 predicted proteins | sample BlaSpr_A8_Ref_M1_FD_187988 | JGI IMG/M metagenome (GOLD analysis project Ga0209118, IMG submission 187988) | Forest soil microbial communities from Thunder Bay, Ontario, Canada - Black Spruce, Ontario site 2_A8_Ref_M1 (SPAdes) (version 2) | ecosystem: Environmental > Terrestrial > Soil > Boreal...
GATCCGCTGGATCTCGCTCGTGCCTTCGAACAGCGTGTAGATCTTGGCGTCGCGGTGCCACTTCTCGACCGGGAAATCGCGGATGTAGCCGTAGCCGCCGCAGATCTGGATCGCCTGCTCCGTCACCTTGACCGCGACCTCGCCAGCCTTCAGCTTGGCCATCGAGCCCTCGGCCTTTTTGAACTCGCCTCCGTTGCGGCCTTCCCACAGAGCACGCCAGATGAGAGCGCGTGTGGCCTCGATCTCCGTCGCCATGTCGGCGAGCATGAAAGCGATCGCCTCGTTCTCGATCAGCGTCCGCCCGAACTGCTTCCGCTGCTTCGCGTACTGCAAGGCAAACTCGAACGCCGCCCGCGCGATGCCCAGCGCCTGCGCGCCGACGATCGGGCGCGACAGCTCGAACGTCTTGAGCGCAACCGACGATCGCGAGTGCGTGCCCTCGCGCGCGCGGGCCAGCTTGGCCTCGAGCTTTTCCACGCCGCCGAGCACGTTCTCGGCCGGCACAGTGCAGTCTTCGAGCAGCACCTCGGCCGTGTGCGAGGCGCGGATCCCCATCTTCTTTTCCTTCTTGCCCATACGCAGTCCCTTGGTCCCGGGCCCGACAACGAAGCTCGCCTGGCCGCGTGTGCCGAGCTCTGGCTCAACCGCCGCCACCACCACATGGACGTCCGCGATGCCTCCGTTGGTGATGAAGACCTTCTGCCCGTTGATCACCCAGTCGCCGTTCTTGCGCACGGCTCGCGTCTTCATCGAGGACACGTCCGAGCCGGCGTCCGGCTCCGTGACCGCAAACGCTCCGAGGGCCGGCTTCTCAACGGTGCCGAAGCAGGCGGGGATCCAGGTCGCGATCTGCTCGGGCGTGCCCTGGGAGAAGATCGCGGCGATCGGCAGACCGGTGCCCTGGATGGCAAGCGCGATGCCGGCACAGCCCCAGGTCAGCTCCTCGGCGACCAGCGCCGGCATGATCCCGGTGGCGTCGCCGTAGGTCTGCTGGAGGAAGTCCACCCCGTAGAGCCCCACCTCTGCCGCCTTCTTGACGACCGGCCAGGGGAACTCCTCGGACTCGTCGTACTGATGGGCGACCGGGCGGATCTCCTTCTCGGCAAAGCCATGCACCCAGTCCCGGATCTCACGCTGCTCGTCGCTCAGCTCGAACGAAATCATTTTCGTGATAGCTCCTGTGGTGACAACGTTTCAGTACTCGAACGTACCGGTTTCGAGGCAGGACGCTACGCCGCACTGCGTCATCGTGTCAAGGGCTTAACCCTTGCTCGAGGCGGCCTACTCCCCCGTCCATACCGGTTTTCGCTTCGCCAGGAACGCCTCGACGCCCTCTTTGAAGTCGCGCGACGTGTAGCACGCGATGATCAGGTCGGAGTCGGCGCCCTCGGGGATCAGCGTGTCGCGCACGCGCCGCAGCGCCTCCTTGGTCGCCCACAGCGTCAGCGGAGCCAGCGACCCGACCTCGCCCGCCAAGGACTCCGCACGGGTGAGCAGTGACTGCTCGTCCGCCGTGACCTCGGAAAGCAATCCGCACGCGAGCATTTCCTGGGCGTCCATCAAACGCGCGCGCATGATCAGGTCCTTGAGCCGGGCGAACCCGATCAGCGCGGCGGCGCGCGCATAGTTGGACATTGACAGGCAGTTGCCGAGCGTGCGAGCGATCGGAAACCCGTATCGCGCCGAAGGCGATCCGATGCGAAGGTCGCAGCACGCGGCGATCGCTGCGCCGGCGCCGGTGCACGGGCCGGCGATGGCGGCGATCGTCGGCACGCGAACCGATTCGAGGGTGCTCATGATCACGTTTCCCCGCGCCTCGTAATCGAGCGCGTCCTGCTCCGTCTTGAAGTCGCGAAACTGTCCGATGTCGGTGCCCGCTACGAAAGCCTGGCCGCCCGCGCCGGTCAACACGACCGCGCGGACAGCGCGATCAGCGTTGACCTCATGACAGGCTTTTTCGAGGCGGTCATACATGTTCCAGGTCAGGGCATTGCGCGCCTGCGGCCGGTTGAACGTGATCCACACGACAGCACCACGCCGTTCCACGATCAGCTCGTCTGCCGGCTGGTTCACGAAGCCTCCGCTGGTCCGTAGCCCAGCTCAGCCAGCAGGTCGGTCGAATCCTCACCCAGCACCGGGCCTGCGGTGTCCCGCCGGACCGGCGTGTGGGAAAAGCGCATCGGCGAGCCGAGCTGGCGCACGGATCCGACCTTCTGGTGCGGCGCATCCCAGAAATAGTTCCTGGCGAGCAAATGGGGGTCGGTGAAGACCTGGCCGTAATCCAGGATCGGGGCGCAAGGCACTCCCGCTTCCCCAAGCACGGCAAGCCAATGCTTCGAGGGCCGTGTGGAGGTGACGGACTCGATCGTCGTGGCGAGCGCCTCGCGGTTGCGATGACGCCGGCTCGAGTCGGCGTACCGCTCGTCCTCAACCAGGCTTTCCAAACCGAGCACCCGGCACAGCGCCTTCCAGTTCGGGGGCGTGGTGGCTCCGATGGTCAGCCAGCCGTCCGCCGCTCGGAAGGCCTGGTAAGGCGCCGCGCTCTGGTGCGCAGAGCCTGATGGCTGCGGGACGGCGCCAGTCGCAAAGTAGCTGCCAGCCTCCCAGATCGCGAGCGAAACGCCGGCCTCGAGCAGCGAGACGTCGATGTACTGCCCCTCGCCGTCATCGTCGCGCGAATACAGGGCCGCGACCGCGGCCAGCGCGCCGTACAGGGCGCACACAAGGTCGCAGACGGGCACGCCAACCTTCACGGGCTCGCCGCCCGGCGTCCCCGTGATGCTCATGAGCCCGGATCGCGCCTGGGCCATGATGTCCATGCCCGGCTGGTCTCGCAGCGGACCGTCCTGGCCCCACCCGGACGCCGCGACATAGATCAAGCCGGGGTTGATGCGATGCAGGCTCTCGTAATCAAGGCCGAGGTCCGTCATCGTCCCAGGGCGCAGGTTCTCCACCACCATGTCCGCGGTGCCGACGAGCTTGCGGAAGATCTGTTTGCCCAGCTCGGTCTTCAAGTCCAGCGCGAGCGACCGCTTGTTGCGGTTGAGACGCATGAACGCCGAACCTTCTCCGTCGATCAGCGGCGCCGACTGACGGACCTGGTCGCCACCATCCGGGTGTTCCACCTTGATGACCTCCGCACCCAGGTCGGCGAGCTGCATGGCGCAGAACGGCGCCGCCATGTAATTGCCGACCTCGACCACCCTGATGCCTGTCAGCGGGGGAGCCACTCGCTCAGCACCTCCCTTGTGTGCTGGCCGAGCAGCGGAGGCGGCATGCGGATCGGGCTGGACTCTCCGTCGATCTTCCAGGGCGCGCCGACCTGGTTGATCCGGCCCGACTTCGGATGCTCGACCTGAACGCGCATCTCGCGCTCGGTGGCGAGTGGGCTGGCGAACGCCTCCTCGATGTCGAGAATCGGCCCGGCAGGAATCCCAGCCTGCTCGAAGCGCGCCAGCCAGTGCTCACGCGTGTCTTGCCTCAGGTGCCCTTCGATCGCGCGCACGAGAGCTGGGCGCGCCGCCTGCCGCATCGCGTTGGTCGCGAATCGGTGATCGTCGGCAAGCTCCGGCGCGCGGATCGTCTCGCTCAACCGGGCGAACTGTGCATCGGTCGCCACCGCGAGGTTGATGAAGCCGTCGCTGACCGCGAACGTGCCATACGGGGCGATCGTCGCGTGATGGTTGCCCTCCTGGGTGGGGATCTCCCCAGTCGCAAAGAAACGGCCCGCCTGGTAGGTGAGCAGCGCCAGCAGAGAGTCGTTCAGAGCGACATCGATCCGCCGCCCCCTGCCAGTGGATCCTCGTTCGACCAGCGCGGCCAGGATCGCCTGCGACGCGAACATGCCGGCGGTGATGTCCCCGATCGGAACCCCGACCTTGGTCGGCGGGCCCTCGGGAGTCGCGTTCATGCTCATCATGCCCGAGGTTCCCTGTGCGATCTGGTCGTAGCCCGCCAGCGTCGGCTGGTTCTGGCCAAAACCGCTGATCGACGCATACACCAGCGTGGCTTTCACGCTCTGGAGCTTCTCGGCATCGAGGCCCAGGCGAGTCATGGTGCCCGGCTTGAAGTTCTCAACCACGACGTCGGAGGCCATCGCCAGCTTTTGGGCGGTCTCCAGCCCCGCCGGAGTTTTCAGGTCCAGAACCACGCTGCGCTTGTTGCGATTCACAGACAGGAAGTACGAGGACTCGCCGTTGATGAAAGGCGGTCCCCAATGTCTTGAGTGGTCGCCCGAGGGCGGCTCGATCTTGATCACGTCGGCGCCCAGGTCGCCAAGCAGCATCGTGCAGTACGGTCCGGCCAGCGCATGGGTGAAGTCGAGGACGCGAATCTTCGCGAGCGGTAGCGGTGGAGATTCGTGCACGCTAGCCCGGCTGCCAGCGCAGCAGCGAAACGTCGGCTACAACGCGCAGGTGCTGGCGCATGGCGTCCGCTGCGAGCTGGGGACTCCCCGACTCGATGGCGGAGAGGATTCGCCGGTGCGCATCGAGTGACCGCGGCGGCCGTCCCGGCTCGCTGAGCGATTCGACGCGGCTCTCCTGGATGACCTCGGCCATCGCATCGATCAGATGCAGGAGGATGTCGTTGCGGGCGGCCAGCGCGATGGCGTGGTGAAAGGCGGCGTCGCCTTCGATGCCCACCGCGCCGGCGGAGATCTCCACCTCCATCATCGTCAGCGCGGCTTTCATGGCGTCGAGGTCATCCCCACCACGATGGACCGCAGCCAGCTCCGCGAGCTTCACCTCGAGCGCCTCGCGCGCGTCCAGCACCTCGGGCAGGCGCCGGCGCCGTTCGAGAAGCTTCGCCAGCGAATCGCCGAAGCCGCGGGTCCGGCGGAGGAAGACGCCTTCGCCCTGTCGGACGTCGACGAATCCAAGCGCCTGCAGCACGACGAAGGACTGGCGCACCGACGTGCGGCTGACATGCAGCCGGTTCGCCAGCTCGCGCTCGGCGGGGAACTGGTCACCTGGCTTCATGTTCGACTCGCGCACGAACTCGCCGAGCCGTTCACCAACGTCCTCGTACAGGCGACGGCCGCGCTCGAGCGGGCGCAGCGCAGCAGTGGATGGGCCGCCCATCGGGGGCGAGTTTATCAGGGCATAGGTCTAGTGGTCCAACCATTGACAACGCACCAAGCCGGGACTAATCTCGGCCAGAACCGGCGGCAGCTTTGGCCTGGAGGGGACGGCTGATGATCGTCAACCAACGACATGCAGGTACCTGGCGCCTGGTGGCTGGCTCCGTCGCGGCGATGTGCGTGCTCGCAGCGTGCGGCGGCAGCACCTCCACCGCCGGCAAGCTCCCCACCAGCGCCGTGACCATGGGCGTGCTGTCCTGCTTTACCGGCACTCTCGCGAGCCTCGGCGCAGGTATGCTCCAGGGCTCCCAGGTCGCTGCGCAGGCGATCAACGCCGGCGGGGGCATCCTCGGCCAGCAGCTTGTGATCAACCACGCCGACACGCAGTGCGATGAGGCCGACGGCGCGGTGGCCGTGCGACAGCTGCTCGCCGCGAGCAACATCGTGGGGATCATCGGCCCCGAGACCCAGGAGATCAACGCCGTCGCCCCCATCGTGTCGTCGGCCAAGGTCCCCACGCAATTCCAGGGCGGCAGCACACTGTTTGACACGAACTCAAACCCATACCTGTGGAGGGACAGCCCCTCGGATTCTCAGCTGGGCGTCGCGATGGCGCTGTACGCCTACAAGAAGGGATACCGGAAAGCAGACCTTGTCTTTTACTCCGACATCGCTGCACAGACTTTTCCGCCGCCGATCACAGCCACGTTCCAGCATCTCGGCGGCACGGTCGTCAAGAGCTACACCATTTCCCAGGCCCAGACCTCCTACTTGACGACGGTGCAGCAGGTGATCGCTGACAAGCCAGACGTGATCTTCACCCAGACCGACGCCCCAACGGCAGCAGTGCTCTTCAGGAATTTCCAATCGCTCGACAACCTTGCGATACCGTTCGTCGGGACCGATGTCACCGGTGGTGACGACTACCTCAAAGCCATCACGTACCAGGTGGCGCACGACCACCTCATCTCCATCTACGGCACCTCGGTGAGCGGCGCAGCCACCGACGAGTTCAACAAGTTGTTGGGCAGCACGCCAGCGCTGGCCAACGCCAACTACGCGTACGACGCGGTGATCAGCCAGGCCCTGGCGATCGACAAAGCCAAGAGCATTAACGGCCTCGACATCAACAACGCAATGACACTGGTGACCAATCCGCCCGGCACGCAGTGCTACACGTACAAGACGTGCCTGGACCTGATCAACGCCGGGACGAAGATCAACTTCGACGGCGCGAGCGGCCCCCTTGACTTCAACCAGTACCACAACGTGTTCGGGCCGTATGCCGCGTTCCAGCAGAACCCGGGCACCGGGCAGCAGGACCAGATCCAGGTCCTGTCGGCGGCGGATCTCGCGGCTGCTACGCCATAAGGTCGAAACACTCCGTTCTACTGGATAGTTAAGGCGTGCATGACGCGCTGCTGACGCTTGGGTTCGGGATCGTCACAGCGTCCATCCTCGCGCTCTCGGCGGTCGCATTCACGCTCCAATACGGTGTGACGAACGTCGCGAATGTATCGCACGGCGAGATCCTGACCGTGGGGGCATATGCGGCGTACCTCGTGCACCAGAGAACTGGAAGCGCAATCGCCGCGGCGATCGCGGCGGCACTGGCAGGCGGGCTGGTTGCCCTGGCGATGTATTCGAGCCTGATCGGGCCCTTCATCCGTTTTGGTGCCAGCCCGACCGTCGTCTTCATCGCCACACTCGGAATGTCGTTCGTCATCCAGAACACCCTGGTTATCTTCTTTGGCGCTGCCAACGTCGCGTACACGCTCGACCCCGGGGCGCCTCGGCAGCTCGGCCCCTTCTTGATCACCCCGCTCGACGAGGAGATCGTCGTCTCGGCGGTAGCGATCACAGTCGTCCTCTTCGTCATCATCTCGCGGACGAAGTTCGGCAAGGCGCTGCGCGCGGTGTCGCAGAATCGGGAGCTCGCGCGCGTCACCGGCATCAACGCAACGAGAATCGCCGGTGCGACGTTCTTCCTCGCCGGACTGGTCGCGGGCTACGCGGGCTTCATCCTCGCCGAGAGCGTCGGTTCCTTCAACCCGTACTTCGGCTTCGGCTTCTTCCTGATCACACTGACGGCGGCAGTCGCCGGAGGGCTGGGCCGGGCGTTCGGCACGCTGGCCGGCGCCGTGATGGTGGGCCTGATCCTCGAGTTTGCCCAGACGGTGAGATTGCCTGGCGGCAGCTACGTCAGCGCCAGCTACAACCTCGCATTCGCATTTGCGATCCTTGCAATCGTCATTCTTGTCCGCCCTCGAGGCCTCTTCACCAACGCGAGAAGGTCCATTTTCGAGTGAGGGAATACCTCATCTCAGTCCTCACGGAAGGGGCCATCTTCGGGATCATGGCGCTCGGCCTCAATGTGATCTGGGGATGGTCGGGCGACTTCGACCTTGCTTACTACGGCTACATCGCGGTTGGCGCGTACATGACCCTTGTCCTCACCGTCGGCCCCGCGGTCGCGCCCGCCCACTACATCCTTGGGCTCACGCTGCCCTATCCCCTGGCCGTCGTGATCGCGGTCATCACCTCGATGGCGGTGAGCCTGGTCGTGGGCTCGATCGCGCTGCGACACCTCCGCGGCATCTATTTCTCGATCGTCACGCTAGGAGCCGTGTACGTGATGTATGTCTTTGCGGGTCAGTACACGCCCCTCTTCAACGGCTACCAGGGCCTCTCCGGCCTCTTCGACCCGATGGGTGACTGGTTCGGCCTGGACTACCTCTCGTACCAGTACTTCTTGCTCGGGCTATGTCTGGTTTTGTTCGCCCTCGTCTTTCTATTCATGTGGCGCATCTCCGGCAGCCGATTCGGCATGGCGCTGAGGACCCTGCGGGAGGATGAGCGCGCGGCGGCCGCATTCGGGCGCGACATCTATAGGCTGAAACTGAAGGGCTACGTCCTCGGCGCCGGCCTTGGCGGATTCGCCGGAGCACTGTTCGCCGCCTACCTGACCGCCTTCAATACATCGGCCTGGTCTCCCGTGGAGGTGATCGTCCTGTACTCCGCGGTGCTGGTTGGGGGCCGCGGAAATATCTGGGGTGTCGCGCTTGGAGTGCTGATCATGGGCCTGCTGGTGCAGGAGTCCACGCGTTTCCTTCCCATGCTGCCGGGCCTCGGTGAGCTGAACACGGTCCACCCGCAGGTCCTGCTCGCGGCTCGCGGCGCGATCATCGGCCTGGTCCTCGTGCTCTTCCTCCGTTTCAGACCGCAGGGCTTGCTGCCTGAGCGACGGTTCGCCGACAGCGAAGGAGCGCTTGCGGTCGCGCCGCAGACGGCTTGAGCGGGCCGGACACCAGCCCGGCGCTCGAGGTCCGCGGTCTCACCAAGCACTTCGGAGGCGTCTACGCCGTCGACGGCTGCTCCTTCCAGGCCCCCAGGGGCCAGGTGACCGGCCTCATCGGGCCGAATGGCGCGGGCAAGAGCACGGCGATCGACCTCATCTCGGGCTTCAAGCTGCCCGACGGCGGCACGGTGCTGTTCAAGGGCCGCGCGATCGAAGGTCTCGCGCCTCATCACATCTCCCGCATGGGGCTCATCCGCACGTTCCAGTCGCCCCGCGAATGGCCCGGCCTCACCGTGCTCGAAAACGTGGTCATGGCGCGTTGGGACGCGGGTCGCGAGAGCTTCCTGCGCGGGGTCGTTGGGCTTGCGCGAGCGCAGCGCGACCGGTCATCGGCCGAGCTCGCGAAAGCGCGAGAGATCCTCGACGAGTTCGGACTGCTCGCCCTTCGCGACGAGCGTGCCGGGAATTTGAGCGGCGGCCAGAAGCGGCTGGTGGAGTTCGCCCGCATCCGCATGGCCCAGCCGGAGCTCGTCATCCTCGACGAGCCGATGGGCGGTGTGAACCCGGTCCTGGGCGAGCGGATGGCCCTGGCTATCGAAGCTTTCATCGCGACCGGAACGTCGGTCATCGTCGTCGAGCACAACCTGCCGTTCATCGAGCGCGTGACCCAGCACGTCATCGTCATGGCGCTGGGTACAGTGATCGCGGAAGGGCCGTTCGAGTCCCTGCGCTCGAACCAGGATGTGGTCGACGCGTACCTGGGCGGGGCTGTAGCAGGATGACGGAGGGGCCGGTGCTCGTGGTTGACGGCCTGACCGCCGGGTACGGCGGGCCGCCTGTCATCGACGCCGTCAGCGTCAGGGCCAAACCAGGCGAGATCACCGCCATCGTCGGTCCCAACGGCGCGGGCAAATCGACCCTGCTCAAGGCCATCGCGGGGCTCATCCGCCCCACCTCCGGCAAGGTGACCGTCAAGGGCGTGGACGTGACCGGGCAGGCGGCCGAGACGCTCGTCAGCAAAGGCCTCGCCTACGTGCCACAGGTAGCGAATGTCTTCCCGGAACTCACGATCCGCGAGAACCTCGACATGGGCGGCTACAGCCGCAAGGCCGGCGTGCGCGAGAGGATCGACCAGCTCTTTGTCCTCTTCCCGGACCTGGCGGCATCCGCGCATCGGAAGGCCAACACGCTGAGCGGAGGCCAGCGGACCATGCTGGCCCTCGCTCGGGGATTGATGGTCGACCCTGCGGTGCTCATCCTCGACGAACCGAGCGCGGGTCTCGCCCCCAAGTTCCAGGGACTGATCTGGGAGCGGGTCGAGCAGATCCGTTCCACCGGCGTCGCCGTGCTGGTCATCGAGCAAAACACCCGCGAAACGCTCCGCCACGCCCAATGGGCGTACGTCCTCGTGCTCGGGCAGAACCGACTCGAGGGCCCGGGTCAGAAGCTGCTGGATGATGAGGAGGTGGTGAACCTTTACGTCGGCCGGCTCTCGTGAGTGACCGGCGCGACCGTCGTATTGATGCCGCGATCGGCGCCATCGGAGGCCTCGCCGGCGGGCTGCTGGGTGTGGGCGGCGGATTCGTCATGGTCCCGCTGCAGGTCATCTGGGCCGGACGCAGCCAGCACCAGGCGACTGGCACGTCGCTGGCGGCGATCCTGCCCATCGCCATCGTGGCCGCGGCGACCTACTACTTCGGTCGAAGCTCGCCGCAGACCGACCTGACGGTTGCCTTCTTCCTGGCCGCGGGCGCCACCGCCGGGGCTTTCGCCGGCGCTCTCGCCGCGCGCCGGATGTCGGACCGCACGCTCAAGGTGATCGTCGCGGTCCTGCTGGTGGTGGTCGGCCTCAAGGAGGTCTACGACGCGGTTGTCGGGGCGGCACCCCACCTAGTCACCACCACGGTCCACGCCCTCCATTCGACGGACTACGCCCTCATCGCGACAGGAGGCGTCGTGGTCGGGGTGGCCAGTGGGATCACCGGCGTAGGTGGTGGAATCCTCATCGTTCCGTTCTTAGGTCTCGGATTCGGGATCGGACAGCGCGTCGCCCAGGGCACCTCGCTGGTCGCCATCCTCCCCACCGCCGCGATTGGAGCTCTGACCCATCACCGGAGCGGCAACGTCGACCTCCGCGCGGCGATGTGGATGGGCGTGGCCGGGGTGCCGGCGGCCCTGGCCGGCGCGGCGCTGGCGCTGTGGCTCCCGCAGAGAGTGCTGGGCGGCCTCTTCGGTCTCTTCCTGCTGGTCGCGGCGACGCGGATCTGGCCCCGGCGAGCGGAGGTTCCTACTCCGTCTTAGCCGGCGGCTCCGGTGTCGTCACCACCGCGTGGTGGCGGAATTGAAGGTCGGCGGCCGGCTGGGCGGCTCCTTTCACCTTCTTTTTCTTCTTTTTCTCGCGGCCCTGCTTGTCGCGTCCTTTACCCATGCGCCCCAGTTTCTATGACTTGGGCCAGTTCGCGCAAGAACGATTCCACGTCGGTGACCAGTCCGATCGACTGCCAGCTGCCCCGATCCGCCAGCTTGGTGACCACTGCGGGGTTGATGTCCACGCATACCGTCCGCACCCCGGCGGGCAGCATGTTGCCGGTGGCGATGGAGTGAAGCATCGTCGAGAGCATCAGTGCGAGGCGCACCCCGGGCAGGGCGGCCCGCATGCGTCTTTGCGCCTCGACCATCTCCGTGATGACATCAGGCAGCGGGCCGTCGTCGCGCACGGATCCAGCCAGTACGTACTCGACACCGTGATCGATGGCGGACTTCATCACTCCGGATTTCAGCTGACCGCTCGCGACCATCTGCTTCAGCCCGCCCGCGGCGCGGACGCGATTGATCGCGCGCATATGGTGCTCGTGGCCGTGCTCCATCGCCACCCCGCTTTCCACGTTGACTCCAAGCGCAGTGCCGAAGAGCGCAACCTCGACATCGTGTACGGCTAGAGCATTGCCCGCGAAGAGCACCTGGACGTAGCCGAGCTCGATAAGCCGCGACAGGTAGCGCCCGGCGCCGGTATGAACGACTCCGGGGCCGGCGACCACCAGGATGCGGCCGCCCGTCGCGCGGATCTGCTTCATCTCCTGCGCGATGGCGGAGATGAGGACCTTCTTTGGTTTCTCCGCTGAGACCTCGCTGCCCATGAAGCTGAAGATCTCGGTCTGACGTGATCGCTCCTGCGGCGTCACACGCACGCCCTGGTGTCCGGTTACGACCTCCATCCCCGGCTTGGCCCCCTGGAAGACGATGGTCCATGCGCGGCCCGCGGCCCGATCGACAGCGATCGCACAGTCCATCTCGATGTTGTCGACCGGCACCCAATGGCCATCGATGAGCACGTCGGTCGCGAGGTTGCTCGTGGAGTAAAAGCCCTCCGGAAACACCCCCTCCTGCGTGACCTTCTCCAGGCGAACCGGCTGCTCTGACTCAACGGTGGCGCCGAGCGCTCGAGCCTGCCGGACGATGCGGTCGAGCTCTTCGGCCGAGCCCGCGACGACCTCCATCCGGCACACCGACGGGTCGGCCTTGTGCTGTCCGACCTTCAGCTCCTCGACGGTGAAGTTGCCGCCCAAATCCATAATTAGATCCATCACCTGGGGCAGGATCATCGAGTCGATGATGTGACCCCTGAGCACGATCCTCGCCGTGTGCTTTCGCTCGCTCATCGCGGGACGCCGGCCGCGGCGTTGATCTGCGTCTTCAGCGCGTGCGCCTCACGCGCCGGGGTTTTCGCAAACAGCACGCTGCGGCTCGCCGAGACGAGGCACGAGGCCCGATCACCATTCCACGCCCCGCGCACCGCGCCTTCGACGTCGCCGCCCTGCGCGCCCACGCCGGGGATCAGGAAGGGAAGCTGAGTCGCGCGCCGAACCTCCGCGATCTCGTCCGGCGCCGTCGCGCCGACCACGAAGCCCACGTTGTGCGCGGCGTTCATTCGCTCGCCGAGCTCGGCGACGTGCAGGTAGACCGGTTTGCCGCCGGCCTGCAGGTGCTGAAGGTCGGCCGCGCCGGGATTGGACGTGCGGCACAACAGGTACACGCCGCGGTCGCCGTAGCGCGTGAACTCCTGGACCGAGTCCGAGCCCAGATATGGGTTGACCGTGGCCGCGTCCATGGCGAGCGTGACGAAAACGGCTCTTGCATAGGCGGCCATTGTGTTTCCCATGTCGCCGCGCTTGCCATCAAAGAGAAAGGGGGTGTTGGGCGCAGCGTCTCGCAGCTCCATCAAGGCCGCCCAGCCATCCGGCCCGTACTGCTCCCAGAACGCGCTGTTGGGTTTGAAGCAGCACACATGCTCCTCCGTCTGCCGCACCACCTCCTGGCAGTGCCGCAGCGCGCCTGCGGCCCCGCCCCCGATGCGCTCGGGGTCAGGGTCGAGGCCAACGCAAAGCAGCGTGTTGCGCTCAGCTGAGAGCGCGCGCAGCCGATCGAAGTAGTTCACGCAGGCCAATGCTAGTGTCTCGGGAGCGGGACACTCACGAGCGCTGGCGGTCAAAATTGAATACGTGGGGCAATCGCTCCGAGCGGCGCTGGCGCAGGTCAACCCGATCGTCGGCGACCTCGACGGCAACACGCGCCTGGTCATCGACTGGATCGGCCGCGCGCGCGACCTGGGCGCAGACATCGTCTGCTTCCCAGAGCTGGTCATCACGGGTTATCCGCCGGAGGACCTGGTGTTGAAGCCCGCGTTCGTGCGCGACAACCTCAAGCAGCTGGACCTAGTGACGAAGGCGACGAAGGGAATCTCAGTCGTAGCCGGCTTCGTGGACGACGACGGCGCGATCTTCAACGCCGCCGCCTTCATGCACGACGGCGAGCTCAAAGCGGTCTACCACAAGGTCTTCCTACCGAACTACGGCGTGTTCGACGAGCAGCGCTACTTCGAGCCTGGACATCGTTGCCCGATCTTCGAGCTAGACGGCGTGCGCATCGGCATCTCTGTCTGCGAGGACTGCTGGTACCCGTCAGGGCCCATGGCGTGGCAGGCGCATCAAGGCGCGGAGCTGCTCGTCAACATCAACGGCTCGCCGTATCACGCCGGCAAGCGCGCGCCGCGCGAGGCGATGGTCGGAGGCCGTGCGGCGGACTACGGCGCCTGCGTCGCGTGGGTCAACACCGTCGGCGGGCAGGACGAGCTCGTCTTCGACGGGAACAGCGCCGTCTTCGGCCCGCACGGAGAGGTGCTCGCGCACGCGTCCTCCTTCGCCGAGGAGCTGCTCGTCTGCGACATCGACTTCGATGCCCTCATAGGCCACCGGCCGGTCGAGAACATCCGGCGCGAAGCTGAAGGCGCAGAGCGTCTCGACCTCGTCGTGAGCGAGGTGCCGCTGAACTCCATCAAGCGCGATCCGAAACCGTCCGTCGCGACCCGCAAGGCGGTGCCATTGGAAGGCGCCGCCGAGATCTACGCCGCCGTCGTGCTCGGGACGCACGACTACATCCGCAAGCAGGATTTTCAGAAGGTCGTGATCGGGATGTCGGGCGGCGTCGACTCGGCGCTGACCGCAGCGATCGCGTGTGACGCGCTGGGTCCCGAGAACGTGATCGGCGTCCGCATGTCCTCGCGCCACACTTCCTCCGAAAGCCTGGAGGACGCCGGTCTGGTGGCCGAGGCGCTCGGCATGCAGCTCATGGACTTCTCCATCGAGCCTCCGCATCGCGGTTTCGAAGAGATCCTCGCCCCTGTGTTCAAGGGGACCAAGCCGGGCGTGGCGGAAGAGAACCTCCAGCCGCGCATCCGCGCGACCATCCTGCACGCGCTGTCGAACAAGTTCGGCTACATCGTGCTGAGCACCGGTAACAAGTCCGAGCTCGCGACCGGGTACGGGACGCTCTACGGCGACATTGCGGGCGGCTACGCGGTGCTCAAGGACATCACCAAGACCACGGTCTACGAGCTGTGCCGCTATCGCAACTCACTCGGAACAGCCATCCCTGAACGCGTGCTGACCAAGCCGCCTTCGGCTGAGCTGAAGCCAGGCCAGAAGGACACGGACAGCCTGCCGCCATACGAGGTGCTCGACCCGATCCTGCGCGGCTACATCGAGGAGGACCGGAGTCCCGAGGAGCTGGTGGCGGCCGGCCACCGGCCGGAGATAGTCGCCCGAGTCGTCCAGCTGGTCGACCGCAGCGAGTACAAGCGGAGGCAGGCGCCGCCGGGCGTGAAGATCACGCCGCGGGCGTTCGGGCGCGACCGCCGGATGCCGATCGTCAACCGCTACCGCCCCAACGGCGCTCGGCCGGCACCGTAAAGTTCACTCTCGGCATAATCAATCCCGATCGAGGATATAGATAAGAGCTATGGCTGGTTCGTTTGACGTCGTGGTGGTGGGAGGCGGGCCGGGAGGCTACGTGGCGGCACTGCGCGCTGCCCAGCTGGGCGCGAAAACCGCCATCGTGGAGAAGGACCGCATGGGCGGCACCTGCCTGGTGCGCGGCTGCATCCCGACCAAGGCATTGCTGCAGTCCTCCGAGCTCTACTCCCAGGCGAAGGCCGGCGCCCCGTTCGGCCTGAAGGTCGACGACATCGGCTTCGACTGGTCCGTCGCCCAGACGCGCAAGTCCAGCGTCGTCGACCAGCTGGTCAAGGGTGTCGAGGGCCTGCTGAAGGCGGGCGGGGTGACCATGGTGCAGGGCAGCGCGTGTCTGGCAGGGAAAGGCGTGGTCGACGTCGCGGGCGACCGCCTGCAGGCCAAGGACATCATCATCGCGACCGGCTCGGCCGTCGCCCGGATACCGTTGAAGGGCGCCGAGCTCACGATCGACTCCGACCAGATCCTCGAGCTGAAGGAGATCCCGGGCCGGCTGGCGGTCATCGGCGGCGGCGTGGTCGGGATGGAGTTTGCGGCCATGTTCGCCGCGCTCGGCAGCAAGGTCACCGTTTTCGAGATGCTGCCGCAGGTCCTGCCGATGGTCGACGCGGACCTGGTCGCGGTTTACTCCAAGCACCTGTCCGGTCTCGGCGGCGCAATTCACACCAACGCCAAGGTCGACGAGGTCGTCAAGCAGAAAGGTGGGCTTCAAGTCCGCTTCTCGTCAGGCGGCGAAGGCGGCTCGGTCGACGCCGACCAGGTGCTGCTCGCCGTCGGCCGCGTGCCCTACACGCAGGGACTTGAAGCTGAGAAGGCCGGCGTCAAGCTCGAGCGCGGCCGCCTGGTGGTGGATGAGCACCTGCACACGACCGCCGATGGCATCTGGGCGATCGGGGACGTGATCGGCGGCATCATGCTCGCGCACGTCGCTTCGTACGAAGGCCTGTGCGCCGTCGACAACATCGTGAGCCACGCGAACCGCATCCCCGACTATCACGCCGCGCCGAACTGCATCTACACGGACCCTGAGATCGCGCACGTCGGCCTTGGTGAGAAAGACGCTAAGGACCAGGGATTCGACGTGAAGATCGGACGTTTTCCGTTCGCCGCGTCAGGCCGCGCGCTCACCCTCGGACAGTCCGAAGGCTTCGTCAAGGTCATCGCGGACGCGACCTCGGGACGTCTGCTCGGCGCGCACATCATCGGTCCCCGGGCGACAGACCTCATCGCGGAGGCGACGCTTGCGGTGCAGAACGGGCTGACCCTGGATCAGATCGACCTGACCATCCACGCCCACCCGACGCTGCCTGAGTCGCTGATGGAGGCGGCGCTGGCGGCGCAGGGACGGGCCATTCACATTCCCAACAAGCGCACTGCTGGCTCTACCTCCCCACCCCCCGGCAAGGCCGGGGACCTCCCCATTAATGGGGAGGTGACTGCTCAGGCTGCTAACGCTCAGAATCGAGAGCCGCACATGAGCGCCCCTGTCAAATCCGCGAGTCCCCCACCCCCCACCGCGATCACCCCCAAGTCGCTGGAGCTGAAGAAGGAAAATCGCGATTTCCTGCTCGGCTTGCACCGCGAGATGCAGCTCATCCGACGGTTCGAAGAGCGCGCGCAGGAGCAGTACACCAAGGCGAAGATCGGCGGCTACTGCCACCTCAACATCGGTGAGGAAGCGACTGTCGTCGGCGGCATTCACGCGCTCAAGCTGAACGACTACATCTTCACGAGCTACCGCGAGCACGGGCACGCCATCGCCCGCGGCATCGACCCGAAGGCCGTGATGGCCGAGCTCTTCGGCAAGGAAACGGGAACCTCTCACGGCCGTGGCGGCTCGATGCACATGTTCGACGCCAAGCTTCGCTTCATGGGCGGATACGGAATCGTCGGCGGCCACCTGCCCCTGGCCGTCGGCGGCGGATGGGCCGTGAGGTACCGCAAAGAGAAGGACGTCGTCTTCTGCATGTTCGGCGACGGCGCCACGAACATCGGCGCGTTCCACGAGTCGCTCAACTT
>Ga0209118_1000743_pt1 | contig 16688 bp, 23 predicted proteins | sample BlaSpr_A8_Ref_M1_FD_187988 | JGI IMG/M metagenome (GOLD analysis project Ga0209118, IMG submission 187988) | Forest soil microbial communities from Thunder Bay, Ontario, Canada - Black Spruce, Ontario site 2_A8_Ref_M1 (SPAdes) (version 2) | ecosystem: Environmental > Terrestrial > Soil > Boreal...
GCGATCGAGGCACCCAAGCGGCTGGAGGACCTTCACGTACGCCGTGACCTCGTCGCCAGCCTGCTGTTGCGGACCATTGCTTTCGCAGACCAGCTGAGTGGAGCGGCGATCGAGACCCGTCTCGGTTTGCCCTTCGAAACGCTGCAGCCGATCATCGAAGAGTTCCAGAAGTCCCAGCTGATGGACACGATGGGATTCTCGAACGACCCTGGGGTCGAAGGCCGCCCAATCCCGGTGCGCATGAACTACGTCGTGTCGAGCGCCGGACGGCAGCGCGCGGCGGAGATGTCCGCCGTCCAGACCCGGTACCTGGGACCGTGCCCGATCAACTTCGATGATTACCTCGGCCTCGTACGCTCCCAGGTCACCGGCAAAGCCAACGTCACAGACTCAGCGCTCAAGAAAGCGCTTGGGACTCTTGAGCTCGAGCAGCACGTCATCGACCAGATCGGCGGCGCCATGGTTTCGCGCGCCTCGCTGTTCATCTTCGGCGCTCCCGGCAACGGCAAGAGCACGATCACCGAGCGCATGGCCCTCCTCATGGGCGCGCCGATCGAGATCCCTCACGCCGTGGCGGTCGGTGACGAGATCATCCGTGTGATCGACCCTGTCTATCACAAGATCGCCGAGGGCGAGCAGCCGATCGACCGCCGGCTGGTCAAGGTTGAACGTCCGGTGGTCGTCGCGGGCGGTGAGCTCAAGCTGCAGCAGCTGGACCTCACGTACGACGGCTCCAATCGCTACTACGAGGCGCCCCTGCAATGGAAGGCCAACGCCGGGGTGTTCGTGATCGACGACTTCGGCCGGCAGGAGGTTCCGCCGATGCGGCTTCTGAACCGGTTCATCGTGCCGATGGAGAAGAAGGTCGACTACCTGGACCTGTCGGCATCGGGCCGCAAGATCGAGCTGCCGTTCCTCTGCCAGGTGGTCTTCTCGACCAACCTCTCCCCGACCGAGCTCGTCGACGAAGCATTCCTCCGCCGCATGGCGTACAAGATCGGGGTCGGCAACCCGTCGCCCGAGGCCTTCGGCCGCATCCTCCGGTACGAGTGCGACCGGCAGGGCGTCGCGTTCGACGAGAAGGCGATCGGCTACCTGCTCAACAACCTGTATGGAAAGAAGCCGCTGCGGGGCTCTCACCCTCGGGCGCTGATTGCGCGGCTGGTCGACCTCGCCAACTACCGCCAGGAGCCGCCGCGCTTGACTCCGCAGACTTTGAAGGAGGCGTTCGACGCCTGCTTCAACCCGGCCCTGGGCAGCCTGACCGAAGACGACTGGGCGCGGCCTGCAATCGGCTAGTCCGCACCGTTGGTGCCAGGCGTGCGGAATATTCGCCATTCATGCGCACCGTTAGCGCCAAACATGCGGAATTGTCACTCCCGCCAGGCGTTGTCGTAGGGATTCCAGGTCGCTGTAGGCCCCTCGCTGTTGAGGTGGCAGCAGCTCGGCGATCGCCAGCATGATCGCGTCAGAGGCATCCGCATGCGACACACGCGTACCGTCCGCTCGCTTCTGCAGAACCAGGAACGGCTTGCCGAAGGTGAGAGTGACGCGAACGCGCCGCGGCCAGTGAGCGCCCTTCGGCAGGCACTCCCGGGTCCCGGTCAGCGCGACCGGTAGGACTGGAGATCCCGACTTCTGAGCCAGAAACCCCGCACCCGGCTCAGGCTTGGCGAGCACACCAGACTCCACTCGGGTGCCCTCGGGATAGATGACCAGGGCATGGCCGGCCTTCAGCAAGTCGAGTGACCACCGCACCGCAACGCGGTCTGCCGTGTGCCTCACAACTGGAAATGCGTGATAGGCAGTGAAGATGAACCGATGGAACCGACCGCGAAAGTACTCCGACTTGGCCATGCTCCACGTGTCGCCTCGCGGAGCGAAGGCCGGCACCATCGGTGGGTCGAGCGTTCCGGAATGGTTGGGGCAGATGAGCAGCGGGCCAGTCCGCGGAACATTCTCCAGACCAGCGATCTCGAACAACCCGACGAGGTAGACGTTGACCATCGTCCGCATCAGCCCACGCAGGAACGCGTAAATCATTTGGCCTGATCAGCGATGTACTTGCGGATCTTGTCGACCACCTGGTCGACGTCAAGCCGATCGGTGTCGATGACAACCGCATCGGGGGCGGGTCGCAGCGGAGCGACCGCGCGCTGCGTGTCGACGCGATCGCGTTCCTCGACCTCCTTGCGCATGACCTCCTCGTCCACCCGCTCACCTCTCCGCTCGTACTGTGCTGCCCGGCGCCGGACCTTCTCGTCGAGACTCGCGACCAGGAAGAATTTGAAGTCGGCATCCGGGAACACAACGGTTCCAATATCGCGCCCCGCCATGACCACCCCGCCCTCCCCCAACCGCCGCTGCTGCGCGACGAGTGCGCTTCGCACGCCCGGGATGGCCGAGATCACCGGCAGCGCATCCGCGTAGTCGGCGTCGTAGATCCCTTCGGTGAGCTCAACACCATTCGCCCACACTCGCTCGCCGTCGATCTTCAACTCTGTCGACTCGGCCAGTCTGCTGATTGCTTCGGAGTCGTGCGGGTCGATGCCGCGTTCGGCAGCGATCCTGGTGATGGCGCGATACATCAGTCCGCTGTCGACGAATGGGAGGCCAAGAGCTTCAGCAACTCTCTTACCGACAGCCGACTTGCCCGAGGCGACGCCGCCATCGATCGAAACGATCATTTGGGTTTCTTATGCTCGACGGCGCGTTGCAGCGCCGCCACCTCGGCGTCGCCAAGCACACGCCATCCGCCAGCCTTCAAGCGTCCGAGCTTCAGCGGTCCGAAGCCCACGCGATTGAGCGATTGGACCTTGTGCCCTATGAAATGCAGCATGCGGCGGACCTGTCGGTGCCGGCCTTCGCGGATCACGAGCCGGATTTCAGCAACTCCGGAATCGCGGCTGCCAGGGGTGATTCGAAGCACGTCGACCTCTGCCGGCGCGGTCATTCCATCATCAAGCTGGACGCCCGTGCGGAGGCTCAAGATGTCGGCCGAGCTGGGGTTGCCGGCGACCAAGGCGATGTACTCCTTGCTCACCTTGTAGGCCGGATGCGTGAGGCGATACGCGAGGTCGCCATCGTCTGTCAGGAGGAGGAGTCCCGACGTGTCGGCGTCGAGGCGACCGACCGGGAACAACCTGTGGCCGCTCTTGCCTTCGTCACCGACCACGTCGAGCACGGTGGTTCGCGACGCCTCATCTCTCGCCGTGGTGATCACGCCGAGCGGCTTGTTCAAGACGATGTACCGGTGCCGGGTGACGGGTTTGACTGGCTTGCCGTGGACCGTGATGCGATCCTTGGTCGGGTCGATCAGGACTCCTTCGGGCGGTGGAGTCTTGCCGTTGACGCGAACGCCTCCGGACGCGATCAGCTCGTCGGCGGCGCGGCGGCTCGCCACGCCGGATCGCGCAAGGAAGCGATTCAGGCGTTCTTGGTTAGAGATCGTGAGCTCGTCGATTGGTCCAGGTCGTCTGGGTCGAGCCGCGGCTTGGGAAGGTGATCGAGCGACTCGAGGCCCATGACCTGAAGGAACCTCATCGTGGTGCCGTACAGCTTGGGCTGGCCGGGCCCCGGGCCACGGCCGACCTCGACGATCAGGTCGCGAAGCTCGAGGTTGGTGAGGACGCTATCGCAGTTGACTCCGCGCACCTCCTCGATGCGAGAACGCGGGACGGGCTGCTGGAAGGCCACGATGGCGAGCGTCTCGTAGGCGGCCGGCGAGAGCTTGCCCGAAACCTCCGGACGCAAGGCACGCCGCACGGCAGCGGCGAATTGGGGACGGGTTGCGAGATGAATCTCGTCGAGGTGTCGCATCACCATCACCCCCCGCCCTTCTAGCGCTCCTCGAAGCTCGTCGAGCGCCTGCTCGACCGCGGTGCGATCGGCGTCCGTAGCCTGCTGCAGCTCGCGCAGCTTGAGTGCCCGGTTGGAGCTGAACAGGATCGCCTCGAGGGCGGCCGAGATCTCACTCACCTTCGGGCTGCTCCCTCGCCTCGACGTGAATCGCGCCGAACCGTTCCTTCTGGCGGACAACGACTAGCGACCTCCGCAGCAGCTCGAGTACTGCGACGAAAGTCACGACGGCTTCGAGACGATCCTCCGACTCCAGGATCAGCTCCACGAGCTCGATCGGTCCTCTGCGCAGGCGATCGGTGATGAGGTCGAGCTTCTCCTGCAGCGTCCACGTCCGGCCCGTCACCACGAGAGGACGCGGAGGAATGCGCGCGAGGACGCTGTTGAACGCGACGATCAACAGCCCTACCTCCAGGGGTTCCTCCTGGCCACCCGCCTCGACCGGCCGCGCTGGCGGCGGGAAGGAGATCGAGTCCTTCTGGGCGCGCTCCATCAGCTCGCCGGCCATCTCCTTGTAGACGCGGTACTCCTCGAGGCGCCGGCGCACCTCCTCCTCCCAGCCGAGCAAATCGGTCTCCTCTTCGGTCGGCGGCTCGCCGGGCAGGAGGCGGATGGACTTGATCAGCAGCAGGCGCGCGGCCATCCACAGGAACTCGGCCATCTCCTGCGGGTCGGCGACCTCGCGCGACGCCACCTCCACGAGGTAGGCGTCCGTCACCCTGGCCAGCGAGACCTGGAAGATGTCGAGCTCTTCGCGCTCCACCAGCGCCAGGAGAAGCTCGAGAGGTCCTTCGAACACCTGCGTGCTTACGCCAAGGCGCGGGCCAGCAAGAGGCTGCTCCACGAGCCGTAAGCCTATCTCAGGTTCACCTGATGAAATTTCTCGACCCGGGCGATGGCGCGCCAGCGACGCATCAGTGAAGCAGGGCTGGTGGTCTGGCTCGCGTGCGCCAGCCGCGCTTCGATCTTCTTGGCCAGCACCTCCTCGACGTCGATCTCGAGCGTTGGCTCCAGCCCGCCGAAGCACCATGCCTCCGCGGTTTCGTGCGGCGGGCCGGCTTTCGGAAACGTCAAAGGATCTCGGGCGCTGGGCCAGGCCGCATCCAGCGCGACTCGCCCGACAACCCGGTGGTCGGGATGAAAGCGATAAGGGACATTCGGGTCGAAGGTCAGGATCACGTCGGGCTTCGAGGTTCGGATCTCACGCACGAGCTCCTCGCGCAGCTCGAGGCTTTCGACGAGCTCGGCGTCAGGGTGGCGGAGAAAAGCGACGCGCTTGACGCCGAGCACGTCCGCGGCCAGCTCCTGCTCACGCTCGCGGGTTCGAGCGACTTTCGCGCGCGACTTGCTCGCATTGCGCGCGCCCTTGTCACCTGATGTCGCAAGCACGAAGTCGACCGCGGCGCCGTGACGGGTCATGAGCAACACCACGCCCGCGCAGTAGAACTCGATGTCATCGGGATGCGCGACGATGCAGAGCGCGCGCTTGATGCGGCGATCTTCCGGGCCGCTGAACAGCTTGGGCATCTATCTGCGGGATTCCTCTAGCAGCTCGTGGGCTCGAGCCACAGCCTTGGGCGTGACGCCTCCGCTCATCATCCGGGCCAGCTCTCGCGCCCGCTCATCGTCCGACGTCAACTCTCGCACCGACACCACGTTCCGCCCGTCTGGACCGGGAGATTTCTCCACCAACAGGTGATGATCGGCGAACGCGGCGATCTGGGCGAGATGCGTAACCACCAGCACCTGGTGTCGCGAGCCGAGGGCCTTCAGGCGAAGACCAACCTGCACCGCGGCCTCGCCACCAATACCCGCGTCGACCTCGTCGAACACCAGCGTCGGCAGCCTGTCCGCATCCGCTCCCACAGTCTTGATGGCGAGCATCACGCGCGCGAGCTCGCCGCCCGAAGCGACACGAGCGAGCGGCTGCAGCGGTTCGCCAGGGTTGGCCGAGAACATCATCTCGGCGCCCTCGGCGCCGGTCGGACCGATCTCGGCGGCGGCGCGCAGGTCGATCTCGAACCGCGCTCCTTCGAGGCGCAAGCCCTCCAGCTCGTGCGCGACCGCCTTCTGCATGCGACGAGCCGCGCTTTTGCGTGCCTCGGTCAGCGCCGCCGAGCGGGCGTCCAGCGCGGCACGACGAGCGTCGCGCTCGGCGTGGGCGGCGGCGAGCGCCCCTTCGAGGTCCTGCGTCGCGCCGATCTGCACCTCCAGGCGGCGCAGCTCCTCGACTGCCGACTCGAGGGTGCCGCCGTACTTGCGCTTGATCCCATCCAGGACCGCCAGGCGCGACTCGATCGCTTCGAGCCGTGCTGGATCGGTGTCGAGAACCTCGCCGTAGCGCCGGATCTCCGCGGCTGAGTCCGACGACTCCTCAGCGAGAGCCTCCAGGCGCGAGGCCTGGTCGGCGAGCCGCGGGTCGAGCTCGGAGGCCGCGCGAATCGCGGCGGCGGCACGAGCGACACCGTCCTCGTGCAGCGCGTCGATCGCGTGCTGACCCAGCTCCGCCAGTCGGGCCGCATGCCGTGCTGCCGCTCGTTCTGCTGAGAGCTTTTCATCTTCGCCTGCGTGTGGGTCCGCTGCGCGCAGCTCGTCGAGCTGCCACCTCATGTACTCCTGCTCGCGCTGGCCGCGGGACCGAAGCTGCTCGAGGTCGCGAACCTTGCCTCCGGACTCGATCCACGCCGCGTACGCGACCGCGACCGAGGCTCGCTTCTCCATCGCCCCGCCATACCCGTCGAGCAGCTCGGTCTGCGTCTCGCTGTCGAGCAGTGCGTGGTGTTCGTGCTGGCCGTGCAGCGCCACCAGGCTGCGTCCGAGCTCACGCAGGGCCTCGGCAGGCGCCGTCCGTCCATCGATGCGCGCCGCGCTGCGCTTGCCCAGCTCCCGCTGCAGTACCAGCGCAACTCCGTCGGACTCGAACGCGCCTTCGACCGTCGCTTTGTCCGCGCCGTGGCGGACCTGGTCGGCGCCGCCTCGCGCTCCCAGGGTCAGGCTCAGCGCGTCGACGATCAGGGACTTTCCGCTGCCGGTCTCGCCGGTCAGCAGGTTGAGGCCCGGCCCGAACCGGACCCGGCACTCCGCGACCAAAGCCAGATCGCGGACCCTGAGCTCGTTGAGCACTACTACCTGACTATTTCTTGGGTACGAGTGGCCGGCCCCAGCCGAGCTTTTCGCCCAGCCGGCGGTAGAACTCTTCGGGCGGGCTGAAGCGAACCACCTTGAGCCGGCGAGGATGCGAGCTGCACCGGACGAGGTCTCCTGTCGCCACCGCGCGTCCCCGGCGGCCGTCGATACGCATCTCGGCAGGCCCGCGTAGAACCGACAGCCTGATGTCCTGCCCAGGCGGAAATACGATGGGCCGCACCGTGAGGGCGAACGGGTTCATCGGCACGAGCACCAGGTCGCGCAGAGTCGGCTCGAGGATGGGGCCGCCGCTCGCGAGCGCGTAAGCCGTAGAACCCGTCGCCGTCGCGACCATCACACCGTCGGCGTCGATCACCCCCACCGCCTGGCCGCCGACATCGATCTCGACTCGCAGCATGCGCGCCTCGCCCGAATGGTCGACCACCACCTCGTTGAGGCCGATCGCGCGCGCTACTGTCCGCGTGCCGCGGCTGAGGGCCACCTGGAGGATCGTCCGCTGCTCGATCCGGTAGTCACCGTCGAGAAAGCGCTTCAGCCCCTGTTCGAGATGCTCCGCCTCGACCTCGGTCAAGAAGCCGAGCCGGCCGAGGTTGACCCCGAGGAGGGGAATGCCACGTGGGGCGGCGTAGCGGGCGCCGGCGAGGAACGTGCCGTCGCCTCCGAGCGTGACGACCAGGCCGCAGGTCTTGAGGCGGTCAGCTGTCTTGTTTGCCGGGCCATCTCGATCTGTTTCGACCGCATCGACCCCACGCTCCTTCAAGGTGGTCATGGCGCGATCGACCACAGACTGCTCGGCGCCCGGTCCACGGAGAATGCAGACGATCACGTCGGCGCCAGGTGGAAGAAGAATTCCTGGTTGCCTTCCGCCCCGGTCAGCTCGGACGCCGCTTCGCCCGCCACCTGGTAACCGTTTCGGCCGCACCAGGTTCTGAACCTCTCGAGCGCCGCCCCAACGATGAGCGGGTCGCGCACGATCCCTCCCTTCCCCACCTCAGCCTTGCCGACCTCGAACTGGGGCTTGAAGAGCGCTACGACCTCCGCTTCGGGCGCGGCGTGGAGCACGGCGGGCAGCACCTTCTCGAGGCTGATGAAGGACAGGTCGGCGACGACCAGGCTCACGCGCTCCGGGAACGAGTCGAGGTCGCGGGCGTTCACACGCTCGATCACCACCACGCGCGGATCCTGGCGCAGACGCCAGTGGATAAGGCCGCGGCCGACATCGATGGCGAACACCTTCACGGCGCCACGGCGCAAGAGCACGTCGGTGAAGCCGCCGGTCGACGCGCCGATATCGGCGCAGACGCGGCCGCCCGGATCCACTCCAAATATGTCGAGCGCTGGTCCGAGCTTCAGCGCCCCGCGGCTCGCGTAGCCCGGGCTCTCGTCGACCGTGATGACCTCGTCGTCGCGCACGGCGCGATCGGGGCGCCGCTCGGTCGCGCCCGCCACCTGGACCTTGCCCGCCAGGATCAAGGCCTGCGCGCGCTGGCGCGACTCGATGAGCCCGCTCCTGGTGAGAAAAACGTCGAGGCGTGGCATCGCTTTCAGAGGATCAGCCCGACGCCGATCCCGAGCACGGCTCCGACGACCACCTCGACCGGGGTGTGCCCGAGCAGCTCGCGGAGCTTCTGCTCCTGCATGCCGCGCATGTGCACGAGATCCTCGACCAGCCGGTTCAGGATGGCGGCCTGCCGGCCGGCGGCGCGGCGCAATCCGGCGGCGTCGTACATCACCACGAACGAGAAGATAAGGGCGATCGCGAACGCAGCGGAAGAGACGCCCGCATATTTACCGACGGCGGTGGTCATGCCCATCACGATCGCGGCGTGGCTGCTCGGCATGCCGCCGGTCTCGGCGAGCACGCGCAGATTCAGCCGTCGCTGCCTTACCGAGGTGAGGATTACCTTGGCCGCCTGGGCGATCGCCCAGGCCACCAGCGGGGCGAGGAGAAATTTCACGCCCTCAGACTAGGGGTCCCCGCGAAGTCACGGCGCAGCCTCTGACTTCGTGGGGTTTTCACGATAAGGATCGGGAGATCTGGTCGGCGCGTGCTTTCAGCTCGTCGAGGCGGCCCTGCGCCTCGGCGAGGATCCGCACCGCGCGCTGGTGGGCGGCGACGAGCTCTTCAAGGGGCGCGGTACCGCTCGCGAGCTCGGCGATGGTCTTCTCGAGACTTGCGAGCAGCTCCTCGAACCGAACAGTCTCGACTGGACGCTCGGTGCCGGCCAGGTTCAATTCGCGTCTGGCGCGGTCACGGCGCCGGGCGCAGTGGTCGCCACGACCCGGCCAAGGATGCCGTTCACGAAGCGGCCCGCCTCATCTCCGGAGAAGGTCTTGGCCAGCTCGATCGATTCATTGATGGCTGCCTTCGTCGGGACGTGCCGGTCGATCGCGATCTCGTAAACCGCGATGCGCAGGATGATGCGGTCGACCTTGGCCATCTGGCCGAGCTTCCAGTGGTCGGACGCCTCGCTGAGGATCGAGTCGAGCTTTTCGCGGTTGGCGATCACGCCCTGGACGAGCTGCAGGGCGAACGTCGCGACGTCCGGCGTGGCCGCGCCCTCGAAGGCGTGGTAGCGCAAGACCTCCTCAGTATCGTCGTCGGCCGCCTCGAGCTGGAACAGGGTCTTGAGCGCCAGCTCCCTGGCCTGGTGTCTTTTGCCCACCCGGCGCTTAGCTGGCGAAGGCGACGCTGGAAACGAAGACGTTGACCTCCCCCACTTCCAGGCCGAGCATTCGCTCGGTTGCTTCGACCACGTTTGACTGGACCGAGCCGGCAACCTCGGCCAGCTTCGCTTCAGACCCGACCGTGATGAAAACCTCGAGGTGGATCGAGCGGTCGGCCTCGACGTGCACGCGCACGCCGCGGTGGGCGGATTGACGCCGAACCCAGTCACCAAAATGCCGAGCGGCCGCCTCGTCCATGCCTTCGACGCCTTCGACCTCGCAAGCCGCCAGCGCCGCGATGCTCGCGATCACCTCGTTGGCCACCCGGACCGCGCCTAGAGAACCGTTCTGACCCATACGAAGGTCATTATCCCCTGAGGCGCTCAGGCTCGTTCCATGTAGGTCTGGGTGCGGGTGTCGACTCTTATGACGTCTCCGGGCTGGATGAAGAGGGGAACCTGGATCGTCGCGCCCGTCTCCAGCTTTGCCGGCTTGCTCCCGCCCGACACAGTGTCGCCCTTGAATCCCGGGTCCGTTGAGACGACCTTCAGCTCCACGTTGATCGGCAGCTCGACACCGATCAGCTTGTCCTGGTACCTGAGCAGATGCGCGACGCTTCCCTCCTTCAAGAGGGGCAGCACCGATTCCAGGAGGGACTCGTCGATCGGCACCTGGTCGTAGGTTTTCGGGTCCATGAAGTAGTGATGCGATCCATCCGCGTAGAGGTATTGGGCTTCGTTCTTGTCGATCCGCACCGTCTTGTACTTGTCGGCGCTGCGGAAGCTCTGCTCGAAGATGGCGCCCGTCAGCAGGTTGCGCAGCTTGGCCTTGATCACCGCGCCGGCGCGCGCCATCTTGATGTGCTCGACGGTGACCACCTGCAGCAGCTGGCCGTCCATCTCGAACATCGTTCCGTTCCGAAAGTCGTTGGTGGAAATCACAGGGTGGCCAGGTACTCCATTGCCAATTCGTAGCCTTTGAAACCCAGCCCGGTGATCACGCCCCGGGCCGCGCGCGCGGTGACGCTCTTCGACCGGAACTCCTCGCGTGCGTGGATGTTCGAGATGTGGACCTCGACGGTAGGCACCTCGAGCGCCTGGAGGCAGTCGAAGAGCGCCAGCGAGTAGTGGGATAGCGCGCCGGGGTTGATCACGATCCCGAGCGCGCCCGGAGCCTCCTTTTGCAGGAAGTCGATGATCGCGCCCTCGTCGTTGCTCTGAAACACGCTGACCGTCACGCCCAGCTCTTTTGCCTTTGCACGCACGGCTTTGAGCAGGTCGGACAGCGATCGGGTGCCGTAGATGTGCGGCTCTCGCTTCCCGAGCAAGTTCAGGTTGGGTCCGTTGACGACGACGATGCGCTTCATGCCAGCGCTCGGGTCACAGCACGACGCACCACCGGGGATGGAACCGCGTGACCGATCTCGGCACGACCGAGGCGGCGCGGCAGAACCCACGCGACTTTGCCCCGCCGTGCCTTTTTGTCTCGAGGGATGGCGGCCAGGACGCGGGCAGGATCCACGTGAGGCGGCTTGTCCGGCAAGCCGTATGCGGTGAGCATCTCATCCTGGGACTCGACCAGCCGCTTGCTGCAGAGCTCCATCGACAGCGCGATCTGGGCGGCAACGCGCATCCCGAAAGCGACCGAGCGACCATGTGAGATGCGAAATCCGCTGGCGGCCTCGAGCGCATGGCCGGCGGTGTGTCCGTAGTTCAGGATCGCGCGCCGACCCTTCTCGCGCTCGTCCTTCGCCACCACCAGCGCTTTGGCCGTGACGCACCGAAAGACCACGCTCTCGAGCATCGCGCGGTCGCCCGCGAGCAGGCGCGGGCGTTCCTTTTTGAGGATGTCGAACAAGCCGTGGTCCATGGCAACGGCGTACTTTACAACCTCGGCGAATGCCTCCCGGTAGCTGGCCGGCGGCAGGGTTTCGATGCACGCCAGGTCCGCGATGACGGCGGACGGCTGCCAGAAGGCGCCGATGGCGTTCTTCGACCGAGTCCCGTTAACACCGGTCTTTCCGCCGATGCTCGAATCGACCATGGCCAGGAGGGTGGTCGGAACGCCGACCAGGCGCACACCGCGCTGCCAGACGGCGGCCGCGAAGCCGGCCAGATCCCCCACGGTGCCCCCACCCACGGCGATCACGCAGCCACCGCGATCGATTCGCTGGCGCTCGAGAAACGCCAGCACGTCCTGCAGCTGCGTCATCGACTTGGACCGCTCGCCAACGGGGATCACATGGATGGCCGTCTTGAGGCCCGCGCGTTTGATCGATTTCGAGACTTTCACGGCCCACGGCCTGACGTTCGAGTCGGTGATGATCGCCACCCCGGTCGGATCCATCCGCGCCACGACGCCGCGGAGCTCGCGGTGGATGTTGCTGCCGATGACCACCGGGTAGCTCCCAGTGGAGGAGTCGAGGATCAGGCGGACCAAAGCTTGATCACCTCATCCGCGACCAATTCGGCCGGTCGATCCCCGTCGACGCGATGCGCTGCCTGCTCATAGCGCGGCCGGCGCCTCTCGAAGAGCGCGAGCACCTCTTCGCGTGAGCGCCCCGAGGCGAGCGGTCTTCCAGGCCGGGCCTGGATGCGCTGCCACATGGTTTCGAAAGGAACCTCGAGATAGACGGTGTTCGCGTTCCCGTCGACCAGGCGCCAGTTGCCGTCGTCGATCAGCGAGCCGCCGCCAAGGGCCACGACGGCGCCCGGCTGCAGGGCATGCGGCAGGACGCGTTTCTCGAGCGAGCGAAACCCGGGCTCGCCCTCCGTCGCGAAGATTTCGGGAATCGTCATCCCGGCCTCCACCTCGACCATCGAGTCAAGGTCGTGAAAGGGCGCTTTCGTCTTCTCGGCGATGACAGCCCCCACGAAGGTTTTGCCGGAACCCATGAAGCCGACGAGCGCCAGCGGACGGAGGATTAGACGCCGCTCGGGTTGGCCGGCATCGCCGACGGCGCGCCTCCACCTCGACGCTTTTCCGACTGCATGAAGACCTGGTCTCGGAACGTGCCCGGGTTCGGCAGGTGATCGAGGACCTCCGCGCCCTGCGCGCCCGCCGCATCGACCTCGACCCGGCCGTAGCCAAGCATGCGTCCCATGACCGACGTCCTGGTGGTGCAGTCCTGGACCCGGTCGATGGGGATGATTTTCTCCTGGCGGCCGAAAACGCCGGTCTCGATCTTGATGCGCTGGTCGGTCAGGGTGTATGTAGTCGACTGCCAGCGGATCCACACGACGATCAGCCAGAGCAGAGCGAGGGCCATCACGGCCAGCGTGAAATAGGTGCGGAAGTGGAGGGGCAGGTTCCACGTGTTGTAGTTGGCCTCGAGAATCGTGAAGTCCGCGATAACGACGAGGATCACCGCAACGATCGGTAACCAGATCGATTTGATGAGGACGACCCAGTGCGGGTGGTCCTTCAGGATCAGGTTCTCTCCGGGAAGTAGGTTGCTCATGGGCGCCTATTGTCCTCTACCCAACTGGAAGAGAACGATCAACGCGCCCGCTGCCAGGTAGGGCCCATAGGCGATCGATCCTTTCAGCGACCGGTGCCAGATGATGACGACGACCGAGACGACCCCGGCCAGAAACACCCCGTAAAAGAGCGCCGTGATGGTCGGGAGCGGGCCGAGCAGCAGACCCATGAACAGCGCGAGCTTGACGTCTCCAAACCCAAGCGCCTCTGCTTTGAAGATCGCAGAGCCGATGAGGGCAAGGAGCAGGAACAAGAGCCCTGCCGCCAACCCGGTCGCAATGCCGGCCCACCAGGGTTGATGAAAGAGGCTCACGACCAGCGCCAGCGCCATTGCCGGGAACATGACGCGGTCGAGGATCAGGCGGTGCTCCATGTCGAAGAAAATCACCTGCACGAGCACCAGCACGAACACGCTGCGGAGGGCGAGCTGCTGCAGAGACATCGGTTCGGTCGCGAACAGGGCGAACAGGATCGCGCAGAAGACCGGTGGCCCGAAGACCTGCCACCTCTTGCTGCTCGGCTCCAGGCCTTCGAGTCGGGCCAGGCGCACCGAGCCCCAGCGCATGAGCCAGCCTGCCGCCGCGCCGACCACGGCCCAGAGCGCCGGGAACAACGAGACTCCGTTCACGGCTGCAGAGTCTCGCGCATCGCGCTCACCGGTGCGGCCTGCCCGGTCCACGCTTCGAAGGAACGCGCGCCCTGGGCGAGCAAGATCTCCCATCCGTCCGCGGTGCGCAACCCCAGCGAGCGCGCCTTGCGCACCAGCGGCGTGCCCCCGGTGACGTAGACGAGGTCGATCACGGCTCCGTCGCGCGGCAGCGCCGCGGGGCGGATGGGCATCTCGTCCCGCCGGCCGAGCGGCGTCGCGTTGATGAGCAGGTCGGCCGCCCTCACCAGGCCGGGGAGGGACGCGTCATCCCACGCGATTACCCGACCCGGCAGGTCGGTCTCATCAGGGTGCCTGGACACGAACGTCACGTGGGCTCCTTCGAGCGCCACCGACGCGGCGCGAGCCGATCCACCAGCGCCGAAGACGACGGCTTTCGCGCCCTCGGGCTCGACGCCCACGCTCGCAATCGCCTCGCGAATCGCGGCGATGTCCGTGTTGGATCCCACGAGCCGGTCACCGTCATGGACGATGGTGTTGACCGCGTGCGCCTTCACCGCCTCGGCGTCGAGCGCATCCATGAACTGCATGACGGCCTGCTTGTGGGGAATCGTGACGTTGGCCCCCGCCACGTCTTCATGGCGCAAGTCGCTGAGCGCCGCGAGCAGGTCGCCAGGCGACACGTCGAGCAGCTCGTAGGTCCAGTCCATCCGCAGCGCGCGAAAGGCCGCGTTGTGCATGTCGGGGCTGCGCGAGTAGGAGATCTCGTGGCCGAGTAGGAAAACCCTGCGGACGCTCAGCTTCCGCTCACGCCGTACTTCTGGATATCGCGATCGAAGTCCTGCTGGTTCGTCTCGAAATGCGTGACCAGCTGCCGGTCCGTGAAATAGAAGAGGTATTGCGTTTGTGGGGGGTTGATACATGCGAGCAGCGCCGCCTTGCCGGGGTTGCTGATGGGTCCAGGCGGCAGGCCGCCGTGGGTGCGCGTGTTGTAGGGCGTGTTGAGCTGCAGCTCAGTGCCCGTCGGCTCGGGACTCAGCCTTCCCAGCGCGTACAGCAGCGTTGCGTCCACCCCCATGGTCATGCCGATCTTGAGCCGGTTGTAGTAAACGCTGCACACGTTTCCGCGATCGCTCGCGGTGGTGGCGTTCGCTTCGCGGTCCACCATCGAGGCCAGGATGACGATCGACTGGATCGATTCCGCGGGACGCGCCGGCGTGGCCTGGGCGATCTGCGCACGGAGGTCGGGCGAGAAGACGACGCTGAATTGGTCCAGCTGTTCTTTGATGAGACCCTTCACACCGGCTGCAGGGTCGACGAGGTACGTGTCAGGGAACAGGTAGCCCTCGAAGGGTGCATCGGGGTTGCCCGGCTGGGAGGGCAAGAAGGTATATGTCGTTCGCAAGGTGGGGTCCTTGGCGGCCGCGATGTAGTCGGCCGCGGTGCCGACTCCCTTGCTCTCGACCACCTTGGCCTGCTCCCGAATCGGAAAGCCTTCCGGGAACGTGATGGACTTCTGATTGGCCTTTCCATGCTGCAGGGCGCTGACGATCTGGGCCAGCGACATGTTGGTGTTGAGCACGAACACGCCGGCTTCCAGCTTCGTGCCGGAGTTCGTGAAGCGCGTGTACAGGTCGAAGGCGACGGTGTTCCGGATCAAGCCGAGGTTGAACAGGTCCTGCCCGATCTGCGTCGGGGTTTCGCCCGGGTCGACGTGAAACGCGACCGTGTGGCTGGTCGACGAGATCGGGGTGTTCACGTTGAGGCTCCACCAATCGAGGCCGCGCGACGTCCCGAACCCGGCGATCAAGATCAGCAGGAGCACGACGAGAAGTCGCTTCACTCGACCTCGTCCTCCTCGAGCGCCGTCATCACGCGCTTGAACTCGTCACCATCGACGGTCTCCAGGCCGCCGCCGGTCTCGCGCAGCAGCAGCACTTGGGACGGATCGTCGGCGGCTTCGACCAGGTAGTAGTGGACCTCCTGCACGTCGAAGGCGTCGTGCAGCCGAAACTTGCGTTCGACGCCGGTCTCGTCGATCAGGGTGATGGGTTCGGAATCGTCAGCCGGCAAGACTTTTCTTATGCGCCCTGCGCGCGCATTAGCTGGAGCGCCCTGCGCGCGCCCGGCTGTCCAGGTGGCCTTGGAGCAGCAGGGTCGCCGCCACCCGGTCGACGCTCAGGCGTCGCTTCTCCCGCCGGACGCCTCCGGCGATCAGCGAGCGCTCGGCCGCCACTGTGGTGAGACGCTCGTCGACCAGCGCCACGGGAAGGCCGGACGCCTGCCTCAGGGCGTGCGCCAGCCGGCGGGCCGCCGCGGCCTCAGGTCCGTGGGTGCCGTCGAGCCGCAGCGGAAGCCCGACGACGATGCGCTGCGCATCCTGCGCCTTCGCGAGCTCAGCCAGCCGCGATGGGAGCGTGTCTGCCGGCTCGGCCCTAACGGTGGCCAGGGCCTGGGCGATCGTTCCGGTCGGGTCGCTCACGGCGAGACCGACCCGCTTCGAACCGGGGTCGACCGCCATCACCCGCATTAGGGGGATGGATGAGGCGATGGCGAGGGTGCAGCGGTTCCAGCTGTCGTCGGGGCAGGCGCGTTTTGCTCAACGATGTAGTGCAGCGAGATGCGGCCGATCAGCAGCGGCATGAGCGGCAGGGACAGGGGCTGCTCCTTGATGACGACTGAACGGATTGGGAGTCGTTCCAGGAAGAACCGCGCTTGCGCGAGAGGCCGGCCGACAATCTGCGACCGGATCTTTGCCTCATCGAGCCGCGGAGCCACGTACGCGGCCGCGCTGCCGACGAACGTCATGTTGCCGCCCGAGGTGTCGTTCAGGATGCGGTACTGGACCTGGATCGGGCTCTCGGTGAGCAGCTGCTGGTCGTTGGGCACCCGCTGGGCCAGGTACGCCTGGTACGCCTTCTGCACGTCG
>Ga0209118_1000744_pt1 | contig 16671 bp, 16 predicted proteins | sample BlaSpr_A8_Ref_M1_FD_187988 | JGI IMG/M metagenome (GOLD analysis project Ga0209118, IMG submission 187988) | Forest soil microbial communities from Thunder Bay, Ontario, Canada - Black Spruce, Ontario site 2_A8_Ref_M1 (SPAdes) (version 2) | ecosystem: Environmental > Terrestrial > Soil > Boreal...
AACTTCACGGAAACCAATACTAGCCTGGACTTCACGGGGTTTGCCGGTGGTTTCTGGGACTCAGAAAACAATGGGGAACACTTCGGGGCCAGAGAGTATCAGAATACGCACGGAAGCTGGCTATCGCCCGACCCGGCGGGCATGGCGGCGGTAGACCCGAGCAATCCGCAGACCTGGAACCGCTACGCCTACGTGATGAACAATCCCTTGAGCTATATTGATCCGTGGGGACTGTACTGCACAGTGCCGGACGGCTCGGGGCCGGGATCGGAAGCCGGGTCGGCACCTTGTAAGGGAGGGAGTGGGACTTATATGTGGGGCGCGGGCGCGGGGCCGGGCACGGACGGCGGCTCGTCTGGCGGTTTTAACGGGAGTGGATCAGTTGGAACTGAATCCATAGGCCTAAGCTGGGGCGATACCGGAGCTACCTTCCAATCATGGAGCGACCCATTGGCTGGAACCGCTGGATTCTACGGCGGCCTGTCTAATACGACCAGTTCCGGAGGCGGCAGTTGGTGGGGCGCAAACAACGGTACTAACAACAGCATTCTCACACCGCGACAGCAAAAGGCATTGCACTGCATTGGCCAAGCGGCAGCAGCAAAAGGAGTTTCAATTGCGCTTGACGTTGCTGGGAGTATTCCGGGATTTGGCAACTTGTTTTCGGGAACCGTCGAGGGCATTCAAGCCCTAAACGCGGGTTACTATGGCACTGTCGCACTTGCGAATGCTGGCAATACTTTGTTAAATCCTTCGGCTTCTGGAGCAGCTAATACAGCTGCCACAGTCGGCCTTACAGTTGGAAGTTTAGCCTTGAACGGCAGTAAGGTGATACCTGTTTTAGGCACCGCAGTTTCTCTTGTCTCGTTAGGGTACGACGCTATTAAGGCAGTTCAGGTGTATCAGCAATGCATGGGACCGGGATAGTATGACTGGATCATTGAGGGAGTAAAGATGTTTGAGCGCGATCCACGCGAAGCAACGGAACTTACACGGTACACTGGCCTCAAAATCGGAGCCATCTTGCTGCCCATGCTCCTGTTTTTCGCCTACTTCGGCAAAGAAGATATGGGACTGGCAGTTGTTATTGTCTTAGGAGCGATGATGGTTGCCATCAAGATCCGATGGAATTTAAGTAAACACATCTGGTTCTGGGCGATTATTGCTGTTATCTTGGCACTCCACGTCCCATTGGTTTTCAAGGTTCGATGGCCCCAAGGAAGTGCGCCTACACTTTTCTATACTCTGCCATTCGGATTCATCGATTTTCTGATCATCTCGGAGGGTTTGAGGCTCGCAGAAAAACTGTTCGCGAAAAGTTCCTCTTCCTCTGGCGAAACCGGATGATAAGACCTCGGGCCGCCTTTCGGAGGCGGGAAAACCGCGCCGACGATCTTGGGTAAAACAGGGGCTGAGGAAGTCGCCGTTCATGTGGCACGCCGACCGAGTGGAATTTTCAGCCGCAGGCCCAGGTCTGGCCCTTGGACTGTTTGCGCTGCTGGTTGCATGGTGCGTGCATTGGTGGATGGCGGACAAGAAAGACTCAGCCTGAGATGAGTCGCACTGTTGGGAGCAGGTAAATACCGGATTCCGCTTGGCGGGCGGAATCATCCTGTTTTGCGCTTCACTGAGCCATATTGGGAAGTCAAGTCCTACGTCGGAGATTTTGATTTGAGATGAATTGTGTTTCGAGGAAATCGGAGGGAGGGGTTTCAGTACGTGCGTTTGCCGATGCGCTTCGCGAGCCGTACAACTGCTTCGGCCGTCGCGTGATGAACTCCCAACACTTCTCCCAGCACTGAGTCAGAAACTCGCGGACTATGCGATACCACCACCACGCGGTGCTGCGGTCTTTGAAACTGTCGAGTGTCTGCTGGGTCGCCTTCACGAAAGCTGGTGACGCGGCGTCGATACGTGCTAAAAGGTCGTCGCGTTCGGCCTGCTGCGCCTTCAATCGCTGGTCCAGTTCGACGTTGAACTCGCCATTCGTGGGACGTTTGTAGCCGCTCATGATGTCCTCCTGTCAACTACCCTCTGAGTGTGTCCCGCCGTTGATTCCCAAATACCTGCTCCGAGCACGCTAATTGCCTGAGCACATCTCTGCGTTCAGCGGTCATGATGACGAACGGTTCCGACTTCCGGCCCGAGAGAAGGATGTCCAACACTGTGTCGTTGAGGTCGGACGCTGTCAGACACCAACCTTCGTGGACAGTGATGCGTCTGCCGAGTTGATAGTGCAGAGCCCACGCCCTGCGCTCACAATCGTTCTCATCGGCAAAGTAGTCGAATAGGATCGCGAGCGCACAGCGCATGTTGAGCCGATAACTTTGTGCAATCGGCAGAGGAAGAACTTGATTGTCTCGCCGAAGAACGCCCCGGCGATAGCCGGACGACCTCTAAGTGAGTGATACCTGCTTCCGATGGGACACGCCACCCACCTTGCAGTACATCCAGATGCTAGCTTTGCGGTTTGCCATGCCCGGTGTTCACTGCAAGCATCGGACAAAACGGTAAGTAAGGTGGTAGGAACGAAGGTTCAGTGAACTTCGGTGCTGATTCTAAAGACGGTTAGGAGATTTTGGTGCCGGGAGGGGGAGTCGAACCCCCAAGGGCCGAAGCCCGGCGGATTTTGAGTCCGCTGCGTCTGCCAGTTCCGCCATCCCGGCTTAGGTCGTAAGGTGAAGAGAAATCAAGCTTAATTGATACTTTCGGGCTTTGCAACTTTTGTGTTCGGGCTATCACTGTGACCGAAAACGTGACTCTTTTTGGTCACGTGCTCACGCTCGTGAGCTTCCAACTTCTGCATTGCGTCCGCAATGTCAGTTCGAGTAGCGATAGCGTAGCGCTCGAATACGCTCCGCGTTTTCCAACCCCCTATTCGCTGGATCCCACCCTCCGCGATTCCCGCACGCCTGAGGTTGCGTGCTGCGGTCCGCCGTAGATCATGGAAGAGGAGCGCTGGCACTCCAGCAGCCTTGCAAGCCTTGGCCCAGGTCTCGCGGAAATCTTTCACCTGGTTACCGTTTTCCCTAGTGAAAGCTTAATCGGACTGAGCCTTGCCGATCACACAACCCCGCAAGAGAGTGTAAACGGCTTCGGTCATTACGACCTCGCGGCCTTCCCCATTCTTCGTGGTCCCTGGTTCCAGTCGAATGACACGCTCCGCAAAGTCGAGCTGTTCAGCGCGCAGATTCTTCAGCTCACTTACCCTCCAGCCGTAGGTGCGTCCGCATTCTAGCATCGCCCGAAACCATAGTTGTGGACACGCTTCCAACAGCTCTGTGTACTGGCTGTCCTCCAGAAACCCTTTCCTAACGTTGTTCTTGGTCAGCTTCGGGAATGCCCGGGAGCCGCAGCACCTTCGCCGGGGTTGCTTGCATTCCAAGGCGAAACATCCGCTTGAGCAAGGCCAGCTCCCGGTTGATGATTGCATTCTTCGCCCCTTCTGTCTGCCGGACATCCACGTATCGCCCGAGAATGGTGGTGCCAACCTCAAGTGCCCTGACCGGACCAAACATCGGGTTCAAGTGCAGTTTCCAGCGGGATCGAGCATCATCCAAGGATTTGCGCCCGTTGATGCGGTATTCGCGTTCTACGTCGTCCCATCATGGCGAACACGGTGGCACTTCGGGGCTGGATTTGGGGGATATGCCTGCAAGCAAGAGGATCGCTGGTGTTAGCGGTCGCGCTCGCGCTAGGCGGTATGCCCAACCAGGAAACGAAGGTGGTCGACGGTCGCTGCGGCAGACTAAAGATCGATCAGCCCGTAAGTCTCGTTGAGGAGGCGCTGAACCCGAGTGCCTTCAAGTCGGGATCTGTTGGATGAGTAGTCGGGTTCACGAGAAGAACGAACGCTACCCGCAAACACCCTCAGTTCGAGACCGGCGTCCAGGTGAAATGCTCCACACCAAAGAAGCAATACCAAACTGGCCGTAGATGAGCTTAGCCTTCTTAACACTTGCTAAATCGAGGGCTTCCACCCGCGATTCGACAGTGGAACGCCGGTTAGAGGTACTACGCTTCGTCATAGCTGTTGCCACAACTCATTCAATGATCGGATTTCTCCTCCCAATACCAATCGTCTCATTTACGGGCAGCCTTATTGTAACTGTGGACTAGACATATTGGTTTCAACGGCGTTCCAAAATAATGGCACCTATCCATGGCAGATTGAGAATCTGGCTGCTGTAAATTTGCGCATCATAGCCGCCGTTGGTTTGTTCCGCTTCGGACTCGACCTGAAAAACCGGCCATGATGAGTTGAAAATCTCCTTGTAGGCAATGCCAGGCGGAAGGCCGAGCCATGAGCTGTCCTGTTGCTGGTTGGCTGTGCCGAAGGTAACTACCGCGAAAAGCCGCAGGTTAGAGCCGCATACAAAGGCTACCGTTCGATTCCCGGTAGCGACCACCTGATAGTTCGCGTCGCCCTGTAGACCCTTGGAAGGTTCGTTGCGCAAACCCATGATTTTCCTGAACCATGCAAGTGTGCGAGTCGGGTCGGTCGCGGCCGAAGGTGGAAGATCATCCAGTTGAGGGTTAATCCACTGGTCATTATTATCGAACGAAAAACCGACAGTTTCGCCCACTTCCTGACCCATGAACAACATGGGAATGCCATTGGAAAGCAGTGTAAGAGTGCCCAGAGCTTTCGCCATCTGATAGCCTTGTCTGAACGGAGGCCGCGCAGCAATGCGTTTGCTAAGGGGGTCCTGGCCGCTGACGATATCGTGCGATTCGCCGTAGCGAGTGGCCTGAAAAAATGGACGCCCCCAATACTGGGGTTTGTCCATTTCGGCCTTGAGCGGGCCGGAATCGTCCGACCCAGCACTACCGCTGTCGTAACTAGCGTCCCTGATCCTATATACCTCGTCAATGTTCCACTGACCGTCCATGACTCCCCACGAAGGATTGGATATATCCCACGGAGTGGTGGCGGAATTCTCGGCCACGCAATAAGGCCAGCCGCGCCCTTCCGCGGATGCGGCTGCGCGCAATGACGACCGAATCATCTGCAAGAACTCCCAACCCCCTTGGCATTGCGTAACGATGGTCCGAGTATCATCGAAACGAAATCCGTCGAGATTGAAGGTCCGGAATAGATACACGGAAGCCTGGCGGAAATATTCTCCTACCATCGGGTGGCCACAGTTCATGCGATCCCCATCGTAGTCACCGTTGCGATAGACGTCGGGGGCGATGCTCATCAGCGAGGAGCCAAGAGAATGATTGAAAACGACATCCAGGGTGACGCCGCGGCCAGCAGCATGGGCGGCGTTAACAAAACGAGCCATGGCCGACGCGCCACCGTAAAAACCGTCGATGGCAAAGTAGAAGGACGGATCGTATCCCCAGGAGACCACCGAGCTGAATTCGTTCACCGGCATAACACCGAAAACAGTAACTGGGAGCTGCCGCAGGTATCCCGGCTGCCCGAGCCGGCTGATGGCATTCAATTCGTCAGCCAGCAAATCGAAAGATGTTAGGGCGCCTGCCTGCAGATTGGTGAATCGCCGGGCGTGGATTTCGTAGATCAGAAAGTTTTGCCAGCCCATGGTTTGCCATGGCTGGACGTGCGCCGCCGCGCTGACCGCCGCAACATCAAGCACAACCGACCACGAGGTGGAAGCATCGGATGGGTCGTCTCCAAACGACGTTTTCAGGCTGCCTCCGTCCTGAACGGCTCGCGCAGCGGGATCGATTACTTCCACATTGTCATTGAGTAAGAAGCGGTATCGCGTGCCAGGAGGCGCCTGCGCGATGGGCACGCTGCACCACCAGTAGAAGGTGTCAGCCGTCAACGTCATGGGCGATTGCTTGCGCAGAGGACGGCCGGGGGCGCTTTCATCGATCAGGATGAGGTTTGCGCAAACCGCGTGCGGCGCGTACACGACGAAGTAAAGGTCATCGGTTAGGACGGTGGCGCCATGGGGCATTTCCCTGGCAGCGAAGCCTGCGGCACCGGCTGCGGCGCCAAAGGCGGCCTGCATCAAGGCTGAGCGGTCGGGAGGATTGGCAAACTGCGTGGGACCACGCTCGCAGATTCCGTAGACACCCTCGGTGGTGTAGAGCCTGCTGGTAGACGCTGTTGGAGTGAAGTACCTGCTTGTATCGATCCATGCATAAGGTTTGGGCTCGTCACCCACGATCGGGATCAGATCGATGGCTGTGGTTGTGTCCTGTGCGAGGCTGGGCACGGCCAACCACATCCCGTCGTTTTGCAGGGTTGCGGGTACGGTTTGGTATGCAGGGCCATTCCCAAGCGAAGCCTGCACCCGAAGCCCACCATTGAAACTCGATGCCAACTGAGGCTTGATCGACAGCGGGATGGTTGCGACTGCCGGGAAGCTACCGACCCATGCACTGCTTCCAAGAACGAAACGTGATACGGCATCAAGCGCTGAGGGATCGGCAGGAAACGGCCTCTGAATCGGTGGGTTTTCGAGATCCGCGCAGTTGACAGCGTAGCTTGCTTCCGGATAAATCGGCACTTGATAGGCGGCAACTTTGAAGAGAGAACTCGCGGTGTACGGTTTCGCTGAGGAACTAAGGAAGGGGAAGACCGATCCTTCCACCAAGTCGTTCAATTCCAATTGCGGAGCGCTGGGCAAGTTGGCGCCGTACAGCACTTCAAGTGCAACCGAGGTGAGTTCGAGAGGCTTATTGCGCAGGTCACATTGGCCGCTCTTCAACCATAAAGAGGCGCCATCGCAAGGCCGCCAAACGCGATTGCTCGAATTTGGTTCCCAAACGGCCGGCTGATTGTTCACACCAGGCTGCATCAGTTTTAGATTGAAGCCCGCAGTCATCCATGGGGTCAGGGTCACCCGGAAAGTAGATATTCCATTGCCGTCGTCACGTGCCGACTCGCCAAAATAGGCATGAGGAATTCGGGAATCGTAAGGATTCCAGACATAGAGCTGCCCTCCGCGAAATGCGTTTCGCGTGATGGATTGGAACATGAGCACGTCGCCAGGATTGAATGAGACGCCAGCAGGAAAGGGATTTCGATAAAGAACTCTAGGGGAGGACTCAAAGGTCCAGACTTCGGACGGAGAAACAAGAAAAAGGCACCTGATAAAATCGTGAGGTTCCCAACTATCAAGGCCCGTCGCAGGGAAGGTGCAATGAAACTTGAATTGCAGTTTCCGCGGATCGGGCGCATTCGGCAGTTGAAAATCGACAATCTCCCCGGATGTTCCCGTCACGTCCCAGACGTTGTTCCCATCCCAGGCAGCTTGCCAAACGTGCATCTTCCACAGGCCTGCGCTGTTTGCTTGCTGATGATGAACGATCACCGCCATACTACTTAGCCCTCGGGCGCGACTATCGGGCGAATCTCCTATGGATTCGGTACGTATACGTCCACCCGACCGTCATACGTCGGGACGAACAACCTGCCGTCGGCAACAAACGGTGTACAGAACTTACTAAAGTCAAATGTCACGCCGGAACGGGCGCTATCCCAAAGCAACTTCAGCCGCGGCGTTAACGAGTCAATCGGCGTCGCATCGAGTTGGGTGGCGTCGAGGCGCGTGCAATTCCGGCGACGACATCGTGGTTGGCATCGCCATCAATTGGCGCCGTGGCCCAAACGATGCCGGTGTTAGGTTGCTTTCCATTGGACGATAGGGTAAGCATTCCGCCGGGCATACCGCCGATACCTGTAGGCTCTCCCGCCAACTTCGCGGAGGCAATTTCGCCACCTTTTCCAACGAAGGCGCATCGGCATCGAAGGCCCATACCTGGTTGGCCATGGTGGCCACAAAAACCACATTGTGGTCCTTACCGTCCGGGGTTTGCAGTTGGGGCACATACAATGGTTGCGCTTCGATGCGAGGGTCATCGTCCACGTTTAAACTCTTGAGTCTCTTGAGCCCCTTATTCAGCAAGAGTTGCGGCGTCAAAATCATCTCCGAGTTGTTTGCTCCGGTGCGACCGTTATCATACGAACGCGTCAAGACGGCAGCTTGTCCAAGCAAAGGCGTCGTGCAGATCAACGACAGCAAATATGCAACGCTCTTAAATACCCAATGATCCAAGGCTGCACCTCTCCCTAGAATCTGCTATATGTACTCACGTTTCACCGAACCCCCGCCTCCGCAGCGCACACGCACACGTGCCTGCGGTAACCAGCGACAACACTTAATTGGGGAAGTCGGCGATAGAAACCCCCGTCAGAAGTGAAAGCTACTAAGGCCCCTAAATCGAGAGCTCCTGCGACCTTGCCTGCAATCTCCACTGGGTCGTCTTCGAGTTCGACGCCAATCGACAGGTGACCTTTAAGATATGGCATGATCAGTTGAAATTGCGTGCCATAGCGAATCACCACGTATCGGATCCCGTCCATATCGATGCTGCCGCGCCGGCTCGTGATTTCCAGCACGGTGGGGTTGACGATCAGCTCTTCCATGCGATCCGTCTCCGGCGGATTGTAGGTTGGATGCGAGCCGCTCTGCTCCATCTCCACGATGCGCCCTTTCTGGTTCACAGCAACATAGCGGATCTTTGGCTCCACACTGAAAAGACGGGTGCTGAGTTTTCCTTGGGGCACAGGTTTCTTCACTTTCTTATTGCTGAGGTAATTCTTAGTCTCCCGCTGCTTCGCACGCTTCCTCGATGGGGATCGGCCTGCGCCGTACCTCGACCGTTGCCGCCTGCTTGCGCCGTGTGCTGACCAGCGCCACTCCCGCGAGAATAATCGCGGTAGCCGCCAGGGTGCGCACTCCGAGCGCCTCCCCGGCTAGGGCCCAGCCTAAAAGAACTGCAACTACGGGGTTGACGTACGCGTAGGTTGAAAGGCGGGACGGCGAACTCACCGCGAGCAGCCAGATGTAAACCGTGAACGCGATGATCGATCCAAACACGATCAGGTAGGCCAACGAGAGCACCGAACGGGCTGTGATGGAAGCAACGTGAACCCGGGCCGTTTCTCCCGCCAGCAGGCCAGCAATGAGCAGCATGGCTCCGCCGCTGACCATCTGCATGGCAGCTGAGAGCGCAGTCGAAGCGGGCATGCGAACCGCCCGGGTGTAACTGGTTCCCACCGCCCAGAGTAACGCGCTCGATAGCACGGCGCCCGCGGCCAGCAGATCCAAGTGTCGTCCCAGCACGCTCGGGCCGATCAGCAGAGCCACACCGGCGAATCCCAGAAACAAGCCCGCCCATGCTCTAACCCCGAGTTTCCGTTCACTGCCATCGAGCCGCGACAGCAGCACGGTCCAGAGTGGCAGCGTAGCGCACAACAGCGCGGCCAATCCCGAAGGTACTTTTTGTTCCGCCCACGCCAGGACGCCGTGCCCGCCCAGGAATAGGAACACGCCCGCAATCGCGGCGTATCCCCACTGCTTCAGATGAGGGGCGGGGGTCCCTCGCCGTCGTACCCACGCGTAGACCACAACTCCCGCCACAAAGTGGCGCACACCCATCATTAGCAGCGGAGGGATGGTCTCCACCGCGTAGCGAATTCCCAAATATGTGGATCCCCAGATCAGATAAATTGCCGCAAACCCGAGGACGATTTGTGCCCGCGACGAAAACCACCGCTTCTCCATCTTGGGCTGGGACAATGCTGCCTCGGGCTGGGACAATGCTGGGCCTCCTATCTCCACCTTATACCCGCTGCGCAGAAGAGCGAGAATGTGTGCGGGATGATCGCTAAACATGACAAGCACCTCACCATCAAAACTATATTTTGACGGTGAGGCTATTTTAACTACGCCGGACCTAACTTGTCAAATTGTTTTTAACGGTTAGATAAGGTAAGCTCAATTCTTAGATGCCACAGCCCAACGCAAAGTCGCCCTTTGAGTACACTGGGGGAACTCTGTCTTTGGATTTTGCGAATACCGTCGACAACCGCGCCAACGAGCGTCGCATAGAGTTACTGACCGACTACAAACGTCTTCTGCAATGGGCAGAAGGGGCGGGAATCGTCACCCCAAAAACCGCGGATCGATTACAGCGCCTCGCCAGCGAGGCCCCCGGACAGGCTCAGTCCGCGCTTCGTCATGCCGTAGAGTTGCGGGAGGCCATCCATTCCATTTTCTCGGCTGCAGCCGAACGACGTGGAATTCCAAGCGCAGCTCTCGCCCGGTTGAATGCTTCAGTACAGAACGCAGCGGAGCACGCCCGGATCGCACCCACGAACCGGCGCTTCACCTGGGAATGGATCCTGCCCGACAGCAGCTTGGACTCGATGCTCTGGCCCGTCGCCCGCGCGGCGTCCGAACTGCTGACTTCCGACGACCTGGCCTACGTGCGGCGGTGCGCTTCTGAACCATGCGGGTGGTTGTTCCTCGACAAGACGAAGAACCACCGTCGCCGCTGGTGTGAAATGAAAACCTGCGGAAACCGCGACAAAGCCAGAAGATATTATCAGCGGCAAAAGGCAGGATAAGATCCAATCCCTGGGGGATTCAATGTTGGGAAAATCCGTCCTAATGCTGCTCGTCGCGGTGGCGCAGCCAATCCAAAAACATCTGCTCAATCGGTTTGTCGTAGGTCATCATTACGTGGCGGATGGTGTGACCGCTGACGAAGTGGCAGACTTCTTCCGCAAGATTCTTCGCGTGGTCTCCGGCGCGCTCCAGCGACTGGGTCATGAAGATGACTTGCAGGCTAGCCTGGCGCTGCAAGCCTTCCGGGTTTTCGATGTGCCGCAGGAAGATCAAATTGCGCAGACGATCCATCTCGGCGTCGGCGCGCAACACATCCACGGCTTTCTTCACGTCACGAGCGGCAAAGGCGGCTCCCACGTCGGCCAGCATTTTTTCCAGCACGGTCGCCATGTGAGTGAGGTCGCGCGTGTCCTGGGGATCGAGGCGCGGGCCAGCCGCTTGCGCGCTGCTGGCAAAACTGAGCAGCAGATCTCCGATGCGTTCCAGGCTGATCATGAATTTCATGCAGGCCAGCAGTTCGCGAGCTTCGGGTTCGGTCACGTGCGTGATGGCGAGCGTAACCCCATCGTCGATTTCCCGGTCCAGCGTGTCGAGTTCCTTCTCCCGCTCTCGAATGGTATTGAGCAGTGGCGAAGATCCGGTCGCGATACCCTCGGCGGCAGCCGCAGCGGCATCCTTGGCCACCGCGCAAGCTTCAATCGTTCGTTTTACGAGGTGTGAGTAGGGACGCTCGGGTACTGGGGTGTTCACGGGGGCGGCACTCATCGCAACTTCCTTCGGCTCACGGAATGGCGGACGCACTGCACTCGGTCGTCTTCGCTGCCGGCCTGGACTGATGGTCACATTACAAGCATAGGTTCTTTGTTTCAAGGAAGTTGTTAAAAGCTTGTAAATTCTTGGGGTCAAATGTAGGCGCGGGCGTCCCGCCCGTGCAGAGCCGACGGAGATTCATACTTAATACGAGCTTCCTGGGCAGGCTGCGGAAAAATCGGGTCTTGGGTGGCGCAGCGCTTTCAGCTCTGCGGTAACCGCCCTTGAATGAATGCGAGCTTTAGCCTCCGAGGTGACAAAGACGAGTTTCTCCGCAGCCTGTTAGAACTCCTGCTTCACGATGACGCTGGCGAAGCATCACCAGCCAGTGGCAGAGTAAACAAAAACATCGAGCCGTGGTTTAGTTCACTCTCAGCGCGGATCGTGCCGTCGTGCGCCAGCACGATGTGCTTGGCGATGGCCAGCCCCAGCCCCGTGCCCCCGGATTCCCGGGAGCGAGCCTTGTCCACGCGGTAGAAACGCTCGAACAAGCGCGGCAAGTGCTCGAACGGAATACCCGGGCCGAAATCGCGCACATAAAATTCAACTCCACGCTCCGATCGCCTCGCCCCCAGCACCAGCCGCCCACCCGACCCAGCGTACTTGAGCGCGTTGTCGATGAGGTTGGAAAAAACCTGATGGATGGCCTCGCGATCGGCACTCACCAAGTCCGGCGCTGAGTCTTCCACTTGCAAGTCGATGCCATGCGTGCGCGCCAGTTCGCGGACGTCCTGGACCGCTTCCTGCAGAATCTCCGCTGCGGCCACGGGCTGGATGTCAAAGCGCTGCTCGCCCGATTCCACTCTCGCCAGAGTCAGAAGATCTTCGGTCAGGCGAGACATACGATTCGCATTCTTGCGAATAATCTCCAGAAACTCGCGTGAATGGTTATTTTCCGGCGAACTGTCGAGCAGAGTCTCGGCGTAGCCCTGAATAGACGTCAACGGCGTCCGCAGCTCGTGGGAAACGTTGGCGATGAAGTCGCGACGTGTTTTCTCCACCCGCTCGGTCTCGGTCAAGTCACGCAGAACGGCAACGGCGCCTCCTCCCGGCAGGGGAGCGGCGGTCACATCGAAAGTGCGGGCAGGAATAATGGAAGTCGCTCGCGCCGTGAACACCTTCCGGGCCACACTGGCTCCGCGCACCGCACGCAGGAAATCGGGATCGCGCACGGTCTCGACCACGGGGGCATTCAGCCGGGCGCCCTGCGGAACCAGGCTGTCCATACTCTGATTGGCCCACTGCACGCGGTCATCGGAGCCGACGGCGATCACGGCGTCCTCCATGCTGTTCAGCAAGGTTTCAAGCTGGTGCTGGCTGGTTCGCAGGGCCGCGAAGTTGTTTTCCATATGACGCGCCGTCTTGTCGAGAGCGGCGGCGACTTGTCCAACTCCATCCCCCGAAGCTTCAGCGATGCGCGCCGTGAGTTCGCCGCCGGCGATTTTGTCGGCAAACTGCACAATCCGTTGCAGCCGGCGCGCCGTAAACTGGGCCAGGATTCCAGCCAGGACAATCGCCACCAGGAACGTGAGTGCCGAACCGACCAGCAATGTTCTCCGAACCTGGTATGTGGCAGCTTCGAGGTCCGATAGTGGATAGGCCAACCGGACTGCTCCTCCGGAGACGGGTGCGGCCACGTAAAGGGATTCGATGCCCAAGGTGTGGCTGGGGCGCGTATCGGTTCCGACTTCTCCTTTCAAGGCTGCGATAAACTCCGGCTCTTGCGCAGGATTTTCCATTGTTGCTGCGTTCGCCTGAGAGTCCGCCAGGACTTTGCCAGTCACATCGATGACGGTTGCGCGCGCACCGGCAGCGTGGCCCTCCTGCGAAACGATGTCCTCAAGATCGTGTTGGCGGTCGGTACTATTAACGCGGTTCGCGAACATCAGCGTCTTCTGCCTGAGGCTGCGCGCGATCTCCTGCCTGAGGGAGCTTTCCCAGGCCCGCCGAATGGAGAAATCAAGGGTCACCGTGGTGGCTGCGATCACCAAGGCAAAGGCGGCCAGCAGCCGGAAGAAAAGCCGCCTCCTCACTTGGGAGCCTCGAAGCGATAGCCAGCCCCGCGCACGGTCTTCAGATAGCGCGGATTTTCCGGATCGGGTTCGATTTTCTCGCGGATGCGCCGCACGTAGACATCCACCGAGCGCGGTGTGACATAAGCCGTATCCCGCCAGACGGAGTCAAGAAGTTGGTCCCGCGTGAAGACCCGCCCGATGTGCCGGGCGAAATAGTCAAGCAGACGGAACTCCGTGGCGGTCGTGCCTACCAACTGACCGCGTACCGTCAGCGTCATCGCGCCGGGATCAATTTCGATCTCTCCCACCCGTAGCGGCGACTGCGAAAGTGGGCGCTCGAAACGGCGCAATACCGCTTTCACTCTTGCCACCAGCTCCCGTGGGCTAAAGGGCTTGGGAATATAGTCATCCGCACCGAGTTCGAGGCCGAGGATACGGTCCGCCTCCCCGCTTTTCGCGGTTAGAAAAATGACCGGAGTCGATGCCAGCGATTGCGTCTGCCGGATCTGACGGCAGAGCTCAAGCCCGTCCTTCCCTGGCACCATAATGTCGAGAATGAAAAGCGTGGGGCGCTGCCGTTCCGATTCCATGATCACCGTGTTGCCGGTCGGAAATACTTTAACGGCGAAGCCCGCGCCTTCCAGATGATGCCGCACCAGGCGCGAAATATCGGGATCGTCCTCAACTACAAAGATGCTTGGTTTCACACGGGTATTGTAGCCGGGAGATCGGAATATTGCCCCCTTTGTAACCAGATTGAAACATTTCGCTCCACCACGCAACTCGAAAGACCTGCATTTGTTCTGACCCGCCACACCCACGTGGGGACAGCCGCCCCCGGCTGTGCAGAATCCTGCGCGCACCAAGAAAAAAGAAGGGCATCCTTGTAGATCCGCAAAATCCGTGGAGAAAGGATTTTGTCTTTCCGGCTTCGGCTCTCCTCCCACCTTTTCTCCCCTAATTCCCTTGATCTTGATAGTGTGCAATTTTGACCAGATTCGTGACAGTCCAGCTTGTTAAGTTAAATCGTTCTTAGTGCCATCACTTAGAAGGGTGATGTTCGTTACGGCAGGCGTAGCCAAAACGGGGGTAGCATTAGTTTGAGGTTCCGAGCTTAAATTGCAAAGCTCTCTGATTCCACTGTGCGGCAGCAGTTCAGCCGAGAGGAAGAAGGTTGACGGTCATGCGTAGACACAAACATCATGCGATCTGGTTCACAGCATTCCTACTGCTCATTGTCGGCGCCGCATGCAGCGATCCGGACAAGAATGCCGCCACGATCCCAGGCGTAACTCCGCCTACCGTGGTTTCCGTAGCCCCTCCTAATGGCGCCAACGGTGCATGTCCCAACACAATAGTCACTGCCACCTTCAGCGAGGGGATGAATTCTTCAACCATCAATACCACAACCTTTACGGTGACCGGCCCGCTGACGACACCCGTGGCAGGACAAGTTACCTACAATGCGTCCAGCAAGACTGCGATCTTTACACCATTAAGCAGTCTCGCTCTGAACACACTCTATACCGCCACGATTACCACCGGAGCCAAGGACCTATTTGGCAATGCGCTGGCGAGTAACTTTGTATGGAGCTTCACAACAGGGAACACAACTTGTCAGCCGGGCCCGCCCACCGTGATTTCCGTGGCCCCCCCTAATGGCGCTAACGGTATATGTCCCAACACCGTAGTCGTCGCCACTTTCAGCGAGGCGATGAATCCCTTAACCATCAATACCACAACCTTTACGTTGGCCGGTGCGGCATCCGTGGCAGGAGCAGTTACCTACGATGCGCCAAGCCACGTCGCGACCTTCACACCAACCAACCTCCTCGCACTGAACACCCTTTATACCGCCACCATTACCACGGGGGCTCAGGACCTCTTTGGCAATCCACTGGCAAGTAACTTCGTATGGAGCTTCACAACCGCTACGGTGGCATGTCAAACGACGCCTCCGCCGTTGGGATCGGCGGCGAATTTTGAAGTTCTGGCTGGCTCCACAGTCACAAATACCGGCCCGACCATCATTACCGGTGGCGATCTGGGGCTAAGCCCGGGAAGCGCGGTTACAGGGTTCCCGCCCGGAAAAGTCACTCCCCCTGCGGATATGGAAATAACCAACCCGGTCGCAGCACAGGCCCAACTCGATTTGACCACCGCGTATATCTATACCGCTGGATTGCCAGGAGGTGCGGTTCTGGCTGGAGATATGAGCGGCCTGACTTTCTTCCCTGGCCTGTACAAGAACTCCAGCACGGTCATGTTATCGGCAGGTAACGTCACTCTCGACGCACAGGGTAACGCGAATGCTGTTTTCATCTTCCAGATAGGGTCCACACTCACGACCATAGGAAGTACGCAGGTTGTTCTGGCCGGCGGCGCCCAGGCTAAGAACGTCTTTTGGCAGGTTGGCAGTTCAGCGACCCTGGGGACGAACTCTATCTTTGAGGGAACCATAATGGCGCTTCAATCAATCACGCTGGATACTGGCGCAACCCTTACGGGCAGAGCACTGGCTCGCAATGCCGCGGTCACTTTGGACAGCAACCCTGTTACGGCCCCGTAAGCTATGAGGCATTGGTAGTGGACCAGCTTCAGGCTGGCCCACTACCGGGTTGGGATGCAAGCAGGATTTCAAGTCATCAAGTTCGGAGGAATTTTCATATGTTATCTCGCTCTCAGAACCCTTGTGGCCGGGTCGCGGTTATGCGGTTGGCAGTAGTTGCTATCCTGTGCAGCGTTGGCACGCTCGCGGCAGCGCAGGACCAGCCTGCTCCCAAGTGGGAGCTTTTCGGCGGATACTCCTTCTTCTATCCCGGCACCGACGTGCATGGCAGGCTTCCCGGAGGAGTGCTCCCCGTGGCCAGCCGTTTGGAATCGAACCCCCGCGGCATCGGTGCCAGCGTCACCTACAACTTTAACCGCTGGCTCGGATTGACCGGCGACATCAGCGGGCATTGGGACAGCAATGAGACCGGCGTGGGCAAACGAATTGACGACGCCGCCTTCTACAACCTCTCCGTGGGGCCTAAGCTGACCTTTCGCAGCCACTATTTTTCGCCGTTTCTCGAAGCTCTGATGGGCGGCCATCGCCTTGCGCCCGATCTCTTCCACGGCGATGACCGATTCGGCTTCATGGCAGGCGGCGGTCTCGATGTGAACTTGAATAGACACTTCGCTTTGCGTCTGATCCGGGCAGATTACGTGCTCTCGAATCATCATTTTGGTACGCGGGCGCTCGTTCCCGCCACGGATGCCAGAGGCGTAAGACTGCAAAGTGGCGTGGTGTTCATGTTTGGCGGTGGACCGGCCGGGCCGCCCGTTTCAGCAAGTTGCACCATCAATCCTGGTGAAGTCATGGTGGGCGAGCCGGCGACGGCGACGGCTGCCGGCAGCAACTTCAATTCCAAGCACACCCTGAAGTACGACTGGAGCAGCACCGGCGG
>Ga0209118_1000745_pt1 | contig 16665 bp, 15 predicted proteins | sample BlaSpr_A8_Ref_M1_FD_187988 | JGI IMG/M metagenome (GOLD analysis project Ga0209118, IMG submission 187988) | Forest soil microbial communities from Thunder Bay, Ontario, Canada - Black Spruce, Ontario site 2_A8_Ref_M1 (SPAdes) (version 2) | ecosystem: Environmental > Terrestrial > Soil > Boreal...
TCGGTTAGTTTCACGACCCAGGATGGCACGGCCACGGTCGCCGGCAACGACTACAAGGCGAACGCCGGCACCCTGACCTTCGCGCCTACCGACACGGCTAAGACCATTACTGTGCTCGTCAATGGCGATACAACCTTTGAGGCGGATGAGACTTTCACGGTCCATCTCAGCAACGCCACCAACGGGATCATCGCCGTCGCCGACGGGACTGGCACGATCACGAACGATGACGCGACGCCCTCCTTCTCGATTGATAATATAATGCACGCTGAAGGCAACGCAGGCCCAACCGCCTATGTCTTCACGGTGACAAAGACGGGGAGCACGGCGCTGAATGCATCGGTTAGTTTCACGACCCAGGATGGCACCGCCACGCTTGCCGACAACGACTACCAGTCGAACGCCGGCACACTGACCTTCGCGCCCACCGACACGACCAAGACTATTACCGTGCTCGTTAACGGCGACACGGTCGTAGAGCCGAATGAGACCTTCACGGTCCATCTTAGCAATGCCAGCAACGCGACTATCGCCGTCGCCGATGGGACCGGCACAATCACGAACGACGACCCAGCGCCTTCCTTTTCGATTGATAATGTAACGCAATATGAAGGCAATGCGGGGACGACTCCCTATGTCTTTACTGTTACAAAAACCGGGAGCACGGCGGTGAGTGCAACGGTTAGTTTCGCGACCCAGGATGTCACCGCCACGGTCGCCGACAACGACTACCAGGCGAACGCCGGCACCCTTACCTTCGCGCCGACCGACACGACCCAGACCATCACTGTGCTCGTCAATGGCGATACAACCTTTGAGCAGGATGAAACCTTCACGGTCCATCTTAGCAACGCCACCAATGCGACCATCACTATAGCCGACGGCACAGGGACGATCAGCAACGACGACCCGCCAGCGCAGTTGCTCAATATCTCAACCCGCGCGCAGGTCCAGACGGGCGAGAAGGTCCTGATCGGAGGATTCATCGTCACGGGGTCGGGCGCAAAGAAAGTGCTGATTCGGGCGCTCGGTCCGTCGCTCACCGGGAACGGCATCGCGGGAGCGCTCGCCGATCCGACCCTCGAGTTACACGACTCGACCGATGCGTTGACCACATCCAACGACAATTGGAAGGACAGCCCGGATGCCACAGCCATTAAGGCGACCGGAATTCCGCCCACCAACCCTCTCGAGTCCGCCATCATCGCGAATTTGAATCCAAACCAGAATTACACAGCGATCGTGCGCGGCAAAGGCAGCACCACAGGCATCGCCGTCGTTGAAGTATACGATCTCGATTCCTCCACGTCGCCCCAACTGGCGAATCTCAGCACGCGCGGCTTCGTGGAGACGGGAGACAACGTGATGATCGGCGGCTTCATCCGGGGAGGTAACAACAACTTAACGCGGATTGCCCTGCGAGGCATCGGACCTTCCCTGAGTGGGTCTAGCGTGCCGAATCCATTGCAGGATCCAACGCTCGAACTTCACGATAGCAACGGGGCAGTGCTTAGCTCGAACGACAACTGGCAGGATGATCCCGTGTCCGCCGCGCAACTTATGGCCTCTGGTCTGGCGCCGCAGAATAAGTTCGAGTCAGGCATCTTCATAACGCTGCGCCCGGGGCAATTCACCGCGATCCTTCGCGGCAAGAATAACACCACCGGCATCGGACTGGTTGAGGTCTACAACCTGCAATAACCCGGCCATTCGTGCCCGTCTCCTGCTCTCTCCCCCGCTCCAATCACGATCACGAGCACGATTACGAAGACTAAAAGGCGAACTGCGCATTGAGGAGCAAGCTTGGACTAAACAAGTCATATCTCCGTTCGCCTAAATTGGAGAAATTACCGACATAAGCCGCAGTCGCGCCGACTGAAAGATATTTGTTGGGGTTCCAGCTGATGGCTCCGCCCACCGCGAGATTAAAATCTGCTCGAGACGACTTGTCCGGGTCATGAGTGTAATGCTGCGCCTCCGGCCTGGCGATGGCGGATAATTGGACTTTGTCGCTTAGGTTGTAGAGCGCGATTACATTAAGAAAGGCGGCGACACGGTCGGAGGAAGAGGGATCGCCGTGCCGCGAGTAGGCCCCGCCCGTTACTCCCAGATAGAACGGCGCTGCTCCGATCTGGCGAAAATAGGTCAGGCTCACGTTGGCGAGGCCGTATCGATAGAACTCGCCGATCGATGGATGCTGCGAAGCAAGACGGGCCGCCGCGTAGGAGCCGTTCAAAGACCAAGTAGCATCCCGGTTTAGATTGTATTTCAAATCCAGTAGCAGGCTCTGCGAATCGAAATCCAACTTCGAGAAGTGATCATAGCGAAACCAGTTTTGTTCAAAGATAAGGCGCGGCGTGAAGTTTCGCGTCGCATACGGAACAAAAGAGGCGCCGGCCCTTCCGTTCCAGAAGTAGGCGTTCTCTTCGTTGTCGCGGGTGAGAAAGGCGTTGCTCGTGAAGTTAATTGTTTGCCCGGTCCAGACGGCAAACATCTTCGGACGCGGGACCCGCGCCACGAGGCGGATGTCTCCCAGTTCCGGGTCGGCGACCTCTTCCGGCGCGGGCGTCGGGCTGGGCCCCAACCCAGCTAGGTCTCGCGCTCGTCGCTCGGTTTCAATCCGGGCCGCGTCTTCCTGGGCGAAAGCTTGCGCCATCAGGGAAAGGAAGATGGCAGGCAATAGGAAAAGCAGCCGGGTTCGCTTACAGGTATGGCTCATCGGCGGGGGCGAAGTTTGATTAGGCAGGCGCTTAAGGGCCGGGAGGAACTTTGACGATAACTGGCTCGCTTGTCGCGCCATTCCCCAGGTTGCCGGTGATGACCTGGGTCTTCCCGTTGTAATTGACCGTGAGCGTGAATGGGTCGGAGCTGTTTTGAGTGCCAAAGTTGTTCACGAAGAAGTTATACAAGCCCGAGAGAGGCACGCCGGTTACGACGATGTTTTCCACTCTAATGTTCGGCTGCACGTCGATGGTGTTGCCGAGGTTCTGGTGGTCCAGCGTAGCGGTGGCCATGCCGTTATTGAAGGTGACGGAAACATTCCGAAAGGAGATCTGCTGTCCGTTAGGCAGAGTTAGGTATAGGTCCAGATCGGCGTCGGTTCGCCAGACCAACTGGCCACGAATGACGCCGGTCCCTCCTACGTTCAGAAACTCGGGCGCTCCGAGCGCAGTTAATTGAGCCACGCTCACCTCGATCGGGATTGAAGTGCCAGTCCGGTCCCAAGGCGTGGATTCGACAAAGCCGCTTGCCTTGTCCGCTTTGTAACTCGCCACAGCCTTGTTGATGGCGGCCTTATTGCGCAAGGGCTGGCTGAACCCCTTGATCAAAGGCGAGCTCCTGACGAATCGCGGCAGATCAAATTGCGCGACCCGCGGGATAATGTCCGGGCGCGCTACCAAGATGTCGCCCGGCCCGAGGTTGAGCGGAGTGGTGTGTTCGCGGTTTGCGCTATCCTTCCAGCGGATGCTTCCCTGGAGCTTTCCTTCCAGCATTCCCAGGATAGTGGCCATTTCTCTTCCATTCGAACGCCCGTTCGCTGCTTTGCCCTTTCCCTTGATCGGAACCACTGAGACAAAACCGGTGGAGCCCTTGATCGCGCAGGAGACGGGACCGGCCTCGATTTGCACCGGCCCTGAATTAGGCGGCTTGGAAAAGAGCACCGCACCTTGCTTGACCTTCAAAGCCCGCGCTCTTGCGTCCCAGGAGAAGAGCGCATTGGAACCCAGACGGGCTTGGGTAAGATCGGAAAACTCCAGCCCGGCGAGAGAGTCGGTGCCTGTTCGCACTACGTTGTCAGCCTGAATCAAAGCGCCTTCCACGGCGGGACGCGCTTCGCTCGTCAAGTTTGGCGCCAGGGTTACCACATTTCTTTTCTGGATTAGCCTGGCCTGCGAAAGGTCCGCCCCGGAGGCCATACCGGCCGCGCAGAAAAGACTCGTGAAAAGGACCAGCCTACCGTGGCAGGAGCGCGACCGCTGGTCGCAAGAGGCGGTCCTCCGGCATTTCTGGAGAAACATAGGCTAATGGCAATCCTCTTCGCCCTTTCAGTCAAGCTTTTTAGTTGAGCAAATAGTTCGACTTTAAGGAGCCTGTTTGCTAGCAAAAGGCCGTGCGCCTGTTACGATCGCGCCGTCTGGTTCATGCGCTGTTCGCCGCCGGCGCCTTCCTCCTGGTTGCAGGCTTCTACCGCCTGGAAAATGCCGGAGGAGCCCCGCGAATCCTGACCCACTGGGACTATTGGTTCCGCGACCTGTTAACCAGGGGAGGACGGCTTAATCCACCCGACAACAGGCTGGTTTTCCTGGGCCTCGACGACGCCTCGAGGAGTTTATCCAGCCTGGATTTGGAGAACATCCCGCCAGGCAGTCTCGAATACCGGGCGTTAACTCTGATGATTGAACAATGGCCCTGGTCGCGCGAAGTCTATGCGCTCCTCTGCGAGCGATTGCTCGACGGAGGCGCGCGCGCTGTCGTTTTTGACATGGACTTCTCAACGTCCGCGCCGCCCGGTGATGAAGCGTTCCAGAAGGTGCTTCGAAGGTATCCCGATAGGATCGTCCTCGGCAGCAATCTCGTCCCGCAGGTGATTGGCCCCGGACAACAAGCCTGGTCATGGAATGTTCCAGCCACCAGCATCCTTCCAGGCTCATCCCCAAATCACCCTTGGGTCGGCTTCATCGTTTACTGGCCCGGGCACAACAGCATCATTCGAAACACGCAATACCAACTCACCCTCGAGCAACTCCATGGAGGAGTTCCACCCAACGAAGCCGTGTCGTCCGCCCCCGCCTCCCTCGCCCTGCGCGCCGCGGCAAAGTTGGGGCTCGCGAGTCTCAGCCAGCCATTCCAATCCCGACTCTTTCGTTATTCCGGCCCACCCGGGACCTATCCGCCTGTGCCGCTGTATCAGGTTTTCACTTATTGGAAGGCGAACTTTGGCAAAGGCGCCGAGGTTCGTGACAAGGTGGTCCTTGTCGGCGCGGCCGGGAGTATTTTCGGGGACGAGAAGATGACTCCCTTCGGACTCATGCCCGGTCCGGAGATCCATCTCAACGCGATCAACGCGCTCCTGCATAATGCGTTCCTTCGCGAGCTCCCTCCATGGACCGGCGATCTTCTCATCGCACTGGCGGCCATCGCCGCCTGGCTCCTGAGTGTTCTCGTCAAGAAAACATGGCTGCGCCTCGCCGCTTTCGTTCTCTTAGGCGCCGGCTACTTGTTCTCGGTCAAGCTCGTCCACGACCATGCCGACACCATCGTTCTCGCGATCCCGCCGGTCCTGGCGTTTGCCGTCGCCGGGCTCGTCTCCTTTGTTTATGATTTCACTCACGAGACCCTAGAAAAACTCCGCATCCGCCGCACCCTCGAGGCTTATGTCTCGAAAGACGTCGTGCGCGAAGTGCTCGACCATCCGGAGACTTACTTCAGCAAGCTGGGCGGTCAGCGCACAAACGTAGCCGTGGTCCTGACTGACCTGCGCGGTTTCACTACGATGTCAGAAGAGATGGACTCATCCCAGCTCGTCGGTCAACTAAACGAATACCTCTCGCTCATGGTCGATGACATCTTTTCGAAGCGAGGTTCCGTCGATAAATTTATCGGGGACGCGATCCTGGCCGTGTGGGGTCATATTAGGAGCGAAGGTCCCGTGCGAGACGTTACCCTTGCCATCGAAGCCGCCTTGCTCATGAACGAAAGCCTGGGCCGTCTGAACACGGAGTGGCAGAGCCGTGGCCTTAGGACTTTCGAAATGGGTTGCGGTGTTAACTATGGCGAAGTGATTTTCGGCAACATCGGCTCTTCCAGGAAAATGGAGCCGACGGTCATCGGCGATGCCGTCAACGTAACTTCACGGCTGGAAGGTCTAACCAAGGAATATGGCCGGCGCCTTCTTATCGGTGAAGCTGCCGCTGATCTTGCCGGAGATGTTTTCCGTCTGCAATTTGTCGATCGTGTTACGGTGAAAGGAAAAACCAAGCCGCTCCGGGTTTATTCTGTTATCGCACGTCGCGACGCAGCCCTCGATCCGCAAACGGCGGCCTACTTGGAAGGCTATGAGCTAGCCCACGTCAGTTACGCGGCCGGTAACCTAAAGGAGGCTCTTACCCTCTTCGAGAATTGCCGGCAGTACCGGCCCGATGACTCACTCTTGCGGTTGTACATTCAACGCTGCCTGACCTCTCTCGCTTCGGGCGTGCGGCCCGCGGAACACAAAAGCTAAGGGGATTTGGGAGCCGGAGAAGGTAGATTGCTCGCCTTGGCCCCGGCGCGCTTGAGCAGGCTGAACAAGTCGCTGTCGGTGGATAGCACGAGCGTCGATTCCTTGGTCAAGACCTTGCGATAGGTTTCCATGCTTTTGAGGAAACCATAGAACTCGGCCGCTTGTGGATTCTGCGTGTAAGCCCGCGCATAAATCTCCGTGGCCTTCGCATCTGATTGACCGCGAATTTCCTGGACCTTGCGGTAAGCCGTCGACTGAATCTCATTGAGGTCGCGCTCCTTTTGGCCGGCGATGCGCGCGGCTTCGCCCTCGCCTTCGGAGCGGAACCGTTGCGCGATCTGGCGCCGCTCGCTGATCATGCGCTGATAAATCCGGTCGAGCACGTCCGGATTGTAATTCACGCGCTTAAGCCGCACATCGAGCAGCTCAATCCCAAACTCAGCCAGCTTCACGGCCGCGGCCGCCTTGATCTCCGCTTCGATCTTCAAGCGGCCGAACGCAATCGGTGGCAGCACGCCGATCGTGCCTATTCCGACAGGGCCAGGCTTAAGACTTTCGTCGTGCATCGGCTTGCGCTCCTTGTCCGTCCGCACGATCTCGATCAGGTCGTGCTTGGCGATGGCGTTGCGCGTCTCGCTTCCAAGAATGTCTTCGAGGCGAGACTGGGCGCTGCGCTCATCGTGCAGACGCACGAAATAAATCTTGGGGTTGTCGATGCGCCAGCGCGCAAAGGTGTCGACGTGAATATAAGTCTTGTCTCTGGTTGGGATGGCCACTGGCAATCCATCCCATTCCAGAAAGCGCTTATCGATGCGGTTGACTTCCTGTATAAAGGGCAGCTTGAAATGCAGACCCGGGTCGGTCACCGGATCACCGACCGGTTTGCCAAACTGAGTTACTATCACCTGTTCCGTTTGGTGAACGGCATAAAAGGAGCCAAGCATCCCGCGCAAGACCAACAAAGCCAGTCCTACCATGACTATCCAGAAACAACCGCGCTTGTTCACCTGGTTACCTCCGGCTTGTTCGTCAGCGGTAGAATGGGAAGTAACTGCCGCATCGAATCATCGATAATGATCTTCGGTCCCATGGCGGGCAGGACATCGCCCATCGTCTCGAGGTAAAGACGGGTCCGGGTGATCTCAGGCGCCTTGATGTATTGCTCGAGCATCGCGTTGAAGGACGCCACGTCGCCTTCCGCTTCGTTCACCCGCTTGAATCGGTAACCTTCCGCGCCGCGGATCGCCTGGTCGGCCTGGCCCTTTGCTTTCGGGACCGCTTCGTTGTAGTCGCCGTTCGCGATATTGATCGCATTCTCACGGTCCTGCTGCGCCCGGTTTACCTCGTTGAAGGAGGCCTGCACTTCCGAAGGAGGATTCACGTTTTTCAGCTGTACTTGATCGACTCGAACCCCGAGCTTGTAACGCTGAGCCAGGTCCTGCATGCGGGTCAGCGCCGAGATCTCGATGTCCTGCCGTCCGATCGTGATGACTTCATCGACCGTGCGGTCGCCGATCACCTCACGCATCGCCGCCTCCGCCAGATCGCGCAAGGTCTGGCCGGGATTGCGGACATCGAAGAGATACTGCTTCGGATCGTCGATGCGATATTGCACCACCCATTCGACCAGCGCGGCGTTGAGATCGCCGGTAACCATCGATTTTTCCTCGATCTGCTGGTGGGTAGGCTGGTCGGGATTCGTATAGCCCGACGTGTAAAATCCAAACTCAAGCTTCAACTGGCGCCGCGTCGGCAGAACGCTCACTTCGTCGATCCCCAGCGGCAACTTGAAGTGCAGCCCGGGCTCGACCGTTTTTAGAAATTTTCCGAAACGCAGGACCACGCCCTCCGATTCCGCTGCGACCGTGTAATAAGAGGTCCACAGGACAATCAAAGCTGCGACCACGGCGAGCACCACACCGATCAGCCGCATCGGCGGCTTGGGCAGATTCAGATTTATGACCGCGGGCGGTTGGTTATTCATTTCACTTCGCAACTTTCGCAAAGCGCTCGCGCGTTTTGTGAATCGCACGCGCACCCTAGCCTGAATTGGTTTCCAAAGCGAAGATTAAACTTTTTCCCGACCGTCCGCCTGCCGGTTTAGGCTTGCCGCCCACGGAAAATGCCGGATATTTTCGGCTGAAGGACATCACCCATGAAAAGAACACGCCAACAGGTTGCCGAAACGATCGAGGCTTTCGTAAACGGAACCGGACGCCAGTGGGATTGGGATGGTTTCATCTCGATTCGGCTGGATGATCCCGATCTGGAAGCAGTTCGCCAGAAATGCATCTCGGTCCGAGACGAATATCCGCCTGCCAAACTGACTGACTATTGCAACGAAACCGGAATGGAAGTCATGCGAGGCCTCGCGCAGAGTTTGGGCGCTTCGAGCAAACAACCATCCGCCGCGTAGCTCCCTGCCTCGCCTCGAGAGTTTCCTGAAGCGATGAAGAGTCAGGAGATCGGCTCTTCTTCAGGCAAGAATGCTGTCACGATCCGAAAGGCCACGATGAACGACGCGCCGCGGCTCGCGGAGCTAAGCGCCGTGCTCGGTTACCCGGTGGAAGTAGATGTGATGGCGCGCCGGCTCCCGCGTTTGCTTGCCCGCCCGGAACACCTTGTGTTGGTCGCGGAAGCAACGGCGAACCTGGTGGTGGGCTGGATCCACGCCGGGGAGCAAGACATCCTGGAAGTAGGACGCTTCGGAGAGATTTTAGGTCTGGTCGTAGGGGACCAGCATCGTGACCAGGGCATAGGTCGGCGTCTCGTGGAAGAAGTTGAACACTGGGCGCGCGAACGCGGCCTCGACCGCGTCTCGGTCCGCAGTAACATCGTCCGCAACGAATCGCATCCATTTTACAAGCGAGCGGGATACGTTCGTCAAAAAACCCAACACGCCTACGGGAAATATCTTTGACGAGATTCATGACATCCACGCCTTCCCTTAGTTTTGCAAAACGGCGGCTACCCGGAAGGAGTTCGCCGGGGCTGGCACTCTTTGTTGCCTATGCCGTTGCCTGTCTGCTTGGGGTAACTTCGGCGTTCTCCGAAACCATCGCTTACGATACGCCGGAATGGCGGAAAGAGATCGAGCATGGTTACCTTCCCTATCATCGCCTTACCCGCGCCGACTTTCCCATAGACGACAAAGCGCACCCGAAATACGCCATGTATACCTTCGGATTCTATCATTATAACTACGAGCCTAAGTGCAGCAACGAAGGCGGCCACTTCGTTGCTCGAGTCACGGAATGGCGCGTGCGGTCGGGCTTTAACCGCAACAAATCATCGCGCAAGAGCTGGTTCAAAGACGTGGAAAGGCTCGCGGTGCACGAGCAGGGCCATCTGGACATCAATGAGCTCCACAGCAGGCGACTCGCCCACATGACGCTCGAACAGCTCCCGGTCGGCGCAGGCGAAACCAAAGAGGAAGCGCTCGCGGACCTGCGGAGCAAGGTAATGAAACTTTCTGACAAGACCTCAAAGGAAGACCAGACAGAGCAGGACGCTTACGACGACGAGACTTCCCACGGCACCAACCGGTCGAAGCAGGTGGCCGCTACTGCCGCAATCCAGCAGCGCTTGAAGGCGGCCGGCATTACCTTTGCGAATCAGCCCGACGACGATCAGCCCGACGAGGATCAGACCGATCCAACGACTGAAGAGGACCAGTCTCCTCTTGAACTGCTTGGACGCACCCTCAACAAGGATCGATGAACAACGGCCGTCTCCGAGGTGGCGTGTAGCATTCGCATAGCCCACGCAGCAGATCGCCCCGCGATCTGGCAGATCTTTCACGCCGTCGTGGCGCCGTGCGATACCTATGCTTTCGATCCGGCGATGACACGAGACGAAGCTCTCGCTTACTGGTGTGCGCCGGGGAACTGGACCTATGTCGCCGAACAAGGTGACTCCATCATCGGCACCTACCTCCTGCGAGCCAACCAGCCCGGCCCTGGTTCGCACGTCGCGAATGCCGCCTTTATGGTAGAGCCATCAGCTCGTCGCATGGGAGTAGGGCGCGTCATGGCTGAGCATTGCCTGAGTGAGGCGCGCCGGCTGGGCTTTCGCGCCATGCAGTTTAACTACGTGGTTTCCAGCAATGACGCCGCCGTCCGGTTGTGGCAGCAGCTTGGCTTTGATATTGTCGGGACGCTGCCAGGCGCGTTTCGGCATCCGCACCTAGGCTTCGTTGACGTTTACGTAATGTTTAAAGAACTAGGCGATGGATAACGAAGCGAGTGATAGCGAAACCTCCGCGAAGGAGATCAAGCCCAGCGATAGCGTCATCGCGTGTCCGGTCTGTGGCGCGGCCACCGTGCAGGAGAAGTGCAAGGTGATTTGTAGAAGCGACATCTGCCGCGGCCGCATCGTCTATAACTGCGCCGAGTTCTAGCAAAGTCGCTCTTCTCTGTAGCGGCGATCTCTGACCGCCGGATCGTGGCGCAACTTTGAAAGTTGCGTCTCTGAATCTCGCAAGTTAAAAACTTGCGCCACTCTTCGGCGGTCAGAGACCGCCGCTACAGAAGAAAGTGAACGGTGCGTTCGCGACTACTTCGGCGGTGCGGGAGGCGCCGCTTCCAAGGGAGCGGTCTTATCCAGGCCGCGCCGCTTCAGAAGGGGCGCGACATCGGGATCGCCGCCGGTGAAGTTGCGGAATAACTTCATGGCATCGTTGCTGCCGCCGCGAGAAAGCAGGGTCTCGCGGAAGTGATCGCCGTTCTCGCGCTTGAGGCCGCCGTGCTTCTTGAACCACTCGACGCTATCGGCATCGAGCACCTCACTCCAAAGATAGGAGTAGTAGCCGGCCGAGTAACCGCCCGCGAAGGCATGCGAAAAGTAGGTGGACCGGTAACGCGGCGGCACTGGCGGGTAATCAACGCCCGCTTTCTTGAGCGCCTCCGCTTCGAAAGCCAGAGTGTCGGTCGGAACTTCCCCCGGCTTCAGTTGATGCCACGACTGATCGAGCAGCGTGGCCGCGAGATATTCGGTGGTCTTGAAACCTTGATTGAACTTCTCCGCCGCCAGCATCTTGTCGAGCAGATCGCCCGGCATGAGTTCGCCTGTCTTGTAGTGCTTGGCGTAGTTCTTCAGGATCTCCGGCCAGGTGGCCCACATCTCGTTGACCTGGGACGGGTACTCGACAAAGTCCCGCGGCACGCTCGTGCCACTGAAGCGGGGATACTTCACATTCGAGAACATGCCGTGCAACGCATGGCCAAACTCGTGGAAAGCAGTCCTTACTTCGTCGTAGGTCAACAAGGTAGGTTCGCCTGCCGGCGGTTTGGGAATGTTAAGGTGGTTGGCTACCACCGGCTTGGTGCCAAAGAGTCCGCTTTGCGGCACGTACTGATTCATCCAGGCGCCGCCTCGCTTCGAGGGACGGGCATAGTAGTCGCCGATGAAGAGCGCGAGCGGCTTGCCATCGCGATCGGTGACTTCCCAGATCCGAACCTCGGGCAGGTAAACCGGCAGGTCCTTGCGTTCCTTAAAGGTCAGGCCGTAAAGCTTGCCCGCGGCGAAGAAGACGCCGTCGGTTATCACATGGTTTAGCTCAAAGTAAGGCTTGAGCTGCGACTCGTCGAAGGCATAACGCGCCTTGCGCACCTTTTCGGAGTAGAAATCCCAGTCGCACGCGGCCAACTGGAAGCCGCCTTTCTCCTGGTCGATGATCGTCTGCATGTCAGCGCCTTCATGTTTGGCATTTGCCACTGCCGCCGGCGCAAGATCGGCGAGGAGCTTGTTGACGGTAGGAACGTCATGCGCCGTCTGGTCTTCCAATTGGTAGGCCGCGTGATTCGCGTAGCCCAGCAACGTGGCCCGTTCGGCCCGCAACTTCGCGGTGCGGCTCACGACTTCCTTGTTGTCCCACTCGCCGCCGTGGCTATTCCGTGCGAGCGACGTCTGCATGATCTTCTCGCGAAGCGCGCGGTTCTGGAGCGAGGCGAGCGAAGGTTGGCCGGTCGTATTCAACAACCGGATGACGAACTTGCCTTCCTTCCCGTCCGCCTTCGCGGCGGCGGCCGCGGCAATCTCGTTATCGGAAAGGCCGGCCAGCTCGGCCCGATCGTTCACGACAATGGATGAAGCATTTTTTTCCTTGAGCACATTTTGCTCGAAGGTCGTTTGTAACGTTGCCAGCTCCGAGTTCATGGCTCTCAGTTTTGTCTTATCGGCCTCGGAGAGCTTGGCGCCCGCGCGGACGAAATCCTTGTAGTAACGTTCGAGCAGCCATTTTGATTCGGGGTCGAGGCCGCTCTTATCGCGGTCGTTGTAGAGCGCTTCGATCCGCGCAAAAAGCGGGCCGTTGAGATGGATCGCATCGGAATGCGCGGAGAACTTGGGCGCCATTTCCTTCTCGATCTTCTGAAGGGTGGGATTGGTGTTGGCGCCAGTGAAATTCGAAAAAAAGCGACGGGCCCTTCCGAGAAGCTGGCCCGATTTCTCGAGCGCGACGATCGTGTTCTCGAAGGTCGGCTTCTCGGTTTGCTTCGCGATGGCGTCGGCTTCCTTCTCTTCCTCGGCGATCCCCTGCTCCAGCGAAGGAGCACTAAAGCAATGATGTCTTGTTTAGGCAAGCGTCCTCCGGAGAATTAACCGCGGATTACACGGATGGCCCGGATAAGAGAAAGCGGTCAACGCGTTTTATGAAAGTTTGCCTTTAATCCCTGATCCGTGATATCGGCGCAATCCGCGGTAAAAAGATTTTCAATCGGTCCGAAACACCTTGACGCGTGCCCTGGCGGAAGCCAATAGAGAGGAACAAAAATGAAAAACTTTCTTCTTCTCACCGCCACTCTCCTTCTCGCGACCGCTCTGAATCTCAATGCCAAGACAATCAAGTATCCCGAGAAGGATCCCGCCTTCAGCATCACGCTGCCCGACGACTGGACAGCCAAGCCGGACAAAGACGGCAATCTCGATTGCGAAGCGGGTGACGGCTCGAAGTTCAGCTTCTCCATTGTTCCTTCCAAGGAGGTGAACACGGAAGCCGACCTGAAGGCTTTCCTGCCGAAGCTAGCGCAAGGCATGGCCGACGGCGCCAAAATTGAGAACGTCAAGGTGGGCGACGTGGGAGAAATGACGACGGCAAAGAAGGTGAAGCTCTTCGGCCTCAACGCGAAGGGCCCGACGAGCGGAGTCGACATGATCATCACCCTCGCGGCGTTTGCTCCAAAGAAGGACACCTATTTCGTCATCATGTCGGTGGAGCCGGCCGAGGTGGACAAAGCGCACGGCAAGATGATGGGCGAAATCATCGACTCGATCACGCCGCTGTAGGCGGGAGCACGCGAGCTCACAGAGCGGCGGCGACAGCCTGAAACTCCACCAACTGGCGTTTTACCTTTGACATCCGGCCATCCTCGGAGTTGGAGTAGCGAACGTCCGCTTATGAAAAGACTTTATCTGACATTCTTTTTCGTCGTCGCCGGTTTCGCATCCCTTTCGCTCCGGGCCGCTCAGCCGGCGGACAATCCTGAATTTTCCGGGGTGCAAAAGGCCATGACGCCGGAGGAGTATGAGGCCGCCGGTTTGCAAAAGCTCGATCCGGCAGAGCGGGCGAAGCTCGATGAGTTCATCCGAAAATACGTTGCCACGAGCAATGAGCGCGTCGCCACTTCGGCGGTCGACAAGGCTATAAAAGAAAACAAGGTGTCCGCGCCGGAAGTGATCCAGAGCCGGATCGTGGGTCCTTTCACGGGCTACAACGGTCGCACCATCTTTACCCTGGAGAATGGTCAGCGCTGGGCCCAATCGCAGCGGGACAGTGCTTACTTCCCCAAGATCGATTCACCGCCGGTGATCATTGTGAAAGCGGGCTTTGGTTACCGCATGTATATCGCCGGTGGCGGCGCCATCCGGGTGTCGAAGGTGCAGTGAAGGAAGGCGCATTGGTGGCGGCGACTTCCTGTTAGGTAGGGCGGTTCACCCGAACCGACCGGGCAATTACGGCCAATCGCCCTGCCTTTTCGCTAAGTATCTTCTTCCTCCGACCTCCGACTTCTGTCTTCTGACATCCGCTTATTGGAGGTTATAGACTTCTACGAGACCTACGCCGGTCGCTCCGCCCGTGCCTCCGATAATTGCCGTGTAGTTACCTGGTGGCAGGAGCGCGATTAGGGCAGACTCGAGATCGTTCTTCGGCGGGATACCTGTGGCTTGAATATCCGCTTGCTGACTTTCTTTCCAGTTATCGTTGCCGCGCAACAAGGTGCCCTGACTGTTATAAAGTCCCAAGGTCGGATCGGGCAAAGGATTCGTTATACTTGACGAGGCGAGTGAAGGTCCGAGAGCGCGAACAAGAATCTCATTCGAGCCGGTCGCGCCGCCCAGGATTATTCCACCGATCATGACATTATTGCCGCCCTGAACAAAGCCGCGCGTGCTGATGTTCGCGAACTGCGAGTCGGTAGTAGCTTGATTAAGATCGTAGGCTTCCACGAGTCCTATCCCGGTGCCGCCGTTGTTTCCACGCAAGATGGCGGTGTAAGATCCTGGCGGCAGCAACCGGACAAGGGCTGATTCCGAGTCGTTCTTCGGCGGAATTGTGGTCGCTTCTATTTCGGCTTGCTGACTGCTCCCATTCGAGGCCGTTTTCCAATTATCGTTCATCGCGAGAAGCGTGTTGCCGGTGTATAACTCCAGAGTCGGATCGGCGAGCGCGCCGGGCACGCCGGAGGAAGGACCGATGCCGCGCAGAAGCACGTTCTTGCGATCGTTGCCCGTGATGATAAAACCGCCAATGAGAACGTTGTCGGCGTTAAGCACATTGCCGCGCGTGGCAATGTTGAGCGATTGCGCCGGGAAACGCGGGATCGCGCCAAGAAAAACCCCGGCGGCGGAACCCGCATAAGGAATGAAATCCGCCAGGCTGGCGAGATTGGTTCCTTTAAATCCCCTCACCCGCGAGCTATCGCCGGGGCCGGTCGCGGCGAGGATGTCCGAGTTCCCATCGCCATCCAGATCAGTCCCAGCCACACGCACGCCTGCGGTCGAGTTAGGGAAGGCGATGAAGTCCTGGTGAACGGCGCCAGTCGCCCCATTGAAAACTGTGACTCGCGAGCTGCCCGTCCCGGCGCCCACAATGATATCGTCGATGCCATCGCCGTTGAGGTCGCCTGCGGCAACGTAAACGCCACCGGTGAAGTTGGCGCCGAAAGGGGCGAAGTTCTTCAAAATACTCAGGTCTTTGCCGCTGTAGACTACGACCTGGCCGCCGCCCGGGCCCGCGCCCGCGATGATGTCTGCCACGCCATCGCCATTAACATCGCCCGCCGCCACGCGGACACCGCCAGTGAAGGTGGGAGCGAAAGCAAAGAAACTTTTCAGGACGGTCGCGCCATCCGCGCCGCTAAAAATTTTCACAGCGGGCGAACTGCCGTTGCCTTCACTGGCGCCTACAATAATATCCGCGCGACCGTCGCCATTGACATCACCCGCGGCCACATAGATGCCGAGATTGAAGTTCGCGGCGAAGGCAAAGAAGGAATACTTCAGCGTGTGAGCCAGGCCGCCGGTGTAAACTCTCACGAGTGGCCCCGTGCCTGGGCCGGTGCCGGTAATGAGATCGTTAGTCCCCACCACGTTTCCCATCGCTACTCTTACTCCACCGGTGAAGCCTGAGGTATCGGAAAAGAAAGAGCCGGTCGAGTTTCCGTTCGTCGCATATGTGTTGATCTGCGACGGGGAACCTGTGTCAGGACCAGTGACGATCTTGGAAGGCAATGCCTGCGCGCAAGTAACGCCGAGCGCAGTCGCAATAATGGCAACTAAGATTAGCCGAAAGGGAGAATCGGTGTTGGTTTTCATAGTTTGGAGGCGCATGCTCGCCATCGCACCGGACGTATCCTTGCAAAAACGGCCGGTCCCGTAAACACTTTCCGGCGCCCAGCCCGGAAAACAATGCTTCCATCGCGGGCGCTTCACCATCTAACGAGACGCAAGATCAGGACTCCGAATGCTTTCGGAGTTCGCTACATCGCCTGGTTAAGGTTTGATGGCTACTTCAGAAAACATTGCTTCTTTGCCGCTTCGATACTCCAGACAATGTTTTGGACGAAAACGCTCACGTCCTGTTGCTGGGCGATGTTGCGGTAAGTTTCGCGACCCATCGATGTGAAATCGGGATGGCTCACGACATCGCCAATCTGAACCTCGGACTCGCCGAGGAGCTCGAAAATGACAATGCCGTTATCGGAGGACTTCGCTGCGACCATGCCTCTCTTCGGATTGATGAGGATCACAGCTGCCTGCATACGCCTAACGAGAGTAAGGACCGAGCGCTGATCGAAGGGTGTGTCTTAATGAAACCGGATCGCGCAGCCGGTAACTGTTCGCGGCATCGCCGCTAGAGACAAAATCATCCGACGGCGACGCTGCCGAGGAGCGGGGCGTTCTCGCCGAAGTAAATCAACGATCCGCCGTCCGGACTGTTGAGA
>Ga0209118_1000746_pt1 | contig 16661 bp, 10 predicted proteins | sample BlaSpr_A8_Ref_M1_FD_187988 | JGI IMG/M metagenome (GOLD analysis project Ga0209118, IMG submission 187988) | Forest soil microbial communities from Thunder Bay, Ontario, Canada - Black Spruce, Ontario site 2_A8_Ref_M1 (SPAdes) (version 2) | ecosystem: Environmental > Terrestrial > Soil > Boreal...
ACCCCGCCGATCTCCGCCGCCGGCGCCGGCGCGCGCCTGCCATCCCGGTCCTCGTATCGCGCATCGCACTGGCCTGCGCCCTCGTCGCGTTGATGGTCAAGCTGGTCCAGGTCCCGCTCTGGAGCTGGGACCATTTCGCGATCTGGGGCGTCAAGGCACGGTCGATGCTCGACGGCGGCCACCTGCGGCTCGATTTCCTGCGCTCCCTCTATCAGACGCGCACCGACCATCCGCTCGGCGTGCCGATGGCCTGGTTGGTGCTGACGCTCGGCCAAGCGCCCAGCCCGGCGGTCTTCAAGGCGCTCCATGCGCTGTTCGCGCTGGCGCTCGTGGCGGTGACGCAAGCCGCGGTGCGCCGCGTCAGCTCCTCGACGGCGCTGGCCAACGCCGCGGCGGCGTTCCTGGCGGTCTCGCCGCTGCTCTGGGACAGCGAGGCGGTGGGGCTGGCCGAGGTGCCGCTGGCGCTCTGGGCGATGGTGAGCCTGCTGCTGCTGCCGCCGGCGATCGCGGCGGCGCGGCGCCGGGCGTGGGTGCCGGGTCTCGCCCTGGGTTTCCTGCCCTGGATCAAGCAGGAGGGCCTGGTGCTGTGCCTGCTGCTGCTGGCGGCGGCGCTGGCGCTGCTGCTGCGCGCCCGCCGCGGCGGCCACCGCACCCTCCGCCCTCGGAGTGCCGCCGATGGCGCGCTGCTGGTCGGACCCGCCCTCGCGCTGATGGCCGGAGCGCTCGCCATCCAGAAGCTGATCCTGCCGCCCGGGGTGAGCTTCTTCGCCGGCGACTGGTGGCGGCGCGGCCTCGATCGCCTGCCGCACGTCCTGGACGTCCAGCGCCAGTGCTTCGCGCTCCTGCTGCAGCCCGACTGGCTGGGCTTCTGGATCCTCCTGGCAGCGTCGACCCTCGTGGCCTTGGCGAGGCGGAACGGCATGGCGCTGGCGGTGATCGCGATCGTCTGGATCCAGGTGCTGGTCTACGAGCTGACCGCCCTGTTCTCCTACATCCCGCCGCCGGCTCATCTGGAAGCCGCCTTCTTCCGGATCTGCGGCGCGCTCGTGCCGCTCGGGCTGCTGGGCATGGCGATGCTGGTCCGCGACCGCCGGCGCTTGCAGAAGCTGGCCGAGAGCTTCGGTAGCCTCGACGACTTCATGAACCAGGCGGAGCTGCGGCGAATGCGGGAAGAGCCTTGAGCGAGGGAGCCAGCGCGCCAAACCTTGCGGATTGCCGCCTCATTTTGCGTCTATACAGGTAGAGGATCGTGGAGAGCCGGAACCACCTCGGTGCTAAAATTGGACCTATGTCCCGCTCGGCGACCACCGCAAGGCTCACCTACGAGGATCTCCTCAAGCTCCCCGACGACGACAAGCGTCACGAGCTCATCGATGGCGTCCACTACGTCATGAGCTCGCCGACGCTGCGGCACCAGCGGGTGGTCATGCGGCTCGGTCTCTCGATCGGCAACTTCATCGACTCGACCGGCAGCGGCGAGGTCTTCTTCGTGGCCGTCGACGTCGTGCTGTCACCTTACGACGTGGTGGTGCCGGACCTCGTCTTCGTCTCCGAGGAGCGCCGGCACCTGTTGCAGGAGAAGAACATCCCCGGGCCCCCCGACCTCGTCGCCGAGGTCCTCTCGCCGTCCACGCGGCACAAGGACCGCTTGCTCAAGCGCCGCCTCTTCGAGCGCGATGGGGTGCGCGAGTACTGGATCCTGGACCCGGAGAAGAACACGGTCCGAGTCCATCTTCTGGTACAGGGCGGCTACGGTCCAGGTGCCGAGCTGTCCGCGGCGGCAGGCGATACTCTCAGCACTCCTCTCCTGCCTGGCTGGAGCTTGCCGCTCTCCACACTCTTCGCCTGAGCCGATCAGGGATCAGAACGACGTCGCGCCTTCGTCGTGGCGCAGCAGGTCGACCATCTTCGGATTCGACTTGGCCGCGGCGGCCTGCAGGGGAGTGACGCCGTTGTTGCGGGCGAGGCGCGCGTCGGCGCCGCGCTGGAGCAGGATCTCGGCCGCCTGGTAGTGGCCGGATTCCACGGCCGCGAGCAGGGCGGTCGCGCCGTCGTTGTCCTGGACATTGATCTGGGCGCCGGCGTCGAGCAGCAGCTTGGCGGCGGCGGGATGGTTCATCAACCCCGCGACCATCAACGGCGTCTTGCCGGTGGCGTCCGGCAGATTGACGTCGGTGCCGTGCCGGACCAGCCGCTGCAACACGTCGTTGCGCCCCTGGCTGGCGGCGTAGAAGAGCGCGGTGGCGCCGCGCTGGTCGCGGTGGTTGAGCTGGGGCGAACGTGCCAGTACCTCGTCCAGGACCGCGGTGTTGCAGGCCACCGCCGCCGCGAACAGCGCGGTATGGCCCTCGTGATCGGCGGCGAGCAGGAAGCCCGGCTGGCGCAGGAACGCCACCGCTTCCGCGGTCTTGCCCTCGATGGCAAGCTGGGTGAAATGCTCGAGCTGGCGGTCGAAGGGCGACCCGTCCGTGGCTCCCGCGCCCCCGGCCGAACCTGCCGGCGAGAGCATCAAGAGCACCAGTCCGAGAGCCAGGGTCACCGCCGGTCGCCGCCCGCAGGAGCGCTTGTCCGCGGCCCGGCGGGCCTCGCTACCGCTTCATCTCGGGGTTCTTCGCACCCCCCGGCAACGCGTGCTATCTTGTCGGCACCCGTTGGCTTCGCAGGGCAACTACGCTGCAAGGCAGAAAGGAAGGTCCCCAATGACTGTCCAATCTCCACCACCGCCCGGTGCTCCACCGCCGCCGAAGAAGGGGATCGGCCCCCTCGGTTGGATCGGGATCGGCTGCGGCGTCATCATCGTCATCGGCCTGATCGTGATGACCGCCGGCGCGTACCTGTTCAAGACCAAGGTGGTCGACCCCTTGAAGGACAATCCCTCCCTGGCAGCCGCCAAGCTGGTGGTCGCGGCCACCCCCGACCTCGAGCTGGTGAGCGAAGATCCCAAGGGCCAGAGCATCACGGTCCACAATAAGAAAACCAACGACACCGTCGTCGTCAGCCTGGAAGACGCCAAGAACGGCAGGTTCAAGTTCTCCGCCGACGGCAAGGGCGCGTCGAGCGTCGACTTCAGCCAGCAGGGAGTCTCGGTCAAGACCCAGGACGAGAAGGGGCAGGAGTCCACGTTCGTCGGCGGCGCCGGCGCGCCGAAGGACCTGCCGGCCTGGCTGCCGGCCTATCCGGGCGCAACGGTCACGGGCGGGTTCTCGAGCAAATCCGCGCAGGCGACCGCCCAGAGCTTCGCGCTCACCACCCCCGACTCCGTGGACAAGGTGATCGCCTTCTATTCGGACCAGCTCAAGAACAACGGCCTCACCGTGCTGGCGCCGACCACCGTGGCGGTGGGCGGCCAGACCTCCATGAGCACTCTGGCCGCCGACAGCCCAGACAAGAAGCGGCACGTGCAGGTCGTGGTCACGGCGGCCGACGGGAAGTCACAGGCCAGCATCAGCTACGAGGAGAAGCAGTAGTTCTCCGGGGGGAAGGGACGCCCCCTCCCTCCCCCTGATTAAGTAGAGTTCCTTCAATCGGCCAGTGGCCGGCCGCGGGTCTCGATCACCCAGGGCAGGAAGAGCAGTCCGGCGAGCGGCACGAAGCCGACGAAGAAGAGCGCCGCGAGGGCGCTGGTGAGCGAGTTGGCGCCGCGCGCGGCGATGCCGCCGACCAGCGCCGTCCCGCCGGCGGCGATGATGCGCCCGACGTTGTAGCAGAAGCCGGCGCCGGTGCCCCGGAGGCGGGTGGGGAACAGCTCCGGCAGATAGTAGGTGAAGCTGCCGAAGACGCCGAAGATGGTGAGCCCGATCGGGAAGTACATGGCCAGGCGGGTCTCGGGAGCGAGGTCGAGACCGAAGGCGGCCAGCACCGCCGCCGCGGCGCCGGCGAAGTAGATGGCGAACATCTGGCGCCGGCCGAGCAGCTTCGCGGCGGGGATGGTGAGCAGGGTGCCGAGCAGCCCGCCGATGTTGAAGTAGTTGGTGGCAACCGCCTTCCAATGCTCGACCAGGGCCAGGGTGCCGGCCCGGTCGAGCGATCGCGCCTTGGCGGTGGCTTGCGCCAGGCCGGTCGAGACCACCGGGATGAAGGCGTTGCAGCTCCACCAGGTCACCAGGACGATCACCGCCATCAGGAAGCCGGAGAGCGTCAGGGCGCGGTGCTGCCGGTCGAAGAGCTCGGCCAGGCGTGGCCGCGCGGCGGCCGGCCCCGCCAGGGCGGCGCTCGCCGTGCGGCGCCACCGCTCCGGCTCGCGGATGAACCGCCGCACCAGCAGGGCGACCGCCGCCGGGACCAACCCGGCGAGGAACACGAACCGCCACGAGATCTCCGGCTCGGCCTTGAGCAGCGAGCCGGCGATCTGGAAGTTGACGAAAGTGGCGAGGAACAGCCCGAGCGGCGCCGCGGTGTAGAGCAGCGCGCCCGCTTCGACCCGCCGCCGCTCGGGAACCACCTCGGCCACCATCGCGGCGCCGGCCGCCCACTCGCCGCCGATCCCCAGGCTGGCGACCCCGCGGAACAGCGCCAGCACCCAGAGGTTGGGAGCCAGGGCGCAGGCCGCGGTGCCGACGGCGTACACCAGCATCGTCACCATCAGCGTGCGGGTGCGGCCGATGCGGTCGGCCACCTGGCCGAACAGGATGCCGCCGGCCGCCCAGCCGAGCAGCAGCAGCGAGGTGAGGACGCCGGTCCACAGCAGCGTTGCCGACTTGGCTGCCGGCGAGCCGATGGCGAGGCCGAGCAGCGTCGGCACGCAGTTCGGCGCGACGAAGTTGAACAGCAGGGCGTCGAAAGCGTCGAAGCCCCATCCCAGCCAGGCGGCGGCGAGCACCGTCCACTGGTAGCCGTTCATGTCCAGGACGGTGCGGCCGGCGGCCGCGGCGGGCGCCGGGATCGGCTCAGTCTCCGTGTTCATCGGCTCTCGGCATCAGCATACCAACCTGGCCGATGCTTCGGGCGCCGGGCGCCTCGGAGCGGCGCGCAGCCCGCGGTCTCGCGCCTACCGCGGACGAAGCCAGCGCCTGCGCTCCTCGAGCTCTTGCTCGGGAGCGTCAGGCGCGGGCGGGGCCGAACGCCTCGCTCGTGTCGTTAGTGCGCCGCTATGGTCGTGACGCCGTTGGCGGGGCTGATATCGGTGCCGTTGCCGGCGATGTTGGAGCTGCCGAAGCCGAACGCCTGGCCGCCCCCCGTGACCGAGACGCCGGTGCCGTTGCCGGTGATGCTGGTGTCCGCCATCCGCACGACCGCGACGGCCCCTACCACCACGCCGGTCTGGTTGTTCATCGAGTTGACGTGATCGAGGAAGAGCGCCGTCCCCGTGGCGCCCGTGGACGCCGAGCTGAAGCCGGCCAGTTTATTGCCGGCCGAGACGCTGTTCTGGATCGTGATGTTGCCGCCGTCCTTGTTGACGAGGCCGGAGACGTTGCCTTCGATCCGAACGTTGTTCAGGGAGCCGAGGACCACGACGACCGGGCTGGGCGCGGTGAGGATGCCGCCGCCGGTGCTGGCGCCGAAGTTGCCGTTGTTGCGCACCGTGGTATTGGTGACGAACAGCTGGGTACCGGTGGCTGATGGCTCGAAGTCGATGCCGAAACCGGTGAAGTTGTTGATCTCACAGTTCTCGATGTAGACCTTGCCGGCCGAAGTGACCCTGATGCCGTTCAGGCCGGTGCCGAGCCCCTCGAACGTGAGACCGCGAATCATCACGTCGCCGGCTCCCGCGGCGACGACGAAGCCGTTGGTGCCGCTCACCAGCACGCCGGCGATCAGGCCTTCGGCCTCGATCGAGATGCACTTGGTGATGGTCAGGGCGCCGAACCCGCCCGGATCGAGGACGTCGATCTCGCCGCAGACCGCGGTCTTCGAGATGGCGCCAGCGAACGTCTTGCAGGGTGCGGTGCGGCTGCAGGGGTTGGCGTCGTCGCCGACGCCCGAAACCCAGGTCCGCGTGGCCTGCGCATGGGCGGTGGCGGCGCTGACCAGCAGCGCGAAAAGCACCATGGCGAAAATGCGTAATTGCACCGACTTTCTCATCGCATCCTCCTATAGGGCCGGAGCTCCCGGCTATTGATTCCTGATGGTGACCGCAACGTTGCAGTCTACCCTCGACTCAGGCGTTAGTCAAAGCGAATTCGTTACGTAGATGGGGCGCCGACGTATCACAGCATCGCTGGTGCTCTAAACCGAAGATTTTATCGCGCCACGACACGCCGCATCGCGGCGTCGTTTCCAACCCGGGGGCTCCGGTTCGATATGATTCGACGCTCAATGCCGCCCACCGCGGTCCCTGCCGCAGTCCGTCTCGCCAGTCGCTGACCCGGCATGCGCATCGGCATCGATCTCCGCTTGCTCTCCGCCGGGCGGATCACGGTGAACCGCGGCATGGGGCGCTTCACCCAGCAGCAGCTGCGCGAGGTGCTGTGCCTTGGGGCGCGGCACGAGTACGTGCTCTTGCTGCCGGCGGATCACGACCCGAACCTGCTGCTGCCCGAGATCGCCCGCGCCCCCAACGTCACCCGCGTCGAGCTGCCTCGGGAGCTGAGCGCGCCGCGCCGGGGTGACGCGCCGCGGGACGTCCTGCGCCAGGCGGCCCGGCTCTCCCGCCTGCTGGCCGAGATCGGGCTCGACCTCTACCACGCCACCACCCCTTTCCTGGCCGCCGGCCCGCCGTTCTGGCGGTGCGACAGCTGCGCGCTCGTCGCGACCCATTACGACCTGATCCCCCTGGTCTACCCCGATCGCTATTTCGGTCCGGAGTCGCTGGCCGAGCGTGAAGCCTACGTGCGGACGGCGCGCGCGCTGCGCGATGCCGAGCGGCTCATCGCCATCTCCGAGTTCGTGCGCGGCGAGGCCGCCCTCCGGCTGGGCATCGCCCGGGACCGCATCGATGTCGCCCATCCCATCGCCGATCCCTGCTTTCGCGTTCTCGCGAGCGGCGAGACGGAGTCTCGGCTCGAGGAGCTGCGGCGGCGCTGGCCGCTGCCCGGCGAGTTCCTGCTCTGCGTCACCCACCTCCCCAACTTCTCCAAGAACGTCCATGCTCTGCTGCGCGCCTTCGCCCTGATGCCGCCGGCCTGGCGGCGCCGGCATCGACTGGTCGTCGTCGACGATCTAGACCTCCAAGGCCGCCAGGCGCTCGACGCCTGGGCCCGGGAGCTGGGAGTCTTCCAGGACGTCGTCGCTCTCGGCTTCGTCAGCGAGCAGGAGCTGGTGGCGCTCTACAACGCGGCCTACGTCTTCGTCCACCCGTCGCGGTACGAAGGCTTCGGCATGCCGGTCCTCGAAGCCATGCGGTGCGGTGCGCCGGTCATCGCCGGCGACGCCGCGGCGCTGCCCGAGGTCGTGGGCGAGGCCGGCCTGCTGGTCGACCCCGAGGACCCGGGGAGCATCGCCCGCGCCATCGAGCGCCTCGACGGCGATCCCGGACTGCGCCGGGAGCTGTGCCAGGCAGGACCGGCGCGCGGCGCGCGCTTCAGCCCGCGCCGGCTCGGCGAGGCCACCTTGGAGGCATACGAGCGTGCCGTCGCCGCGGCCGGCGCGGCGCGGTCGCGGCCGGCGTCCCGCCCGCGCCTCGCCTTCTGGAGCCCGCTGCCGCCGCAACCGAGCGGCATCTCAGACTACACCGCGGAGCTGCTGAGAGCCCTGCTTCCCTGGACCGACGCCGAGCTGTTCGTGGACGACGACTTCCTGCCGGACCAGGAGCTGCTCGACGCCTGGCCGGTGTTCCATTACACGGCGTTCGAGCGCCGGCACCGATGGCGTCCCTTCGACCTGGCCGTGTACCAGCTCGGCGCCCAGATGTTCCACCTTTACATGCTCGACGCCATCCAGCGCTGGCCGGGACTCCTGGTCCTCCACGACCTGACCCTGAGCTATCTGCGCATGGCGCTCTTCGCCGGCGGCATGCCGGCCGAGGAAGTCCGCAGGGAGCTGCTGGGCGGCGACGGCCAGGAGGCCCTCGACGACTACGAGGCTCTGACGCGGGTCGATGGCGCCGGGCGCACTCACGCCAGCCAGGAGTTCCTGGGGCGCCACTGGCTGCTGCGGCCGCTGATCTCCGCCAGCCTGGCACAGATCGTTCACCTGCCGCGCGCCGCGCAGGAGCTCGCTGCCCGCTACCCGCAGGCGCGGGTGCGCGAGTTCCCGATGGGCGTCGCGGATCCCTGGCAGTACGCGCCGGCAGGCGGCGCTGCCGACGCGCGGCGTCGCCACGGCCTGCCGTCGGACGCCTTCGTGATCGGCGTCTTCGGGATCGCCGACCCGGTCAAGCGCATCGCATCGACCCTGCGTGCCGTCGCCCGCATCACCGCGCGCGTGCCGCGGGCACTGCTGATCGTCGTCGGACAGTTCTTGCACGAGGATTACCGCCTGGCCCTCGAGCAGCTCGCCCGCGAGCTCGGGATCGCTCCCCGCGTTCGCTACTTCGGCCGAGTCGCGACGAGCGAGTTCAACCAGCTTCTGCTGGCATGCGACGCGGTGGTGAACCTGCGCTATCCGTTCCTCAAGCAGATGTCGGCCACCCTGCTCCGCGCGGTGGCGGCGGGCAGGCCGGTGGCCGTGACCGACGTTCCCGACTGGGATCACTTTCCAGCCAGCTTCTGCTACCGTGTAACGGCCGACAACGCCGAGGACGCGAACCTTGCCGAGTGGCTCACGGGGCTGGCGCTCGATCCGGGGCGCGCCGCCGCGGCGTCACGGGCATCACGCGACTACTACCTCGACCATGGCACCTTGCAACAGATGGCGCAGCGGTATCGCACGGTGATCGAGGAGCTGACCGGCCGCGGGGCCTCCTGGCGCGAGGCTCCGGAGGCGCTGCCTGATCCTCACTCGGCGCGGCCTGGGCTGCGCCACAACAAGGTCTGCGAGATCGAGGACTTCCACGACCCCGAGCTGGCCGCGGTGATCCGCGACGTCTTTTCCCACGTTGCCGCGGTCAGCGGCGGGCAATTCCCCGCCGGCAGCGAGGACCGCAAGCACTGGGAGATCGCCATGAGCGTGCGCGCGCTGCGGCACCTGGGAGCGCTGCGACCGGACGCGACGGTGCTCGGCGTGGGGGCAGGCACCGAGCTGACCAGCTTCTATCTCACCCGCGAGGCCGGCTGCGTGGTCGCCACCGACCGCTATCTCGATCCGGGGATCTGGGCCAAGGAAGCGCCGGCCCTGATGCTCACCCGCCCGCAGGAGCTGTGCCCCTACCCGTTCGAGACCGCGAAACTCGTCGTCCGGCACATGGACGGCCGCGTCCTCGACTTCCCGGACGGGAGTTTCGCTGGCGTCTTCTCGTCGGGATCGATCGAGCATTTCGGCGAGCTGCCGGACGTGGCCGCCGCGGCCTTCGAGATCGGCCGCGTCCTCGCGCCGGGAGGCGTCGCGGCGCTCTCGACGGAATTCCTCATCGCCGGCCCGCCCAGGGCATGGGGGTCGCCTGGCATGTTGCTTCTCGACGAGGAGCGTCTGCGGCGCTTCATCGTCGAGGCGAGCGGCCTGGAGCCGGTCGACGAGTTGGGCACGACCATCTCCGCCGCCACGCTGAGCACCCAGCGCGACCTGATGGTGGCGTTGCGCGAGATCGAGCAGGGAGAGCGCAAGCTGCCTCACCTGGTGCTCAACCACGAGGGGCAGGTCTTCGGATCGGTCCACCTCGCGCTGCGCAAGACGGCGCGCTATCCGGCGACTGACAACACCTGGGCACGCCCCTCCGACGAGCTGCGGGCGCAGACGGCCCGCGCCGCCGTCGCCCTGGCCGAGCGCTGGCGCGTCTCCGCCTCGCCCCCGCCGCCGGCGTCCGCCCTGGCGGTCCCGGCGGCTGCGCCGACGGCGGTTGGCGACAACGTGCCGGCAGCGGCCGAGGCGGCAGCGGCGGCGGCGGCCGAGGCGCAGCAGCCGCCGCCGGCTGGGGCCACGATCGAGGAGGCCTTCCGGCGCTGGGACGCGGTGCGGGCCAGGAGCAGGCTGGCAGCCGCCGACCCGGGGTGGCTGCCGGCGCGTGCGCTGCGCTTTCTGCGCCGCGCCGGCCGGCGGGTCCGCGACCTCGGGCGGGCCTGGGACCGCGAACGCGATCTGCTGCAGGCGCTCGTCGACGAGCAGGCGGCGCAGGGCGCCGCGATCGCGCGCCTGCTGGCCGCGACGGCGCGGCTGGCGGAGCGGGTAGCGAACAACGAGGCCATCCCCACCGCATGGCGCGAGCTGGCGGCACGCCAGGAGACGCTGCAGGAACGCTTCGGCGGGCTGGCCGTGCGCCAGGAGACGCTGCAGGAACGCTTCGGCGGGCTGGCCGTGCGCCAGGAGTCGGTCGAGGGTGCGCTACGCGGCCACGACTTGAGCCTGTTGGCGCTGGAGGCGCGAATGGGCGGCGCGATGGACGGTGCGAGCGGCAACGGCTGGGAGCTCGACGCCGGCCGGCTGGCCGGCCTCTTCCGTTGGCTCGAGCGTGAAGTGCCGGCGCTGGCCCGTGGCGCCGCGATCGAGGTCTCGATGTGCGACGGCACCCAGGCCGCGGCGCTGAAGGGGGCGGCGGCGGCCTGCTTCGGAGCGCGCCTCTCGGCTCACGGGCCGGCGTACCGCTTCCCCAACGACACCTGGTTGCACTTCGATCCCACTCCCGGCGGCGAGCGGCCGATCTTGCTGGAGATCGCCGCCGGCCGGCTGTCGCGTGGCGGCCATCTGCTGCTGGTCACGGCTCACGGCCCGGAGCCCGCGGGCGGGCACCCGCGGCTGCGGCCCTCGGGCCAGCGGGACCTGGGCGGGCTGCTGGGGGCGCCGGCGCTGCTGCGCATGTGGGAGAAGGCCTGAGCGCGCGGCCCACGAGCAGGGCGGCCTGCCCACGCCGGCGCCGGCGTCGTCGGGTCATCGGGCCAGCGGTGCTGGCCGGCGCGGCGGTGGTCCTCGCGCTTTGGGCGGCGGCCTGCGGAGCGCGGAGCGAACGGGCCGGCGGCGGCGAGCCGCGGGACGTGATCCTGATCTCCATCGACACGCTGCGCGCCAGCCATCTCGGCTGCTATGGCTACGGCAAGCCCACCACGCCGAATCTCGACCACTTTCGCCAGGACGCGGTGCTGTTCCAGCAGGCCATCGCCACCGCGCCGTCGACGCTGACCTCGCACGCATCGATGATGACGTCCCTGCTCTCGCGCCAGCATGGCGCCTCCTTCGACCTGCACCGTGGCCTGTCGCCGCGCTTCCTGACCGTTGCCGGCGTCTTCCGCCGGCACGGGTTCCGCACGGTGTCGTTCAACGACGGCGGCGAGATCAGCGCCGAGGTCGGCATCGGCAACGGCTTCGACCTCTACCAGTCGTCCCGGCCCACGGACCGCTACCATTTCGCGGCGATCGTCAGCCAGGCGATCGGCTGGCTTCAGGCGAGCTCTCCTGGCCCGCTCTTCCTCTTCCTTCATACCTACGAGGTCCACCACCCATACACCCCCGATCGCAGCTTCCTCGCCATGATGGAGCCGCCGTACCACGGCCCCCTGCCGGCGGGCGAGACCGACATGGCGACGCTGATCGCGATCAACGAAGGCAGGCTGCAGGCCGGGCCGCGCGACCGCGCGCACGTCGTCGCCACCTACGACGGTGAGATCCGCTCCATGGACGAGGCCTTCGGGCGCCTGCTCGCCTTCCTGCGGAGCCGCGGCCGCTACGACGGGGCGCTGATCGTCTTCACCGCGGACCATGGCGAGGAGTTCGACGAGCACGGCACGCTGGGCTGGCACGCTCACACGCTCTACGACGAGCTGCTGCGGGTGCCGCTGCTGATCAAGTTCCCCAATGGAGAGCATGCCGGCGAGACCGTGGCCTCCCAGGTCCGCGTCATCGACATCGCGCCGACTCTGGTCGCGGCGCTCGGCTGGCCCATGCCGGAGCAGTTCCGCGGCGCCGACCTGACCCCCCTGGTGCTGGGCCGGGCCGCCGCGCCGCGCTTCGCGGTCAGCCGTTTCGACTCGCTGCCGACCGCCGCCATCCGGACCAGCTCGTGGAAGCTCATCGGCAGCCGCCTCTATGACATGCGGAGCGACCCTGCCGAGACCCGCGACGTGGCCGCGCAGCATCCGGAGATCGTCTGCTTCCTTGGCCGCCGGCTCGCGGCCCAGGAGGCCGAGCGCCCGGCCGCATCCGGTCCCCGGGTCGAGCTCACCGCCGAGGAGCGCGACCGCCTGCGCTCCCTCGGATATCTCCCCTGATGAGAGCGGCGAGAGCGGCGAGAGCGGCGCGAGCGACAGGAGCGGCGGAAGCGGCGGAGACCGGGCGGGTCCCCTCAAACCGCGGCCTGGCGCGATCGTGGTAGGCTTGAGTTGATGCGACGACTCGCCGCCGCGCTGCTGAGCGTCCTGCTGGCAACAGCGGGAACGCCGGCCATGGGAACTGCCGTCTCTGGTTGCTCCCGGGCCGCCGTCGGCGCGCCTGCCAGCGCCGGCGGCGCGCCTGCCGCCAGCGCCGCCGCGCACCGCCATGGCGCCGACTGCCGGATGTCCTGCTGCGTGGCGCGGCCGGCGCCTGGCCGCGGCTCCGCCAGCCGCCAGTCGCGGCACTCCAGGCTGGCCGCTGCCGCCGGCTGCAGGTGCGGCAGGAGCCAGCCTCGGCAGCAGGCCGGCTTCGCCGCCGGGATGCCCTCGATCCTGCCGGCCCCGCCGCGGCTGCCGTTGCCGCGGAGCGCGGCGCTCGGCTGGCGGCGGGCGGAGCTCTCTGCCGCCCTACCGTTCCTCGGCCCTCCCGAACGTCCCCCCCGCGCCTGACCCCTCCTGAAGCGTAGTCGACGGTGGCGGCGGGCGCCGCTCCGCGCATGGCGCGCGGGAGCGGTGGCCGCCCATCCTGGTCCTTGCTCTACGAGGAGGAGGCAACTTGCATCGCCACGATTTGCATGGCCAACGGAAATGGTTTTCTGGCATCTGGGTGGGCTGCCTGTTCGTGCTGGCGGCGGCGGCGGGGCGGCCGGCGGCGGCCCAGGGCGCGGCGGAGACGCCGGTCGCCCCTGGCGCTCTCGCGAGCGGCAGCTCGCCGCTGCTCACCTTCGGGGAGGACCCGAACCGGCAGCTGGTCATCAACGGCTTCGGCGTCCTCGGCTACGACTACGACCTCAACACCGGCAAGAACTCGTTCGCCGACAGCGCCCTGGCGCTGTCCCTCTACAAGGGGCTGTCCGATCACTTGACGGTGTTCGCGCAGCTCACCACGTCGCGCAGCGCACCCTCGCCGTTCCTCGCGGACGCCGCCGCCACGAACGACGTTCATACCGACATCGACAATCTGCAGCTGCGCTGGCAGCCCTCGCTCAACTCCGGCTTCAGCATCACCGCCGGCAAGTTCGATTCGCCGATGGCCATCGAGCGTGACGACGCGCCGCTCAATTTCCAGGCGACCTCGTCGTTCACTTTCGACTTCGCCCGGCCGGTCAAGTTCACCGGCCTCGCGGCTTATGAGGCGATCTCGCCGCGATTCGAGGTCTGGGGCATCGTCGCCAACGGCTGGGACAGCGACGCCGACAACAACCAGGGCAAGACCGGCGGCCTGTACGGACTCTGGAGCCCGTCGCTCGCCGCGCATTTCGGCCTCGGCGTCCTCTACGGGCCGGAGAAGGACCACCAGGAGAACGACAACCGCACGGCGGTGATCGGCACCCTGCTGCTGCAACCGGCCGAAGGCTGGGTGGTGGGCACCGAATCGGTCTACGGGCAGGAACCTCACTCCGCGGTCAGCGGCGGCACCGCCAGGTGGTACGGCGAGATGCTGTTCACCCACCTGCGTTTCGACCGGCACTGGGCGGCCACCCTGCGCGTCGACTACTTCGACGACGTTGGCGGCAGCCGCACCGGCACCCCGCAGGTGCTGCGCGAGATCACCTTGTCGCCGCAGTACCTGGTCGGCGGTGGCTTCTACGGCATCTTCCGCTATCTCGAGCACACCTCGCTGCGGCTGCCGGAGCTGGCGCTGCGCCTGGACCTGCGCCGCGACCGCTCGAGCGCGCCGGTCTTCGCCAGCCGCCAGGACGGGGTCGGCAAGCGCGACAACACCCAGTTAACCTTGCAGGCGGTGTTCCTCTTCTAGGAAGGCAGGACCATGGGCAAGCTCCCGCAGAGTCCCTTCGAAGTCAGGCTGGCGGCCACTCTCTTCCTGCTGCTGCTGGGAGTGGCGGACCTGTTCGGCGCCTGGGAAGTGAAGAACTTCGCAGCTTTCACGCCGGCAGGCACGGCGGCGACGGTGGCACCGGAGACGCCGCACACGATGGCGATGTGCGCCGCCTGCGGCACCATGGCCATGGAGCATCCGGTCGACCTCGCCAGCCTCGACCGCCCCAAGCACGTCATCAACCGCGAGCTGCTGGTGCAGGATACTCACGTCCACGTCCCGGTCTACGCCATGACCGCCGCGGCGCTGTCGCTGCTGGTCTTCGGCCTGCGCCTGGGCTCGCGGGTGCGCGCCGCCGCGGTGCTCGCCGCGTTCGCCGCGCCCTTCCTGGACATGATGGGGCTCTGGGGCGCCCACCTGCTGCCGCGGTCCGGGCTGCTCTTCGGCTGGCTCACCGTCGCCGGCGGCTTCGCCATGGGCCTGGTCTACCTCTTCGTCCTGGCCGTCACCCTGTTCCAGTGCTGGGGACGGCGTCCACAAGGAGATCCCGATGCACGCACCGCATAGACCCCCTGGACGTCGCGCCCGCTTCGCCGCCCTGGCCCTGGCGACGGCCGCCGCCATGGCCGCCACCCCCGCCGTCGCCCATGTGACTCCCAATGTCGTGCTGCTCAAGCGGGGCGAGTTCGTCAAGCAGAGCCTCCCCGCCGCCGCGGAGTTCTTCGAGCAGAAGCTCGCCTTCGGCGGGGCCGATGCCGCCGCGATCAAGAGCCGCACCCGCTGGACGCCTACCGAGGAGGAGGTCAAGGTCTACCTCGGCCGCGACGCCGGCAAGCGCCTGGTGGGATCGGTGATCTTCCTCTGGGTGCCCTCAGAGCACGGTCCGATCGGCATCGCCGTGGCGTTCGATCCCGCGGGCAAGATTCTGCAAGCGGCGGTGACCGACGCCGGCAGCGAGCCGCTCGCCTGGGTGCGCCCGCTGGTGCAGGGCGATGGCATGGCGGCTTTTTCCGGCATGCCGCTCGACGCCAGCCCCGACCCGGCCAAGGTAGCCCCCGCGGTCACCGGCAACATGAGCAGGTACTACGCCGAGGTCATCGCCGAGGGCGTGCTGCGCGCCCAGGCGGTCGAGCGGCTGTCGCTCACCGCCGCCGGGGCGAAGTAGCGAAGCTGGCGGCCATGACCGATTCGCGGCGCAACCGTGCCCTGGCGGCAGCCGCTCTGGTGCTGCTGGTCGCGCCGCTGGCGCTCGCGGCGCGATGGCGGTGGGCGGAGACGCCCGACGGGCGGCAGCTGCGGCCGCGGCCGGATGCGCTCGAGTACGCCGCGGTCGCGCAGGCGATCGCCGCGGAAGGCCGCTACTACCTCCAGGTCGGTCCCTACCGGGTGCGCCCGCGCTATCCGCCGGGATGGCCCATGGTGCTGGCCTGCGCCGTGCGGCTCGGCATCGCGGGCGATCAGCTATGGCGGGTTGCGGGAGTCTTCGGCGCCGGCCTGGCCTCGCTCCTCGCCCTGCTGGCCGCGAGCGCGGTGTGGCGGCTCGCCGGGCAGCGGAGCGTGCGGGCCGCCGCCGGCGCCCTCACCGCCGGACTGGTCGCGGGCGTCGGATGGGCACTCGCGCCGGCCGCCGTGGCGACGGGCCGGGTGGCGCTCTGCGACGAGCCGGCGGCGCTCGTCGCCGCTCTGTTCATCCTCGGAACCTGGCTCGCCGCCAGGGCTCGGAACGAACCGACACGACAGGGCATCGGGCGAGACGATATGCCGGCATCGTCGAGAGAGGGCACCACCCGGGGCGAGTTGCCGGTGCCGACGCAAGCGAGGATCGCCCGGGAAGAGGAGCGCGCATCGTCGCGAGGCGAGATCGCCGATGACGACCGACCGGCATCCGGCGGACGGCTAGCGGCGGCGTTCGGGGGTGCCGCTTTCGGTCTGCTGGCCGGCATGCGGCCGGCGAGCGCGCTGCTGTTCGCTCCCGCGGCCCTGGTCTTCGCGGGCTACGGATGGCGACTCGCCGGCGGACGCGAGCTGCGGCGGCGCGCGGCGCTGTGGGCGTGCGGCGCCGCGGTGGTGCCGCTGCTCGTCGCCGGCCTGCTCTGGCGGTCCCAGCTGCGGCCGTGGGCATGGAGCGGCTACGGCTATTGGGCGCCGCGCTGGTACGCGGCCGCCGGCACCACGTTCAACCTCCGTTACGCGCTGCGTGGCAACGATGACTTCGCGCGCGGCAGCGGCGGCCGGCCCATCCCCAACCTCCGCTACTACACCGAGATCCTGCTCGGCTGGCCGGGGCTCTCCCCCGACTCCTACCTCGGGCGGTACTGGCCGGCGCTTGGCTGGCTCGCCGCGTTGCTGCTGGCCTGGCGGCGGCGGCGGCATCCGGCGATGGCCGCCGCCGCGCTGGCGGCCGCCGCCGTGCTGGCCGCGCACCTGGTCTTCTACTCGCTCTACTTCTTCCCGGCCGCCCGCTTCCTGCTGCCGGCCCTGGCGCCGCCGCTGCTTGCCGTGGGCGTGGCCTGCGGGCTTGGCATCGCCGGTCCGGAGACCGCGACGCGGTGGCGCGAGGTCCTCGCGGGCCTGGCGGCGGCCGGACTCGTCGCGGCGGTCGTCGTCAT
>Ga0209118_1000747_pt1 | contig 16661 bp, 13 predicted proteins | sample BlaSpr_A8_Ref_M1_FD_187988 | JGI IMG/M metagenome (GOLD analysis project Ga0209118, IMG submission 187988) | Forest soil microbial communities from Thunder Bay, Ontario, Canada - Black Spruce, Ontario site 2_A8_Ref_M1 (SPAdes) (version 2) | ecosystem: Environmental > Terrestrial > Soil > Boreal...
CGAGGCCGTGCTCCGCATTAACTGTCAAATGAGCCGTTCAGCTTTGGCCCGCGGCCTTGGCCATCTTGGCCGACCACTCGTCGGAACGCCGCTTCATTTCTGCTGGAGCCACGTCCTCTACGTGCTGCGCAAGACCCCAATGGTGGCCGAACGGGTCGGTCACTTTGCCGTAGCGGTCGCCCCAGAACATATTGTCCAGAGGCATGTCCACGCGGCAGCCCGCACTGACTGCGAGGTTGAAGACGGCATCCACATTGTCCGTATACAGGAAAAGGTAAGACGAAACGGGTCCGGAACCCGAGGGCGCGGCAGACATCCCCGGGAATTCATCGGAAACAAAAATCACAGAGTCACCGATCCTCAGCTCGGCGTGCATGACCATGCCGCCCGGGCCCGCCATCCGGTTGATTTCGCTGGCGCCCAAGGCGTTCTTATAGAAATCGATAGCTTGCGCCGCGTTCTTGCAAGTAATTGCTGGGGTAATTGCATGATAGCCTTCGGGGATAGGGCGAACTGGGTTCGACATAGAGATCTCCTTGCTTTGTGAATTGGCGCACTCAGTAGAGGCGGGAACGTTCGGGAGCGCGCAGGAAACTAGATACTCCTTCTTTCCGACGAAGTCAATAATTGCCCGGCGAAGGATCACGCTTCGCTTGGAATAGCCCGGCAGCCTATAATCTTGAGCTTGCTTGAGTAAAGAGACCTGGGGATGAGCATGGACAAAAAAGACCGCGAGCTGGGGATGCACTGCCCGATCACGAGGCGGGATTTTCTGAACGGCGTCGCGATTGGGGTAGGCGGTTCTCTGGTGGGAGGGTCCTTGTTGGGCGATCCGCTGCTCGCAGCCCTCACCCAAGAGGACTACGCTCCGGAAAAAGCGGCTGACTACTATCCTCCGGCGCGCACGGGGATGCGCGGAAACCACGACGGCTCTTTTACGTTCGCCCACCGTCTGCGCGATGGCGAGAGCCCTGATTCGATGGGTACGGCCGAAAAAACCGGTGAAAACTACGATCTGGTGGTGGTCGGCGGCGGGATCAGCGGCCTGGCCGCGGCGCATTTTTATCGCAAAGGAGCCGGCAAAGATGCGCGCATTCTCATCCTCGACAATCACGACGATTTCGGTGGCCATGCAAAGCGGAACGAATTTCACGTGGGGGGCCGCACCCTGCTGAGCAACGGCGGCACGGTGGCCATCGAGCGGCCTGCCAAGTACAGCAAGGTCGCTAAGGGTCTTCTTCAGTATCTCGGCATTGATACCCAGCGCTTCTACAAAGCTTACGACCTGAAGTTGTATGCGAATCTGGGCGTCGCTTGCTTCCTTGACAAGGAGACCTTTGGTGAGGATCGTCTCGTCACAGGGATGAACACCACGCCCTGGCCGGAATTCCTTGCGAAAGCGCCTCTTTCGGAAGCAGCGCGGCGCGATATTGCGAGGGTTTATACGGAGAGAGTGGACTATCTCGCGGGCCTATCGAAGCAGCAAAAGCTGGCTAAACTTTCGAAAATAAGTTACGCCGATTATCTGACGCAATATTGCAAGGTCAGCCCGGATGCACTGCCCTTTTTCCAAACGATTCCCCATGACTTGTTCTGCGTTGGCATTGATGCGGTCTCGGCGTTGGCCTGCTTTTACGGGAGCGATGACTTCAAGTCTTTCGCTTACGCCGGCTTCGGCGGACTGGGGATCGATGAAAAAGAAAAGGAAGAACCGTACATCTTCCATTTCCCTGACGGCAACGCCTCTATTGCCCGCTTGCTGGTGCGTTCGATGATTCCCGCGGCGGTTCCGGGACATACGATGGACGACGTCGTCACGGCGCGCGCCGATTACAGCAAGCTAGACGACGCTAACTCCGCAGTAAAGATTCGACTGAACAGTACGGTGGTTCACGTTGGGCACGCGGGAACGAAGGACTCGGCTAAGGAAGTCGAAGTCAGCTACATGCGCGGTGGCAAACTCCAGGCCGTGCAGGCGAAAAACTGCGTCCTGGCTTGTTACAACTCCATGATCCCGTACCTGTGTCCCGAGCTTCCAGAGAAGCAGAAAGAGGCGCTGTCTTACCTCGTAAAAATGCCGCTGGTCTATACGCATGTTGCGATTCGTAATTGGACATCGTTCCACAAGCTCGGAGTGCGTCACATTGTTTCGCCGGGAAGTTATCACAGTTATGCCATGCTCGATCTTCCGGTCAGTCTTGGTGACTATCGCTTTCCGAGCACGCCGGAAGAGCCCATGGTGCTCTTCATGCTCCGTACTCCCTGCAAGCCGGGTCTGCCCGCGCGCGAACAGAACCGCGCGGGACGTTACGAGCTGATGCAAACGCCATTTTCGAAATTTGAACGCAACATCCGCGATCAATTGGGAAGGATGCTGGGCGGCGCGGATTTCGATCCTGCGCGGGACATCGAGGCCATCACGGTGAACCGCTGGGCGCACGGTTACGCTTACGAACATAACCCAGCCAACGCGCTCTTCGATCCAGATTGGAAAGAGGGGGAGCAGCCGTGGGTGGTCGGACGAAAGCCTTTCGGCCGGATCGCGATCGCCAATTCCGACGCCGGCGCAAGCGCCGAGACGGACGCCGCTATCGATCAAGCCTATCGCGCCATTGGCGAACTGCAAGCCGCACGCGGTTGATGTCAGCACCATCCGGATAAGGACGTCAGAGGGAATTTATATTCAGGAATCGATTTACATGAGATACGAATTTCTCGTCGAAACGTACGAAACCGAGCGAATCAAAGTAGTCAGTGTTTGGAGCGAGTTTCGAGACGCTGATCTTTCTTTCCGTCCGCGCGAGACGGATCCGCGCGGACGCAGCGTGCATGAGCAAATGGTCCACCAATGCGTGAGCGAAGACCTGTGGTTCCGCACGATGCTCGGCATCGATGTAGGCGCGCCGCCATTGCCGGCCAGCGAGACGCGCTTGGAATTCATAAAGCGGTACGCCGAGGACAGCGGAAAGCGCCTCGTTGTGCTGCAGTCGAAAGACGAATCCTGGTGGGAAGGCGAGGCGCAGTTTTTCGATGTGAAGCGTTTACGTGCCTGGGTGATGACCCGCCGCTTGACCCACACTTCACACCACCGCGGCCAGCAGATGGCCATGCTGAGGATGCTTGGGAGCGAGGTGCACAGCAACTACGGCCCGACCGCGGACACCGGCGGCCTCATGCAGAACCATGCACCGACGCTCTATGCCTATGGGAGCCTTGCTGCGTTATTGGAAGGAGAAGCCAGAGGCGGCTCTAAACTTTCCTTGCCCGGCCCAGGAAACAAACCAGTGACGGAACGCCCGGCCGCGAAATAGTACACCAGGTCAATTCGAAGCCTATTTCTTGTACAGTTCAGGGAATTGTTGCTTCAAGCGCTCGAGTTTCGGCAGATCGTTGTAAACGATGTAGGGTTCCTGAGTGTGACTGGCCAGGTAGTCTTGGTGGTATTCCTCAGCGCGATAGAACGCCTCGAAAGGCACAATCTTGGTGACAATCTTCTGCGGATAGACGCTCGCGGCGTCCAGCTGAACCACGTAAGCCTCCGCGATTCGTTTCTGTTGCTCATTTGAATAAAAAATGGCTGAACGATACTGCGAGCCAGCGTCAGGTCCCTGCCGGTTCAGCTGTGTCGGATCGTGCGCCACCGCAAAATAGACCATCAAGATTTGCCCGTAAGTAATCTGTGACGGATCATATGCAATGCTGACGGATTCCGCGTGTCCCGTCAGCCCCGAACTCACCATTTCGTAGCTGGGCGATTTTATGCGGCCCCCGGAATATCCTGCCGTAGCCGATGTCACACCGCTCAAATGCTCAAACACCGCTTGCACGCCCCAGAAGCAGCCTCCAGCCAGCACTGTAGTTTCCTGGCCCTTGGCCGCCGCCAGCGGCTCATCCACCGCGGGCTTTGGGAATGGCATCCGCGGAATGGCTGCGGGCCTAGCTCCGATGGAGCGCACGGCGGTCCACGCCAACACGCTGGCGATGATGACGAGGGCAAATCCTCTCCCGATGAACGGGCTACGCATGATTATTCTCCTCAGCCTGTCTGCCAGGGTAGAAGGCCATACCCTCGCATTAGATGCAAGAAACGGTCTGTGCAGGTATGGATATCGAGACCTCACTGGAACGCGAGCAAGCTTTGATGCATCCTAGCTCTGCCCGAACATAGCTTAGATTGAGGGAAATCATGTCCGCTCACATCCACACATTCATTCTCGCTGCTTTATTCGTCAGCATGCCGGCCCTGCTCTCCGCGCAAATCACGCACGGGCAGAAGCCGAAGCTTCCCCCGCCGTTTGCCACTAAGTCAGCAGGGAACGGGCCGAATCGAACGAAGCCGCCCGCCGGATTTCTACCCACGGTGCCGGCGGGATTCCGCGTGAATGTGTATGCGTCGAACTTCAAGACGCCGCGCTGGCTGACGGTGGCGCCCAACGGGGATATTTTTTTAGCGGAAACCGGAGCGGGCAATATCGTCGTTCTCCGTGATCCACAGAATACGGGGGGAGCGCAGGAGCGCGAAGTCTTTGCCAGCGGACTGACACGCCCGTTCGGGATCGCGTTTCATGACGACTACGTATACGTGGGAGAAATGAAACGTGTCGTGAGATTTCATTACGATGCGAAAACGTCAAAACGCACCGGCGAAGCTGAGAAAATCATGGATTTGCCGCCCGGAGGACACTGGACGCGGACGGTTGCGTTCAGCGCTGACGGCAAGCGTCTGTATGTTGCGGTGGGTTCTGATGGAAATATTGATGTAGACAATCCACCGATCCGCGCGGCTGTAACCATCTGCGATCCCGACGGCAAGAATGCGCGCTTGTTTGCAACAGGTCTAAGGAATCCGGTGGGCCTGGCGATCGAACCGAAAACCGGCGCGGTTTGGACCAGCGTCAACGAGCGCGACGAGCTCGGGGACGATCTTCCTCCCGATTACTTTACGTCTTTGAAGGACGGAGGTTTTTATGGCTGGCCGTACAGCTACATCGGGGACAATGTCGATTCGCGCGTGAAGCCGCAGCGGCCGGACTTGGTGGCGCGCGCGATTATTCCTGACGTGTTGATCGGCGCGCACGTGGCGCCGTTGCAATTTACGTTCTACACCGGAACGCAATTTCCGGAGAGCTACCGCGGCGGAGCATTCATCGCCGAGCATGGTTCGTGGAACCGCGCTACTCGTTTGGGATATCAGATCGCATTCGTGGCGTTTAAGGACGGCAAGCCTTCCGCGGATCCTGTTCCGTTTTTGTCGGGGCTTGTGCCGAACCCAAAATCGGAAGATGTCTATGGACGCCCGGTGGGCGTCACGGTCGCGCCGGACGGTTCCTTGCTCGTTTCAGACGATGGCGCGGGCATGATCTATCGCGTTTCCGTGGCGAAGGAAAGATCTCCATAGACAGTTTCTTTCGTGCGCAGACTCTCGACTATGCCACTCGCTAGTTCACGGTCAAAGTGAGCTGAACAGGCGGCGGTGGTGCGAGTTGTTTTCCGCTGGCAGCTGAAACCGTCATCGTAAGCGTCAAAGTCGAAGTACCTGTCGGCGTCACTGTTGGCGTGGGTGTTGGCGCCTGCACTAGTGCTGAAGAAGCGCTACTTCCGCCTCCGCATCCTGCCGAGCCATACGCCGCCAGCAGAACCACCGTCGTTAGCAGCCCGCCCAGTGCCCAGCGCCAGGCAGCAGCGAAGTTTTCCCACAGCGTTCTCCGCGCGCACGCCACCAGAAGCAGAAGCCACATCACGAAGAGCGGCAGTGAACGCCAGTTTGCAAATGGTTTTATGCGCGGCCAAGGCGAGAATGGAGTCACCCCGCCGCTGCCGCTGGTCATGACCGCGACAGAGAAAGACATAGGACTCTCGTTAATCACATGCAGCGCGGAGGGCGCGGTGCACGTGGCAGCCCTGGGAGCGCCAGCGCAGACAAGAGAGACATCGCCGCTGAAACCTGCTCCTGGCGTTAGTTGCAAATTGAATTGAGCTGTGTGGCCAGCAGTGACGGTGGCGGACGTGGAGCCCGAAGCGCTTGCGGTTACCGTGAACGCAGGAGTTGCGTTCCCGCTCAGCGCAAGAGTTTGCGTCGAACCTGGCGCATCGTCGGTAAGAATCACCGACGCTGTGCGTACGCCTGCGGCCAAAGGAGCGAACGTCACAGTGATCGTACAACTCGCATTAACAGTGTGAGGACCGATGCAATCATTGGTCAGAGCGTAGTCGTTCGAGTTTGCGCCACCCAGAACGACGAAAAAAATGTTCAGGTTCGCGGTGCCGGAATTCGTCACCGTGATGTTCCGCGGCGCCTCCGCCGTTCCCTGGGTAGTTGCCGGAAAGGAAAGGCTTCCGGGTATGAATGTCAACGCAGAAGCAGCCGGCACCCCAGTGCCTGTAATAGGAATCGATTGCGGATTTCCGGGTGCGTTATCCGTGGCCGTCAGCACGGCCTGCCGCAAGCCGGCGGCTGCGGGCGTGAAGACCAGGCTGATTGGGCAGTTCGCATTCGGCAGGAGCACGGTGGGTGGCTGGCACGAAGCTGCAGGAGTTGCCGTGAAATCGCCCGGGTTGGTTCCTGTCATCGCAATTTTGTTCACGCTCAGCGGCTGATTACCGGAATTCACGAGATGCACAATTCTGGCGGCGCCTGGCTGCCCCACCGTGGCACCGCCAAAGTCAAACGAAGGAGGGAAAAGCACTGCCACTGGCCCGCTCGCAGCCTGAACAGGTTGCCCGGAAATCGTAATTGCTTGGCCGCCGCTGGCCACCGTCGTAACACTTGTGAGGTCCCCCGTTACGGGATCGACTTGAAAACCCTTCAGGGCGTTGCCCGTGACTGCGTAGATGTAAGGCCCCATAGGATCCGCGACAGCACTGCCCGCGCTAAAGTTCAGCGCCAATGGTCCGCCGGGAATGAGCGTCAATGCTCCACTGGTCTGGTCAATCGAGTAAACAAACACTCCGCCTTGCTGCGACACGTACAGAAATTTTCCGCTGCCATCGACAAGCATCGCGCTTGGAAAATTTTCCACCCCCAGGTTGAGGGAGAGCGTTCCATTGCTCGTGCCGTCAACGGGAGAAATCACCCCGCTGTTGATGAAGCCCTCGATAAAACCCCATCCATTGAAATAAAAGCGTCCCTCCGGATCGATCGCAATCGACCGGCCCGTCTCCGTACCGCCCCCGGCAGATCCCACAGAGTTTAAATTTCCGGTCGTTGGATCAATGGAATAAACATTGGTTGTGTTGTCTTGCGTTCCCGAAGTGAAATTGGGCCCAAGCCCAACATAAAGGTGGAGGCCTTTGGGATCTGCGAACATTCCGATCGGGTCGGAGGCAACATCGATGCTAGGTGAGGCGGGGTTGGGGATCAATCGCAGATTCGCGGAGTCAATTTGGAATAGATTGACGGCACCATTGGGCGAAACGCTCCCGAAGCGATAGCCTACGTAGAGGTGCTGCCCGGATTTTTCTCCAGCAAGACAAGTGGGGTAGCTGGGAGCGACATTCGGATTGCTGCTAGGCCCCTCGGCAAAGGGAGAATTCGGCACCTCGGTGAGAGCGCCCGTGTTCTGGTCAATCTGAAACATCGAAATGTTGTTGCTCGACGGATTCAGCACGAAGAGGAATTTCCCTTGGCCATCAATGGCCACCAGGCCGCCTTCAAGGCGCTCTGGAAAGGGAGACCCCTGAATGGTGGAGAGCGCGCCGGTCTGACCGTTCTTGGCCAAACCGGCTACGACGGAATTGGTTGTCGAGGTGGGGCTGGACACATAAACAGTCTGTTGCGAAGTCTGGGCGGAAGAATCGTTGCCGCAAAGCAGAGCGACCGGCAGAAGGAGGACTGCGAACGCTTTCGAACGGCGCAGAGCGGAACTCCGCCAAACCCTAAGCGAAGGAAAAAGTGAAAGAAGCCGTGTAGCCATAAGTCTTCCTTGGCCGCCAAAGTTCGGCTCGGTTTGGGTTCTGGGAGGGAACCAGTTGCACCGCCACTGTATAGCTCTCACTAGGGTACGTCAACTCATAGTAATAAACGTAAGAGTATAGTAAGTGATTTCATATAGAGAGGGAACTCGGAGGGCAGACCGCCTCAACTGGAGGGAAATTGGACCGAATCAAGAAATCTCAACCACCACGGGCCTTGATTGAGCTAGTCTTGGTCGCTGATGCAAACTCCAAGTCTGATCCTTGAACAGCAACCCGCCGCCTCCGGCGATTCACTCGTCATTCGGCTCATTGGCAAGCTGAGCTTCGAAAACGCTCCCCGCTTCATCACGACGCTGCGGCCGGAGCCTGCGGCTCATCTCATTCTCGATATGAGTGGGTTATCGTTTCTTGACTCCACAGGTGTCGGCGCTCTCGCTGCCCTTTTTGTGAGCCGGCGTAGTAAAGGCAAGACTCTGGCCCTCGCGGCACTCACGGTGCAGGGCGCCGCCGTCTTGCAGGTTACCGGCCTGCTGAAGCTGTTGCCGGTCTATCCCTCCGTTGAGCAAGCTATGGCTCCGCGTGCATAGTCTGCACTCGCGACAATCGTGAGTTTGTCGTGCAAGTTCGTCGAAAGAAGGAAATGCTAACGAGGAGTCCAGCTGGGGTGATTGCTGAATAACCCGTCCACAAACCCGATATGGTAGGAAACGAAAAGTCCGAAGGCGAGGCTGAGCAGGCCTGACCCGGCCACCAGGCCGCGATGGAGCCAAACCATTTTGTAGCTCGCGAACGAGAAGGGAAGTGCGATCGCCGCGGTGATCAGCATCATCCCCATGATTGTTCCCACGCCAAACACGAGCAAGTAAAACACGGCCCAGCGCGGCTCGCGGATCGTGCCTAGAACAAGCAGCGCTACTGCCGCGGAGCCTGCGAGGCCGTGCACGATCCCTATCAGCAAAGGCCGCAAAGAATAATAAAGACCCAGTCTTGCGAACGATACCCGCAGCCAGTGTGGTGGCACGAGGGTTGCACCATGATGTTCTTCCCCCGGCTCGTGCGTGTGCCGGTGGAAATGCACGTGCGCGGCGTGCCCGTGGACGTGCACGTGTTCGCCGAGGTGTGGGGGATGCGCGGGAGCAAACTTCTCGGTCACCCACTTCATCGCTCCGGAAAGATTCCACACTCCGAGGAGGATGAGCAGCAGCCCGACGGAGAACTCCACTGTCAGGCCAAGCCGCGCCGGAATTGCCACCCCGAACAAGATCATGGCCGCGCCCACAGCCACAATCGTCACCGTGTGTCCTAAGCCCCACAGCATGCCGATCAGTCCGGCCTTCGCGATTGTCCGTTCGCGGCTCACGATGGTCGACACGGCGATCACGTGATCCGGGTCGGTTGCATGACGCATCCCCAGAAAAAATCCGATCGCCAGGACAGCCCACCCGCCGCTCATGGAATCCTTCCGTTATTCATCTTGCGCGTGACAGCATATCTGACGATTGGAAAACGCGCACGACTTGTTTCGCTTCAGTCTTGTTTGAGGATTCGCATCAGCTCGGCTGCCGCATGGGGCAGCCTTGCCCCGCGTCGCGACACCAGGTAGACGTGGCGCGGCATGTTCAACTGCCGTATCTTGACCTCTTTCATCCAGCCGCGCTCGATCTCCCAGCGCACGCACATGCGCGGCACGATGGCCACTCCCATGCCCATTTGCACGAAGCGCTTAATGCTCTCGATCGTGGGCATTTCGATCGGCATATTCAGCGCCGTGCGATGGCGGGCAAAAAGCTCGATGACGCGCCGCCGGTACGGCGATTCCACGATGTGCGCGATGAAATCTTCTTTCCCCAGATCCGCGACGTCCACTTCGCGTTTTTTTGCCAGCACATGTTTTGGCGGCACCACCAGCGTCAGCTCATCCTTCAAGATCTCCGTGGCCAGCAACTTGGGATCACGCGGCACAAAGGAAATCGCTCCGAGGTCCAGACGGTAGTTGAGCACTTCATGGGGAATGTCCCGCGAAAACATCCGGTGCACGCGCACCTGCACTCCCGGGTGCATTTCACGGAATTTTGCCAGCGCCGGCAGCAGCGCATGGATCGAGCTTTCGTTCACGCCCAAGGAAAGCTCGCCGCGCTCCAGTCCTTGCAGCTCGGTGAGCCCCTTCTTTACTTCGTCACGCAAGTTCAGTAGCCGTTCGGCGTATTCGCGGAGCAGTGTACCCGCATCCGTCAGCCTCACCGGCCGCGCTCCGCGAACAAACAGCGGCTGGCCCAGGGAGTCTTCTAGCTTGCGGATCGCCAGACTGACCGCGGGCTGCGTGCGGTATAGGCGCTCCGCAGCTCGCGAAAAGCTCCCTTCCTTCGCCACCATGAGAAATACTTGCAATTCGCCTAGGTCCATGGCACCACTCCTCGCGCACAGTATAAGGCGGGATTATCAAAAGTAGAACAAAGATAAATTTGACTAGAGGTTGCCTTTTCTGCGTTACTTAAGGCGGGGATACTCCATGGACACCGTACGCATTTTCGACACCACCCTCCGGGACGGCGAGCAGTCCCCTGGGTTCTCGATGAACACTGCGGAGAAGATCCGCATGGCCCGGCAGCTTGCCGCGCTGGGCGTGGACATCATCGAAGCGGGATTCCCAATCGCTTCTCGTGGCGACCTCGAGGCCGTGCGCTTGGTGGCCAAGGAAATACGGGACGTCCCCATCGCCGCGCTCGCCCGCGCCAAGAAGGAGGACGTCGTCGCCGCGCTCGAAGCTCTGGAGCCCGCTGCCGCGCCACGCCTGCACGTTTTTCTTGCTACTTCCGACTTGCACCTTCGCGCAAAACTGAATATCACGCGGGAGCAGGCACTAGAAGCGATCGGCTCGATGATACGTCTTGGGCGGCAACATGTCGGTGAAGTCGAGTTTTCCGCCGAAGATGCCGGCCGCACGGACATTGATTATCTTTGCCAGGTTTGCCGCGTGGCGGTGGATGCCGGCGCTACCGTCCTGAATCTGCCGGACACGGTGGGTTACGCCGTGCCGGAAGAGTACGGCGCGATGTTCCGGCGAGTGCGAGAATACCTGGGCGACCCTGCGGGCGTTACTCTAAGCGCCCACTGCCATGACGACTTGGGCCTGGCGGTCGCCAACTCCTTGGCGGCGGTTCAGGCGGGCGTTCGGCAGATTGAGTGCACCATCAACGGAATTGGCGAACGCGCTGGAAACGCCGCGCTCGAAGAAATTGTCGTCGCGCTGGCCGTTCGCAAAGAGAATTTCGGCGTTGCGACGGGAGTGCGCCTCGAGGAGCTTTTCCGCACCAGCCGCATGCTCACGGAGATCACCGGCGCGCAGGTGGCGCCTAACAAGGCCGTCGTGGGCGCCAACGCTTTCGCGCACGAAGCCGGGATCCATCAGGACGGCATCATCAAGAATCCGCTTACCTACGAGATTATTTCGCCGCAGACCGTTGGCGTCCCATCGCGCTCGATGGTCCTCGGCAAGCATTCTGGACGCAACGCGCTGCGCATGCACCTGCATGACCTCGGCTATGACCCGAGCGACGCGGAGCTCGCGGAGTGCTATCGCCGCGTCACCGCCCTCGCTGACCAGGTGAAGCAAGTTCGCCAGCGCGACATCGTTGCCATCGCGCACGAAGTGATGCGCCGCGGAACAAACGCATGCGCAAAAGAAGCGTCACCCGTCGCTTGATCGGAAGCCGCGCCATCCGGTCTTTGTCCCCCGCGACCTCGCAGCTTTGATTGGAGCGACCGCGTTGGTTTCAGGCCGCTTTTGAGATTATTGTTTTTGCCAGGGAATCAGATGAAAAAAACTATTGTCCTTCTTCCGGGAGACGGCATCGGGCCCGAGGTTACGTGCGCAGCCGCTATCGTCCTGCGCGAAACTGCGCATGAATTTAATCACCAATTCGAGCTGCACGAATTTCCGGTCGGCGGAGCAGCCATCGACGTGGCGGACACGCCCCTCCCGGCCTCGACGATTGACGCCTGCCGCAAGGCTGACGCGATTTTCCTTGGCGCGGTTGGCGGGCCGAAGTGGGATTCGCTTCCTGTGGGGAAGCGCCCGGAAAGCGGCCTGCTGGACTTGCGCAAAGGGCTGGGACTCTACGTCAACGTGCGTCCGGTCAAATTGCTCGAGCCGCTCCGAGGGATTTCGCCGCTAAAACCCGAAAAAATTGGCGACCTGGATCTGGAAATTGTGCGCGAGCTTGCCGGAGGAATGTATTTTGGCGAGCGCGGCAACGTCACCGAGAAAGGCGTCGAGCGCGCGTTCGATACGGAGTCCTATTCCACTAAAGAAATCGAGCGCATTGCCACGTTCGGCTACGCGCGCGCGGAGAGCCGCTCCCGCCGCCTTTGTTCTGTGGACAAGGCCAACGTGCTTTCGAGTTCGCAACTCTGGCGCCGCACGGTCACTTCGATGAGCGCCGTCTACCCGTCGGTGAAGCTCGAGCACATGTACGTGGACAACGCTGCCATGCAGCTCATTTTGCGGCCGTCGCAGTTCGACGTGCTCCTGACCTCCAACATGTTTGGCGATATTCTCAGCGATGCCGCCGCAGCTCTGGTCGGCTCAATCGGGTTGGTTCCTTCGGCCAGCTTTGGCTCGAGCGCCCCGCTCTTCGAGCCTATTCACGGCTCCGCGCCTTCGCTCGCCGGCACCGATTCCGCGAATCCCATCGGTTCGATTCTCAGCGTAACGATGATGTTGCGCGACGCGTTTGGCCTCTCTCTCGAGGCCGACTGGATCGAGCAGTCTCTTGTCCGCGTTCTCTCTGGCGGCTACCGCACGCCCGACATTACCGAACCCGGCGCACGAGCCGTCGGTGGTTCGGTCTTCGCCGAAATCCTGCGCGAAGAGATGCAGCGCACCCTCGAACACGCCGAGCGCTACGGCTGGGGCGTGTAGAGCCCTCCCATTGAATTCCAAATTTTGACCCCCAGGATCGCATTGGTCCCGGGCACTCTGGTCGTCTTGCGAGAACCCGCCGGGAATGCTACTTTTACACTTTCCCAATCGGTTGGCTGCCGCCTGCTGCGAGGGGCTGTCTTTCCATGGCAGGATCGCTGGCTGAAGATCCGGATCAGGCCGAACTCAGTAAGAAGGTGCGCAACATTAGCGATTGCCCAGCAGTTGAACTTTACGAATCAAGAGTCACCATTCGATAGCTACGCAACCGGCATGGCAGGCTCAAATTCCAATTCGCGGGGTATTTCGGCGTCTAAAGCGCACGATGTGACCTACTGGCGTGTCGAAGGCTCACTGCTCCAGATGGGTGCGTTGCGCCCCGTCGGCTTTTTCACTTGGAACGCGCAGAGCTTCGCCGAGCGCTGGGCGCGCCGCGCGGGCATGGCGGCCATGGCCCTCACTCGGCCGGTGGCCTACGCCACGAACCGCACTTTTGCCACGCGGCTTTTGCATGCGCTCCTTCGCGGGACAAGCCGCGATCGCCTCGATTTGCTTGGTGAAGAATATTTTCACTATGTCTTGAAGCCTCAACTCCGCCGCGAATCCGCCGAAAAACTGATTGACGCTGTGCGCAGCGGCCAGCGCATTGTCCTTGTTGGACAAGCCCTCGAACATATATTGCGGCCGCTCGCCCGGCATTTTGGCGTGGAAGCTTTCATTGCTAACCGTCTGGAATTTCGCGATGGGCGTGCAACCGGCAGGCTCCTTGATCCGATCGTGCGTCCGCGGGGTCCCTTCGCGTGGCTGGTCAGTGGGCCTGCCGACGGCCGCATGTCCAAGGAAAAACTCCTCGCGCAGCTTGGTTGGAGAAACGCTCCGGACCGGCTCCAGGCTGCTGCGCAATCCACCATGCGCCCCACGCCTCCGGGCGGCAAACCCGTCGCGATCTTCGGCGAAAAGCCCCGCGTCGGCCGCCTCTCTGTCCGCGAAGCGCTGGCTGGCCGGCACATCCTGCTCGTCGGCGTGACCGGTTTCATCGGGAAAGTCTGGCTCGTGGATTTGCTCGAAAATATTCCAGACATCGCCAGGATTACGCTGCTGATCCGGCGGAATCGCACGACCTCTGCGCAAAGGCGTTTTGAGAAAATTGTCGAAGAGTCGCCCGCTTTAGACACACTTCACGAGCGTCACGCTCGGAACCTGGGCGCATTTCTAAAAGAGAAGATCGAAGTCGTGGAGGGCGACGTCAGTCAGCCGGGCCTGGGCCTTGATGAGGCAACTCAGGCGCGGCTAGCGAAATCACTCGACCTGATTGTCAACAGCGCGGGCCTCACCGATTTCAATCCCGACTTGCGTGACGCTCTCTCTTCAAACGTGGATTCCGCGCTCCATCTGCTCGAATTTCTCCGCCGTTGCAGCCACGCCGGCCTGATGCACCTCTCCACGTGTTATGTGACGGGAATGCGCGATGGCCGTGTCAGCGAACAGCTAAAAGAAAACTACAATCCCCTGGGCGTGCCCGGCTTTGACGCCGAGAAGGAAATTTTATCTCTGCGCGAAACGATCTGCCGCATTGAACAGCGCGCCGAAAGCCCCGAGCTCACCAAGGCGCTTCGCCGGCAGGCGCTCGGACGAGGCGGCGATGCGTCCAAGGTTGCGGCGGACGAGCTCGTCGGCGTGTTGAAGCGCAATCGCCTTCGCTGGGCGCGCAACCGGCTGGTCCGCGTGGGCATGCGCCGTGCGCAGCATCTCGGCTGGCCCAATACCTACACCTTCACCAAAAGCTTGGGCGAATCCATCCTCGCGCGTCACGGGCGCGATCTCCCGATCGCCATCGTTCGGCCCTCCATCGTAGAAAGTTCGGAGCGCTCGCCATTTTCCGGCTGGAACGAAGGCATCAATACGTCCGGGCCGCTTTCTTATTTGCTGGGCACCAATTTCCGCCAATTGCCGACCAACAAACGTAAGTGCCTCGATGTGATTCCCGTGGATATGGTCTCCCGGGGCATGACGCTCATCGCGGCCGCGGTCATCGCCCGGCGTCACGCACGTCTCTACCAGCTCGCCACCTCGGCGATCAATCCGGTCAATATGGGCCGCAGTATCGAGCTCACAGGCCTCGCGCACCGCAAACACTATAAGACACAGCAGGGCATTGAACACTGGCTGAAATTGAAGTTTGAAACCATTCCGGTCTCCAAGCAGCGGTACGAACGGCTCTCCATCCCCATGCAGAAGGCTGTCGTTTCCGGCATCAATCGCGTGGCTAGCTGGCTGCGCATGAAAAAGCCTCCGTTCGCCAAGGCGGAGCGCGACCTTAATCGCGCCGAAAAGCTCATTGAGCTTTACGAGCCGTTTATTCTTCACAATGAACACGTGTTCGAGTGCGAAAACGCTCGCTTGCTCTCGGCCGCGCTTCCGCCCGAGGAACGGCCGCTCTTCGAATTCGATCCGGAATCCATTGATTGGTGGGATTACTGGATCAATGTTCACATTCCTGCGCTGCGCCGGTGGTGCTATCCGTTGATGGAAGGCCGGCCGCTCGAATCCCGCACCCCCCGCGAACTCGATTGGTCCGTGGAGCCCGCCGCGGTGCGCGCCCTTTCCAAATCCGCGACGTCGCCCGACTCGATATGGCGATCTTCTTAACCGGCTCGACCGGCTACCTCGGTAGTTATCTTGCGGCCGGATTGCTCACCGGGCACGCTGAAAAGCTGAATCTCCTGGTTCGCGCAAAATCCGCGCAGGAAGCGCGCGAGCGGCTCTGGCAATCGCTCCAGCTTCATTTCGATTTTCCGGAATTCCTTGAGCATGTGAATTCCCGCGTGCGCATCTTCCGCGGCGATCTTACCGAGGAGCGCTTTGGCCTTCCCGACGATGACTACCACGCGCTCGTGGACACAACTTCATCGATCCTTCACTGCGCTGCTTCGCTCAACCGGAAATCCGAGCGGCAGTGCCTCAACGTCAATTTGCGCGGCTCGCTCGAAGTCATTCAGCTCGCCCGCCGCGTGCAGAATCGTAATGGTCTTCGCCAGTACTCTCACGTTTCGACAGTTGCGGTCGCTGGCAAGCGGCAGGATGAGGTCGTAACGGAAGATTCCGCCATCGATTGGGCGCGCTCCGATTACGATCCTTACGCGCGAACGAAGAAATTCTGTGAGCACATGATCCACCGGCTGTTGCCCGACGTGCCGAGGACGATTTTTCGTCCCGCCATAATCCTCGGCGACAGCTGTCGCCCTGAAACCACTCAATTCGACATGGTTCAAGCGTTTGACGTGCTTGCTCGTCTGCCTGTTCTTCCGCTCCGCCCTCGCGATAAAATCGACATCGTGCCCGCAAATTACGTCGGCAAAGCCATCGTGTTCATCCACCAAAAAGAGGCTCCGGCCCACTCCGTCTATCATCTGTCTTCCGGCGCAGGTTCGCAGACCTACATTGAGCTGACGGATGCCCTCGCCCAGGCGGGAGGCTGGCGCAGGCCCGTTTATATGCCTTCCTTCGGCCGCACATTTTCCAGTGCTGTCAATTTTCTCGCGCGACGCGGCGGCGCCGTAGGACATGGCGCCTCGCTTCTGAAAGTCTTCTGGCCCTATCTCACTTGGAACACCGTCTTCGACAACTCGCGCGTTGTGTCCGAGCTCGGCGAGGTGCCGGCGAAATTTTCGGATTACGGCTACCCGCTCTTGATGTTCAGCCGCAAAAATAAATTCCGCTATCCCGCAAAGCTCTGGCCGGAACACGTGTCGGAAACCACACCCGCGAAAAAAATGGCAGGAGGAGTGGGAGCGTGACGGACTTTCTTCTAATCGCCTGGGTAAGC
>Ga0209118_1000748_pt1 | contig 16652 bp, 15 predicted proteins | sample BlaSpr_A8_Ref_M1_FD_187988 | JGI IMG/M metagenome (GOLD analysis project Ga0209118, IMG submission 187988) | Forest soil microbial communities from Thunder Bay, Ontario, Canada - Black Spruce, Ontario site 2_A8_Ref_M1 (SPAdes) (version 2) | ecosystem: Environmental > Terrestrial > Soil > Boreal...
CGGGCATACGATCTCGGAGGCAGCGTTGGCAAGATCTGTTATGTCGGGAGTTGGGATAACGCCCGCAGACTGCACCAGTACCTGCGCAGTCTTATGACCCAATACTATCCGATACCGTTTCCCAATGATCGGGGCAAGCCAGGCAGGGCTTGGGGGCGATCCATCAAACCATCGAGTTGATGGATGATGTTGTGAACGTCCGCGATTCGCCGTGTGCAGGACGTCGCAGGCTCCCTGAACATGGCTGGTGCTGGTTCTATGGTTGAGCCCGGCTCAAAGCGTGAGCAACTTCACTAGGAGACCTTCCATGTCTGAGCTTCCCGCGCCCCTCGCACAACCTGATCTGAAAGAGGCGATTGAGTACGCCCTGCTGGTGAAGTCGGCGGAAGATGTTCCGCCAGGCCAGACGGTCTACCACCCGGGCGACATTATTACCATCAGCTACGACACCATCAACGTGGATTACACCGTCGTGACAACGATCTACGCCAACGATCTGGCGACCGATGTAAACCCTTTGCGTACTGACCAAATCGTATCGTTTGGAGTCGTCGCGCAAGACTCCTTAGGAAATGTCGTGGTGGCGATTCGTGGCACGGCGAGCATATTTGAATGGGTGCAGGACGCTAGGTTCCTGCTGGTGAAGTGTCCCATTCTGCCAGGGGCTGGGTATACGGAAGATGGGTTTACTGCGGTCTATGAGTCGCTCCGTATTACTGAAAACCCTGCCTCAACGCGCTTGGTAGACGCGCTGCCAGACATGGCGTTCCCTCACCCGGTCACCTCTGTGACGATCTGCGGTCACAGTCTGGGAGCGGCACTAGCGACATTGCTTGCGCTCGACGTTGGAGCGAACACGAAGTTCGAAAAACCGACCGCATATACGTGTGCAAGTCCGCGTGTCGGTGACCCCTCGTTTGTAGACACCTACAATCAGCTTGTTTCCAATACGTATCGCTTTGCGAATCGCCTCGACATTGTCCCGAAGGTGCCATCGCCACCGTTATATGAACATGTTCTTGGACTTTACGACTTGAATCCAATGTTGAAAGTGAAATGGGACATACCGTGTGAGCATCATCTGACGACCTATCTATATCTTCTTTCGCTCTTGTCAGGCGGAACGCTCCTTCCACTCGATGGAGCTTGTGTGCCGGGGATCTGAGCGAGTCGGCTTTCGTGGCATGTTGCGCGAGTTGATCGGGAAGGCGGACTAGCGGCGGATAACCCAAATGACAATCGACAGGACGATGGAGATGACCACGCAGGTAGTGATCGGAAAGTAGAAAATGCCGTTCTCTGTTTCGATGCGAATGTCTCCAGGCAGGCGTCCGAGACCGAGGCTGGAGAGCCATGGCCATAGCAGCCCGACCAGCAGAAGAACCGCCCCGATGGCGATCAGAATCCGTTGCATATTAGACATCGTACTGTATGTCGAGTGGCCAAGGAACGCATGCGGTTTCACTCAAATGCGCTGAAGCCGGCCCAGCATCCACCCAAGCGTCGCGCACTGCGACTATTCGCACCCGGGCGCATGCACGCGGCAGCGGAAGTGATCCCTGCCTACTTCTTTCGGCGGGGTCCGGGCTTGCCAGAGAGCATCCGCGTTAGCTCGCCGCTCGCAATAAGCCGATTCAAATCGTCAGCACCGCCTACCAGCACCCCTTTTACGAACACCATCGGGAACGTCGGCCATCCGGTCCACATCCTGAGAGCGTCGCGACGCCGCCAACCGCCAAGGTAGCTGCCGAAGGTCAAATACTTGTAAGCGATGCCTGCGGCATCGAGTGCCTTACGCGCTTTCTTTGGGAAGGGATTTTGTTTCATGCCCACCACGACGACATCGTTGGAGGCAACAGCAGCGCGCACTTCGCTAACCGTGTCAGCGTGGTGGTTGGCAATGGTCTTCCTGATGGCAGGGTGGATATGCGCTTCGTCGAGGATGTTGCGAGTCATGGTTGCCCTAACGCAAATGAATTTACCTACTTCATTATTCGGGTGGCCACAGCAGATTCTTGCGGCGCATGGTGGGGCAACAATTCGCGGGCGTCAACCGCGGGAAAACGCCGACATCCTTGGCCGAACCTGTAACGATTAATTCCACACGACGTGGACCGCACTCTATGCGCACATCAACAAACCGTCGGTCTCCGACGTTCAGGGCGCAACCGTGCGATCAGCGTAGTCGTCATCAGTCCGCTTGGAGCAGCAGCGGAGATTGTCCGCTGATACAGATCGGTCGGGGCTTGGTAGAATAACGACGTATGCAGCGGCCATTTCCCCTCGTGCATCCCTCCTCCTCCTCTCGTTGGCGGCGGTAGCCCGCCACGTCCGCACTTTACCCCAGTGCGCCCGCAGCCCCAGCGGGTAGCAAACCGAACTGGGGGTATCCAAGGGGATATCCGGCGTTAAATTCTTGACTGATTAGCTATAAAATCAGTCGGCTAAGGGTCGCCATGCTGCTGCTGATCGACAACTACGATTCGTTCACCTACAACCTCGCGCAATACCTAGGCGAGCTCGGCGCCGACGTGCACGTGCATCGCAACGACGCGATCAACCTGGAGCAGATCAGGGCGTGGCGGCCGGAGAGGATCGTCATTTCGCCGGGCCCGTGCACTCCCAACGAAGCCGGCATCTCGGTGTCGTTGGTGCAGCGCTTCGCGGGCGAAATTCCCATCCTCGGCGTGTGCCTCGGGCACCAGGCCATCGGCCAGGCGTTTGGTGGGCGTATCGTCCGTGCCGGCCGCGTGATGCACGGCAAATTGTCTTCCATCGCCCATCGAGGCGAAGGCGTATTCGAAGGGCTGGCCAGTCCATTCACCGCGACCCGCTATCATTCGCTAGTGATCGACCGTGGCACCATCCCCGAGTGCCTGGAGGTCACGGCTGAAAGCGACGACGGCGAGATCATGGGCGTGCGTCATCGCGAGTTTGCGGTCCAGGGTGTTCAGTTTCATCCGGAAGCGATATTGACCGAGCATGGTCACGCGTTGCTATCGAACTTCCTGAAATCTTCGCAGTAGCGCCAATCTAGGAACGATTATGCCGATCGAAATTCAGGACGCGCTCCAGCGCACCATCGAGCACCGCGAGATCTTTCACGACGAAATGCTGTCGCTGATGCGAAAGATCATGAACGGCGAGGCGTCGCCGGTGATGATCGCGGCGTTTACCATGGGCTTAAGGGTGAAAAAGGAAACCGTCGGCGAGATCGCCGCCGCGGCACAGGTCATGCGCGAATTCGCGACCAAGGTCGAGGTGCCCGATCGCGACCATCTGCTGGACATCGTCGGCACCGGCGGCGACGCGGCGCACACCTTCAACATCTCCACCGCGGCGATGTTCGTCGCCGCCGCGGCTGGGGCGCGGGTCGCCAAGCACGGCGGACGCTCGGTGTCATCGAAGTCGGGCAGCGCCGACGTGCTCGAGGCGCTGGGCGCCGAGATCATGCTCAAGCCGGGAGAAGTCGCGGCGTGCATAGCCGAGACCGGCATCGGCTTCATGTTCGCGCCGAGCCATCACAGCGCGATGAAGCATGCGGCGCCGGTGCGCAAGGAGCTCGGCATCAGGACCATCTTCAATATCCTCGGACCGCTGACCAATCCGGCCGGCGCGCCGAACCAGCTCCTGGGCGTGTTTCATCCGGACCTGGTCGGCATCCTGGTGCGCGTGCTGCAGCGACTGGAAAGCAAGCATGTCCTGGTCGTCTACGGCAAGGACGGGATGGATGAAGTGTCGCTCGGCGCCGCGACCCTCGTCGGAGAGCTCAAAGACGGACAGATACGCGAGTACGAAATCCATCCCGAGGATTTCGGTCTCAGGATGATCTCCAACCGCGGGCTCAAGGTTGCAGACGCGATGGAATCCAAGGCCATGCTGCTCGAGGCGCTCGCCAATATCGATGGCACACCGCGGGAGATCGTTGTCCTCAACGCCGGCGTTGCGCTTTACGCCGCGAACGTCGCGGGCTCGATCGCCGACGGCATCGATCGCGCTCGCGCGGTCGTCGCGTCGGGGGCTGCGCAAAAGAAGCTCGAGCAGTTCGTCGCCACGACCCGGAAGCTGGCGGGCTCGGCGCGCTGATCGTGGCTTCGCTGCCTGACTCGCGCGCGAGCGCGGACGGTCTCACCTTCCGCGTCGCCGCGGCCGCCGACCTCCCGCAGCTCGCCTCGTGGAACAAGCAACTGATCGAAGACGAGAGCCACGACAATACGATGAGCCTCGAAGAGCTTGTGGCGCGCATGCGCAACTGGCTGACGACCGAATACCAGGCGCTGATTTTCGAGGATCCAGCCGCGCCGGTGGCGTACGCATTGCTTCGCGACACGCCGGAGTGGGTACACCTGCGCCAATTCTTCGTCGCGCGGGATCGCCGCCGGCGCGGCATCGGCGCGCGCGCGGTCGCGCTGCTCCGCGATTCGGTAATCCCGCCGGACAAACCGGTCATCGTCGAGGCGATGGCGTGGAACCACCCCGCGCTTTCGTTTTGGCGCGCCGTGGGGTTCGCCGACCGCTACGTCGGGCTCGAGTCGCGTCCGGCGGCGTCCGTTCGGCGCCCATAGCGGAGCGTGCCACGGTGACCACGCGCGACATCCTCACCCACATTCTCGCCACCAAGGCCAAAGAGCTTGCCGCCGCGAAGGCAGCGGTTCCCCTGAGCGAGATGCGCAAACGTGCCGCGGCATCGCCCGCGCCTCGCGATTTTGCCGGCGCGCTTCGCGCCAAGATCGCTGCAGGGCGCTCCGCCGTGATCGCGGAGATCAAGAAGGCGAGCCCGAGCAAGGGCGTGTTGCGGCCGATTTTCGATCCCGCCGCCATCGCCCGGCGTTACGAGGCCGGAGGAGCGGCGTGTCTCTCGGTATTGACCGATCGCGATTATTTCCAGGGACGTCCGGAGCATCTGAACGCAGCGCGCGAGGCTTGCAGCTTGCCGACGTTGCGCAAGGATTTTGTGATCGACGAGTACCAGGTGCTGGAGTCGAGAACGCTCGGTGCCGATTGCATTCTCTTGATCGTTGCCGCACTCGAGGATGCGCGGCTGGCCGCGCTCGAGGCCTGCGCACACGAGCTCGGCATGGGCGTTCTAATCGAGGTGCACGACGCCTCGGAGCTGGACCGGGCGCTCAGGCTCGCGACACCCTTGATCGGAATCAACAACCGCAACCTGCGCACGTTCGACGTCTCGCTCGAGACGACTCTCGACCTCTTGCCGCGCATTCCGGCCGACAGGCTGCCGGTCACGGAAAGCGGAATCCTCGCGCCGGCAGACGTCGAGCGCATGCGCGCTCGTGGCGTAAACGCATTTCTCGTCGGCGAGGCATTCATGCGCGCCGCGGACCCGGGCGCCGCTCTGGCGGCGCTTTTCACGTGAATGTTCTCCTAACTTTCTTGCAAGCCTCTTGAGCCTGATTTTTCGTATGGACCGCTGACAGGCGGCAGCTTTGTTATCATTCAGCGCCGGGCGCGGTATCAAGGTCGCCAAAGCATCCCGGCGGGCAAGGTCACCAAACCGCACGTCCCGTTCGCCCCGGATTACCGCATACCGGGACAGGCGCCGAGCCGTAGAGAGGCGCTTCATTCGCGGGTTGAGCATCCGGCCGTGGTTCGGCAAGCCCACCACGAACGAGCTGCAGTCAAAGGCGTCCTGGTGTCGGCGATCGCTGTCGAGAACGTCAGCAAGCACTGGACCACCCCGAGCGGGCAGGTTCGCGCCGTTGACAGCATTTCCTTCGCCCTCGATCCAGGAACGCTCAACGTACTTCTCGGCCCTTCGGGCTGCGGCAAGTCGACGACGCTGCGGCTCATCGCTGGGCTCGATCACGCTGACACAGGCAGGATCTGGATCGATGGCCGCGAGGTGACTCATCTAGCGCCCGCGCGGCGCAAGATTTCGATGGTGTTCCAGTCCTACGCGCTTTTTCCACATTTGAGCGTGCAGGAGAACATCGTCTTCGGGCTGCGCGTGCGCAAGACCGGGCACGCCGACCGCGACCGGCGCCTGAAGCGTGTCTCGGAGCTTCTGGGATTATCGGCACTGCTCGATCGAAAACCCGGTCAGCTCTCGGGCGGCCAGCAACAGAGAGTCGCGCTTGGTCGCGCGCTCATCGCCGAAGCGCCGGTGTGCCTGATGGACGAGCCTTTGTCGAACCTCGATGCGCAATTGCGGCAGGAAATGCGTCTCGAGATTCGCAACCTGCAGCGGCAGCTTGGCATCACCATGGTTTACGTGACGCACGATCAGGTCGAAGCGATGTCGATGGCCGACCGCGTCATCCTCTTGTGCGGGGGCCGGATCGAGCAGAACGGCACACCTGCCGACCTGTACGAAACACCGGCCAACACCTTCGTGGCGCGCTTTATCGGCACGCCTCCCATGAATCTGCTTCGATTGGATAAGGCCGGCGGCGAAGCGGTGATCGCCGGTACCGAGGGTCCCGGCGTTGCTCCGCTCGAATGGGCCGGTGGCCTGCTCGGCGTTCGGCCCGAGCACGTGCTGCTGGCGCGCGACGGCCCATTCACCGCGCGAGTCGAGAGCGTTGAATACCTGGGGGCGGACTCGCTCCTGCTCTGTCGCATCGGCGAACAGATCCTGACCGCGCGCGTCGCGGGCCGCGTCGGTGTGGCCGGCGGTGATTCCGTGTATTTAAGCTGGGCACGCGGGGCGAACCATTTCTTCGACGCCGCGACCGGGATACGGCTCGCGACAGAACCGATTCATCAAAACGCAACCATGTTTGCGTAGGTCTGAACATTTTCCACGAGGAGGAAGCATCATGAAACGCAGCACGCTTTGGGGCTGGTTCGTCGCCGTTGCCGTTGCCGCGCTCTCGGGCGCGACACTCGCCCAGGCACCGGTCGAGATCTCTTTTTATTACCCGGTCGCCGTCGGCGGGCCTATTACCAAGCTGATCGACCAGTTCGCCGCCGACTTCGAAAAAGAGAATCCGGGCATCAAGGTCAAGCCGATCTATTCCGGCAGCTACCAGGAGTCGATCACCAAGGCTCTTACCGCGGTCAAGAGCAACGACGCGCCGACGACGTCGGTGCTTCTGTCCACCGACATGTTCACCTTGATCGACGAGGAAGCGATCGTTCCTTTCGATCCCCTGATCAAGACGCCTGAAGATGAGGCTTGGCTGAAGGGCTTCTATCCCGCGTTCATGGAGAACAGCCAGACCGGCGGCAAGACCTGGGGCATTCCGTTCCAGCGCTCGACCATCGTTCTGTACTACAACAAGGAAATGTTCAAGGACGCTGGCCTCGACCCCAACCGGCCGCCGGCGACGTGGAAGGAAATGGCGGAGTACGCGCAAAAGCTCACCAAGCGCGATGCATCCGGCAAGGTCACGCAATGGGGCGTGCAGATTCCCGCCTCAGGATTTCCGTACTGGCTGTTTCAGGGGCTCACCACCGAAAACGACGTCCAGTTGATGAACGCCGCCGGAACCGAAACCTATTACGACAAGCCCGCGGTCATCGAGGCTTTGCAATACTGGATGGATCTCACCTCCAAGTACAAGGTGCATCCGGAAGGGATAGTCGAGTGGGGTACGACGCCAAAGGATTTTTTCGAGCGCAAGGTCGCGATGATATGGACCACGACCGGCAACCTGACCAACGTCAAGAACAACGCCAAATTCGACTTCGGCGTCGCGATGCTGCCGGCGAACAAGCGTCGCGGCAGTCCGACCGGCGGCGGCAACTTCTATCTCTTCAAGCAGGCCAAGCCGGAGCAGCAGGCCGCGGCGTTCAAGTTCATCAAGTGGATTACCTCCCCGGCGCGCGCTGCGCAATGGGGAATCGACACCGGCTACGTCGCGGTGCGCCCCGACGCATGGGCAACGCCGGTGATGAGAAAATACGTGGCGGAGTTTCCGCCCGCGGCGGTCGCGCGCGATCAGCTGCGGTACGCGGTCGCCGAATTGTCGACTCATGACAATCAGCGCGTAACCAAGGCGCTCAACGACGGCTTGCAGGCGGGGCTCACCGGCACCAAAAGCGCCGAGCAGGCGATGAAGGATTCACAGCGCGAGGCCGAGCGGCTCCTTCGGCCGTATCGAAAATGATGCAGGCGCGGCGCACCGCAAGATGACTCGTTCCGCGCAATGGCTATACGGCTGGCTGCTTCTCTTGCCAGCCGCGGTGCTGCTCGCGCTTTTTACGCACTATCCCGCGGTCGCCACGCTTTGGCACAGCTTCCGTTCGACGCCGAAAGGATCGCGGGCGTCGACGTTTGTCGGCGTCGACAACTATGCTCAGCTCGTCGACGATCCGATCTTCTGGCAATCGCTGACCAACAACCTCTGGTTCGCGCTCGGCACGATTCCGCTATCGATCGCGCTCGCGCTGCTGATGGCGGTCTGGGTCAACGGAAAAATCGCCGGCCGCGGGTTTTTGAGGCTCGCCTACTTCACGCCCACGGTGCTGCCGATGATCGCCGTCGCCAATATCTGGCTTTTTTTCTACACGCCCGAGTATGGGCTGCTCGAGCAGATTACCGGCGCCTTCGGTCTGCCGGCGCACAATTGGCTCGGCAGCAAGAACAGCGCCCTGGCTGCCCTGATGGTGGTCACGGTCTGGAAGGAGGCCGGGTTTTTCATGATCTTCTACTTGGCCGCGCTGCAGCAGATGTCGCCGCAACTCGCCGAGGCGGCGGCGATCGAAGGCGCATCGCGTGCCTATTTTTTCCGGCGCGTGACGCTGCCTTTGTTGATGCCGACGACCCTGTTCGTGCTGGTCAATGCGGTCATCAATGCCTTTAGGCTGGTCGATCATGTCGTGGTCATGACCCGAGGCGGCCCCGACAATGCGACCGAATTGCTGCTCTATTACATTTACGAAATCGGCTTCCGGTTCTGGGATTCGGCGTACGCCGCGGCACTGACCATGGTGCTGCTGCTGCTCCTGGGCGTGGTCGCGCTGCTACAGTTCTGGTTTCTGGAACGCAAGGTCCATTACCAATGAGCTCCGTTCATTCATCGCGTTCCGTGTACCTGGGGCACGGTCTGGAAACGGCCGGAGCGTGGCTTCTGGGCGCGCTGTGGATTCTGCCGCTGGCGTACGCGATCTGGACGGCATTCCATCCGGGCGAGTACTCGACGCATTTCGTCCCCACTGCGCCGCTGACGCTGGACAACTTCGCCCGGGCATGGGCGGCGGCGCCTTTTGCGCGCTATTTTCTCAATACCATCCTGCTGTGCACGATGATTCTCGCCGCTCAGCTCGTACTGTGCACGCTGGCTGCGTACGCGTTTGCACGGTTCGTCTTTCCGGGCCGCAACCTCTTCTTCGCGCTGGTACTCCTCCAGTTGATGGTCATGCCCGACGTATTGATCGTCGAGAATTACCGCACGATGGGCGCATTGGGGCTGCGAGATACGATCGTTGCCATCGGTTTGCCGTACATGGCGAGCGCCTTCGGGATCTTTCTCCTGCGCCAGACGTTCAAGACCATTCCCAAAGAGCTCGACGAGGCGGCGCGGGTCGAAGGCTGCACGCCGCTGCAGGTGTTGTGGAAAGTCTACGTGCCCTTAGCGCGGCCCGTTTACCTCGCCTATGCTCTGGTCAGCGTAAGCTTTCACTGGAACAATTTTCTCTGGCCGTTGATCATTACCAACTCGGTCGAATCACGGCCGCTGACCGTAGGCCTGCAGGTTTTCTCGGCCACCGACCAGGGCATCGATTGGTCGATCATCACCGCCGCGACCTTGCTGACCAGCGCACCGCTGCTGATCGCGTTCCTGCTTTTTCAGCGACAATTCGTCCAATCGTTCATGCGCGCAGGCATTAAATGAAGCTCATCACCTGGAACGTCCAATGGTGCCGCGGCGTCGACGGCAAAGTCGATCCGTCCCGCATCGTAAGGCATGCAAAGGCGATCGCCGATTTCGACGTCCTGTGTCTGCAGGAGATCGCCAACAATTATCCCGCGCCGCGCCTTGCCGGCAGTCGCGGCGAAAACCAGTTTGCCGAGCTGGCGCGACTCCTCCCTGGCTACGCGCCGGTGCCGGGGGTGGCGGTCGACGTGCCGGCGGACGATGGCGGCCGCCGGCATTTCGGCAACATGGTGCTGTCGCGGCTTCCCGTCGGTCAGGTCTTTCGTCATCTGCTCCCGTATCCGGTCGAGGCCGGCATCAATGGAATGCCGCGGATCGCTCTGGAAGTGGTCTTGTCGACCGAGCTCGCCGCGGTGCGCGTCATCACCACCCATCTCGAGTATTACGGCGCCGCGAAGCGCGCGGCGCAGGTCGATGCGTTGCGCCGGATCTATTCCGAAGGCAGTGGCCACGCCCGTCTCGGCAGCATTGTCGACACCAGCGGCGGGCCTTTTCACACCCTGCTGCGTCCGGCGGGAACCATCATTACCGGCGACTTTAATTTCGAGCCCGACGATGCCCTTCATGCGCGGATGTGCGAAACGTTCGCTGACGGTACGCCTCCGCTTATCGATGCATGGGAGGTCGCACAACCCGGCCGGGCCCATCCGGCGACTTTCAAGATCTACGAAAAAGAGCGGCCCGGCGAGCCGGAACTGCACTGCGATTTCATCTTCGTGTCGGCCGACCTGGTGCCGCGTATCCGGCAAGTGCGGGTCGATCAGAAGACGCAGGCGTCCGATCACCAGCCGGTGTTGATCGAGATCGACTAGCTTGTCGATTCTGTACGGTCGTTTGGACCGGCCCGGCGGCCGGCGTAAAATGGCAGGTTGCCGCCGCCTCGACGAAATCCGGTTCGCCCCCTATTCCTGTGCCGGGCTCGCTCCTCCTTGACCGCCTTTCTACCATTCACCGGTGAACGCTTCACGCCCGAAGCCAGGGGCGCGATCTGGTACGAGCATTGGCACCGCTATTGCGTCGCGTTGCCTGCCGTCGCGGGCAAGCGGGTGCTCGATGCCGCATGCGGCGAAGGCTACGGCAGCTGGCTGCTCGCGGGCACGGCGGCCGAGGTCGTCGGCGTCGATATCGACCATGCCGCGATCGCGCATGCGACACGCCGCTATGGAGGAAGGTCGAATCTGCGCTTCGTTTCCGGAGCCTGTGACGCCTTGCCGCTCGACGACTCCAGTGTCGACCGCGTGATATCGTTCGAGACCATCGAGCATTTGTCGTCTCAAGCGGCAATGCTCGCTGAATTCAGGCGCGTGCTGGCGCCGGACGGTGCGCTGATCCTCTCATCGCCGAACAAGACGATTTACTCCGGAGAAAGCGGCTACGACAATCATTTTCATGTGCACGAGCTTGACCGTGATGAGCTTGCGACAATGCTTGGTGCTCGGTTTCCACGGCAGCACTGGTATGGTCAGCGCGCGCTCGCGCATTCGCTCTTGTGGCGGGAGGGTGATACCACCTCGCGTGGTGCCGAGCTCATTGCGTTGATCGACGATCGGGTGGAGGATCAGAAGGCCCCTGCGCCGGCAATGTATTACGTGGTCGTGTGTGGCGCCGCGCAGGCTGCCCTTCCGGAGCTTCCTGACTTATCCATTTTCGACGACGGAGCGCTCTCGCTCTACCGCGACTACGAGCGCGCCTTGCTCGCCGAAAAGCGCCTGTTTTGGGATGAACTGGATGCGCGCAAGATTGCCGAGGCGAGGCTTGCCGATTTGGTGATTGCGGTGAACGACCTCGCAAGCTCGCGCCAACGCGAAGAAGCGGTGAGCTTGCGCGTGACATCGCTGGACGCCGAGCTCAGGCGTACGCAAGAGGCGTTTGCACAAGTCTCGGGCGCGCTCGAGGAGACCAGGGCGCGGCTCGCGCACCGCGAGTCCTGGCGCGGATGGCTGCGCTGGCCCCTCGGGCGTGTCAGACGCCTATTCGACGCGAGGGGCAGATGACGATCGACGTCATCGTCCCGGTCTATCGCGGCGTCGAGGCGACGCGGCGTTGCATCGAAAGCGTATTGTCCAGCAAGCAGCAGACGCCTTTCGAGCTGATCGCGGTCAACGACGCGTGCCCGGAGCCTGAGCTTGTTCGCTGGTTGCGCGAGCTCGCGGAGCGCTCGCGTCTGACGCTGATCGAGCAGCCGCTGCGCCAGGGTTTCGCCGCGGCAGTCAACCGCGCGAACGCGCTTCACCCCGAGCGCGACGTCGTCATACTCCACAGCGACGCCGAAGTCGCCAACGACTGGCTCGATCGGCTCGTCGCCCCCGCTTCCGCCGCTCGCGACATCGGCACTGTCGTCCCGTTCACCAACTACGGCGGCATCGCGGGTTACCCGCGGACCGATGTCAGGAACGCGATGCCGGCGGAGTACACGCTGGGCTCGCTGGACCTCTTGTTTCGTCGCGCCAATGCGAACTCCTCGGTCACAACGCCGCTTGCCTGCGGGCCGTGCGTGTTCATGCGCCGCGCGTGTCTTGACGCGGTTGGACCGTTCGACGGTGGTCCGCTGGGCAGCGATTACGGTGTCGAGCAGGATTTTTGTCTGCGTGCGTCGGGCGCCGGTTTCCGGCACGCGCTCGCCGCCGATGTCTATGTCTGGCACTGGGGTGAAACCGCATTCGGAGCCGCCGATGCGCAGGACCTCGCGGCTCGCGCAGAGAGAGCGCTGGGCAAGCTCTATCCGCATTACCCGGCGCAGCGCGCGGAGTTTGCTGCGCGCGATCCGGCGCGGAGCTTTCAGCGTCGGGTGGATCTCCTGCGACTGGCGGAGTCTCCGCGACAGCTTCTGCTTTTCGTCGCCCACGGATGGGGCGGCGGCATTCGTCGACACATGGATGACTTAGCCGAGATGGTGAGCGAGCGATGCAATGTACTGCTGCTGCAGCCGGGCGCGGGCGACACCGTGAAGCTGTCATGGCCGAAGAAAGGCGAGGGTTTCACCGCCTATTTCGCTTTGCCTGCCGAGTTGCCCGCGCTGGTATCGCTGTTACGCTGGCTCGGGCTGGTGCGGATGCATTTTCATCACGTGCATGGCCTCCCGCGCGCGGTGCTGGACCTGCCCGGTCGAGTAGGCGTGCCGTACGACTGCACGCTGCACGACTATTACGCGATCTGCCCGCAATATCACCTCGACGCGGAGGATGGGCGTTATTGCGGCGAGCCTGACGCGCTCGGCTGCGCCGCGTGTCTGACGCGGCGGCCCGGGCAATGGGGAATGGACATCACCTCATGGCGAGGCGCGCTGGGCCAACTGCTGCGCGGCGCCGACCGCGTGCTTGCACCCTCCCACGACGTTGCGCAGCGCGTCGCGCGCTATTTCCCCGACGTCGATGCATTGGTGATGCCTCATCCCGAAACGCCGCTCATCGAGCCGGGCAGGATCACTCGGGTGATGACTCTAGGCAATCTTTCGCCGGAAAAAGGTCTTCGGGTCGTCGCCGCCTGTGCTATCGATGCGCGCGCGCGCCGCTTGCCGTTGTCATTTCGTGTTCTCGGAGCGACCACCGAGCCGCTTCCGCAGTGGCCCGACGCACCATTGTCCATCCATGGTCAATATGCGGAAGAAGGCCTGACGACCCTCATCGCCGCCGAGCGGCCCGATGTAATCTGGTTTCCGGCGCAGGTGCCCGAGACCTACTCGTACACGCTTTCAGTCGCACTCGCGGCCGGAACCGCTATCGTGGTTTCCGCATTAGGCGCGCTCGCCGAGCGCGCGTCCGGCCACCCGCGCGCAGTGGTCGTGCGATGGGACGCGACGCCAGCCGAGTGGAACGAGGCCTTGCTGAAGGCGGGCGCTCTCGGGTCGATCACGCGTCCGGCCCTCTCCCGAGTCGCGATCAAGTGACCGATCCCCAGCGCCATCTCGCAGCCTATCTTGCGCGTTTGCCGGCGTCGCCACGCACGCGCTCGCATAGCCTGGCGCCGCTGCCGCTCGACGCGCGACACTGGTATCTTGCCGCGGACCCCGTCGCGGACCAGCAGATTCCACTGCCGCAACTATTCAGCGCCGGCGTGGAATGCGGACATAGCGAAGCGCGCGACGAGCTCAAGCGACGTGTTGCGGTGGTCGACGCCGAGCTCGAGGAATTTCGAGCGATTCGCGATCGCGCGCAACTCGATCGCGAATCGCTTGCGGCGCAGCTTCTTACCGCGTTGAGAGAACAGATTGCTACCCAGCTGCACATTGGCAGAATCGAGACGCAGCTCACCGCAACGCAGGCCCGGATCAACGAGTTGGAGACGAGCACCATCTGGCGCGCGAGTGAGCCGCTTCGGCACAGCGTACAGCGTGCCAGGATCGCGCTCGCCCACCTGCGTGCACGCTGGATGTCGGTTCGACAGTCCCCCCGTTATGCCGGGATAGCCTTGTCGATTCTCCGCGACGAGGGCGCCGCGGCGCTGGCGCGACGGGTCGCGCGCAGGCTCACGCGCTCTCGCCGATTCGTTCCTTCGACCGGGGCGGGCTTCGTGCAGGCGCCGGAGATCGCGCCGCTTTCATTCGTGCCGTGCCCGAATCCTCGCGTGAGCATCATCATCCCGGTCCACGCGAAACCGCTCCTTACCTACACCTGTCTCGCAAGCCTGCACGCCAACACGCCCGCGGGAACTTACGAGATCGTGGTTCTCGACGACGCCTCGCCGGAACTGGCGGAGGCGGCACTTTCCGTTGTCAGCGGGGTGCGTTTCGTGCGCAACGATACCAACGCCGGTTTTGTCGGCAGCTGCAATCGCGCCGCCGGCGTTTCGCGCGGCGAGATCCTGGTCTTCCTAAACAACGACACCATCGCGACCGCGGGCTGGCTCGATGCGATGCTGGCGGTCTTCGAGCGTCATCCGGACGTCGGGCTGGTCGGCGCCAAGCTCATCTATCCGGACGGCAGGCTGCAGGAAGCCGGCGGCATTGTCTGGCGCGATGGCTCGGCATGGAACTACGGCCGGAACGATGACCCGGACAAGCCCGAATACAACTATGTGCGCGAGGTGGACTACTGTTCGGGAGCCTGTCTTGCGATTCCGGCGCGGTTGTTCGGAGAGCTCGGTGGATTCGATCAGCGATTCGCGCCGGCATATTACGAGGACGTGGATCTGGCATTCGCGGTGCGCGCCGCGGGGCGCAAGGTCTTTTACCAGCCACGCGCCGTCGTCGCCCATTTCGAAGGCGCGACCTCGGGAACCGACGAGACCACAGGCGTAAAGCGTCATCAGGTGGTGAATCAAAGCACGTTTGCGACCAAGTGGGCGGACGCGCTTGCCTCACACCGGCCCAATGGCGTCGCACCCGAGCTCGAGCGCGACCGGTGGGCCAAGCGCCGGGTGCTGGTGATCGACGCCTGCATGCTGACGCCCGACCAGGACGCGGGGTCGATGCGAATGCAGCAGGTGATGGAAATCCTGGTCAATCTGGGCTGCAAGGTCACCTTCGCCCCCGACAATCTCGAATACCGTCAGCCCTACGTGATGGGGCTGCAGCAACTGGGCGTCGAGGTGCAATTCCACCCTTATGTGCGCTCGATATCGATGCTGCTCGGAACGCGCGGCGACGAGTTCGATGTCGTGATCCTATCGCGGCATTACGTCGCGGCCAAGCACATCGATGCCGTACGGGCATTTGCGCCGCACGCGCTGGCGGTGTTCGACACGGTCGACTTGCATTTCCTGCGCGAGGAGCGCTTGGCCGAGCTTAGTGCGAGCGGCACTGCTAAGCACACCGCGCAAGCCAAGCGCAACGAAGAGCTGGCATTGATACGCAAGGCCGACTTGACGCTGGTCGTGAGCCCGTTCGAGAAGGAGCTTCTGGAAAGTCTCGCGCCCACCGCGCAGGTGATGCTTCTTTCGACCATACACGAGGCGCTGGGCGCCGATAAACCCTTCGCCGAGCGCGATGGTTTGCTGTTCATCGGCGGTTTTCGACACCCGCCGAATACCGACGCGATACTTTGGTACGGCAAGGAAATCATGCCGCGCCTGCGCGAACGTCTGCCCGGTGTGAAAACCTATGTCGTAGGAATGGACCCGCCGGCGACCATCAAGGCGCTCGCTGCAGAAGATCTTGTGATCGCCGGCCACGTTCCCGATCTGACGCCCTATCTCACCGGATTCCGGCTCTCGGTCTCGCCTTTGCGTTACGGGGCTGGGGTCAAGGGCAAGGTCAATCATGCGATGAGCTACGGCCTGCCCGTGGTGGCCACGACGCCGTCGATCGAAGGTATGCACCTGACGCCCGGCGTCGACGTGCTTGTCGGTGATGACCCGGAGAGCTTTGTCGACGCGGTAGAGCGTGCGTATCGCGACCAGGAGCTGTGGACCACGCTGTCCGAAGGCGGGCGCGAGAACATCCGCAAGCATTTCTCGCGCGACCTTGCGCGGAGCGCGATCAGCAGGCTCGTCGCCTTGTCGCGCGATCCCAATCGCCGCTGACGATAGTTGGACCGCGGCGTTTAGCGCCGCTCGAACAAAATGTCCCACACGCCGTGACCAAGCTTCAGGCCGCGGCGTTCGAACTTCGTGAGCGGGCGATACTCGGGTCGTGGCGCGAACGCCGGACTCGTGTTGGCAAGCAGTGGCTCCGCGCGCAGCGTCGCCAGAATCTCGACCGCATACTCTTCCCAGTCGGTGGCGACGTGCAGATAGCCGCGCACCGCCAGCCGTTCGGCGAGAGTGTGCACGAACGCGTCTTGAAGCAGCCGCCGTTTGTGGTGCCTCTTCTTGGGCCACGGATCGGGGAAGAAAACATGTGTGCCCGCCAAGGTTCCAGGGGCGAGCATGTGTTCG
>Ga0209118_1000749_pt1 | contig 16633 bp, 14 predicted proteins | sample BlaSpr_A8_Ref_M1_FD_187988 | JGI IMG/M metagenome (GOLD analysis project Ga0209118, IMG submission 187988) | Forest soil microbial communities from Thunder Bay, Ontario, Canada - Black Spruce, Ontario site 2_A8_Ref_M1 (SPAdes) (version 2) | ecosystem: Environmental > Terrestrial > Soil > Boreal...
AAACTGCCTTAACGAGGGGGAGGGGAGGGGGCGTCCCCTTCCCCCCGGAGGGTGGGAAGGGGATCGAGGGGATGCGGGGGCGATCCGATAGATGCTGTACGTAGGCCCTAAACGGTCTGTGCGCCGCCCGGTTTCATGTCTCGGGGTCGCCGCAGGCCGTTGGGACTAAAGACGGCCCAAAAAAGGCGAAGGGGACCGGTTACCCGGTCCCCTTGGAATTGGGCGCGCGACTCTGGGCCGCGTCGCGTGGCAGGTGGTGCCGCGGTGCGGGAAATCCGCCTTGGGGTTCCCGGGCCGAGGGCGGACGCTTCTCGGCGGAGCCCCGGAAGGATGGGTCACGGACGCGACAGCGTCGCGACACAGGGGTAGTTATACACGAATGAGCACGTTTATGGAATAGCAATTTCACCAGAAGCGGTCCTTCGACCCTGATACATTTCTCGTCGTGGGCCGCGAAGCGCCATCCAGGGGACTCCAGACCGGGTCGACAGCGGCGGCGGGCGGCGATTCCTCTCCACCTTCGAGCCCATGGCGGCGCTGGCGCGAGTGGGCGGGCTCGCTCGAGTTCACGCTGGCCCGGCGGTTCGGCCTCGCCACCCGCGAGGAGCGCCTCTTCTTCCTGCTGATCGGAGTGGTGGGAGTGGTCGGCGGCCTGCTGGGAATGGCCACCGAGGGTCTGATCCAGGCCGTCCAGGCGTTGCTCTGGGGCTCGCGCGGCGACCTGGGAGTGGCGGTGGCGCCCGCGGTGCCGCCCTGGGTGATGATCGCCGCCCCGACCGCCGGCGGTGCGCTGGTGGCCCTGATCGTCTGGCTGGGACGCCGGCCGGTGGGCGGAGAAGGGATGGCCAGCCTGATCGAGGCGGTGGCGCTCTCCGGCGGCAAGATCGCCAGCCGGCCGGTGCTGCTCGACGCGCTGGCTTCGATCGCCACCGTCGGCAGCGGCGGCTCCCTGGGCCGGGAAGGCCCGATGATCCGTCTCGGCGCCATGATCTCGTCGTGGTTGGGCCTGCGGCTGGGCCTGCCGCCGCACCGCATCAAGATCCTGGTCGGATGCGGCGCCGCCGCCGGGCTTGCCGCCACCTACAACATCCCTTTCGGCGGGGCGCTGTTCGCCATGGAGGTGATCCTCGGCAACTTCGCGCTCGAGATCTTCGGCCCGATCGTCGCCTCGTCGGTGATCGCGACGGTGATCGCGCGCTCGGTGGTCGGCAACGCGCCGCTCTACGAGGCGCACGGCTACACCATGACCAGCGGCTGGGAGCTGGTGCCCTATGCCGGGCTGGGGGTCGTCGGCGCGCTGACCTCGCTGGTCTTCATGTTCGGGGTGGGGGCCGGGCGGAAGGCGTTCAAGCGCCTCACCTTCATCCCGCGGGCGTTGCAGCCGCTGATCGGCATGCCGCTGCTCGGCCTGCTGGGCTTGTACACGTGGCCGCTGGTGCTGGGGCGCGGCTACGGCACCATCAACCTGGCGCTCACCGAGAAGATCCCCGAGAAGATTTTCGAGCAGCTTCACCTCTCGCCGCGCCACGGGCTCCCGGAGCTGACCATCCTGCTGCTGCTCGGCCTGGCGGCGGCCAAGCTGCTGGCGACCGCGCTCACCGCGGGCAGCGGCGGCTCGGGCGGGATGTTCACGCCCTCGCTGTGCTTCGGCGCGCTGGTCGGCAGCGCGTATGGGTACTCGGCGCACCTGCTGTGGCCGCACCTCGCCTCGGAGCACTACGGCGCCTATGCCGCGGTGGGGATGGCGGCGGTGATGGCAGGCACCAGCCACGCGCCGATCAGCGCCATTCTCATCCTGTTCGAGTTCACCCAGAACTACGACCTCATCCTGCCGGTGATGCTGGCGGCGATCATCGCCGGCCTGCTGGCCAAGCGGCTGCGGCGGTACTCGATCTACACCGAGCCGCTGCGCGGGCGCGGCATCGAGCTGCCGTGGCGCATGGAGGAAGCGGTGCTCGCCGGCCTCAAGGCCGAAGATCTGGCACGCCCCGATCCGGACGTGCTGCACCCCAGCGACCACTATCGCAAGGTGGTGGAGACCTTCCTCTCGGGCCGCCGGCAGCGCCTTTTCGTGGTCGGCGACGACCGCCGCCTGCTCGGCGCCATCTCGCTGCACGACATCAAGCACGTGCTCGAGCACCCGGAGGCGCTGACCGCAGTGCTGGCGCACGACCTGATGGTGCCGGTCGGGACGGTGGTGACCAAGGACGAGCGCCTGCACCGCGCGACGCAGCTCTTCGCGCAGAGCGACTACGAGCGCCTGCCGGTGGTCGACGAAGACGGCCGCCTGCTCGGCGTGTTGGCCAAACGCGACCTGATGGCGGTCTACGCGCAGGAGGTCCTGGGCAGGCCGTCGCTGCTCGCCACCTTCGTCTCGAGCCGGGACTCCGGCACCAGCCGCCAGTACGTCGAGCTGCCGCCGGACTTCGCCATGCGCATGGTGCCGGTGCCCGCGGAACTGGTCGGCCGCAGCCTCGCGGAGGCCCGGCTGCCGCAGACCCTGGGCGCGCGGGTCATCGAGATCAAGCGCCGCGGCCGTCACGGCGAGGAGCAGGTCATCCCCGATGCCGACACCATTCTCGCGAGCGGCGACCTGCTGGTGCTCATCGGCCCCACGGCCCAGGTCGAGAGCCTCGCCGAGGGCAAGACCCCGGCGCTCGACGAGGCCCTCGCTCATCGCCAGATCGACTGATGGCGAGCGGACCGCGGGGCGGGAACGGCGAGAGCGGCGGGATGAGCGGATGAGCGAACGCGACGCCGAGGAGCCTGCGGCCGAGGATGGGGGTGGCGGGACGAGCGGAGGCGACGCCGAGGAGTCGGCGGCCGGGGGCAGCGAAGGCGGAGAGAGCGGTGAGGCAGCCGACCCGGCCAGGCGCCACCGCCTGCTGGCGCGTCTCGCCGTCGACGCCGGCCTCTGCGCCGCCTGTGTGCACCTGCGGCTGCTGGCATCGCCGCGCAGCGTCTTCGTCCGCTGCGGCCTGGCTGCCTCCGACCCGGCGTATCCGCGCTATCCGGCGCTCCCGGTCGTCCGGTGCGCCGGTTTCCGGCAGGCGCCCGGGCAAGGCCCGGCAGGATGAGACGGACCGGCGCGGCGCGCGGCCGCCCGGAGGTCGCCGGTGGGCGAGGGGAGGTGACGCGGAATGAGCGGCATGAACGGTGACGCGACGCTGCGGCAGCGCCCGGCCTGGAAGGCTCTCGCGGACCATTGCGCAACCGTCCGCGACCTGCACCTGCGGCAGCTCTTCGCCGACGACCCGCGGCGCGGCGAGCGCCTGGTGGTCGAGGCGGCCGGCATCTATCTGGATTACTCGAAGAACCGGGTCACCGAGGAGACCCTGGCGTTGCTGCTGCGGCTGGCCGAGGAGTCGGGCCTGCGCGAGCGCATCGGCGCCATGTTCCGCGGCGAGAAGATCAACTCGACCGAGGGGCGGGCCGTGCTGCACGTGGCGCTGCGCGCGCCGCGCGGCCAGTCGATCGTGGTCGATGGCGTGGACGTGGTGCCCGAGGTCCATGCGGTGCTCGAGCGGATGGCAGAGTTCGCGCGGCGCGTCCGCGGCGGCGCCTGGACCGGGCACACCGGCCGGCGCATCCGCAGCGTGGTCAACATCGGCATCGGCGGCTCGGACCTCGGCCCGGTGATGGCCTACGAGGCGCTCAAGCACTACAGCGACCGGGAGATGACCTTCCGCTTCGTCTCCAACGTGGACGGCACGGACTTCGTGGAAGCCACCCGCGATCTCGACCCGGCCGAGACGCTGTTCATCGTCTCGTCGAAGACCTTCACCACCTTGGAGACCATGACCAACGCCCGCACTGCCCGGGAGTGGACGCTGGCGGCGTTGCGCGACGAGGAGGCGGTCGCCCGGCATTTCGTCGCCGTATCGACCAATGCCGCCGAGGTCCGCGGTTTCGGCATCGACACCGCCAACATGTTCGGGTTCTGGGACTGGGTGGGCGGCCGCTACTCGATGGACTCGGCGATCGGCCTGTCGACGATGCTCGCGGTGGGACCGGAGCATTTCCGCGCCATGCTCGACGGCTTCCACGAGATGGACGAGCATTTCCGCACCGCGCCGCTCGGGCGCAACCTGCCCGTCCTGCTCGGCCTGCTGCATCTCTGGTACGACGACTTCTTCGACGCCCAGACCGTCGCGGTGCTGCCCTACGAGCAGTACCTCAAGCGCTTCCCCGCCTACTTGCAGCAGCTGACCATGGAGAGCAACGGCAAGCGCGTCACCTTGGACGGCGCCGAGGTGGATTACCAGACGGGGTCGATCTACTGGGGCGAGCCGGGCACCAACGGCCAGCACTCCTTCTACCAGTTGATCCACCAGGGCACGAAGCTCATCCCTTGCGACTTCATCGCTTTCGGCCGGCCAATCCATCGCCTGGGGCGTCATCACGACCTGCTACTGGCGAACGTGCTGGCCCAGGCCGAAGCCCTGGCTTTCGGCAAGACGCCGGAGCAGGTGGCGGCCGAGGGCACGCCGCCGGCGCTGGTGCCCCATCGCACCTTCCCCGGGAATCGCCCGTCCAACGTCATCGTTCTCGAAGAGCTCACCCCGGCGGCGCTCGGCAAGCTGGTGGCGCTCTACGAGCACAGCGTCTTCACCCAGGGCACGATCTGGCGGATCGACTCCTTCGATCAGTGGGGCGTCGAGCTCGGCAAGGTCCTCGCCCAGCGGATCATCCCGGAGATCGAGAGCGCGGAAGAGCCCGCGCTGGCCCACGACAGCTCCACCAACGCCTTGATCCGGCGCGTCCGGGGCCTCCGGGGAACCCCCTCCGTCAGGCCCTGAGGGGGCGGCGGATCTCCTCTCGGGGGCCGTTTGGGCGAGGGGCGAGGCGGCAGATGCGGGTGCCGTGGACTTCGGGCCTCGCCCAAACGGCCCCCGAGAGGAGATCCGCCGCCCAGGGACCTGTCTCCTCCCCCAACGGCTGTGAAGCTCTTCGGGCACCTTCATCCTCGACCGTGCCATGCCTCGCTGAATTCCAGGCCGGTCACTCGGACGGAGCCGGGCTGTGCTATCATTGATAGCATGACAACGCCGAAGCGCGGAAGGCAGCTGGTGGTCCGCAACATCGAGGAAGAGGTCGTGCGCGCGCTCAAGCTGAGGGCGGCGAGTAGTGGCCGCTCGGCGGAGGCGGAGCATCGGGAGATCTTGCGCCAGGCGCTGCTGCCGGAGAAGGACCGCAGGTCCTTCAAGGACTTCCTCCTCTCCATGCCCGATGTCCTCGACGATGCAGACCTCGAACGCATCGTGGATTACGGGCGGGAGGTGGATCTCTGAACTTCCTGATCGATACCAACGTGGCATCGGAGTTGCCCAAGGGGACGCGCTGTCATCCTGGCGTTGCCGCATGGTTTGAGCGAGTGTCCCCCGAGGAGCTCTTTCTCAGTGTCCTGACGGTTGGTGAGATACGCCGAGGAATCGAGAGCAAGCGGCGCCGGGACATGCGGGCTGCCGAGGTGCTCGAAAAATGGCTCAACCAGTTGGTCACAATCTTCTCCGACCGCGTCTTGTCGATTGATCAGAGTGTCGCCGAGCAATGGGGTCGTTTCGATGTCCCAGACCGTACATCGGTCATCGACGGTCTCCTCGCCGCCACCGCCAAAGTGCACGGTATGACGCTGGTTACTCGAAATCTCAAGGACGTAGAGCGCACAGGCGTCCCCTGCTTCGATCCTTTCAGCTCCCGCCCCTAGTCCAGTTCCAAGCGCGGGATCTCCTGCCATCTGCCAGCAAGGGGCGAGCAGCGCTCGCGGCGCGACGCTTCGTGGAGCATCGGGCCTCGTTGGCTGATCTTCCGGTGCCTCTGCGCCTCGGGTTGGGTATCATCGGCCGGTGACCGCTCTCGCCCGCTACTGCCGCTTCTTGCTGGCCTACAACCTGGCGGTCATCGTCTGGGGAGCGTACGTGCGCGCCAGCGGCTCAGGGGCCGGGTGCGGCAGCCACTGGCCTTCTTGCAATGGCGAGGTGGTGCCGCTGCGGCCTTCGGCGGCGACGCTGGTCGAGTACTCCCACCGGGTGAGCAGCGGCCTGGTCCTGGTGCTGGTCGCCGCCCTGGTGGTGTGGGCGTTCCGCGCTGCGCCGAAGGGACATCCGGTACGGCGCGGCGCCGTCCTCTCCCTGGTCTTCACGCTGTCCGAGGCGGCGGTCGGCGCCGGCCTGGTGCTGTTCAAACTGGTCGCCCACGACGAGTCGCTGGCTCGGGCGCTTGCCATCAGCACCCACCTGCTCAACACCCAGCTGCTGCTCGCCGCGCTGACCCTGGCCGCCTACGCGGCCGGCGCGTTCCGGGCTGTCAGCGCGGCTGCCCGGCCGGCGGCGGCAAACGCTCGGCCCGCGGCGGCGGGAGCCCGGCCTGCGGTGGCAGTCGGCGAGGCCCAGTCCGGCGCAGGCGTTGCGGCCGGCGGGACCGAGATGCCCATGGGAGATGCGCCGGCCGCCGGGACCGGGCCGCCGGACCTCGCGCCGCCACCGCCGTCCCCGGGCTTGCCCAGCGTCGAGGGACCGTCCAGCGTCATCGGCGCCTGCGCCTCCGGTCGCGGCGGACCCGGACGCCGCCCGTGGCCGGGCTGGTCCTTCGCGCTAGCGCTCGCCGCCACCATGGCGATCGCAGCGACCGGCGCCGTTGCGGCCCTTGGCGACACGCTCTTCCCGGCCAGCTCGCTGGGCCAAGGACTGGCCCAGGACCTGTCCTCTGCCTCGCACCTGCTCCTGCGCCTGCGCACCGTCCATCCGCTGCTCGCCATTGCCCTCGGTGCCTACCTGCTCCACCTCTGTCAGCAAGTGACCGCCGCCGGCCCCGAGGTACGCCGCCAGGCCAACCGTCTTCGCCTGCTGGTGATCGGCCAGTGGATGCTGGGGCTGCTCAACATCGCGCTGCTGGCCCCGGTCTGGCTGCAGCTCACCCATCTGCTGGTCGCCGACCTCCTTTGGATCGCCCTCGTCCTGCTCGCGCTGGAGACGCTCGCCGGCGAGCCGGTGCCAGCAAGGCTGGCGCCGCTGGTGCCAGCGACGGCCCGGGGCTGAGCCAAGTCGCCTCAGTGGGAATCCTGACAAAGGTCGCGTTTGGACAAGACGGCGATCCGCCGCACTGTAATGCTTCCCCTATGGAGCACCTAATGTTGGCGATCAGCCTATTCATGGCGCTAACGGCGGCGAGCCCTCATCAACGTCCGATGGAGGTCGACGATCAGTTCCGGATCGTCGAGCCCGCCAATCCCCTCGTCTCGCCTGACGGCGGATGGGTCCTCTACGGCGTCGAACGCATAGCGCTCGCGGAGAACGCGCGGACAACGGCGACTTGGCTTGCATCGACCGGGGGTTCGACTGCTCCCATGGAGTTCCTGGGGAACGACGATCGATCCCCGATGTGGAGCCCCGACTCCAACTCGGTCTTCTTCCTGCGCTCGGGAGAGCTCTTCGAGCGGCGCCTGGGCGAGACGAACGTGGTCCAGCACAGCCACATCGTCAAGGACACGCCCTGGTGGTGGCAGCTCGCCCGCGACGGCAGGTCGCTGCTGGCAATCCGGTCCGAGCCAACCCCCTCCGCTCCGGGCGCGGGGACCGACACCACGTTCGTCGAGGAAGGCTCGAATGGGCAGGCGCGCGCAGCGTGGGACAACCTGTATCGATATGACCTCGAGAAGGAGAGCCTCACCCGCGTCACGAACCGCCATTGGTCAATCGAGGACGCCGATCTCTCTCCGGACGGGCGCCATGCCGTCGTGGCGGCTCGACCCGACCATGGACGGAACACGCGCTGGAAGACGGAGCTGTTCGTGGTCGACCTCACGACCGGCGCCACGCAGCAGCTCACTCACAACGTTGCGCCCGAGGCGAGCCCGCGCTGGGCCCCGGACGGGACCTGGATCCTCTTCAACGCGGTCCGACTCGACAGATGGGAACTGGGCAACGGCGATTTCTGGCGGCTGGATGTCGCTACCGGCCAGACGCGGCTGCTCACGCCGCACCGCATCGGCAGGTTCGTCGGAGCCCCTGTCTTCTCGCCGGACGGCAACTACGTGTATACGGCGAGCGGCTATGGGACCGCGCGGTTCCCGGTCCGCGTTGACGTAAGAACAGGCGCCATCACGCCGCTGGTCAAGACTGAAGGTGCGGTGAGGACGGGGTCGTGGTCGGAAGATCGATCGACCTTCGTGTACACGTACCAGGATGCCTCGACTCCGCCTGAGCTCTATGTCGGGAAAGTCGGCGTCGACAACGATCGGCAGCGTCGCCTGACCGATCTGAACGTGTGGGTGCGTCAAGAGATCAGCCTCGGCACGGTGGAGCGCGTCGCGTGGCGTAGCTATGACGGCATGCGCATCGAGGGTCTTCTTTACTTACCTCCTCCGGAGATCGCGGCCAAGAAGCCACTGCCGCTGATCGTCCACGTCGCCTGCGGGCCTGGCTGCGGATGGCTCAACTCCTTCTCCGCCAAGAACCAGATCTACGCCGGCCGTGGGTACGCGCAACTATCGGCCAATGTTCGCGGATCGAGCAACTACGATGACGCCTTCATGCGCGCGAACCAGTTCGACATCGAGATCGGAGATCGGCATGACCTCTTGACCGGCGTCGACGCGATGGTGGCGCGAGGCATCGCCGACCCGGAAAAACTCGGGATCGACGGCTGGTCGTACGGGGCCATCCTTGCCGGTTACACCATCACCAAGACCAATCGCTTCAAGGCAGCAAGCCTGGGGGCGATGGTCAGCGACTGGATGGCCGACTACGGATCGGTCGTCTACTACACCAACGAGCGATGGTTCATCGGCGGCAACCCATGGTCGCAGCCCCAGCGGTGGCGCCAGCGCAGCAGCCTGACCTACGCCGATCGCGTGCGAACGCCAACGCTATTGCACCATGGCGACGAGGACACGGCCTGTGCGCCCTTCCAGAGCATGAACTTCTTTGTCGCGCTGCGGCGCTTTGGCAAGACTGCACGCCTCATCCGGTATTCAGGCGAGGGTCATGACCTTCACCAGCCAGCTCACCTCCGCCTGCGCGATCAGCAGGACCTCGCCTGGATGCAGTGGTATGTGCGTGGAGTCCGAGAGGCGAACATCCCGGACGACCCGACCACTCTGGATCCGGTCCGCGACAGCCCGCCCGAGATCTTCGGGCGCCACCCCCACCGATGAAGGTCTTCGCGTCACACATCGACGTAGAGGCGGCTTCTTAGAGTCGGTAGCATTCACTCCGGGAGCGGGGACCGCCGGGCGAAGATATCGGTGGTCGTAGAGATCAACAGCCGGAGGGGGGGACGGAGGGCCGCGGGCGGCGGAGCTCCTCCGGCCGCCGTTTGGGCGAGCCACCGCAATCCTCCGAACCCGCATCTACCCCCTCGCCCAACCGGAGGCCGGAGGACCTCCGCCGCCGCCAGCGGCCCGGCCGGGAGGGGTGCCCCGTAGGCTACACTGTCGGGCGCCATGCCTAGACGCCACGACCTGCGCTCCATCCTCGTGCTTGGCTCGGGGCCGATCGTCATCGGCCAGGCCTGCGAGTTCGACTACTCGGGCACTCAGGCTTGCCGGGCGCTGCGCCGCGAGGGCTACCGGGTGGTGCTGGTCAACTCCAACCCGGCCACCATCATGACCGATCCCGACCTCTCGGACGCCACCTACGTCGAGCCGCTGGTGCCCGAGGTCGTCGAGAAAGTCCTCGAGCGCGAGCGGCCCGACGCGCTGCTGCCCACGGTCGGCGGCCAGACCGGCATCAACCTGGCCATCGCGCTCGCGGAGCGCGGCACCCTGGATCGCCTCGGCGTCGAGGTGCTGGGCGCCGATATCGCGGCGCTGCGCCTGGGCGAGGACCGGCAGCTGTTCAAGGAGGCGATGCAGGAGGTCGGCCTGGAAGTGCCGCGGAGCGGTTACGCCGGCAGCCTCGACGAGGCGCGGCAGATCGCCGGCGCGATCGGTTATCCGCTGATCGTGCGGCCCAGCTTCACCCTGGGCGGCGAAGGCGGCGGCACCGCCTACAACCGCGACGAGCTCGACGAGGTGGTGGCGGCGGCGGTGGCGGCAAGCCCCGCCGGGCGCGTGCTGGTCGAGCAGTCGGTGCTCGGCTGGAAGGAGTTCGAGCTCGAGGTGATGCGCGACACGGCCGACAACGCCATCGTCGTCTGCTCGGTCGAGAACGTCGACGCCATGGGCGTGCACACCGGCGACTCGATCACCGTCGCGCCGCAGCAGACGCTGTCGGATCGCGAGTACCAGGCGATGCGCGACGACGCGTTCAAAGTGATCCGGCGCGTCGGGGTGGCGACGGGCGGCTCCAACATCCAGTTCGCCGTCGACCCCGCGACCGGCAGGCGGGTGGTGATCGAGATGAACCCGCGCGTCTCGCGCAGCTCGGCGCTGGCCTCCAAGGCGACCGGCTTCCCGATCGCCAAGATCGCGGCGCTGCTGGCGGTCGGCTACACCCTGGACGAAGTCGCCAACGACATCACCGGCAAGACCTACGCCGCGTTCGAGCCCACCCTCGACTACACGGTGGTCAAGATTCCGCGCTGGGCGTTCGAGAAGTTCCCCGACACCCCGACGACGCTGGGGACCGCCATGAAATCGGTCGGCGAGGTGATGGCCATCGGCGCCACCTTCGGCGAGGCGCTGATGAAAGGCCTCTCGGCGCTCGAGCTGGACGGCAGCCTCGCCGCGCGGGAGCGGCGCATGGGCGACCCTGTGCGCCTCCGCCAGCGCCTGGCGGTCCCCAACTGGGAGCGGCTGTTCGCGGTGTTCGCCGCCCTGCGCCAGGGCTGGAGCCCGGAGGAGGTGGCGCAGGTGTCGCACATCGACCCCTGGTTCCTGCGCGAGATCGCCGGCATCGTCGAGCTGGAGGCCGAAGTGGCGTGCTGGGACCTCGCCTCGATCCCGACGCCGCTGCTCGGGCGCGCCAAGAGCTGCGGCCTGACCGACGCGCGGCTCGCCGGCCTGCTCAACGCCGAGGAAGCGGCGGTGGCGCGGGCGCGCGCCAGCCGCGGGGTGCGCCGGATCTACCGGCGGGTCGATACCTGCGCCGCCGAGTTCCCCGCCACCACGCCGTATCTCTACTCCACGTTCGGCGCTCTCGCCGACGACGAGAGCGAGCCCAGCGCCCGCGACAAGGTGGTGATCCTGGGCTCCGGGCCCAACCGCATCGGGCAGGGGATCGAGTTCGATTACTGCTGCGTCCACGCCGCGCTGGCGCTGCGCAAGGTCGGCTACGAGACCGTGATGATCAACTGCAACCCGGAGACGGTGTCGACCGACTACGACACCTCCGACCGCCTCTATTTCGAGCCCCTGACGCTCGAGCACGTGCTGGCGGTGATCGAGCGCGAGCGGCCGTGCGGGGTCATCGTGCAGCTGGGCGGCCAGACGCCGCTCAAGCTGGCGCACGGCCTCGAGGCCGCCGGCGCGCCGCTGTGGGGCACGCCGCCGGAGGCGATCGACCTCGCCGAGGACCGCCGCCGCTTCGGCAAGCTGCTGGCCGACGAAGGCATCCTGCAGCCCGAGAACGGCACCGCCTCCTCGCTGCCGGAAGCGATCGAGGTGGCGGGCCGCATCGGCTTCCCGGTGCTGGTGCGGCCGAGCTACGTCCTGGGTGGACGCGCCATGGCCATCTGCTACGACCCCTCGACCCTCGAGGGCTACATGCGCGAGGCGGCCGAGGTGTCGCCCGGGCACCCGGTGCTGCTGGACCGCTTCCTCGAGGACGCCTTCGAGGTGGATCTCGACATGATCGCCGACCGCCACCAGGCCGTGGTGGCGGGCATCCTCCAGCACATCGAAGAGGCCGGCATCCACTCCGGCGACTCGGTGGCGGTGCTGCCGCCCTACAAGATCTCGGCCGCCGACCAGGATGCGATGCGCGAGATTGCCCGCCGGCTGGCTCTGCGCCTGGGGGTCATCGGCTTGATGAACGTGCAGTTCGCGTTGAAGGACGGCCGCATCTATGTGCTCGAGGTCAACCCGCGCGCCTCGCGCACGGTGCCGTTCATCGCCAAGGCGGTGGGAGTGCCGCTGGTGGCGGTGGCGGTGCGGGTGATGGCCGGCGAGAGCCTCGACGCGATCGGCTTCGTCGAGGAGCCGCGGGTTCCGGGAGTGTTCGTGAAGGCGCCGGTCTTTCCTTTCCGGCGCTTCCCGGGAGTCGATCCGGTCCTGGGGCCGGAGATGAAGTCCACCGGCGAGGTCATGGGCGCCAGCTCCAACTTCGGCAGCGCCTTCGCCAAGGCCTGGCTCGGCGCCGGCCACAAGCTGCCGCTCGCCGGGGCCACCTTCCTGTCGGTGCACGACCAGGACAAGCCGGCGCTGCTGCCGGTGGCCCGGCGCCTCGCCGAGCTCGGTTTCGAGCTGGTGGCTACCGCCGGCACCGCGGCCTTCCTGCGCGCCCACGGCCTCGAGGTCCGCCTGGCGCTCAAGGTGCACGAGGGGCGGCCCCACATCGGCGACCAGATGATCAACGGCGAGATCGCCCTGATCGTGAACACCCCGCTCGGCCGCGAGTCGCACGAGGACGACACGGTCATCCGCCGCACCGCCCTGCGCTACGACATCCCGTGCATCACCACTCTGTCCGGCGCCATGGCCGCCGCCGAGGGCATCGCCGCCCTGGGCCGCGACGGTCTCTCGGTGCGCTCGCTACAGGAGATGTATGCGGCCGTCCCCCTGCGAACCGAGCCTCGGGATAGGCTCTAGTGCTTGGTGGGAGCCCGCGAAAGGAGGCCCATCAGCTGCATGAAATGGTGGCCGATATCGCGGGCGATGTCCTCCCGGTAAGGACGGCCAGCGCCGGTAATTTCCTCAATCGAGGAGCCGAGCTCATTTGTTTGCCGCAGTCGTTCGCGCCATTGGCGGTGGTAGGCAGCTACTTCCTCGATGTCCTCCGGAGTGCATCTTAGGACCTTGAGAACCTTGGCCATGGAACGCGCGCTCGGCTTGCGGCCACTCTTCCAGGCCGAGATCGTTTTTTCGTTCACTCCTGACGCTGCCGCCAGTACCTTCTGGCTCAGGCGAGCCATCTTGGCGAGGTACAAGACCGCCTCCACCTGTTCAGATTCAGAAGCGCTCAACATGTCTCGAATATACTCTCTGTCGTCGAGCGAAGTCCAATTCTGTCAATAGTTTACCTTAAGTGACTCCACGACCTCTTGCCCTTTTAAGACGATGAAGTAGCCGTTTCAAGTACCGATGCAGGTCTTCTATTCGCGTCTTCAGGTAATAAGAGCGGATTTCTCCACGAGAAGCTGAGCTGCACGGTCGAGCCGGGTGTGCCCGAAATCGGTTACTGATGCGCGGACTGGGCAAGGGTGGCCGTTTGCCCGGGTAGGGTGAGTAGAGTGAGTGAGGCGGGAGGAGTGCCAGCGCCCAGCGGAGTCGTCCTGATCCTAGCTTGACGCTCCAGGGACCCCGTGATAGGTTCTCCCGTCCCCGTGCTCGGGGGAACTCCCTTGGAGAGTGCGTCTATGTTCGCAGTGATCGAGAGTGGTGGGAAGCAATATCGAGTCGAGCCCGGCGACGTGCTCGACGTCGAGCTGATGGGGTCGCTGGGTCCGGACGCCGAGAAGGGTGCCGCGGTGCGCTTCGAGCGGGTGCTGGCAGTCGGTGGGGCTGGCGCGGATGGGGCGGCGGTCTCCCAGGCGATCGGCAGGCCGTTGATCGAAGGCGCTCTGGTCACCGCCTCGCTGGTGGGCGAGTCGAAGGGCCCGAAGATCCGGGTGTTCAAGCACAAGCGCCGCAACACCCAGCGCAAAACGATCGGCCACCGGCAGCACTATCACCGGGTCCGCATTGACGAGATCCAGCTGCCGTAAGCGCAAGGCACCCGGACGACAAAGGAGTAGCTCCTCATGGCACACAAGAAAGGCCAAGGCTCGAGCCGCAACGGCCGCGATTCCAACCCGCAGTACCTGGGGGTCAAGCGCTTCGGCGGCGAGGAGGTGAGCGGTGGCTCGATCCTGGTGCGCCAGCGCGGCACGCGCTTCTTCCCCGGCCAGAACGTCGGGCGCGGCAAGGACGACACCCTGTTCGCCAAGCAGGGAGGGGTGGTGAGGTTCCAGAACCGCGGCCGGAAAGGCACCTTCGTGCACGTGGTCGTGGCTGCCGCGGCGGCCGGCGCTGGCCCCGCGTCCCCTGCCCCCCCTTCTGACATCGCCGCCGCCGATACCGCCCCTTCAGACGCCGCCTCGCGCTAGGCTCCCGCGGCGCGGCGAGCGGCACCCGGGACGGCTCATGCGTCCGCCGCTGCCCGGCGCGGCGCCACCTCTTCCATCGTGATCTTCCTCGACGAAGCCGGCATCCACGCTAGGGGCGGGCGCGGCGGCAATGGCGTCGTGGCCTTCCGGCGGGAGAAGTACGTGCCGCGCGGCGGTCCCTCCGGCGGCGACGGCGGCCACGGCGGCAGCGTCTGGCTGGCCGGCGAGGCGAACCGCAACACGCTCTATCACCTGCAGTTCGCCTCGATCTACCAGGCCGAGCGCGGGCGCCATGGCGAAGGCTCCCATCGCACCGGCCGCAGCGGGGCCGATCTCGTCGTGCCGGTGCCGCTGGGGACCGAAGTCTACGATCGCGACACCGGCGTGCGGCTGGGCGAGATCCTCGCCGACGGCGCGCGCCTGCAGGTGGCGGCCGGCGGGCGGGGCGGGCGCGGCAACGCCCACTTCGCCACTGCCACCAACCAGGCGCCGCGCAATTCCGAGCCAGGTCAAGCAGGGGAGGATCGCCGGCTCCGCCTGGAGCTCAAGCTGCTTGCCGACGTAGGGGTGGTCGGGCTGCCCAACGCCGGCAAGTCGACGCTGATCAGCGTCGTCTCGGCGGCGCGCCCGAAGATCGCCGACTATCCGTTCACCACGCTGGTGCCGCAGCTGGGGGTGGTCGCCGAAGGACCGCTCGCGGAGCCGTTCGTGATCGCCGACCTGCCGGGGTTGATCGCCGGCGCGGCGCAGGGCGCCGGCCTGGGCATCCAGTTCCTGCGCCACGTCGAGCGTTGCCGGCTGCTGGTCCACCTGGTGGACCTGTCCCAGGCCGGCGCCCCGGTCTCGCCCCAGGCTCTCGACGCCGGCGTCGACGCCGATCTGGCCGTCGTCGAGCGCGAGCTCGGCGCTTTCGATTCCGAGCTGCTGCGGCGGCCGCGGCTGATCGTCGGCAGTAAGCTCGACGCCGCGCTGCCGGAGCGGCTGGCCGAGCTGCCGCGGACCGCCGCGGCGCGCGGCCTCGACTGGCTGGCCGTCAGCTCCGCGACCCGCCAGGGTATCGACGGCCTGGTGGCGACGCTCAGCCGCCGCCTCCGGGCGGCGCGCGCGGCGGGCGTTCCGGCCGAGGTTCCCGCCGGCGATGCAGCGGACGTCGCGGACGAGGCCGATGCGGGGGATGGAGGGCGATGGAGTCCGAGATGAAGGTCGGCCTCTTCGCCGGCAGCTTCGACGCCGGGGATGACAGACGATGGAGCCCGAGATGAAGGTCGGGCTCTTCGGCGGCAGCTTCGATCCGATTCATTGCGGCCATCTCGAGCCGGTGAAGGAGGCGCGGCGGCTGCTCGGGCTCGAGCGGGTGATCTACCTGCCGACGGCGATCCCGCCGCACAAGCCGGGCCGCCTCCTGGCGCCGCCGCTGGCGCGCTACGCCATGGTCGAGATGGCGATCCTGGCCGAGGAGGGCCTCTACGCTTCGCCCTACGAGCTGACCCTCGACCGCCCGGCCTACACCGCCGAGACCCTGGAGCACTTCCAGCGCGAGCTACCGGCGGCCGAGCTCCACCTGCTGATCGGCAGCGACTCCTTCTTCGAGCTGCCGCACTGGGTCCGCTGGCGCGACATCGCCGCCGCGGCGCGGCTGGTGGTGCTGGCGCGGCCGGGCTGGGACCTGGCCGGCCTGACGGAGATCAGCGAGAGCAGCGGGAGCAGCGAGAGCGCCGAGAGCAGCGAGAGCACCGAGACCGTCGAGCCGAGCCGTGCTGGTTCCCAAGCCGATCGGTGGCAGGGGCCGCAGGGGCAGGAGCGCCGGGAACTGTCCGCGTTGCTGGCGAGCGATCGCGTGCGGGTGCTCGACCAGCGTCCCTACGAAGTGTCCTCGACCCGTCTGCGCGAGCTGCTGGCGAGAGGCGAGCGGCCGCCTGACGGTTGGATGCCGGATTTGGTGGTAGACTTCGTCCACAAGTACCGTTTGTATCGATGAAGGCCCAGCCACAGATCCTCCCCGACACCGCCGCCAGAGTCCGTGAAGCTGTCGCTGCCGCAGAGGATCGCAAGGCGATCGATCTCAAGGTCCTGCACCTCGAGAAGGTGAGCGACTTCACCGACTACTTCCTCATCTGCAGCGGCACCAGCGAGCGCCAGGTACAGGCGATCGCCGATGCGATTCAGGAGCGGCTGCGCAGCGAGCGCGTACGCCCACTGCACGTCGAGGGCTACAACCGCGGCCAGTGGGTGCTGCTCGACTACGGCGACCTCGTCGTCCACGTCTTCCAGGAGGAGCCCCGCCGGTTCTACGCCCTCGAGCGCCTCTGGGGTGACGCTCCGGATGTGACTGCCGCCTGCCGCTCTTGATTCCCGCCGCGGGAGCCTGTCTCTGAGTAAACGGCCGACAAAGAGCGAAGTGGCCGGAGGAGATCCGCCTCCCCCGCCCGGCCGGGGGGATTCCCCGCAG